>Ga0247611_10001810_pt1 | contig 37100 bp, 34 predicted proteins | sample 177DNAGHGhighgp2_FD_192422 | JGI IMG/M metagenome (GOLD analysis project Ga0247611, IMG submission 192422) | Sheep rumen microbial communities from Palmerston North, Manawatu-Wanganui, New Zealand - 1770 DNA GHGhigh gp2 | ecosystem: Host-associated > Mammals > Digestive system > Stomach > Rumen... | reverse complement strand
TCATCCCCCACCCCTCGGCCGACGGCTCCACCCCCTATATCCTGCGGCGCAACACCCCCTTCGAATTCGACTTCAACGCCATCGCCCAGGGCTACACCTCCGACCTGCTGGCAGCCATGCTCGACAGTCTCGGCATCCACAACTACCTCGTCGACATCGGCGGCGAAGTGATAGCCAAAGGCTCCAAACCCGACGGCGCCCCCTGGACCGTAGGCATCGAACGGCCTGCCGAAAACAAATACAGCAGTCCCGAAATCGAGACAGCCATCGCCCTGCGCAACCAGTCCGTAGTCACCTCCGGCAACTACCGCAAATACTACGAACAGGACGGCATCCGCTACTCCCACACCATCGACCCCGCCACCGGCCTGCCCGTCAGCCACACGCTGCTCAGTGTCTCGGTGGTCAGCGCCGCCTCGTGGTATGCCGACGCCATGGCCACGGCATTCATGGTCATGGGGCTCGACAAAGCCCTGCAATTCATCAACGACCATCCCGACAACCCCGACATCCAGGCCGCCTTCTTCATCTACGACGACCACGGAAAATACCGCACACACGCCACACCCGCATTCCAGGCACTCATCACCGAATAAAACAACTAAAGCATCAAAACCCATGAAATCAATGACCGGCTACGCCAAACGGCAATGCACCGCCGCCGACCGTAAATACACCGTCGAAATCAAAACCCTCAACAGCAAAACCCTCGACATCATCGCCAAGCTCCCCGCATCGCTCCGCTCGCGGGAGCTGGACATCCGCACCCTGCTCAACCCCCTTGAACGCGGCAAAATCGACCTGATCATCACCGAAGAGGCCGGCACCGCAACCGCCGCACAAATCAACACCGACCTCGTGCTGCAACGCTACAGCCAGCTCCAACAGCTGGCACGACAGCTCGACCAGCCCACCACCAACCTCCTCGACACCATCCTGCGCATACCCGACGTATGGGAGACCACCGAGAACACCGACCTCTCCGACAGCGAATGGCAGACCATTGCCGGCACCATTGCCGACACCGTGGCCGACGTCGACCGCTTCCGCCAACAAGAAGGCGACATACTGAAGAAAGACTTTATCAAGCACGTCGACCTGATAGAACAGAAACTCAACAGCATCCCCCAATACGAGGCCGAACGCATCGACACCGCCAAAGAACGCATCCACCGCTACTTCAGCGAAGCGGCCATCAAGGAAATCGACCCCAACCGGTTCGAGCAGGAGCTCATCTACTACCTCGAAAAACTCGACATCACCGAGGAAAAAATACGCCTTGCCAAACACATCGACTACTTCCGCCACACCATGGACCACGAAGAGAACTGCGGCAAGAAACTCGGCTTCGTAGCCCAGGAAATGGGGCGCGAAATCAACACCACCGGCTCGAAAGCCAACCATGTGGAGATACAGAAAATCGTCGTGGGGATGAAAGACGAACTCGAGAAGATAAAAGAGCAGCTGGGCAACATACTCTGACCCGCAACACACCCCCCTCTGGTCTCCGCCCGGCCCGCCGGGCGGAGACCTTTTATTTCCCATAACCGGTCGTCGGGTTGAACCAGTACAAAAAGGGCGGCTGACAACAAAAAACAGTCGATAATCCAAAATCGGTCATTGGAATATACCTATTCGAAATCTCCTCCGGAGAATATATCTGTTTAACCCAAATCGGTCACTAGGGTTTATGGCAGATTAGTATTTGTTTCGAGCAGATTGGCCGCATCGCTGTCGAAGGCGTAGCGGGCTACGTCGAGACAGGGATGTGGACAAGATGCCGAAAGAAATGCTGATATGGCATAAACAGACCTGAAAAAGAGAGAATGATTGAAAAGTCGGCCTAATGACCGATTTGGGTTTGACAACGGGATATGCTATTAAACGAAAACCCCTCCGGGGCAGGACGATTCCCCATGCATTGAACGATTCGGCAGGTACTTCGTATGAGTTTTCGCTTAATAGCCAACATATTACCTCTCGCCAATAATACTCTGTATGAGTTTTCGGTTTCCGATTGTCCGATTTGGGATATTATTATCCTGTCAACTTAGAACCCCAGTAGGGCCGTTCAATATAGCATCGTTACCGCATCGTTGCTGCATCGTTACAGGATATAGCAACGGATAACGAAAGGATAACAATAGTAAAAGGATGCCATGTTGAAGGGACTTAGTGCTATAAAGTTTGCGACGGACAAAAAAAAGCGGGGCACCGTCGGTGCCCCGCTCTATAGATGATTAGCGCTTAAGCGCAGAGAGTTAGCGGACAATCAGCTTCTCAACCTTGCTGAATTGTTCGTTGGTGATACGGACGAAGTATGCACCCTTGGCAAGGCTGTTGAGGTTGATGACGTTGGCATTCTCGGCATTGATGCTCTGGTTGTAAACAACACGGCCGCTCATGTCGATGATGGAGCAGTTGACCATACCGTTGACACCTTCGATGTTCAGGCTGACCTGAGAGGTGGCAGGATTGGGCTGGAGCTTCATGGTCACGTTGCTGGCAACGGGATCGATGCTGACGAGTTCGCCGAAGACAAAGTGGACAGTGTGGTCGGCCTGGAGGTTGACAAACTGATACTGCCAGGTGTAGCTGTTCTCTTCCTGATCGTAGGACATGGTGAGGTGGGGATCGCCTTCCTCGGTCTCCTCGTCATAGGGGAAGACCTCTTCACCATCGATATAGAGATGCATGACACCGCAACCGCTGCTACCTACACCGGAGAGGACAACAGAGGAACCTTCGGCGGGAGTGAGGGTGGTACCGCACACTTCGTTACCGGCATAGACAACCGAACCGTAGTCGGTCTCTTCGCACTCAACATTGATGTTGACGCGGTTGACAGCCTGGGCAGGACCAACAAGGAGACGAATCATAGGATTGTTATCGGAGTAGTAAGCGAAGCCGGAAGCGCGGCCTTCTCCACCGTAGGAAGGATCGTAGAAGTAGCTCTGATACTGGTTGGGATAGTAGTAGTGAGCATATTTGGCGGTAGCCTCGTTGCTGGCGAAGGGGATGATGGTGTCGTAAGTGTCGGGACGGGTGGGGGAAGCAACACGGTAGGTACCGGTGGCCTCGCGAGCAACTGCGAAGTAGCTGTCTTCCTCAATGCTGTAACCTACACGATAGGAGGTGTTGGGGGTGAGAGCGGGCTGCTCGGGGAAGGGGATGATGACGGTGTTGTACTGGCCAAGTTCGCGATAGCCATTGGAGTTACGGCCAATGATGGTGCTGTCGTTAACATCAGCAGCAGTGATTTCTTTGGGGTTGGCACCGGTGATGACGGTGTTGAAACTTACACTACTACCTTCGTATTCGTCGGTCCAAAGGACGGCGGAGATTTTGGAACCAGTGTTGTAGAAATTGCGGGCGGGAGAAGCAACGAGCTCGACACCACGGATAACCCAACCTTCGGGGATAACATCGTCGGTGGTGTAACGGGTGTTGATCATGTAACCGGCTTTGTAGTACTGAACGTCTTCAGCATCCTCGGTAATCCACCAGCCGCCGCCACTGTAAACGAAGCCATAGAGCCAATGGTTGGTGGGGTAGTAAGTCAGCACGCCATTGTCGTGACCCCAACGATAGTAACCGTCGGTCTGGGGAGTGACATTGTAGTACATGGTGTCGTAGGTGAGGTTGACATCGCCGCTCTCGACCTTTGCGAAAATGTAGTTGTCGCCAACGGTGCTGGTGGGCAGGTCAGAACCGGTACCGTGAGGGATGAAACCGTAGGCATACCAACCGCGATAATCCATAGAGTCGGCATAGATCCAACCGTGTTTGTCGACGATGATACCTTTGGTAGCGGAGACGGGGATGCTCTGGTTGTTGTATTCAACAATAGGAGTCTCAGTGTCCTGAGCGGCATTGAGGTGGTTGAGGGAAGCGGTGACGTTGTTGCGGACGTTGGCACCGTTGTTCTCAACGAGGGTGTACCAAGCGGGGTTGATCTTCATGCCCTGGGGAACCAGGCCATAGTTACCTTCGACATAGTAGCCGTCGAACTGACGCATACGGTCGGCGGGGCCGGCAAGGACGTCGATATCGTCGATAATCCACCAATAGCCGTAAGCATTGCCTCTGTGCTCATCGGGCATGAACCAACGGATGCGGATGCTGAGGTTGGGCTGACCGGCAGTAGCGACGGGCAGGGAGTAGGTGAAGAAGCCACGGACAGTGGTGTTGACATTGACATCGACACCATCGACATTGATTTCGACGGAAGTCCAGGAGGTACCGTTGGTAGAGTAGTCGATGTAGCATTCATCGTAGTACTTACGATAGTGCTGATAGAATCTCACATCGACGGTGGGAGCAGAGGTTGTATTAATGCTATCGATTTTGATGAAAGCATTGATAGTACCGGAGTTGGGAGTGTTCTGCTCGTAGGGGACGAGCATCACGAAACCGTTATCACCAGTGGTGGATTGGCTCATGATGCTGGTACGCATAGCATCGCAGAAACCAGGAACACCCTCGTTGCCTCCAAAAGCCGAAACCAAACTGGGATAGATGTCGGCAAGGGGAGAGAGGTCATCATCGGTGAGACCGGTGATACGACGCCAAGTGGCGAAGGGGTAGTTCATCGAGTGTGCATCAGCACCACTAGTGACGACACCAGCAGTGTAATCCACATTGGCGGCATGGAAGTCGACAGCCTTCAGGGTATCTCCAGCATCCTTGGTGAAGATGGAGCTGTTGAAGGTGTTCTCGATCATGGCAGCATTGTTAGCAGCCTTAACTTGTTGGCCCCGATGATTCGGGGTTGCCATCTGTGCGAAAGTGAGAGATGCGCACAGGGCAAAAGTTAGAACCATTAATGTTTTTTTCATTGTTGTTTGAGATTTTGATGAATAATAAATTTTCTATTTACATGTCTTACATCCCTCATGGGCAACAGATTAAGCTATTGCTTAGAGGGGTTTCGGGTGCTTATTTTTTCAATGCAAATATATAGCATTTTTTTGACATGGAAAGTTTTTTTTTGTTTTTTAATGATTTTTCACCCTTTTGCGGGAAAAGGGAGGGAATGGCGCGTTGTGGTCGTTGCGGGGGAATGGGAGAATATTTAGCCTGCCGACACAATAAAAAGAGGAAAAGTCAGTTTTAGGAGAGCGATGACAAAGATATATACCAATAATATTATAATGAGAAAGCACTTGATTGCGTTATTGCTGTCGGCGACGCTGCTGGCCTCGTGCGGAGGGAGCAAAAAGGGTGCCGTGGCGGACAACCGCTACCGCCGTGCGCCGATACTGGAGGTGACCGCCGAGGAGTTGAGCAACGATTCGGCCCTGATTGACGCCACGGCGCAGATGCTTGTGGGCAAGCAGGAGGAGGCCGCCGAGGGCTACAGGGCGCTGCTGAAGCGGAGCCCGGGCTATGCGCCGGCACACTATGGGCTGGGAAGGCTGTATCTGGCTTCGGGATGGATGGACAGCGCATTGTACCATACACGCATGGCCTGCCGCCAGGATGGGGACAACCGATGGTACCGCATCCAGCTGGCGAGGATATACGAGCAGATGCGCGACGGCAAGAACCTGACGGCGACATGGGAGGAGCTGGTGAAGCGGTATCCCGACGAGACGGAATTCTACTACAACCTGTCCAACGCATATCTGCTTAACAACAATGTGCCGTCGAGCATCGAGGTGCTTGACCGCTTGGAGAAGCGTTTCGGAATCACCGAGACCGTGTCGCTGCAGAAGCAGAAGCTATGGAATGCCATCGACAAACCCGACAAGGCCCGGAAGGAGCTTGAGAAACTGGCGGCGGCGGTGCCTTCGGAGCCGCGCTACAGCGCCATACTGGCCGAGAGCTTCATGAACGAGAAGAACTACAGCAAGGCGCTGCAGTATTACAATTATATATTGGAGACGAATCCGGAGGACGAGAACATCCATGTGGCGCTGGCGTCGTGCCACCTGGCAATGGGGAACCTGGGAGAGACCTACCGCCATCTGCGCCTCGGGGTATGGAACCCCGAAGTGAGCTGCCGCGACTGTATGGTGTTCATCACCGAGTTTATGCGGAACGAGCCTTTCTTCAACGCCTATGGCCGCAAATGTTTCCTGCTGGCCGACAGCATTGCTGGCAGATGCACGGAGCATGACGGGTACGAAGTGATGTACGGGCAGATGCTGGCGGCGCAGGGTCGTTTTGCCGAGGCGGCAGAGCAGTTCAGGGCTCACCTGTCGGTGGACAAGAGCCAGTACAGCGTGTGGGAGGCCCTGCTGATATGCGAAGGGCAGGCCGGACAGGAAGAGGAGATGATGGCGCATGCCCTCACGGCGTCGGAGCTGTTCCCCCTGCACCTGCGGCCCTACCTGATTCTGGCAGAGGGCTACATGCAGCGCGGCGAATGCGAGAAAGCCCGTTTCTATATTGAGCGGTGCCTGATGATTGCCCCCAATGAGACAACCGTGAAGAACCTGAAACAAACAATAGAACAGAAATGTCGATAAGAAGAACGATATTCGCAGTGTTGGCCTTGGCGACGCTGCTGGCGGCGGGATGCCGCAGCCAACGGGATGCCGCGGGCACGACGACGGCCAACGAGGGCCAGCCGCCGACACCGGCGTATACGCCCAAATACTATACCTCCAACTTCACCTGCTCGGCCCAGGGGCTACAGGCCACCGGACAGCTGCGGATGCAGCCGGACAGCATTATTTGGCTCAGCGCCTCGAAGATTATAGAGCTGGGGAGAGCCCGCTTTACGCCTGACTCGGCAGTGATTTACGCCAAGGTGATGGGGCGTTGTTTCCGCGGGACATACAGCGACATGCAGAAGAGGTTCGGCCTCAACACCAGTTTTGCCGAGCTGCAGAAGATGATTACCGCCGACGACGGAGCCGCACAGCTGTCCGCCATTGCCAACCAGTTCGGGGTGGAGGCCACCTTCACGCTCGAGCCTTGGAAAGAGGTGGAGAAGCTGACATTCCCGCTTGCGATACCCTCGACTATTAATCCTTTATAAATAACCAGTAATATGAAAAGATTTGTCGTAGCCATTCTTGCCATCGTGGCGCTGGGGACACTGCAGGCGCAGGAGCCTGTACGCATCAACAGCACCGACCCCCTGGAAGGGGACACCGCCGTCGCGGCCTCCATCATCAACAACTACCTTGCTCTAATCAACTTTGAACACCTGCTGACCGACAGTGTGCTGCATGTGAAATCGAGTGTGGTGGAGCGTTCGCACAGCGAAGACACCATCACCATACAACGCTGGTATGGCAAACAAGGCATGAACCGCATAGAGATGTGGCAGAAGGGGAGGCTGAAGGATGCATACTACTCCGACGGGAAGAAAATCTACCGCCGCTTCTCCGACACCTACCGCCAGTGGCGCAATATGTCGCAGCTATCGTACTATGACCTCACTATATCGCTGGATATCCGCGGGGCACTGTATCAATGGCGCAGCAAAGGGTCGGAAGTCTACTATCAGGGGAAATATACCTACAACGACCACCCCGTGTGGCGTGTGTTTGTCACCTCACCCTCGGTATACGACAGAAACTATTTCTTCGAGAGCGAGACAGGGCTGCTGTTCCTGGTGACGGAAGAGAACCATATCTACGGCAATGAGGAGCCGGCGGCAAATGCCAAGTTGGTCGACTGGCGTGCCTGGCATGAGTTCACACCGTTCCATGGCTGCCTGCTGCCGACGATGGAATCGTATCAAGTGGATAACCAACTGTTCATCATCCATCACCAGTTTGAGCTGCTTCCCAGCAACAACTCCTATTTTACCGAAAACGTATACACCCCATGAGCCTCTTCGACAATCCCGACGAATACTACATGCAGCAGGCGTTGCGTGAGGCCCGCGCCGCAGCCGACGAGGACGAAATACCCGTGGGGGCAGTCATCGTCGGCGATGAGCGTATCATCGCCCGAGCCCACAACAACACCGAGCGGCTGCACGATGTGACCGCCCATGCCGAGATGCTTGCCTTTACGGCCGCCACCAATATGCTTGATGCGAAATATCTGACCGAATGCACACTGTATGTCACCCTCGAACCCTGCGTAATGTGCGCGGGAGCAGCGGGATGGATTCAGATAGGACGCATCGTGTATGGCGCTTCGGACCCTAAACGCGGCTTTGAACGCCTCGGGCGCGGGATGCTGCACCCCAAGACCACCGTGCAGGGCGGTGTGATGAAAGAGGAATGCGAGGCCCTGCTGAAAGAATTCTTCATGAAGAAAAGACAATAGAACACCCCTCTACCCACCAACACAAAGACCATGTCGAATACACTATTCCCATCCGGAGCCACGGCATTGAGCACAACGAAAAGAATAGAATGGATTGACGCATTGCGCGGCTTCACTATGATACTGGTAGTGTTTTCGCATATAGAGACCTTGGGCTTTGAGATGCCCCGCAGCACGGTGAACGATTTCTTCTCGCAGTTCAGGATGCCGCTGTTCTTCTTCATCAGCGGGTTTATCGCATTCCGCGCGGGCGAGGTGTGGAACAGGCAGTACTTCACCCGCCAGATGCTGAAGAAGATGAGGATACAGATTATCCCCACCCTGTTTTTCGGGTTGCTTTTTGCCATCACCGTCTTCTCGCGCCGCTATCACGAGACCGCAGGCGACAGTATCTTTATGTTCTTCGACAAGGTGGAAAACACCGTTCTTCAGGCCACTTGCTCCACAGCCCTTGCGCTGCTGGTGATAGCATTCTGCCTGTTGCTGAGCAACTTTATACGAACCAGCCCTACCCTGGCCTACTACCTGTTCGGGGTGAAGCGGGACAAGGCACACACCACCCCTACAAACAATCCGGATTCGAAATAAAACACATTATAATATAAAGATTATGAAACCAACATTATTAGTTCTTGCAGCCGGTATGGGCAGCCGCTACGGCGGACTGAAACAGATGGACGGCGTAGGCCCCAACGGGGAGATTATCATGGACTATTCCATCAACGACGCTATCCGCGCCGGATTCGGCAAGGTGGTATTTGTTATCCGCCACAGCTTTGAGCAAGAGTTCAAATCGAAAATCAACGCCGAGCATTTCGGCAACCGCATAGCCGTGGAGTATGTCTTCCAAGAGCTGGACTATCTGCCCGAGGGATTCTCCGTACCCGAAGGCCGCGAAAAGCCCTGGGGGACCAACCACGCCATCCTGATGGCCAAGGATGTGATACACGAGCCTTTCGCCATCATCAACGCCGACGATTTCTACGGCCGCGACGCCTTCCAAGTGATGGCCGACCACCTGCGTACCCTCGACGGCACAAAGGGACAGTACTGCATGGTGGGCTACCGCCTGGAGAATACGCTGAGCGAACACGGCACGGTGAGTCGCGGGGTATGCGAAGTGGACGCCAACGGACTGCTGGCGGGCATGACCGAACGGACCAGTATCGGCCGCACCGCCAACGGCATAGAATACAAAGACAGTGACGGGTCGATGCATCCCCTGCCAGCCGACGCCACGGTGTCGATGAACCTGTTCGGTTTCACCCCCGACTATTTTGTTGAAAGCGAGAAACTCTTCGTCACATTCCTGCGCGAACACGGCAACGAGATGAAATCTGAATACTACATTCCCTATGCCGTCAACACGTTTATCAACAGCGGCTATGCCACCATGCGGGTGCTGAAGACCACCGCCCAGTGGTTCGGCGTCACGTATAAGGAGGACCGCCCCATCGTTGTGGAACGGCTGAAGAAACTGCATGACCAGGGAGTTTATTGATTTTGTAAAAGAACACCTACACGACGATACCTCGCGCCTGCTGCTCTCGGCCGCGAGGTATCCGTCTATTGATATGGCCGCTGCCGTGCAGCAGATAGAGGGTCGGCGGATGTGCCACGAGAAATGGCCGTCGCTGGAGTCCTACGACGAGTTCCTTTATCCGCCACGGCTTAACCGGGAGCAGAGCTCGTCGGAGACCACCGCCGAGCACAAAGTCGATACCATATTCAAGCTGTGCGGAGACACAGCGTCCCTCTCCGTTGCCGACCTGACAGGGGGCATGGGCATAGACAGCATCGCTTTTGCCCGGCGACAGCAGAATGACCATCATCCGGAGCTCCACGTGGACTATGTGGAACGAGACCCCATCCTCTGCTCGCTGATGGAACACAATCGCAATGTGCTCGGCCTCGACAATCTGGCGGTCCACTGTGGCGACAGTATGGAATGGCTTGCCACGCACCACCATTTCGACATTATATATACAGACCCCGCCAGACGCTCCGCATCGGGACAGAAGGTGGCAGCCTTCGAGGCGTGCGAACCCAATATCCTGCAGCACATGCCGCTGCTGCGTTCGCACTGCCGCTGGCTGATAATAAAAGCCTCGCCCATGATAGACCTCGGCATGGCACAGCAACAACTGCAGGAGGTGGCCGAGATACACATCGTCTCTATCAAAGGCGAGTGCAAGGAGGTGCTGTTCGTGTGCGGGCCACACGAGGGCGAGACAGTGATACATTGCATTGCAAAAGAGCCCGGCGTGTTTTACGACATCGACTTCACTCTCAGTCAGGAGCATGCTGCAGAGCCATGCTTCTGCTCCACGGTGGGACGCTACCTTTACGAACCCGACGCCGCCCTGATGAAAGGCGGCCCATTCAATCTTATCTGCCAATGGCAGGGGGTTGAAAAACTGGCACGCAACACACACCTCTACACCTCCGACCACCTTGTTCATCCATTCTGTGGACGCACCTTCAGTGTCTTGCAGGAGATAAAACTCGACCGGAAAACCATCGCTGCGGCCATCCCCAACGGCAAGGCGCATGTGGTGACACGCAACTTCCCCATGGAAGCGGCCGCACTGCAACGGAAACTAGGTCTTGCCGAGGGAGGGGACCTCTTCGTAATTGCCACCTCCGTCGGCTCGCGCAAGACCGCTTTCCTGTGCTGCCATCCCTCGCAATACAATCATTTTTTGAGGGTAACGTAAAAAAATATTTTGTCGGTTGAAAAAATGTTCGTAACTTTGCAGTCTCCAAAAATGGTGCAAAGTGCCTGATTTACCCGTTCAAAGCATTTTGTACCAGATTGATAGGCATAATGGCCGTTTATCCGTCAACGGTCAAAATGTCACTCAATCGGAGGAGATATTAACAAGAAAACAAAAAAAACACCATCGTTAGTAAAAATAAAAAATGAGTACGTTAAGTTACAAAACAGTATCAGCCAACAAGCAGACCGTCCAGAAGGAATGGGTGCTCGTTGATGCCGAGAATCAGACCGTAGGCCGTCTGGCTACCCGTGTGGCCAACATCCTGCGCGGCAAGACCAAACCTTGCTACACCCCGCATGTCGACTGCGGTGACAACGTCATCATTATCAATGCCGAGAAGATTGTTTTCACCGGCAAGAAAATGACCGACAAAATCTACCAGCGCTATACCGGTTACCCCGGCGGTCAGCGCGAGACCACACCTGCCAAGGTGCTCGCCAGCCATCCCGAGCGCATTCTTGAACACGCCATCCGTGGCATGCTTCCTAAAAATCGTCTGGGCGACGCCCTGTACCGCAACCTGCACGTTTATGCCGGTTCCGAGCATCCCCATCAGGGTCAGAATCCCAAAGTAATCAATATTAACGACGTTAGATAAATAGAGATATGGAAGTTATCAACACCATTGGTAGAAGAAAATGCTCCGTTGCCCGCATCTATATGACCCCCGGCACCGGCAATATTGTTGTAAACAAGAGAGACTATAAGGAATATTTCCCCACTGGCCCGCTGCAGTACATCGTCAACCAGCCCCTTCAGGTGGCCAACGCCGAAGGCAAATGGGACATCAAAGCCAACCTCGACGGCGGTGGAATCACCGGTCAGGCTCAGGCTCTGCGCATGGCTATCGCCCGCGCCCTCTGCGAGAACAACATCGAGGATCGCCCCGCCCTCAAGAAGGAAGGCTTCCTGATGCGTGACCCCCGTATGGTTGAGCGTAAGAAACCCGGTCAGCCCAAGGCCCGTAAGCGCTTCCAGTTCAGCAAACGTTAACCGTTGTACAACGCCTGCGCTTAACACAACAAAGCAATTTAAGTTTAGAATCCAAATCGCGAAGACGCTCCGTCTGGTTGCCAGTTCGGCAGCATAGGACCACCGAAAAACCAGACCCTAAGGACTACTTCACGATTGGTTCAGATTAGGAAAGTAAACAATAGACAAAATGACAGAATTGAAATTCGAAGAACTGCTTGAGGCCGGTTGTCACTTTGGACACCTCAAGAGAAAATGGAATCCCAAAATGGCTCCTTATATCTTCAAGGAGCATAACGGCATCCACGTTATTGACCTGCAGAAGACCATCGCCAAAGCCGACGAGGCCGCTGCTGCCCTGAAACAGATTGCCCGTAGCGGCAAGAAAGTCCTGTTCGTGGCCACCAAAAAACAGGCCAAGGACATCGTAGCCGAGATGGCCAAGGGCGTCGACATGCCCTTCGTCACCGAGCGCTGGCCCGGTGGTATGCTCACCAACTTCGCCACCATCCGCAAGGCCGTGAAGAAGATGAACAACCTCGACAGCCTGATGCACGACAAAGACTTCAACAACATCAGCAAACGTGAACGCCTGCAGGTGCAGCGCGAGCGCGCCAAGCTCGACAAGAACCTTGGCTCCATCGCCGACCTGACCCGTCTGCCCAGCGCACTCTTCGTCATCGACATCAATAAAGAGCACATTGCCGTTGCCGAGGCCCGCCGCCTCAACATCCCCACTTTCGCTCTGGTGGACACCAACTGCAACCCCGACCTTATCGATTTCCCCATCCCCGCTAACGATGATGCTTCCAAGTCGATAGCCGCCATCCTGAAACACATGACCGAGGCTATCCAGGAAGGTCTTAACGAGCGCATGCTCGACAAAGACGCCCAAAATGAGGAGAAGGACGAGAACCAGGCCGAGGAAGCTCCCGTCGAGAAGAAGACCCGTCCCCGCCGTCCCCGTACCGACGCCCCCAAGGCCAAGGAAGAGGAACCCAAGGCTGAATAATCCCGCTAAGGAATCTGTTTAATCACACAAAAAAGAAACCCCAATTATGGCAAACATAACAGCAAAACAGGTAAACGAGCTGCGCCAGCTGACCGGTGTCGGCATGATGGACTGCAAAAAAGCCCTCGTTGAGTGCGACGGCGACTTCGAGAAAGCTATCGACTTCCTCCGCCAGAAAGGTCAGAAAATGGCCGCCAAACGCGCCGACCGCGATGCCAACGAAGGCTGCGTGCTGGCTAAGAGCAACGGCAACTACGGTGCCGTTATCATGCTGAGCTGCGAGACCGACTTCGTCGCAACCAATGCCGACTTCATCGCTTTCACCACCAGCATCCTCGACAACGCCATGGCCAAGCACCTCACCACTAAAGAGCAGGTGCTCGACATGGAGCTCGAAGGCCGCAAAGTGAGCGACTGCATCACCGACCAGATTGCCAAAATCGGTGAGAAGATAGAGCTGGCACACTTCGAGACCATCGAAGCCCCCGCCGTCTACGCCTACATCCACCCCGGCAACCGTATGGCTTCCGTGGTTGGCATGTCCAAGCCCGGTCATGACGAGGTTGGCCACAACATCGCCATGCAGGTCGTCGCCATGCGTCCCCTGGCCCTCGATGCCAACAGCATCCCCCAGGAGACCAAAGACAAAGAGCTTGCCGTCGCCGCCGAGAAGACCCGCGAGGAACTCATTGGCAAGGCCGTTGACGCTGCCCTGAAAAAGGCCGGTATCAACCCCGCCCACGTCGACAGCGAGGAGCACATGGCTTCCAACTGCGCCAAAGGCTGGATTACCGAGGAACAGGTCGAAATGGCCAAGAAGATCAAAGAGGAAGAAGGCGCCAAGAAAGCCGCTACCCTCAACGAGAAACAGATCGAGCAGATTGCTCAGGGCCGCCTGAACAAGTTCTTCAAAGAGAACACCCTGGTTGAGCAGGAGTACATCATGGAAAGCAAGATGACCGTCCGCCAGTTCATCGAAAGCACCGACAAGGAGCTTACCTGCACTGGTTTCAAGCGTCTCGAACTGGGTGCCTAATCACCCGTCTCAAATAATAAGAAACGGACTCTCTGCAAAGGGAGTCCGTTTTTTCATATCCTATTCCTGCAAGTAAAAGGGCAGAGCAGGTTCACTTCAATTTCACCTGCACGGGCCTTTCTGGCTGAATGGGTACTTCTCGAAACGGGCGGCGTACATCTCCCTCGGGGAGGCTTTGGCTGGCTGGAAGACCGGGAAGGTCCACCTGTTGTACTCCCCCTATCATGATGCCGTCGCTTTCGCCAAAATCGCCTTCTATTTCAATGACAGGCCTGCCGATATTGATACTGGAGGAGTCTGCCATGAAGTCAATTACAGCCACAGTAAAGCCTACCGGTTTGACGGTGATTATCCGTTCCACCGGCTTGCATCCCTCGTAATTAACCGATATCGTATACTCACCCGCCTTCAAGGATTTGAAAGTAAAATTACCATCGAGGTCCGTCTGCATACCCGCCACATGCTTCCCATCCCTCTGCAGTTCAACCACAGCGAATGGAATCAGCTCTTTAGTCTTCGAATCCCGCACTGTACCCTTCATGGTGCCAGTGGCCAGCACAGCATGCGAACTATCGGACGGAGCAGAAGAATTCACTGCTATTGTGTCCACCGACTGCGCCTGCACCGTAGTGGCCAAGCCTAGCGCAAGACCCGCGATAGTGGCCGCCTTGCCAATGCTGAGACGGTCGGCAATGGCATTTTCTAGGTAACGCATCTCAGCCTCACAATGCGGGCAAGTGCCACTGCATTCACCCGTATAAGTACACTCCTCCTGCCGCAATGGAATGCCGTTCTCTTCGGCAATCCGCCGACGGAGCGACTTCAGTTCACCGCATATCTTCTTCCCAAGAGACATAATATCTTTTTATTCCCGATGAACCTTCGAGCCACCGCTGGTGCTGCAGTTCTCCACGGGATTGCAGCCGGGGAGTGCTTTATAATAAAGGTCGCTGGAACCCGAGAGGGAGCCCGTGATGCTTTCACAGCACGAAATCTTCACATCGCTGGAACCGCTCACCTTGGCTGTCACTCTACGGCACTCAAGTCCGAAGGCATCCACTGTGCTTGAGCCGGAGACTTCAGCATCCAACTGCTCAGTGCAGATCCCGGCACTCTTGACCGAAGAAGAACCGCTAATCTCCAAATCAATCTTATCGGCATTGATATTGCCTTTAAAGTCCGAGGCACCGGAAAGGTCGATCTTCACTTCCGACCCCATTACATTGCCATAGAAATTGGAAGCACCCGACAAATCCACTTCCACCTCATCGCCCTGCAAATTGCCGTGGAAACTGGAGGCACCCGATAGTTCCACATCGCAAAGTGTGCTGTTGCGGGGCAGCAGCACCTTGGCTGAACCGTGGTACCAATTGAACAGTCTATTCTTGAAACCAATCTTCAGCGTGCCGTCTTCCACCTTGAAAATAACATTCTTGTGTTCTCCTCCCTTCACTGTCACCTTCGCCTCGCTAATCGTGTCGCACACCACCACTTCGAAGGCGCTGCTCACATCCAAAGCAGTATATTGCGCAGGGACAGGATAGCCGACAGTGATATGGTCGCTGTAATCCTTTTCACAAGCCATGCATACAAAGCACAGCAGTAATGGAATAAAAAAGAGTCTCTTCATATTAAATTGTACTAATGAAATTGGTTTGCAAAGATACAAATAAAAATCCATATATGCGAAAAGTTTCGTACCTTTGCACTCCAAATCTATGGCGAAGAAACAGAAATACTACGTTGTATGGCAGGGCCATACGCCGGGCATCTACGACAACTGGGCCGACTGCCAGAAGCAGGTTACCGGTGTCGCCAAGGCGCAATACAAGTCATACGACACCCTCCATGAGGCCGAGGCCGCGCAACGCCTGCCCTACGACACTGCCGTGGCCATCGGCAAAAGCCATTCCGCCGACACTCCTTCCACGACTGGCAAGACCAGTGTGCTGACCACCGACGAAAACGGCATCACCGCCGTCCGTCCCGGCACCGACAACCCGCCTGTGCTCGACGCCCTGGCCGTCGACGCCGCCTGCAGCGGCAACCCCGGCGTGATGGAATACCAAGGCGTATACATCGCCACCCGTCAGCAACTCTTCCACTTCAAGACACCTGTCGGCACCAACAACATAGGCGAGTTCCTCGGCATTGTGCACGGCCTTGCCTACCTCAAACAACACAATATGCACCAGATACTCTACAGCGACTCCGTGAACGCCATCAACTGGGTACGCCGCAAAGAGTGCCGCACCAAACTGCCCCTCACCCCGCAGACCGCCGACCTGTGGAACATCATCCGACGCGCCGAAGCCTGGCTGCACAATAACACCTACACCACCGAGATACGCAAGTGGGACACCGAGCGCTGGGGCGAGATACCCGCCGACTTCAACCGTAAAAAATAACCACCATGGACGCAATACTCACCATCCTTATCACCATTGCACAAATCACCACCGTCTACCTTGCCGCCCGCGGCAACCGCTGGACATGGATTTTCAGTATCGCCACAGGACTGATACTGTCCTACAATTTCTTTACCGACAAGCATTTCATGAGTTTCGCCTTTCAGGTCTACAGCATCCTGGCCTCTATCGGAGGTGTGTTCATCTGGAAGAAGAAGTCGGAGGACAACCGCCGCACCATCAGCTGGGGCAACCCGCTGTGGCCCCTGTTGGCCGTAGTGGGCATAGCCGCGGCCACCTACCTCTTCGATGCCCGTGTGCTGCACTCCAACCTCCCCATCCTCGACTGCGCCATCTTCGCCCTCCAGGCCGTGGCCACATACCTCATGGTGCGCAAGGACATCAACGCCTGGATATGCTACCTCATCTGCGATGCCATCTATATCCCCCTCGGCATCATGGGCGGCAGCTACAAATGGCTCTTTATCAGCGCCTGCTTCCTCATCACAGCCACCTATGGCTTCATCACCTTCATCAAGGCTTGGCGCAACACCAAGAACCTCCCCAAAACCGAAGACGCTTAGCACCTGCCAGCTGAATGAACACCACCGACATGCACATCCCCTCCAACCGTGTCCGCGACATCGAGCGGTATGTCCATACCGAACTGGACGGACGCTACCCCGAAGGGGAGTTGAGCATGTTTGTCTACATGCTTTTCGAGGCCTTCCTCGGATGGGACAAGACCCAGTTGCTGCTGCACCGCGACGACACCATCAACCAGTCGGACCTGCTGCGATTCCACTGGGCTGTCGAAGACCTTAAGCAGTTCCGACCCATCCAGCACATCATTGGCTTCACCGACTTCTGCGGTCTGCGCATCCGTGTCACCCCCGACGTGCTCGTCCCCCGCCCCGAAACGGAGGAAATCGTTTCCCGCCTCACCGACTGGCTGGCCAGCCGGCAGGTCGGCCACCCCGCCATCCTCGACCTCTGCACCGGTAGCGGCTGCATAGCCATCGCCCTCAAGCACCAATTCCCCTCGGCACGGGTCACGGCCGTGGACATCTCGCCTGCCGCCCTCGCCATAGCCCGCGACAATGCCGCTGCCAACCACACCGACATACACTTCGTGGAAGCGGATGTGCTTGACCCCGTACAACTCGCCGCCCTCACCCCCTCCTACGACCTTATCGTCAGCAATCCCCCATACGTGATGGAACGTGAACGGGCCGACATGCAACCCAACGTACTTAACTACGACCCCGCCTTGGCCCTCTTCGTGCCCGACAGCGACCCCCTGCGCTTCTACCGCGCCATCGGCCAATACGCCGCCACGCATCTCGCTCCGCAAGGACTGCTTGCACTGGAGATAAACCAAGCCCTCTCTGCCGAAACCGCACAACTGCTCCAAGCACTGGGCTTCGACACACAACTGCATCACGATTTCCACGGCAACCCCCGCTGCATTACTGCCAACCTGCCTTCGTGCAACACCAAAGAATAACCTTTCCGGGAGATTTCATCCCAGACAGGTCATGTGAGCCTTCTTTTTACAATGACCGAGGCTACTTTCTGTTTTGGCTGTCGATAATGATGGTGACGGGACCGTCGTTGACCAGCTCCACCTGCATGTTGGCGCCGAACTCGCCCGTTTGAACATCCTTGCCGAAAAGGTCGGAGAGCCGACGGATAAACTTCTCGTACATGGGAATGGCCACTTCAGGCTTGGATGCATGGATATAGCTGGGACGGTTGCCTTTCTTGGTGCTGGCCATCAGGGTGAACTGGCTGACGAGCAGAATGCCGCTGTCGGGCACATCGGTGATGGGCAGGTTCATCACCCCGTCGGCATCGTCGAAGATGCGCAGGGCAACAATCTTGCGGCAAAGCCAGTCGATGTCCTCGTCAGTGTCTGCATCCTCAATGCCTAGGAGGATCATCATCCCTTGTCCTATCTCTGATTTCAGCTGTCCCGCGATGGTGACGGAAGCTCTGGTGCAACGTTGTATTACTATTCGCATAATGGGTGCCTGTAGGCTTTGTTGGGTATTGACGTTGTTATTGATTGATGATAACTAGTTTAGCGTAGACCAGCATCATGGTCTTCTGTCCTACCTGGTCGAAAAAGATGGTGGCTTTGCGATCGTTGCCGCTGCCTTCGATGGTGAGCACTTTACCCTCGCCGAATTTGGCGTGGCGCACCCGCATGCCTACCTGTATGGCGTTGATTTCAGCAGCGGTGTTGGGAGCCGTCGGGCCTTGGGGCAACGACGACTTGGGCTGCAATCGGCGCGGCTTCTGGGGCTCGGGGGCTGCCTTGCGTTGGAAATCCCGCTCGGCTTCAGGCGACCATTTCACCCCTTTCACGCCCTGGAAGGCTTTGGGCAGCACGCCGGGCTTGGGGAATTGCGACTTGCGCTGGGGCATCTCGATGTATTTGGGGTCGATTTCCTCGACAAAGCGGCTCATCTCCTGGCACGACGAATTGCCGTACTGATAGCGTGTCATGGCGTAGGAGAGCGTCAGCTGCCGTTCGGCACGGGTGACGGCGACATAGAAGAGGCGGCGCTCCTCCTCCAGCTCCTGGCGCGAGGAGATGGACATGAAGGAGGGGAAGAGGTTCTCCTCCAGGCCGGCAACATAGACATAGGGAAACTCCAGCCCCTTGGCGGCGTGGATGGTCATTAGGCTGACCTTGTCGGCATCCTTGTCCTCGTCCTTGTCCTCGGAGGTGAGAAGCAGCACCTGCTGCAGGAACTGGTCGAGGGTGCGTATACCACCGGCACTTTCGGTCTGCTGCTCTTCGTCGGTGCCGTTTTCGGCAAACTGGGCCTCTTTCTCGCAGAACTCCTTCACACCGTTCAGCAGCTCCTCGATATTCTCGATGCGGTTGGGGTTGTCGGGGTCGTCGTCGTTGCGCAACAGGGTGATGATGCCACTGTTGTAGATTATCTGCTTGGCCAAATCGTAGGCGTTCATGGTGGCGAGCATGGATGAGAAACGCTTTATCATCATCACAAACTCCCCTATCTTCTGGGTGGTACCGCTGGTGATGCCCAGCCCAAAGGAGGGCAGGTTTTCCAGCACAGTCCACACCGCGATGTCGTTGTCGGCGGCAGCCACACGCACACGGTCGAGCGAAGTCTGCCCGATGCCGCGGGCGGGATAGTTGATGACACGCAGCAGCGACTCCTCGTCGTAGTTGTTCACTACCAGTCGCAGATAGGCCAACACGTCTTTGATTTCCTTGCGGCCATAGAACGATAGGCCCTGATAGATGCGGTAGGGTATGTTCTCGCGGCGCAAGGCCTCCTCCAAGGCACGCGACTGGACATTGGTGCGGTAAAGAACGGCGAAGGACTTGTAGTCGAGGTTCTCGCCGATATGGGCTTCGCTGATAGAGTTGGCTATCAGACGGCCCTCGTCTTTCTCGTCAACGGCACGCAGCAGGGTGATACGGTTGCCCTGGGCGTTGTCGGTCCAAATCTCTTTGTCTATCTGTTCGACGTTCTTGGCGATGACCGAGTTGGCGGCATTGACTATCACCTTGGTGGAGCGGTAGTTCTGTTCAAGCTTGAAGAGGTGGAGGTTGGGATAGTCGCGGCGGAAGTTGAAGATATTCTGGATATTCGCGCCACGGAAGGCATAGATGCTCTGCGCATCGTCGCCCACCACGCAGATGTTCTGCAGCCGGGCGGCGAGTTTCTTCACTATGAGGTACTGCGAATAGTTGGTGTCCTGGTACTCGTCGACCATGATGTACTGGAAACGCTTCTGGTACTTAAGCAGCACATCGGGGAAGTCGCGGAGGAGGATGTTCATGTTGAAGAGCAGGTCGTCGAAGTCCATGGCCATGGCATTGCGGAGGCGGTGGTTGTAAAGTTTGTAAATCTCGGCAATCATGGGCTTGTGGGCATCCTTGTCAGCCTGCTGGATTTCGGGGTTGTTGGCGTAGTCTTCGGGCGAGAGGAGGTTGCTCTTGGCCATGGAGATGCGACCCATGACGTAGCCGGGGCTGTAGGTCTTGGGGTCGAGGTTCAGATTCTTGACAATCTGCTTGATGGCGGACTTGCTGTCGTCATTGTCATAGATGGTAAACGTGCGGATGTATCCCAGCTTTTCCGCTTCGGAGCGCAGGATGCGGGCAAAGACGGAGTGGAAGGTGCCCATCCAGATGTTGCGGGCCTCGGGACCCACCAGTTTCATGATACGCTCCTTCATCTCGGCGGCAGCCTTGTTGGTGAAGGTGAGGGCCAGAATGTTGAAAGGGTCGGTGCCCAGATTGATAAGGTGGGCTATGCGGTAGGTGAGCGTGCGGGTCTTGCCACTGCCGGCACCGGCGATAATCATCACCGGACCTTCGGTGCAGGCCGCCGCTTCGCGCTGCGATTCATTCAGCTGGGAAAGTATATCGTCGTTCATCCTGTGAATTGAAAATTGAGAGTTGAAAAATGAAAAATAACGCTACCTGTTTATTGTCATTACCGCTTTAGTTTATCTTTAGGCCATAGAGCTTGGAGAGGGTGTCGTAGACGCGGGTACTCTGCGACTGGCGCACAGAGATGTCGAGGCGGCAGTCGAGATTGAACTCCTGGTTGCGGGGCTGCACGCCTAGTTCCTTAAGCAGACGCATCACATCGTTCATCAAGGCGTACTCGAAATAGAGGTGATAGGTGACGTCGATGGTCTTCTCCACGATGGTGGCATTGCCGATAGCGTCGCGGGCAGCAGCCTTGTAGGCGTTGGCCAACCCCGAAGCGCCCAGCAGGATTCCGCCGAAATAGCGCACCACCACGATGAGCGTGTCGGTGAGGTCGGCGGAGAGCAGCTGCCCATGGATAGGACGACCGCCGGTGCCGGAGGGTTCCCCGTCGTCATTGACGCGGTAGGCATCCTTGTTGGGGCCGAGGATATAGGCATAGCAATGGTGACGGGCATCGAAGTACTCCTTGCGCAGCGCCTCGAGATGCTGTTTCACCTCGTCGGTGTTATGCACCGGATAGGCAAAGGCGAGGAACTTGCTGCCCTTCTCCTTGTAAAGCCCCTCGGCGGGAGCCGCAATGGTATGATAGGTGTCGTCGAACATCGTGGTTGTCAAAAACTACTTTATTATTAGGCCATAAGGCTCTCGCCCATGGCCATAGAATACAATGCAAAGATAAACAAAAAAAACGACATAGCAGGTAAAAACTATCACCGCCGCACCAAGAAAAAAGCATCAATCCATAAAAAACATGCTATATCGAAAAAAATGCGTACCTTTGCAGTCGCTTTCAACAGTCAAGAAAGCAGTAAGCAAGAAAAGCATTGCGACATTGTCCTTACTTGTAAATTCGGCAAAATTTTATTCAGGAGGACGGAGCATAACTGCTTTCGCTTGTATGTGTATGCTATTTATTCAGCATACCTTCAGGCGTGAGATATGTTTCATAATCCTGTTCCTGATAAGGTGTTTGCCGATACCTACAAGTAAACGGACATGAGCACATAAGTCTCATGCCTTTCTTTATTATATTAACTTCCCGTTGGAGATTTGGGGACTATTTATTATTTATCATGGAAACGAGAACTTATGATGAATTGAAGGAAACTCCTGAAACAAAAAAAAATAATGCAAGGGCTGCATTATCTGAATTTGCCTACCTTGGAGGGTATAAACCATGGAATTTTCGTAAAGAAGCATTGGAATATTTGGCAATCAAAAAAGCACTTTCAGAGAAATGGTCCTTTGACGGTGAAGCAGAAGACAGTTACTCTATCCTAGACAATTATTTGAGATACACATTCTTTAGGCTCTTCGAAGAAAACAAGATAGAATATACTAAGGATGGGAAATGGGCTTGTTTCAATACAGGGTTGGTAAATCAAACTTATGTACCCATCTATGCTTTATTTCAGAAAAATAGAAACACCGGAAAACAACCCTGGTATTTCTGTGCTTTTATAGCCGATGGAGAAAAATGGGGGAAGTTCCCTGATAGATGTTCTGTCGCAGACTTTCCTCGTAGACCAAGACGAGCACAATATTTAGACAATCCTTCTGATTTGCTATATTTGGTTTCCGAAGAAAAAAACGAGTTATCTCTCAACTTTGATCATATTTTTGATCGTGCAGAACGGTTGCCGATAGATTTATTAAATGAATTGTCTGGAAAACAGATTCCTATTAAAAAGCAACGAGGGGACTTTTCAAATCAAATTGATTATGAAACGTACTTGTTAAACTACAGCGATGAATTACAGGATGTTATCAATGAGGGCAATACGAGAAGACGACTTCAGGAACGATTTAAGACTGCCGTTGATATGACAAGAGATAGAATAGTTTGGAACTATAAAACTGCCATTCCAATGTATTATCCTAGTACAGGAAAAATCAGCCTTCTTCTTCCTTTAAACCTTGTCAAAGAAGACAAAGTGGATTTGGCATTAGTCGTTTCCAAAGGAGATGGAGGTTATTTGGCAGAAACCATTTATCCTTTAAACTGGGCTTATAGATGTGCCAGATTGATTTGCCGTCCCGACAGTGATTGGTTAACACCTTCAACTATAACCAACGATAGTGGAGATGAGGAGGACAATGACTAATATTGAGTTCCCTAGAAAATAATAAGTCAAAAGTAAGAATGATTGAATATGGAGAAGAAAAGACTCAACGATTATCTAGAAAAAGAAGGCGAACTAAGCAGTGGGATAACCGTATCAAGTAGCCTAATAAAAAACTTAATGGTTTATGGTTTTATAAATTGCAAATGCAGAACCGATATTATAAGTGGCTATGGTTTAAAAGATATAAACAGTTATGGAGATGTAGAAATAGGAATTGAGCCATCGAAGTGTCATTTTTTTTCATTCTTTATGAAACAAGATAATAAGGTTACACCTATTTATCCAACGATTTCAATCTGCCAAGAGAATACAGTTGTTGATGTGAAAGAGCTATACATACCTTCATTTATAGGAGTATATCGTAGTATTAATGGCGGTATAGTTTCCGACGAGAGTTTGTATAGCAATATTAAAAGAAGATTCGGTGTAGGATATGAGGTTACTGAGAAAGAATGGGCGAAAGCAGGCTGGCCTTCAAGATACACTTTGAAGAATGGTGCCGTTTTTTCACAAATCCAAAAGGGAGAGATTGTACTTAAGGACGCAGATGGTTGTATTAAAAGTGTTGGAGAATCTATTGTAGTATTGTGCCGTTATATACATGAAGAAACAGGAGAATTACGATTCATTTTTTCAAGGTTAGAGCACTTATATCATGAAGTAAAGGGTACAAAAAAATAATTAGTAAATATAAATGGGAGAAGGGATGACAACAATTATCAGCCATTTAGATGACAAATTCTTATTTGGGAAATTCAGGGGGGAAACTCTTGGGGATGTACTCATGTACGCTCCTAGTTATTTAACTTGGGTGGTAAAAAATGTTGATGGGAATCATTTTTTGTTAATGGATTCGGCGGTAGAAGAGATTAAAGTAATTTTTCCAGATTATATAATGGATGATGATTTCGATAGGTATCGTCAAAAGCAGTTGGATGATTATAATAATGCGGAAGACGATTATTCTCAAGGAGATTGGGAAGAGCAGAACTCATTTGCATGGGAAGAGGAGCCGACTTATGAAAGATACGGTGGTTCGTATGCACAAGACGAAATGGGATTCAGTGATGATGAAATAGACACAATATTTGATGGAGACCCTTCAGCGTATTGGAATATTGACTAGTTTGCAGAGCTTGTATTCGTGATAGAGGTGATTATTAGACAAAATACCCTTACAGGGAAAATCTGCTGGGAAAGTTGGGAGATAATAACCTTAAATAAAACTTCCGCAGGATGCATGTGAAAGTTTAATAATACTTTTTACGCATCGAATAAATACAACTATTCCATTATACTTATGCACGTTATATAATTATGCAAATTGCATAATGCTGTTTGCATAATATCAAAAATAATTCGTATCTTTGCAGTCACTTTCAACAGTCAAGAAAGCAGTAAGCAAGAAAAGCATTGCGACATTGTCCTTACTTGTCTATTCTGCAAAGTTTTATTCAGGAGGATGGAGCATAACTGCTATCGTCTGTATGCGTTTGCTTATTATTCAGCATACCTTCAGGCATGAGTGTTGTTTCAAAATCCTGTTCTTGATAAGGTCTTTGCAGAAACCTACAAGTAAACGGACATGAGCACACAAGTCTCATTCCTTTCTTTATCGTATGATAGCCTGTTGGAGACTTAAGGCATATCAGAAGTTGCACCCGACACAAATCGGGGTAGAACAAATGAAACTAAAGTACTTTCTCATCTCAACTCTGCTACTATTATGCCTAAGCAGTTGCACATCAACTTACAATGTAATATCAAAAGCTGCAATGGACAAGGCTATTGATCATGTAGCTATAGAACTAAAAAGCAAGGGCTATTACCCTGCTGGGACGAGTACAGACACAAAGAATGAAGTAACCGTAACGGGACAATCCTACTCTAAATATTCCGGATACGGAACACTCATGGGCAACAATTACATCACTAGCGACACCTACAGATTTGCCGACACATTAGGAAACTCTATGGACTATATAGTGTCATACCAATTGAAGAACAGTGACGGATTCTACTATGTAACCGATCTCCAAGTAAAAGGTTGTGAAACTTCAAATGTTAGAGAATATGGAAATTTATGCGGACCCACATCTCCAACAAAAACGATAACTAATCTTTCTCCGGATTCGTCTGTATCCTTGTTTGATGCAAATAAGACCTACATACTTATTGGAGTATTGGCACTTATAGGTTGTATCCCAGTTTATGCAATAATCATGTAGACAAATCTGCATAGAAAAGAACAAAGGCGATGTAAGCACGGCTCACATCGCCTTTCTTATACCTATAGCAAGTGACAGCCCTGTGCAGAAAGCACGGTGTCCTATCATCCTCACACTAAACGACTGCGGAAAGCGCAATGTGGGGCATCTAAAGAACCTCTTTCGCGTATAATACACACACTACTATTTCATTGTATCAATGAAAGTTAAAAAATTATGCAAACAGCATTATGCAAATTACATAATGCTGTTTGCATAATATCAAAAATAATTCGTATCTTTGCAGCCGGAAACTATAGAAAAAAGATTATGGAAGAGAATCCTTTTGTAGTGTCTGGGCGCATACGGCCGGAGTATTTTTGCGACCGTAAGGCTGAGTCGGAACGGATGATTAGGCTGCTGACCAATGGGAATAACATGGTGCTAAAGTCAGACAGGCGCATGGGTAAGACAGGTTTAATACAGTATTGTTTTGACCAACCTGTGTTGCACGATAATTACTACACATTTTTTGTAGATATTCTTCACACAACTTGTTTGCAAGAGTTGGTGCATGAGTTGGGAAGGACCGTGTATGAACAGGCTGTGCCCCGAGGTAAAAAGATGGTACAGAACTTTGTCAAAGCTCTGCGCAGCATTTCGGGGAAGATGGGGTTTGATGCAAGCACTGGGCTGCCTACTTTCAGCGTGGGTCTTGGAGATATTGAACGGCCCGAATATACGCTGGAAGAGATTTTCGGATACCTGCAGCAAGCGGACAAGCCGTGTATTGTTGCCATTGACGAGTTTCAACAGGTGGCAAAGTACCCGGAAAATAACATCGAGGCTTTGCTTAGAAGTCATATCCAGCGGATAGACAATTGCCGATTCGTGTTCGCGGGAAGCGAACGTCACATGCTGGAGCAGATGTTTGACAGCAGAAAACACCCCTTCTATAAGAGTGCAGACAATATGAACCTGGGGGCTATCGACAGGGATGTATATGTTGATTTTATGTGTTTGAAGTTCCAAGAGCAGGGTAGGACATTGGATGCAGAAGTCGCCAAAAATGTTTATGATATGTTTGAGGGTCATACATTCTATGTACAGAAGACAATGAATGAAGCCTTTGCCAACACTTCATGGGGTGATAAATGCACAGAGGAGACTTTGGGAACTGCCATTAGTGATATTCTTGCAGACAACGATTATTACTACAGAGAGTTGTTATCGCGGATGACGATAAAACAAAAGATGTTATTGTATGCCATTGCAGAAGATGGACTGGCCAAGCAAATAACGTCAGCCGACTTTATCAAACGACACAAACTGCCTTCGGCCAGTTCGGTACAATCGGCAATCAAAAGGCTTATGTCTGACGACTATGTTGTCGAGGAGGCAAGGCGGTACCGTGTCAATGATCGGTTCTTCGGGTTGTGGATACGGAGGATGCTAGCATAATAGGCATAATAATTGATAGCCTCTATCTAGGGCGGAGATAAAACAGCAAAAGCTGCGCACTGAGGTGCGCAGCTTTTGCTGTTTCTACTCAGTAGAGTGTGCTGTTTTTCAGAATAGCTCTTCCGACCAGCCGTGACCAAGATCCCAATGGTGGTCAATGACAAGGTCAAAATCTTCAGGGAGATTGAACTCGTCTTCCAACACCTCGCGAAAGTGTTCTTGGTCAATTTCGTTCAACCAATGGCCCACACAGACATAAAAACGGTTGGTCTGCTCATCGAGAAAGATACGGCCACGCGGTATCATGGTATAGTTATGCTCGGAATAAAAGATGGAGGAGGTGTCGCCCTTGGCTTCGGCGCGGTGGTGCTGTTTCTGCCAATAGGTTTTATGAAGTTTATTGATGGTTGCCTTGCCATTGACAAAAACAGCCCGTTCTGCATCAGTTTTTTCCACACCAAATAGCGACCCATCGGCTATATCGTACCAAAATATTCCCACCTTTGGTTTGCCGTTATCCATGAATCCGCGCATAACCTCCACCAACTCGCGGTGCTCGCTGGCGGAGGTATGGAGGATATTGTTGTCGTCCTTGTTCATATTTTAGAACTCCGCGGTCTTGGGCGTGCGGGGGAAGGGAATGACGTCGCGGATGTTGGCCATGCCGGTGACGAAGAGCATCAGGCGCTCGAAGCCGAGGCCGAAGCCGGCGTGCGGGCAGGTGCCGTAGCGGCGGGTGTCGAGATACCACCACATGTCCTTCATGGGGATATTGCGCTCGGTGATGGAGTTCATCAGCTTGTCGTAGTTCTCCTCACGCACCGAGCCACCGATAATCTCGCCAATCTGCGGGAAGAGCACATCGGTACCCTGCACAGTCTTTCCGTCGTCGTTCTGTTTCATGTAGAAAGCCTTGATTTCCTTGGGATAGTCAATCATGATGACAGGCTTCTTGAAGTGTTCCTCGACCAGGTAACGCTCATGCTCGGAGGCAAGGTCGACACCCCAATAGACGGGGAACTCGAACTTATGGCCGTTCTTCACAGCCTCCTCGAGGATGCGGATACCCTCGGTGTACGGCAGTCGGACAAAGTCGGTGTTCACCACACTCTTCAGACGCTCCAACAGACCTTTGTCAATCATGTTGTTAAGGAACTGGAGGTCGTCCTTGCAGTGCTCCAGAGCCCAACTGACGCAGTATTTGATAAACTCCTCCTCAAGGGCGGTGAGGTCGTCGATGTCGTAGAAAGCCATCTCAGGCTCAATCATCCAGAACTCGGCCAAATGGCGCGGAGTGTTGCTGTTCTCTGCGCGGAAAGTGGGACCGAAGGTGTAAATCTTGCCCAGTGCGGTAGCACCCAGCTCGCCCTCCAGCTGACCGCTGACGGTGAGGGCTGTCTGCTTGCCGAAGAAGTCCTGACTGTAGTCGATGCTGCCATCCTCCAGGCGGGGAGGGTTCTTCATGTCGAGAGTGGTGACCTGGAACATCTCGCCGGCGCCCTCGCAGTCCGAGGCGGTAATCAGCGGGGTGTGGAAGTAGAAGAAACCGCGCTCGTGGAAGAAAGTGTGGATGGCGTAGGCCATGTGATGGCGGATACGGCATACAGCGCCAAAGGTGTTGGTACGGGGACGCAGGTGTCCAATCTCGCGGAGGAACTCCATCGAGTGTCCCTTCTTCTGCAAGGGGTAGCTGTCGGGGTCGGCCTCGCCATAGAGTTCGATATTCCTGGCTTGGATTTCCACACTCTGTCCGGCGCCCTGCGACTTCACCAGCTGACCTTCCACGCCGATACAGGCACCCGTAGTGATACGGCGCAACAGACCTTCGTCGAAATTGGCCAAATCCACAACCACCTGTATGTTGTTTATGGTCGAACCGTCGTTCAAAGCTATGAACGCCACATTCTTGTTACCGCGCTTGGTGCGCACCCAACCCTTCACTACCACATCGGAGCCTATCAACTGCTCCGCACTTTCTGCAAACAAATGCGTAATCTCTGTACGTTTCATAATGATTATATGAATTTAGTATTTATTATTTTTGTCCAAGAAAAATTGCACTCACCATGTCCGTCAACGCGATGCCGACTCCTCTTCCTCCTTCTCTAACTGTTTCAGCTTATACAGCTCCACATCGGAGGCGAACTTGGCAATGCGGTCCTCCTCACTCCTGCGGCAGACGAGAATGGTGTCCTCGTCGGCGGCAACGATGTAGCCGTCCAGCCCCTGCAGCACCACAGTCCTGTCTTGCGGCACATGCACCAACGTGTTTTTCACGTCGTACAGGAAAGACTGACCCATCACCACTCCGTTGCCTGCTGCATCGCGGTGGCTGGTGCCATAGAGCGAGTCCCACGACTCGATATCCGACCAGCCGAACGAAGCCTCCAGCACATTCACCCCCTCGGCGTGTTCCATGATGCCGAAATCCACCGAGATAGACTCGCTGAGCGAATACACGCTGTCCACCTCGGCCAGAGGTGTGGAAGCCTTCAGGGCAAAGAAACTCTTGGCCACATTGGGCAGATAGCGTTCGTATGCCTTGCGCAGTGTGGAGAGACTCCACACATACACACCCGTATTCCAGAAGAACTCGCCCGTGGCGATAAATTGGCGCGCCATCTCGACCGGAGGCTTCTCGGTGAAGGTCACCACACGGTGCAGATTGCGGGCATTGTCGCATGCCGGCTCCTCGCTGAACTGTATGTAGCCATACTGAGCGTTCGGAGTATTCGGCCGCACACCGATGGTCACGATGCAGTCGTTGCTGGCCGTCAGCTCAAGTGCCTGCTCCATGTCCTGCACAAAGCGGTCCTCGCCGAAGATGGCATGGTCCGACGGAGTCACTATCACGTTGGCGTTGGGATTCATCTCATAAATCACCGCAGCGGCATAGGCCACACAGGGTGCCGTGTTCCTCCTTGTCGGTTCGCCCAGCACCTGATAGGGCATCAGTCCGCCGATCTGTTCACGCACACGCTCCTCGTACATCCTGTTGGTGACGATGATGATATTCTCGCGCGGACACACCCGCTCAAACCGGGCGAAAGTGGTCTGCAGCATGGAACGACCATTGCCGAGAATATCAATAAATTGTTTGGGACTGCTGTCCCGGCATATTGGCCAGAAGCGGCTTCCAAACCCTCCTGCCATAATGATGCAATATGTGTCTTTATTCACTTTTCAATTATTATCACTTTATTTAACACCCGTGGTGGTTCGCCGCCTCACACACTCACCTCGCCCTTGATGTGCGGATGGGGGTCGTACCCCTCCAGTTTGAAATCGTCGTAATCGAAACTGAAAATATCCCGCTTCGCCGGATTCAGCACCATGCGCGGCAGCGGCCTCGGCTCGCGTGTCAGCTGCAGGCGGCACTGCTCCACATGGTTGTTGTAGATATGGGCGTCGCCCAAAGTGTGTACAAAATCGCCATACTTCAACCCGCAGGCCTGTGCTATCATCATGGTGAACAGGGCATACGAGGCAATATTGAAGGGCACACCCAGAAAGATGTCCGCCGAACGCTGGTAGAGCTGGCAGCTCAGCCTGCCCTCCGACACGTAGAACTGAAACAGGATGTGGCACGGAGGCAGGTGCATCTGCTCCAGTTCGCCCACATTCCAAGCCGACACCAGCAGACGCCGCGAGTCGGGATTGCGCTTGATTTCCTCTATCAGGCTGCTTATCTGGTCCACATGCCGGCCATCCGCCGTCCCCCACGACCGCCACTGGTGGCCATAGATAGGCCCCAGCTCGCCGTCGGGTCCGGCCCACTCGTCCCATATACTCACCCCGTGGTCATGCAGATACTGCACATTCGTGTCGCCACGCAGAAACCACAGCAACTCGTATATAATGGAACGCAGATGCAGTTTCTTCGTAGTCAACAGCGGGAAACCGTCGTCAAGATGGAACCGCATCTGGTAGCCGAACACACTGATAGTGCCCGTACCCGTGCGGTCCTCCTTCGCCACGCCGTTGTCCAGCACATGCTGCAACAGGTCAAGATATTGTTTCATTCCGTTTCTTATATTCTAACTTTCAATCCACTGCCTAGGCCTCCCCGCACCATTCGGAACGCACTGCCATCCGCAGTTCTACCCGTCATAACGCAAAATAAATAATAATATTTTGTATACCCCAAAAAAGAATCTTTATCCCCGCCGACGCACTCGCCACGGGTCCGCAGCCTCCTTCACGCCACCCTTACCCACCTTTCGCGAAAATAAATGTCCTCAGTCGGATTTTATTAGTATCTTTGCATCGTCGACAACACTTGTCACTAACACACAAAACACAAACAAACAGACATTTAGCATTATAAAATCCATTCAACATTTGGGAATCCTCCTCACTTTTGCCGCCGTCGTCTCGCTGATTGGTTGCCACAAGGAGAACACCCCCACAACCGAACAACCCGCCAACGACACCACGCCCACCGACACCATCGTACCCGAGGAGCCAGCCGACGACATCTACCAGTTCAAAGTCCTCGACGGCAACGGCGACAGCGTGGCCCTCTCGCAATACCGCGGTAAAGTGCTGCTGGTGGTCAACACCGCCACCCAGTGCGGCTACACCCCACAGTACACCGACCTCCAGCGCATCTACGAGGCCTACAAAGACAGCGGATTCGTCATCCTCGACTTCCCCTGCAACCAGTTCGGCTCGCAGGCTCCCGGCTCCTACGACGACATCCACGACTTCTGCACCGGCCGCTACGGCATCACCTTCCCGCAGTTTGCCAAAATCGATGTCAACGGTGCCAACGCATCGCCCCTTTATGTATGGCTGAAAACGAAGAAACCCGGCGACATCAAGTGGAATTTCACCAAATTCCTCCTCGACCGCAAAGGCGAAGTCATCAGGCGTTTCGAACCTGCCAACTCCATGTCGACGGTGGAGAGCGCTATAGTCAAAGCGTTATAAACACCCCGCTCTATTCGCCGTTCACTATCTGGTCGTAAATGCCCAGATAGTTGTTATACCGTTCCATGCTGATGGTGCCGGCCTCCACGGCCTGTTTCACTGCGCACTGCGGCTCGTGCCGGTGTGTGCAGTTGGCGAAATGGCAGTCGGGCAGCACCGCCCTCATCTCGGGAAAGAAATGCGACAACTCGGCAGGGCTGAAATCCACCATGCCGAACTCTTTGATGCCCGGGGTATCAATCAACAGCGTAGGGGCCTTGCCGACGGAAGCCTGCTCATACACTCCGCCACCGGCGTCCACCACTATCATCTCGGCAAATGTAGTGGTGTGCTTGCCCTTCAGGCTCCAGTCGCTCACCTCGCCCACCTTCAGCTCCAGCCCCGGCACAAGGGCGTTGAGCAAAGCCGACTTGCCCACACCCGAATGGCCGCTGAACAGCGTGGTGCGACCGCTCATCAAGTCGCGCAGCTCCTCCACCCCGTCGCCCCGCAGCGCACTGGTTCCATACACCTTGTATCCTGCACTGGCATATATGCGCTCCAACTCACTGTGCATCTCGGCCAGGCCCTGGTCGTACAGGTCGGTCTTGTTGAAGATGATGCTTGCAGGGATATGATAAGCCTCGGCGGTGACCAGCAGGCGGTCGATAAAACCGGTCGACGTGCGGGGAAAGGCCAGAGAAGCCACAATGCACAGCCGGTCCACATTCGCTGCAATCACATGCGTCTGCTTGCTCAGCTTGGTGGCACGGCGCACAATGTAGTTGCGGCGGTCGCACACATCGGCTATCACCCCCGTGCCGTCGTCCTGCATGGCATACTCCACCCAGTCGCCCACTGCCACGGGGTTGGTCTGCTTGTTGCCGCGCAGACGGTAGTTGCCGCGCAGACGGCAATCCACCGCCTCGTCCGTCGTCCCTCCTTCGGGCAGCACCCTGTACCAGCTGCCTGTGGTACGCATCACCAATCCTTTCATATCCTGTCTCCTATCATTTGTTGACTATTGTTCCCGCACCCGTCTCCTGCACGTCGAGCCGATAATAACGCTTGCGGATAATCACCAGGCGCACCAGCCACACCGCAAAAAACAGGTCGGAGATGATTTTGTACAACCTAGGCATCGGCACGAAAAACGACACCACCCACACCGCCAAATCTAGGTCGAACAGCAGGTTCCACAACCTCTCGCGGTCGTGGAAGGCGACGGTTGCAGCCCGCTTCACCTCCACATCGTCGCGCGTGGAGCTCACCGACAGGTCGATGCGTTTCCCGCTTCTGCCCAGTGGTATCGGGCCGCCGAACTGCACACGCACCTGGTAGCGCCCTGCGGGCAGCTGCACCTGCATCTCGTCGCCGCGCATGGTGCCTGCATACAGGCCGTCGATAAAAACCAGGTGGGGCAACCGCGCCTCGTAGAACCGCCGCCGGTGAAGAATGGTCAATATCGCCATAGGTTGTTATTCATTAATAAACTGATACAACTGACATTAGGCAAACGTCGCACAACGCTGCGCCCGTCAATTGGAGCAGCAAAGATACACAAAAAAAACGACATGGCAGAGTTGTGCCGCCCAACGGGCCCTTTCCAGCCTGTCCACCTCATGCCCTTCAGTCCACCTTCGTGTCTTCACCCACGCTAAGTTCGTTCAATACTGCATCGTTACAGCATCCTTACAGCATCGTTCTCCTATTAGGCTTCGAGAAACCACCCGTTTTCGATGCCATCACGATGCTGGATTGATGGGCGTAACTGCCGCGTCGGCGGCACGCAGTAGACACCATAAATCCATTTATCCATTTTTTTTTAGTATCTTTGCAATTAATTTATATACATGAGAAAGGTAGTTTTTGTCGGTATATTGCTGATGTTCGGACTATTGGGGTGCCGGATAGGGACATGCAACGCTCAGGATGAGTGGAACGATGTGGGGGTGTGGAGTGTTGGCAAGGTGCCTCCGCATGCCAATGTGATACCCTACGCCGACGAGCAGGATGTGGCCACGCTGGGCTACCAGCAGTCGCCATATTACCGCACCCTTAACGGCAAGTGGAAATTCCGCGTGGCCGAGAACCCATACGCCTGCCCCAAAGGATTCTACGAGCGGGGCTACAACGTGGACGAATGGGCCGAGATAGAGGTGCCGGGCAACATCGAGCTGCAGGGCTACGGCACACCCGTCTACACCAATATGCACAACGAGTTCCCCTCCAATCCCCCATACGCTCCCACCGAATTCAATCCCACCGGCTGCTATGTGCGCGACTTCCAGATGCCCGAAAGCTGGCGCGGAAGGCGTGTGGTGATACGTTTCGGCGCCGTGCGCTCGGCCATGTACCTCTATGTCAACGGCAAGAAATACGGCTATTCCGAAGACTCCAAGACCCCTGCCGAGTGGGACATCACGCAGAGCGTGCATCCCGGTCAAAACCGTGTGGCAGTGATGGTCGTGCGCTTTTGCGACGGGAGCTATCTCGAGTGCCAGGACATGTGGCGCATGAGCGGCATCACCCGCGACGTGTGCATCTACTCCACCCCGCGCGTCCACATCAGCGACTACAACATGGTGGCACGCCTTGACGAACGCTCGGGCGAGGGACTGATAGACCTGACCGTGGAGCTGTCGGGCCGCCTGGCTGGTCACATGTCCGTGGAGGCCGAGCTGCTGGACACCGCTGGCCACAGCGTGTGGATCAAGCAGGAACGCATCGAGTCGCACGACTGGACCACCCGTTTCGAGGGCGAAGGGTGCCGTGTGGCCGACATACATCCCTGGACCGCCGAGACGCCCTACCTCTACACCCTCATCATGCGGCTGAAAAACGCCGGCGGGGTGACCACCGAGACGATAGGCTGCAAGGTGGGGTTCCGCAACGTGACGCTGAAGGACATCCCCTACCAAGGCGACGACACCGTGCTCACCGCCCGCCAGCTTTGCGTCAACGGGGTGCCGGTGACCATCCGCGGAGTGAACCGACACGAACACAGCCCCTACCGCGGACAATACGTGACACGTGCCGAGATGGAGTTCGACATCATGCTGATGAAACACATGAACATCAACGCCGTGCGCACCTGCCACTATCCCGACGACGAATACTGGTACGAGCTATGCGACCGCTACGGCCTCTACGTGTGGGACGAGGCCAATGTGGAGAGCCACGCCCAAGGCTACGGCGAAGGGAGCCTGGCCAAAAAGAAGGAATGGAGCTGGCCTATGCAGTACCGCGTCAACAACATGTATCACCGCGACCGCAACTACGCCTCGGTGATTGCCTGGTCGCTGGGCAACGAATGCGGCAACGGGGTGGCAACGGAACACACCTACCGCTACCTCAAGCGGCTGGACAGCACCCGACCCGTCACCTACGAGCGTGCCGAGCTGGACTGGAACACCGACATCGTGGAGGTGATGTACCCGTCGGTGGAATACCTCTCCGACTATTGTGCCGACTGGCGCGGGCTGGGGAGCCACTTCGAACGCTACCGCGACATCGAAAGCGTCAACGGGTTGCGCCGCTCCTACTTCCCGCTGAAAACGGCCACCACCGACAGCACGGCACAGCAAATGCCGCTGAGACCCTATATCATTGCCGAATACTGCCACGCCATGGGCAACAGCATGGGCGGCCTGAAGGACTATTGGGACACCATCGACAAGTACCCCCCGCTGCAGGGAGGCTTTGTGTGGGACTGGGTGGACCAGAGTTTTGTGCGCTACACCGGCCACCATGGGCAGTCCCTTCCCAACGAGAGCGACACGCTGGACAGCTCCAACCCGCTTCGCAACGGTCTGTGGTATGCCGTTGGCGGCGACCTGGGCAGCCTGCCCGGAGTGAAGGACGACGATGCTTTCTGCGCCAATGGGGTGGTGGGCAGCCTCCGTATCCCCCACGCCCATGCCAACGAGCTGCAAAAAGTGTACCAGTGCCTCAAGGTGACACAGCACACCGACGCCCAAGGTCAGCCGTACTACATGCTTCACAATGGCTTCAATTTCCGCGACGCGGGCGACTTTGTGTGCGAGTGCCGCATCTTCTCCTCGCTCCGCGACAGCCTGTTCTGCGACACCATATACCCATCCCTGCCCGCAGGCCAAAGCTGCCGCCTCGACTTCCGCCTGCCTGAGCTCGACCCCATGCCCGGCGAACGGTTCTTTGTGCGGTTCAACTTCACCGGCGACAGCTACGAGGTGAACGACCCCTACGACGCCGGCACCTCGTGGACCCTCAGCGAGAACAGCCACGACGAGTTTGAGCTGGTCGGCATCGAAAGCCCCACCGACTCGATAGAGCTGCCCGAGGTATCGATGCGCCAGTTCTTCTGCGGACACAACAAGGGGCAGCACGAGGCCTCGATAGGCCGCGAGGACCTCTTCTCGCTGCGCATCGACACCGACAACGGATACATCACAAGCTATAAATACAAAGGGCAGGAGCTGCTGCGCCGTCCGCTGCGCTGGAACTTCTGGCGTCCGCCCACGCTCAACGACCTTGTCGACCCCTATGGCGCCCGTGCCTGGGAAGGCCTCGACCACCTGCAAGCCACACCCGTCAGCTGTGACGTCACCACCGTTGGCGAGCCCGACAGGATGGCCGAGGTGGACATGCTGCTGGAGTTGTCCAGCCCCGAAGGACGCACAATGACCATGCGCGAGATAGTCGAAGTCGATGCCGAAGGCCGCCTGCAACTTAGCTTCATGCTGCAGCCACGCGGCAACTACCGCACACTGCCGCGCCTTGGTGTCCAGCTGGGGATAGACACCACGTGCCCCGCAGTGGAATGGTGGGGCAACTTCTACGAGACCTACCCCGACCGCAACCAAGCCAACTGGCAAGGATTGAACCATTCCGCACCCCAAGAGGTATGCGGCGAACTGCATGTGGTGCCGCAGGAGAGCGGCAACCGGTCGGCCTTCTGGACCTCCTTCGTCCTGGGCGACAAGCGGCTGGCATTCTGCTCGGCCGACACCGGCCGCATCAGCTTTGGCATCCGCCGCTACGACGATAGCACCCTCACTGCCGCCCGACGCATCAAAGACCTCTCCCCTGCCAATCACTATATCGTCAACATCGACGCCCGGCAAGCGGGACTGGGCACAGCCACCTGCGGCCCCGGTGTGCGCGAGCCCTACCGCATCAGCGGCGACAGCGTGCAGCGGTTCCGGCTGGTAATGGTGCCCTCCATGCTTGACGAAGAGGTGAACCTGTGGCGCTACTGCGGCTACTATTTCGACATACCGCCCGAGCTGCGCGAGAGCCTTCCCGCCAACCAGCCGAGCCTCATCGAGAGCTTGACGGTCAAGGCCTACGGCGACACGACCCAACCCTCCAACCAGCCCTATCCGCTTTATGGCAAAGGATTCCCCCAGACACTCCACGACGGGCGGCTGGGCATTGCAGGCAACTATGGCGAGAGCTGGTCGGGCTTTTCGGGCCGCGATAGCA
>Ga0247611_10001809_pt1 | contig 37109 bp, 29 predicted proteins | sample 177DNAGHGhighgp2_FD_192422 | JGI IMG/M metagenome (GOLD analysis project Ga0247611, IMG submission 192422) | Sheep rumen microbial communities from Palmerston North, Manawatu-Wanganui, New Zealand - 1770 DNA GHGhigh gp2 | ecosystem: Host-associated > Mammals > Digestive system > Stomach > Rumen... | reverse complement strand
GGGGGTTCGAGTCCCTCCAGGCGCGCCAATAGGGGTAGCCCCACTTATGGTGGATGTAGCTTAGCTGGTAGAGCGCCTGGTTGTGGCCCAGGAGGTCGTGGGTTCGAGTCCCACCTTTCACCCCACTAAAGGGGCGTCGCCAAGCGGTAAGGCACTTGACTCTGACTCAAGCATTCGAGGGTTCAAATCCTTCCACCCCTGCCATACGACCGACAGTAAAGTCTGAAAACTATACTGAATTTAGGGGTGTAGCCAAGCGGTAAGGCACAAGACTTTGCCCAAATTTAGAGATTAGGAAACAAATGTGCTTGCAGATTTGGTTGACTAATTGAAAAATTTGCATCTTTTTGAGCGTAGCAAAAAAAGATTCCTTGTATGCGCTGGCGCATCGCAAGAGACCACGAACTCAAGTCTTTAAACTGCGCTTCGTCTTAGGGGTGTAGCCAAGCGGTAAGGCACAAGACTTTGACTCTTGCATGCGTTGGTTCAAATCCAGCCACCCCTGCCAATATCTTTTGTAAAAAAGATTTATTACATGCGTTATGGAAAGACTTCCAAACGCTATATGACCCACTAGCTCAGTCGGTAGAGCACTTGACTTTTAATCAAGTTGTCGCGCGTTCGATCCGCGCGTGGGTCACCAAGAAAAAGAGCGCTTTGAGGCGTTCTTTTTTTATGCACATAAGCAAACAATGTGAATAACTCTCTTTAAAAGCACCCAGCTCTCCCCCACTCACAACACACTTAATAATCAGGTGGGTCAAAAAAGACTGAACAAAATGTTCAGCCTTTTTTTAATTATATTAACTCATTTTATTGGTTCCAAATCATTAAAATTCACAGAAATTGAGTCATTAAAATTTAAAAAATCAACTTCAATAAAATCTTGCACAGCATTATCATCTACAACAACACCAATCTCACCTTTATGAATTCCAAATTTAGCGTATTTTTCATCTTCAACTAATAGTTTTACTTTATCATATATTTTTAGCTTAGGAATATCAAAAGCTTTTTTTGCTTTTTTAAAGATTTGATCTAATTTGCTGTTTATATCTTGTTTGATCTCTTTTGAAATTTCTTCTTTTTGCACAATTAAATCTTTTTGGTAAATCTCTGTAATTATATATTCACCCAAATTTCTTGAATTAAAAAATAAAACTTGTGTATTGTTTCCTTCAATGTTAAGAACAATACCTAAGGTGTCTTTTTTATATTAAGTTCCTCATAAGGTTTTTCATTATTTAAAATTACTAAATCAAGTTTTTTCATTCTATCCAACCTCCGAATGGTGTAGTTCCTTCAGGATATAACATCCATCCAGAATAATTAGAATAAAAGGCAAGCCAAAAGGTTGTTTGCTCTTTTCAGTTTAATTATATCACAGGGGGTCAAGGGTTTTTGCACTTTTATGACAACTTTTTTAAATAATTTATAAAAATAATTAAAAATGACCTAGTTTTATACTAAGTCATTTTAAATGTTTTATCACTTTCTTGCATTAGTTTTGTTGGCTTTGTTTAGCTCTCTATATCACCAAAAAAGTAATCAAGGGGTTTTTGCCCTTTTGGCATTTCTTCAGTTTTTTCATTATTCCCAAACATTTTTTCTCTTGATTTTGTTATAACTTCTCCTGCACCTTTACAAAATTCAATAAGCTCTTTTTCTTCTATAATTTCTTGTTCATTACCTTGTTTTTTGCCTTGATTTACATAAAATACAAAATAGTCATTATAAGGACCACTAAGGCACGACTTAAAAGGAATCATTTCTGCAAGTTTGCTTTGAGTTAATTCAAGTTCTAATTTAAGTTCATAAGTTGTTAAACAAGTGCTGTTTGGAACAAACTTATTTAAATAACTTTGAACTATAGTTTGTTCTGCATTTGAATTTTGTTTAAGAGGTTCTATATTAAAAATTTTGTTATCTTCAATATCTTTTACATCACACAAAACCCCGTCATCACAAATTGAAGCCTCTATTGCTTTTTTATTTGTTCCCCCATTTGGCTTATAAACAAATTGTTCATCTTTATCTAATCTATGCATTTTAAACATATCATAATCAGACAATTTAGAACCCGTTTTTAAATATGGTGGCAAGGAATAACTATACCCCTCAATAACAAAAGGAATAATTTTAACTTCTTTTGTTTTTTTATCATAATTATAGCCAAACAATAAGCTTATATTACTATCTTTCATCTTTCACCCTTTTAAATTATCTAGTTATATAATAATTATATCATAAACTATGAATAAGTCAATAGCTAGCTTTTTTAAATTAGATTATTGTTTCATTAGAGTTAAATCAAGATAAGTGGTATAGTGAAATTGACGAAGATTTAACAGCAAAAAATTTAGAGTTTTTAAAAAATTGGCAGCGGGCAGAAAAACACTTTTGGACAACCTTTTAGAAGATTAAACTTAAAAAGAACATATTGATTGCAATTTTTCAATATGTTCTTTTTATTTTTAACAAAAAAACTCAAAACAAAAATTTTTAAACTACTCTATTAAATATTATTTTAATAATTCTTTTTCAAAATCTATCATTGCATTTTCAAAAAATTGTTGATAAACAAAATCATTTTTTTGTGGAGCTTCTAAAGGATATTCCACAATTTGACCATTTTCAATAAAACATTCTGGGTCTATATAAATAACTTTTAAACCCGCTTCCCTTGCCTGTTTTTCAACCTGCCTTCTATCTGCGTGACAACCAAAACAAATAAGTGATTTAACACCTTTTTCAAATTTAACTTTAGGAATATAAGTTTCTTTTTTGTATGTTCTTAAAATCTTTTCATCTATATCCATTCTTTTAACAAGTCTATCAAAATTATTGTTTAAAACTGTTCCAACAAAATATCCTTTTTCATATAATTTTTGAAAAATTCTATAACCTTTTGTTAGTTTTGCCTTTATGCAATTTTCTGGAGTTTTGCTAAAATAAATATAACTTTTTTTAGGGTCTTCTAAAAACTTTTCAACAAAATCATCATTATCAGCAAAATAGAACTTTCTTGTTTGATGATTTTGGACCTTATATGTTTCATGCATATTATAAAGTGGTGCAATCCCAGCTTCTATTGATGGTCCGCACCCCATTTCAATTTGAGCTGGCAAATAAGGCAATATTTCTTTTGCTGATTTTATGTAGGTTGGATTATCTCTTTTGCCTGGAATTCTAAAAAGCTTTGTTGAATGCTCCCACATTCTATCATATAGTGGCTTATAGTCATAATTTTTTGAACAAATAACAACATCAACTGTGTTATAATCTTTAGGAAAAGTAACATTTGCTATTTTGTTCTTTGGATGATTGTCATATTTGTTTATAATAACCCACAAATTTTCAAACTCATAAGTGTTATCATCTATCTTCTTAAAGTTTTTTAAGTTGTTTTCTATTCTATTTAAATATCTTTTGTTTTCTTCTTTTTTTAGTGTGTTTGAAACATAAATATAGGTGTTTGTTAAAGTAAAATAACCTTCAATATTTTGATATGTGTTATAAAAATGTATGTATCTTCTTCTTTGAGTTGTTTCATCAACATAATCAGATTGATTTTTGTTTTCTGGTCGTTGATTTCTAAACCACATTCCTTCAAAATAAAAATTCCCATCACTTTCAACAAAATATTTATCAAAAACTTCTTCTTCTTGTTTTTCAAATTTAAATATCTTTAGTGGAAACATTTTTTTACCTCTCTTTCTGGGATTATAACACAAAAACAAAAAAATGTCTATAAATATTTTTAAAACCCAAGTTTATATGATTGTTTATCAACAATATTTTAATAAATTTTAATATTTTTTAAATATTTTTTATCATTTTATTGCATTATTTGATGTTTTATGTTATATTTTAGATACTGGAGGGTGGAATAATAATGAAAAAGTTTTTTAGCGATTTTAAAAAGTTTATAACTCGTGGAAACATTGTTGATATGGCTATCGGTGTTATTATTGCAACAGCTTTTACTGCAATTGTAACAGCCCTTACAAACAAAATTTTAATGCCAATCATAAACTGGTTCTTACTTGTGATAACTGGTGGAAAAAGTTTGGATGCTATCTACACCTACTTAAGATGGGTGTCTCTAAAAGATGCAGACGGCAATCCAACTGGTGAAGTTGATTTGGTTAACTCAATTTATATAGATTGGGGCGCATTCATAACAGCAATCATAAACTTCTTGTTAATTGCTCTTGTTTTGTTCGTTATTTTAAAGGTTATGATGTCTTCTCAAGGATACATTCAAGCAAAGAAATCTGAACTACCAACAAAAGAAGAAAAAGCGCAACTCAAAGAACAAGGCGTTGATATGAAAAACCACAAAGAAGTTGTTAAAGCAACAAAAGAACTTCGTGAAAAGAACAAAGTTGTTGTTGAACCAAAACCAACAACAGATGAACTTTTAGCTCAAATTTTGGATGAGATGAAAAAGCAAAATGAACCAAAATCAAAAACAAAAGCTGAGAAAAAAGACAAAGACGAAGAGAAAAGTGAATAATAAAAAATAGCATAATTTTATGCTATTTTTTTATGCCAAAAATCAAAAGTGTGTGTTTATCGTTAAAAATTGCGTATTGACAAACCATTAAAACTGTGTTATTCTATGGTTGGTATGATCAAAAGGAGAAAATTATGGAACAAGAAAAATTAAATGCTTCAAGAAATTTTTATGCTGAAAGTTTAATAAACAATTTAGCAAATGATCCACAAAACAAAGAAATTCTTGAAGAATTATGCAAAACATTAGAAATAAAGCCTGAAGATATTTTTATTGGAGATTTTTATAAAACAGCAAAAGATGTTAACGGAAAAATTTATGACTTCCCTTATATTGTTGCAATTGGACACATCAATGCTGGAGAATTAAGTATGGATGCCTCACGCTTAAAATATGTTAAGGGAGATTTGACTGGAGGATTTGATGAATGCAAAACAATCCTTTCTTCTTTGGAAGTTGTTGACGGAAACTTTTGGTTAGAAAACAATACTCCAAACAAACTTCCACACATTAGAAAAATTACTGGAGAATTTTCTGGAAATATTTATAACATACCAGAATTCCCTAAGGATTTAGAATGTGGAAGCGTGGTTCTTTACACAACAACAGAACCAACAGACCGCAGATCAACTGGAAAAATGTCTTATGATGAATTTAAAGAAAATGAACCTAGTTATAAAATTTTGTTCCCTCAAATTAATAAAGAAAACCCTATGAAGATGTAAAAAGTTTTTAGGAAATAAAAAAATAACTTATACTCCTATGTTTTAAAACATAAAAAGCTGATAGAAATTTATCAGCTTTTTTGTTTTTAACTTATTTTATTTATTTATAAATAATTAAGGTTTTTAACTTTTCTATGCTTTTATTATTCCATCTTTTAAAAAATATAAACAAAAATCCCCTAACAATAAAAATTGTTGACTTTTTTGGTTATTTATAATAAAATTATAAGCGTTTAGACTAAGGCTTAAAGCCTTAAATAAAATATTTTAGCTATTGTTAGCTTTTTAGGAGAAAAAAATGAAAAAAGAATTAGACCGTATGCCAAATTTACAAGAAATGCAAAAAGAAGTTTTGGAGTTTTGGAAAAAAGACAACACCTTTTTTAAATCAGTTGAAAAAGACTCAAAAGGTGAAGTTGTTTTTTATGATGGTCCACCATTCCCTACCGGAAAACCTCACCACGGCACAATTTTGGTTTCTTTTATAAAAGATATGGTTGCAAGATATCAAACAATGCGTGGAAACAAAGTTGCAAGGCAATGGGGCTGGGATTGCCATGGACTTCCTATTGAGGTTCAAGCGGAAGGACTTTTGGGAATAACTGATAAAAGTGAAATTGAAAAATCTATTGGAATTGATGTTTTTAACAACAAATGCCGTGAAATAGTTTCTCAAAACAATGATTCTTGGCGTGAATATGTTGAAAATATGGCAAGATGGGTTGATTATGACAACGCCTATAGAACAATGGACACAAACTATATGGAAAGTGTTATTTGGGCATTTAAAGAGCTTTTTAACAAAGGCCTTATTTACAAGGATTATCGAGTAACTCCTTATTGTTATCGTTGTGAAACTGCACTTTCAATTTCAGACACTAGAGAATCTGACTCCACAAGACCAAAACAAGACCGCTGGGTTATGGTTAAGTTTAAAACAGAACAAAAAGTTAACAACTTGCCAGTTTATTTCTTGGCGTGGACAACAACACCTTGGACTCTCCCATCAAATATGGCACTTGCTGTTGGTGAAAAAGTTAAATATTCTTTTATAAAAGTTAATGATGAAGTTTTTGTTGCTGGTTCAAACTCACTATCAAGATATAAAAATGTGTTTGGAGAAAATCCTGAAGTCTTAAAAGAAGTTTTAGGAAGCGAACTTGTTGGCAAAACTTACACCCCACTTTTTGACTTCTTTAAAGATGAAGCAAAAAAAGGTGCATTCAAGGTTATTGCTGTTGACTATATTGATGAAAATGAAGGTATTTGCATTGTTCACACTGCTCCAGCTTTTGGTGAAGATGACTATTGGTCTTGCAAGAAAAACAACATTCCTCTTGTTTGTCCTGTTGATGAAAAAGGTGTGTTTACAAAAGAAGTTAGCCTTTTTGCTGGAAAAATGGTGTTTGATGCCAACCCTGATGTTATAAAATACTTAAAAGAAAACAATGGTTATGTTGCTGATGGAACTTTGGTTCACAATTACCCTCACTGCTGGCGTTGCGGAAAACCTCTTATCTATAAGGCAATGGAAGCTTGGTATTTGTCTGTTGACAAACTAAAAGATAAACTTATAGAGAAAAATGAAGATGTTAACTGGATTCCAAACAACATAAAAGTTGGAAGGTTTGGAAATTGGCTTAGTGGAGCAAGAGATTGGAACATCTCTAGAAACAGATATTGGAGCACCCCTATTCCTGTTTGGGAATGTGATAAGTGCCACAAACAAAAAGTTTTGGGAAGCATTGCCGAAATTGAACAATGTGGCAAAACAAAAATAACAGATTTGCATAAACAATATCTTGATAAAGTTACATTTAATTGTGATTGTGGCGGAAAATATGTGAGAGTTCCTGAAGTTTTGGACTGTTGGTTTGAATCTGGTTCTGCCCCATTTGCACGCATTCACTATCCTTTTGAAAACAAAACTTGGTTTGACAGCCATTCTCCATCTGATTTTGTTGTTGAATATACTGGGCAAATTAGATGTTGGTTCTATTATTTACATGTTTTAAGTGTTGGACTTTTTGAAAAACCAGCATATAAAAATTGTATTGTTCATGGAACAGTTTTGGCAAAAGATGGCAAAAAACTTTCAAAGAAGAGCAAAAACTACACTGACCCACTACTTTTAATAAACGAATATGGAACTGATGCTTTTAGGCTTTATATGTATCAATCAAACGCTATGCTTGTTAATGATATGATGTTTGATGAAAATGGACTTAAAGACAGCTTGCAACAATTTGTTTTACCTCTTTGGAACTGTGCTGGGTTCTATCAAAGTTACTCTAAAATTGATAACTTTGTTGGAAGTGAAAAAACATTGCCAAATTCAGACAATAATCTGGATAAGTGGATACTTGCCCTACTTTATAAAACAGAAAAAGAAATAAAAAACAAAATGGATGATTATCAAATAGATTGTTATATGCCTCCTGTTTTAGAGTTTTTAAATGGTCTTTCAAACTGGTATATTAGGCGTTCAAGGCGTAGATTCTGGACTGATGGAATGAACAAAGACAAACTCAATGCTTATGAAACACTTTATTATTGCTTGACAAACATCTGTAAAATTATGGCTCCAGTTGCCCCTATTGTTTGTGAAAAGATTTATAAATCATTGACAGACAAAGAAAGTGTTCACTTAGAAAACTGGCCAGAAATTGATGAAAAATATAATAATAAAAAACTATTAAATGAAACAGATATCGTTCAAAATTTAATTCACCTAGCAAGAAATATTAGAAATAAAAATAACATTAAAAACAGACAACCTCTAAGCCTTTTGAAAGTGGCTTCAGTTGATAAAAATGATTATAAAATTATAGAAGAAAACAGCGATGTTATAAAAGAAGAACTTAATGTTAAAAACATTGAAATTGTTGAAAACATTGATGAAATTGCAGAAATAAATTATAAAGTTAATTTTGCAACTGTTGGAAAAACAATGGGAAATATGATTCCGGTGATAACAAAAGCAATAAAAACAAACACTTTAAAATTTGATGGAAAAAATTATTTTGTGAGTGAAGCAAATTTAACATTAAACAAAGAAGATATTTTAATTAACTTTGTCGCAAAAGGTGAACTTCCTGTTTTTAGTGATTCACACCTTGTTGTTTGCTTGGATTTAAAAATTAGTGAAGAACTAAAACAAGAGGGCCTAGCTCGTGAAATTGTTAGAAACATTCAAGACGCTAGAAAACAACTAAATCTAGAAATTATGGACAGAATAAAGCTTGAACTTTTGGGCGATGTTCCAAAAAACTTTTTAGAATACATAAAAGATGAAACTCTTGGTGATTTTGAAAAAATTTCATCTCCAGATTTTGAAACAGTTGTTGAAAATGTGACAATAAAAATTAAAAAAGCGTAAAAAATATAATAAAAAAATAATATGCTAAAACTAGCATATTATTTTTTGTTTATCAAAATTATTTATCAATATCAATTTGATTTCATAAAATTCTCCTTTTTATTTTCATCAAAATCTGGAATATAACACTCACTACAGCTTGACATCTCTTGCATAAAACCATTATAAAAACCAAGCTTTAACAAATGATTATAAACTCTTTTATATTCCAGTGGCTTTAAACTTCTGTTTATTTCTGGATAATTTTTTGCATCTCCAAACGGCGTGTATTGGCTCATCAAACTTATATAAGTTTTTATCCCTAAATTTGTTTTTATCCAATCCAAAATTTTTAAACTGTCATCTGTTTGATTCGGCAAAATTAAATGCCTTAAAATTAACCCCTTTTTCATTAAGCCATTTTCTATAATGTCATCTTTAACATTTTCTCGCATTTTTAATATTGCTTTTGATGCTTTTTCAAAATAATCAGGGCAAGAAGAATATTTTTTGCTTAAATCACTTGAATAATATTTTAAGTCAGTTAAATAAATGTCTATATAATCTTTAAGTTGTTCAAGCATTTTTTCATCTTCATAACCACCACAATTATAAACAACAGGAATTTTTGGCTTGTATATTTTTAAAGCTTCTAATATACTTTTAGAATAATGCGTTGGGGTTACTAAATTTATATTTAACGCTTTCATATCTTCTAGCTTTTTAAATAAATCTGCCAAATTTTGTGGAGTGTAATTTTTTCCAACATCAAAATGGCTTATTTTATAATTTTGGCAATAAACACATTTTAAATTGCAGTGGCTAAAAAATATTGCTCCGCTTCCGCTATCCTTTTCACTGCCTGAAATTATTGGCTCTTCCCAATGATGAAGCATAACTTTTGCTATTTTAGATTCATTTAATGCACCGCAAAATCCTTTTTCTATATCTCTATCAACCTTGCAATGCCGTGGGCACTGTAAACACTCTTTTATCATTTTTTAAATCCTTAATTATGCAAAAAATATAGTAATATAAACAAAAAATGTTAACATAGCTAGCTTTTTTTGCTATTTTGTTACAATTCTTGCATCAACCGTTAAAAACTTTCCTTCATCATCAATCATAAAAGGATTGACATCCAATTCTTTTATAATTGGATAATCTGAAACAAGCTGGCTTAGTCTTAAAAGTGAATCTTTAACAACATTTATGTCAACAGCCTTCTTGCCTCTAACTTCTCCCATAATGTTTTTGGCCTTAGTGCTATATACCAAAGCATCAACATCACGCATTGTAAGTGGACAAGGTCTGAAAGCAACTTCTTTTAAAGCTTCAACAAAAATTCCACCAATTCCAAACATCATTTGATGTCCTTTTTCTCCAACTGGAGCAATTCCAGCAACAAGCTCTCTTGAGCTTCCTTTAACTTGCTCCATAACAATTATTCCATCCAAAGATTTTTCTATTTTTGCTTCTTTGCACTTGTTTAAAAGCATATTAAAGTTTTCTATAAAATCGGCTTTGTTTTTAATTCCAACAACAACTCCACCAAAGTCTGTTTTGTGACTAACTGCTTTGCTACTGATTTTCAAAACACAAGGAAAGCCAACTTTTTTGATTGCTTTTTCGGCTTGAGCCAAAGTTAGTGCTGTTTCATATTTTGGCATTAAAAGCCCATAAGCTTTAAATATTTCTAAACTCTCTTTTGTTGTTAAAAGAGTTCTAGCCTCTTTTTCAGCCTGTTTTAATATTTTGTTAACAACATCATTTTTTACTTCAAACACAGGAGTTTTTTGTTTTATTCCATCCAAAAACTCTTTTCTATCACACAAAAGTTTAAATCCACGAACAGCATCCGACACATCATCAAACAAAGGAATTGTGCTGTTTGGCATTTCGGTTTTAACTCTTTCAAAAAAGTCTGGCGTGGTCATATAAGAAATTATGATTGGCTTTGTTGGATATTTCTTTTTTAGCTCTTCTAAACTTTTTAATATGTCCATATCGTGCTTGCCTGTGATAAATAAATAACCAAAAGCATATCAACTTCATCGCTTTTTAAAACTTCTTCACAAACATTGGTGTAATGCTCCATTGAAGCGCTTGCCACCAAATCAACTGGATTTTTAACACTTGCTTGAGGAAGAGTTAATGTTTTTAACTTTTCTTGAAGCTCAGCACTAAATGTGTTTACTTCAAGCTTATAATCACTTGCGGTGTCGGTTGCAATAATCCCTGGACCACCTGCGTTTGTTAAAATAGCCAGTCTTTTACCTTTTGGAAGTGGGCAGTTCCCTAAAACTTTGGCATCGTTAAACATTTCTCTTAAACTAAATTCCCTAACAACCCCACAAGATTTTAAGAGGCCTTCATAATAACTATCAGTTCCAGCAAGTGAACCTGTGTGCGATGCTGCCGCTTTTGCACCAGCACTGCTTCTGCCTGCTTTTATGGCAAGAATAGGTTTTTTTCTTGCTATTTTTGTTGCAAGCTTTCTAAACTTTTCTGGGTCTTTTATGCTTTCAAGATACAAAAGAATTTGAGCAACATTGTCATCATTTTCCCATTGCTCCAAAACAGAAAGTGCATCAACGTCTGTTTGATTTCCAAGTGACACCATTTGGCTAAAACCAATTCTGGCACTTTTTGAAATGTTGAAAACACCACCAGCAAGCGCTCCTGACTGAGTGGCAAAACCTATTGTTCCAACCTCTGGAATTGTTGGGCCAAAACAACCATCAAAATTAAGTTTGCCGTCCGCATTAAAAACACCCAAACAGTTTGGACCAACAAGAGTCATATTATATTTTTCTATTTGATTTTTAAGTTTTTCTTCAAGCTCTTTCCCTTCGTCACCAATTTCTTTAAATCCACTTGAAATTATCACAACATTATGAACTTGTGCCAAATGACATTCATCAATAACTCCCGACACAAATTTTGCTGGAACAGCAATAATTGCCAAATCTATTTCATCAACAATATCCGTTATTTTTGCATAACATTTTATTCCCATAATGAATGAATGTTTTGGGTTTATTGGATATAATTTTCCATTATACTTAAATTCTGTTATTCTCTTTAAAAGTTCGTTCCCAACCGATCCTTCTTTTTCACTTGCCCCGATTAAAGCCACGCTTTCTGGGTATAAAATTTTATCTAACTTTCTCATTTTTTCACCTACTTTTTTATATTATCTATTATATCTCAAAAATAAATATAAGTAAAACAAAATAATCCACAATAAAAAAAGTTGCAATAAAAAATGCAACTTTTTTTATTATTTTAATGGCGCTTGCAATTTGTTGTCTTTGTCAAAACTTAATGCCAAATTATACAAACTCATAACATTGCTGTATGCTGTGTATGTGTAATAACAACTTGTGTCATCACTTGTGTAAGTTTTAACATAAATCTTATAGTCTGCAACTTCGTTTGAATCATCAACAAAAATTGCCAACTTAGTAAATTCTACACCCCGATTGTTTGAATCTTTATATTCTGTTCCATCAACATTTTTTAGTGTTTGTTTATTAACCCACTCAAACTCAATCAAATATCCATCTGTTTGTTGATGAAGCGCTGTTATGCTTGAAGTTTTTCCATAAGTTACGCCTTGGTCAGCATTGCTTAATCCTAAAAACAATCCTTGCATAATTGAATAATTGCTCATATTGTTAAAGGTTTTTATAACGCTGTTATAATCACTTTTAATTGTTTCATTTATGTTTGTTTCAAATGTTAACATCTTATAAGCATATTCTTTTCCACTCTCATATTTTGAAACGCTTATTTGTGCTGTTGGCAATTCATCAATTATAGATTTACTTGAAGTGGCACTTAGTGTTGGTGAAAGTTTTTTAGGAACAAAAGACAAAACAATAACCATAACAATAATCACTGCAATAACCGCAAGCAATGAATAACATATCCATTCTTTAGCTTTCATTATTTTTAGCTCCCTTAATTTTTTATTTTATTATAAATTAAATTTAAAATATAGTCAAGCAAAATCTAGTTTTGTTCATCTTTTTTAGTTTTTGGTTTTTGCTCTTTTTTTATTCCACTTTTTTGTGTCTTTTTTTGTTCTTTTTTGTCAGTTTCTGAAGTGGATTTTTGCTCAGCTTTTTGAGCTTCTTTTGCTTCCTCTTTTGGCTCTTTTTGAGTTTCTTCACCGTTAAATGCTTTTAATGCCTTTTCTTTTATCTCTTGCATTCTTTTTGCATCATATTCACTTTCAACAATGTTTTGAACCTTTTTTGCTTTTTTTGCCTCAGAATCTTCTTTTTGATGCTCTTCTTCTCTCTTATTCACAAAGTCGATAACTTCTTCATAGCTTTTTCCTTCCAAAATCATATCAACTTCTTTTGAATAAATTGTTTCTTTTTCAAGCAAAACTTTAACCATAACTTCTAATTCATCTTTGTGTTTATTCAAAATTTTAATAGCATTTTGGAAAGCTTTTTCAAGCATATCTTTAACTTCTTGGTCAATAAGTTCTGATGTTTTTTCACTAATATTGTTTCTTGTTTGAAAATCTCTTCCTAAGAACACTTCACCATCACCACTATATGAAACTGGACCAAGTTTTTCACTCATTCCAAATTCAGTTATCATTCTTCTTGCTGTTTGAGTTGCTTGCTTTAAGTCATTTGAAGGTCCTGTTGTGTAACGACCATATTTTATATATTCAGCCGCTCTTCCACCCATTGCAACTTCTATTCTATCTAAAAGTTGCTCTTTTGTGTAATAATTCATTTCTTTTTCAGCTGACGGTGATGTGTAACCACCTGCCATTCCTCTTGGAATAATGCTGATTTCATTTACAACTTGTTTTAAGTTTTTAGCTGTTCGGCTAACAATAGCGTGTCCTGCTTCGTGATAAGCTGTGTTTTCTCTATCTTCTTGTGATACAACAGCACTCTTTCTTTGAGGCCCAAAGGCAACTTTTATTGTTCCTTCCATAATGTCACCTTGTGTGATTATAGAATGTCCTGCCCTTGCTGCCAAAATCGCTGCTTCGTTTAAAATATTTTCTATTTCAGCTCCTGTTGTTCCTGGACCTAAATGCCTTGCAATATCAGCATAATTTATGCCTTTTGCCATTGGTTTATCTTTGGCGTAAAGCCTTAAAATCTTTTCTCTTGCTTTAACATCTGGATATCCAACCGTAACCCTACGGTCAAACCTTCCTGCACGCAAAAGTGCTGGGTCCAAAACATCTGGTCTGTTGGTTGCAGCAATAACAATAATGCCTTCATTAACATCAAACCCGTCCATTTGAACCAAAAGTTGGTTTAATGTTTGTTCTCTTTCATCATTTGTGTTGCCAAGGCCAGCACCTCTTTGCCTTCCAACAGCATCAATTTCATCAATAAAAATCAAGCAAGGGCTGTTCTTTTTTGCTGTTTCAAACAAATCTCTAACTCTGGCCGCTCCAACACCAACAAAAAGTTCCACAAAGTCACTACCTGTTATGTTAAAGAAAGGAACTCCTGCTTCTCCAGCTATAGCTTTTGCTAAAAGTGTTTTTCCTGTCCCTGGAGGACCAACCATCAAAACTCCTTTTGGAATTCTTGCTCCTAAATCAGTGAACTTTTTAGGGTTCTTTAAGAATTCAACAATTTCAGCTATTTCTTCTTTTTCTTCTTCACAACCAGCAACATCTTTAAACCTAACTTTTAAATTAGACTCCATTCTGGCTTTGTTCTTTCCAAAGTCCATATTTTGTCCGCCCATTTTTCTGAAAGATTTAAATATGATGACAAAGAACACCACAATCAAAATGATATAAACAAATGGCCAAATTCTGCTTATAAAGCTTTCTTCAACTGGTTTTTCATCATACCAAATAACTTTATCTGTGTGTGCAGTATTATATGCTTTTATGCTTTCAATCAAAGTGTCTATTTCAGAACCTGCTATGATTGTGAAATAAAAGTCATAAGAACCACCATTTGATTTTTGAAAAGTTTCAAGTTTAACTTTATTTTTTTCTAAACCTTCTCTATAAACTCCTTTAACGGTTGTTCCATGGATATAAACTCCGGCAACTTCTTCAGCTTGAAATGCGTTTTCAAACTCACTGCGAGATATTTTTTTGCTATCTCCTTTTGGCATAAAACTAACAATTAGTAAAATAACCAAAATTGCTATTAAAATAACAGTAAAATATGGAAATTGCTTTTTCTGGGGTAAATTATTCCTTTGCTCCACTTAAGCCTCCTAAATAATAGATTTATGACTTATTATACCATTATATTATGCAAAAAGCAAATATTTTTAAAACCTTTGTTTTATTATTATGCTCAAAAATATGATTATATAAAACAAAAAACATTGTTTTGTTTAAAATAAAAAAGCATTTAGTTTTTTTTAAATGCTTTTCTTTTTTTATAACAATATGCAAATTATTCCGCCCTTGCCTTCATTAACAATTCGAGTAAGCGTTTTTCGCATCTTCTTTTGTGCCTCAACTGGCATTCTGTTAACCTTTCCATTTAATCCTTCATTCATAAGTTCTTGCATAGATTTGCCAAACATATTTATGTTCCAAAGCCCATCTGGATTGTTTTTTTGTTGTTCAGTTAAATATGTTACCATATCTTTTGACTGTTCAACTGAGCCAATCATTGGACTAATTTCTGTTTCTATATCCACCCTCATTATATGCAAACTTGGTGCTGTTGCTCTAAGTTTAACACCATAACGATTTGAACCTTGTTTAACAACTTCAGGTTCATCAAGTGTTAAGTCATTAACGCTTGGCAAAACAACTCCATAACCTGTTTTTTCAGCTTGGTCTAACGCATCTTTTAGCTTGTCATATTTTTGTTTAGAAAAGGCTAAATCTTTCATTTTTGCAACAAGCTCAAAATCATCTTTTATTTGCATACCACATTCTTTGCTTAAAACATTATAAAACAATCCTTCTTTTGGCTTTAAGTTAAATACAAGCTTTCCTGTTCCAAGTTCAACATTAAATATTTTTGTCTGCTCAAAATTCTCACTATTTTCAAACAAAATCATATTTTTGTCAAACTGTCCAATTCGTTCTAAATTTGTTACAGCTTTTTTAAACTCACCCACCACTTCACTTATTATTTCACTATCAAATGAAAGGGCTGTGAGCCAATTTGGCATATTGATGTCAACACTAACCAAAGGAAATTCACTTAACATCTTTTCAAAAACATTTGCAACATCTTGTTCGGTCATAACTTCGGCGTTTAAAGAAACAACTGAAACTTTGTGTTTTTCTTCTAACTCTTTTTCTAATTTTTTGGTTTTTTCATCTTGTGGATTTTTGCTGTTTAAAACAATAACAAAAGGCTTTTTATATTCTTTTAATTCACTCACAAGCCTATTTTCTGCCTCAACAAAATTTTCTCTTGGGATTTCTCCAAAAGAACCATCTGTTGTCATTAAAATAGCCACTGTTGAATGTTCTTTTATAACTTTTTGAGTGCCATATTCAGCAGCATCTTCTAAAGGCATTAAGTCTTTGCTCCACGGAGTTTTAACCATTCGAGGCTTGCCTTCTTGTTTATCTCCATTTGCTCCTTTAACAAAATATCCAACACAATCAATCATTTTAACATTCATTGAAATGCTGTTTTTAAGGTCTATTTTAACACTTTCTGCTGGAACAAACTTTGGTTGCGTTGTCATTATTGTCGCGCCATCAGCACTTTGAGGAAGTTCATCAATAGCACACGCTTTTGTGTTTTTGTTTGCTATTTTTGGAATTACAAACTCTTCCATAAATCTTGTTATAAAACTGGATTTTCCAACCCTAACAGGACCCACAACTCCAACATATATATCACCATTTGTTCTGGTCATAATATCTTCATAAATATTTTTATTTTCCATAATCGCTCCTTTTTGTATATCAAAATATATGCAACAAAAAAGAGCATTATTCAAAATGCCCTTTAATTTATTTTTAATTTATTATTTTTCAGCCTTTTTAGTTCTTGTTGTTTTTGGTTTTTCTGTTTTTGTTGTGTCTGCTGTTTTTGCAGTTTTTGTGGTTGTTGTTTTTCTAACTGGTTTTGCTGGTTTAACTTCTTCTTCTGTTTTAACTTCAGCTTTTTCTTCAACAACCTTTTCTTCTTTTGTTTCTTTTGCTGGCTCTTTGTTAACTTTTGCTGCTCTTAAAGCTTTTTCTTCACTTTCTGCTTTAACAGCAAAGATAAAGTAAGCAAACATAAACACAAATTGAACAACATTAAACAAAATAAATATAAAGCTAAGCCAACCTGAAACTGCTCCAAAGTTTGAAAACATTTCAGTTTCTGCAAGACAAAGTCCTGCAAAGTTTACAATAAGTAGTATTATTCCTAAAAAGAGGTTAAGCCATTTGCAAAGAAGCAATGATATTTCTAAATTTCCAAACATAAAATAAATAATCATTTCAACCAAACTAATTCCGCAACAAATTAAGGTTATTGCCCAAACCCAAGATGGAACTGATGAAGGAATAATTCCTCCAACAAGCAAAATTCCCAAAACAAGCATAACTAATGCCATACATCCCAAAGCTAAATGATAATATTTGTTTTTAACAACTTCCATTTTTTATTCTCCTTTTTATTTATTTCTTAATTTTCTTAAAAATGGTGGTATATCTGATTCATCGACTTGAATCCTTGAACTTGACAACTTTTCTTTTGGTTCTTCTTCTTTTTTTGGTTGTTCTTTTTTGAATACTGGTTCTTCTTCATCAGCATCATTAAAACGATTTCTTAAAAAGTCTGAATATTGACTGTTGTATTTTAAATCTTCTGTTGCCACTTCAGGCTTTTTCTCTTCTTCTTGAGTCTCTAATAGTGATTGTGTTTCATTTCCTTTAAAGCCTGTTGCGATAACAGTTATTTCAACACTATCTTCCAAACTTTCATCAACACTTGTTCCAAAAATTATGTTACAATCTGGGTCAACAATTTCTCTCATAAGGTCTGCAGCTTCGTGAACTTGGTCGATAGGAAGTTGAACTCCACCTTTAACATTGAATATAATTCCTGTTGCTCCTTCAATGGTTGTTTCTAGAAGTGGACTTGAAACAGCTTGAGACAAAGCATCAAATATCTTTCTGTCTCCTTTAGCTCTTCCAATACCCATGTGTGCTAGTCCTCTGTTTTTCATTATTGTGTTAATGTCGGCAAAATCTAGGTTTATCAAAGAGTTGTCAACAATAATATTTGATATACCTTGAACACCTTGTCTTAAAACATCATCAGCATATCTAAATGTGTCAACTATTGATGTTCCCTTTGGAACTAACTTAAATAATTTTTCATTTGGAATAATAACAAGTGAGTCAACAACTTTTCTTAAAGCTTCCACACCTTTCTCGGCATTTTCCATTCTTTTTCTACCTTCAAAATTGAAAGGCTTTGTAACAACAGCTATTGTTAAAATATCTTTTTCTTTGGCAAGAGATGCGATAAGTGGAGCTGCTCCTGTTCCTGTTCCACCGCCCATTCCTGCTGTTACAAAAACAAGATCAGCATCATTTAATGTTTGTTTTAACTCATCTAAGTTTTCTTCTGCAGCCTTTAAGCCAACTTCTGGGTCTGCTCCCGCTCCCCAACCTTTTGTGAGTTTGCTTCCTATTTGTATTCTATAATCAGCTTTGCTAACTTGCAATGCTTGTTTATCTGTGTTAACAGCAATAAATTCAACGCCATTAACTCCTGCGTTAACCATTCTGTTTACGGCGTTGTTTCCACCTCCACCAACACCAACAACTTTTATCTTAACCACTGGTTTTACTTGGTTTTCAGATGCGAAATCATTATAATTCATATTATCCTCCATAATCTTTATTTCCTTTTAAACAATTTTATAAAATATAATCCTATTGTTTGCTTATTTTTCTTTAGTGCCATATTAAGCAAACTAACTGTTGAAGACAAATGTGGTTTATCTAACCCCGGAACTTTTGGAACAACTATGTTAACCTCTTTGCCCAAAACTTCTGAAAGTAAATCTTCAGCACCTTCAATGAAATCCAGCCCTCCACCAGTTAGGAAAATTTTGCTTTGTGATGGAATTTGTATGTCACTTTCATCAAAACATTTTTTAATGGTTTTTGCAATTTGTTTTATTCTGTATTTTACAATTTCACAAACTTCTTCAACCTTAATTTCTTTTGTTTCACCATTATCTAACCCAACCTCAAACACTTGCCCAGAGGCATCTTCAGTTAGTGAAACTTCTCTTTTAAGTTCTTCAGCTTGCTCTGGACCAATTCCGTAAAGCTTGCACATATCACTTATCATGTGCCCTGCACCTAAAGAAAAACTCTTTAACTCCAAAAGCCCATCACCCATAATTGTTGAAACACTTGTTGTTAAAAATCCACAATCAATCAAAACTGCACATCTATCTCTTTCTTCAGAGTCCACCAAAAACAAACTTTCACTTAATTGCTCTCCATAAAATTCTACATGCTGTATGTTTAATGGAGATAAAGCTCCTTGCACGATTTCTAGAAATTTGTTATCTGCCAAAGTGTAACTAACAAGTCCTGAAAATTTTTCTGTTGTTTTGCCTTTTGCTTTTATAATTCTTTCCCCATCATCAAGCATAAAATAGATTGGTGAACGGCTAACAACACTAAAGTTTTCATTTTTAAAATTGTCTGCCGAATTATATAAATCAACAATATCTTGCTCTGTGATTTTGTGAGGTGTGTAATAATTCATTTCTGTTTGCTTCACAACAACAGAACAAAATTCTGCAGGAACACCAATATAGAGATGAGTTATTTCACAACCAGCACTATTTTGCGCCATATTTATGGCAGAGTGAACATCTTCTTTCAAAGCTCCTGGGTCAAGAAATTCACCATCCATAAAACCAGCATATGTTACTTCGCCATAACCCTTTAAATTTAAAGTGTCGTTAAGGCTGAGGCTTCCCATCATAACAGATATATGACCGCTTCCGAAATCTAAAACTGCTATGTTTTTTCTCGCCATAATTTGCTCCTTATTTTTTATTTTCATACAATTAAAAACTTAACTATATAATATATGTTAATTTATTTAAGAAAATAAGTCAAACAAATTTAAGGGTTTTTGCTTAAAAACACAAAAAAAATGGGTATTTTTTACCCATTGTTTTTTATGTTATTTATAACTTCCAACAATTTTTCCATCTTTGGTCATAACTGAAATTGTTCCAGTTTTTTTATCATTTAAGTCAAGCTCGTTGTCAAGCATATACAAAACCATTGCAATCTTTTTTTGTTGATTTATTGTTGGATTATAAATTGCTATCATAACACCGTCACAATATTTGATTAACATCTTATCTTCTAAAACAGTGATATTCTCAAACATTGCAAGCATATCAACAAGAGCGATTGCTTGATTTTCTTGTTCATAATTTTGGCAAAAACTGCTTTCTAGCGTTTTTATGGCATCAAAGTTTTTTGGCACATTTAAAAAATCGCCACTTGAAACATCTTCACACTCATAAGACAAAATTTTTATGGGATTATTTTTGTTTGAAACATATTCCCCGCTCTCCACCCTTAAAACTTTTAGATCACTATCTGTTATAAAATATTTATCATCTTTTTGAAAAGCAAAAACTTCATTGCGTTCAACTGCGTGAATTATTATTTTGTTTGGAAATTTTGTTTCTATGTTCAAAACTTTTATATAAGGAAAGCTTTTCTCAATGTTTTTTTGCCCTTTTGTTTTCGAAACAAAAAACACATTTGTTCCAGATTTTATATTAGATTTTTCAATAACTTGTTCATCTAAAACAGAAGTCAAATTGACTTTTTCACTCTCCCATTTAACGCTTATTGTTTTAACAGAAAAAAGAGTGCTTGACAAAATTACAAGCAAAACGATTGCTCCAAAAACTGAAAAAAATATTGTTAAAATTTTTATTTTTCTTGTCATTTTTGCTCTCTTTCCCTTTTTATATCCGCACCCAAAAGGCTTAACTTTTTTTCTAAATTTTCATACCCTCTATCTATATGATAAACATCATAAACTGTTGTGTAGCCTTCAGCGCAAAGCCCAGCCAAAACAAGCGCTGCTCCTCCCCTAAGATCTTTTGCATAAACTTCTGCTCCAAAAAGTTTTTTAACCCCTAAAACATAAGCTGTTTGATTTTTTATTGTTATATTTGCTCCCATTTTTAATAGTTCTGGAACAAATTTAAATCTTGTTTCAAACAAATTTTCTTGAATTAGTGAATAACCTTTTGAAATTGTTTGCATACATAGTATTTGTGATTGAAGGTCTGTTGGAAAGCCTGGATAAGGCATAGTTTTTATAAAATTTATGGACTTTAGCCTCCCAGAACTCTCTATATAAATTTTATCATTAAATTGCTTTATTTTGCAACCAGAATTTTGTAATTTGTTGATTAAAATAGAAAAATGATTGGAAATAACATTTTTGATTAACAATTTTCCACCACACATAGCACTTGCTATCAAATAAGTTCCTGCAACAATTCTATCTGGGATTGGAGTGTAGTGGCATCCATTAAGTTTTTTAACCCCCACAATGGTTATGGTATTTGTTCCTGCTCCACAAACTTTTGCTCCCATTTTGTTTAAAAAATTTTGCAAATCTTCAATTTCTGGCTCTTTTGCTGGATTGAAAATTGTGGTAACTCCTTTAGCTAAAACTGCTGCCATTATCAAGTTTTCTGTTGCCCCAACACTTGGAAAATCTAAACAAATATTTGAGCCTTTAAGTCCACTTCCATCACAATTTATATAGCCGTGACACTCTTTTGTTTTAACGCCCAGAGCCCTCAAACCTTTTAGATGCAAATCAACTGGTCTTAGCCCTATTTCACACCCACCCGGGTAAGCAACTTTTGCTTGTTTGAACCTACCCAAAAGCGAACCTAAAGTGAATATGCTTGACCTAAGTTTTTTAGATAAACTTTGAGAGATAAAAAAATTGTTTGCATATTTTGCATTTATATGTAATTCATCTCCAAATTTTTCTACTTTAACCCCCAAAGATTTTAATATATCACACATATTTTTTATATCTTCAAAAATTGGGCATTTTTTTAACACAACTTCTTCTTCACACAAAAGGCAGGCAGACAAAATTGGAAGATAGGCATTTTTTGAGCTTTCAACTTCAATTTCGCCATTAAGTTTGTTCCCACCAACAATTATAAATTTATCCATAAAAACCTCTACTAAATAATATGGTAAATTTGATTTTTGTGTGAAAGAGAAAAATTATTAAATTTTAAAAAACTATCAAAACCCATCAAAAAAAGAGTTCTTGTTTTTTAGAACTCTTTTTCATTGCTATTTTTGATATCTTTTTGTTTTTTTCTTTTTAAAAGTTTGAATGCTTTTAATCTTTTTTTAGGCTTTTTTGTTTTTAAAACAGATTTTTTTATCTTTTTTATTTCTTTCTTTTCTCTTTTGATTTCGTGTTTTGCTTCTTTTATTTCAGCTTTTTCTTCTTTCTTTTCAAACTTTAATTCAATTTTTATTGCTTTATCTTCTTGCTTTTCTTCAATTTTTTGTTGTTTTTTCTTGTCTTTAAAAATCTTTTTTTGTATGTTTGTTTCAGTTTCTTTTCCTTTTAAAAGTCTTTCAATATTTGAACGATGAGCAAACCAAATAAGCAAAAATATTGCAAAAGTTAAAAGGCTTATGGTTAAATCAGGCTGTGGCATTGTTAAGTTTTGATAAATAACCATCGCTGTTACAATAAGCATTGAAGCAACTGAAACATATTTAAAAAACCACACATAAACAAAAGCAATGGCAAAACAAACCAGCATTGGTATTGGCTGAGAAACAGCAAACACCCCTATCATTGTTGCAGCACTTTTTCCACCTTTAAACTTATAATAAATTGGAAACATGTGCCCAACAACCGCAGCTAGACCACAAGCATAAAGTCCTATTAAACCTTCAGTTGTGTTTATACCCAAAAAAAGATAACCAGCAAGAGCACTTATAACACCTTTTAACGCATCTAAAAATAATGTTAAAAAACCAATTCCCGCACCAACATTTCTAAACATATTGGTTGCCCCTGGATTTCCTGAACCCTTTTTTGTTATGTCTATATTTTTTGATTTTGCTAAAATTCTTCCAAAACTTATTGAACCAATAAAATACGAACAAAAAACCAAAACAAAGAGAAGCCAGAAATTCATTTTAATCCTCCTTTTTTGTTTGACGAACAAGTAGTCTTATTGGTGTTCCACTAAAATCTTTTGCTCTTCGTATTGAATTTTCTAAATATCTTTTATAAGAAAAGTGCATAAGGCTTTCATCATTAACAAAAATTGCAAAAGTTGGCGGACAAATATCAATTTGCGTCATATACTTTATCTTAAGCCTTTTGCCTGCATGTGTTGGTGGCTCTGTTGTTGCTATGGCATCTTGCAAAATTTCATTTAAAAGCCCTGTTGAAATTCTGGTTTTTGCGTTATCTAAAACCATTTCAACGCTTTCCATAATTTTCCCAAACCTAGTTCCATCCAAAGTTGAAACAAACTGAACCACAAAATAGTCCATAAACTTAAGTTCTTCAGAAAGTTTCTTTTTATATTTATTTGATGTTTTTGTGTCTTTTTCAACCAAATCCCATTTGTTATAAACAATTACGCTTGGTTTGCCTTGTTCGTGAATATACCCAAGAAGCCTTACATCTTGTTCACTTATTTCATCGCTTGCATCCAAAACAAAAATAACAGCATCTGCTCTTCTAATCGCTTGCAAGCTTCGCATAACGCTAAAGCCTTCTATTGTTTCATAATCTATTTTGCTTTTTCGCCTAATGCCAGCGGTATCTATTAAGATATAATCTTTTTTGTTATATTTAAACGGAACATCAACAGCATCTCTTGTTGTTCCTGCAACATCACTCACAACAACTCTGTTTTCACCTATAAGCCTGTTGGTTATGCTACTTTTTCCCGCATTTGGTCTTCCAACAATGGCAATTTTTGTTTTTTCAGCCTCTTGTTGCGGAGAAACTTTTGTTTTAAATTTGTTAACAACAGCATCCAAAACATCAGCAACACCCATTCCGTGTTCACTAGACATAGCATAAGGCTTTCCTAACCCTAGTTTATAAAAATCAGAAACAAAAGTTTCTTCTTTGTCATTTTCTAGTTTGTTAACAGCCAAAACTATTGGCTTTTTGCTTTTCCTTAAAATTTGAGCCACATTTTCATCACTTGATGTTATTCCTTCTTTTCCGTCCACTATCATCAAAACAACATCGGCAATATCAATGGCAAGCTCGGCTTGCGCCAAAATATATTTTTGCCATTCATCATCTTTTGCTGGCTCTATTCCACCAGTGTCTATCATTGAAAAAGCATACCCCGACCACTCGGTGTCAACAATAATGCGGTCACGGGTAACTCCTGGTATGTTTTTAACAATGCTTATTCTTCTTCCTGCAACACGGTTAAAAAATGTAGATTTTCCTACATTTGGTTTTCCTATTATTGCAAGAACTGGTTTAGACATAATTTTTCCTCCAACAAAATAATAACATATTATTTTTTATAAAACAATATCAAATTTTATTTTTTCAATTTTTTTAATAAATCTATAAAATTATCAATATCAGTAAATTGTTTATAAACGGAAGCAAATCTAACATAAGCCACTTCATCTAATGGCTTTAATGCCTTCATAACTTGCTCACCAATTTGAAGCGAAGTCACTTCTTGAGCTAAGCTGTTATAAATATTTTTTTCTATAGAATCAACAACTTGCTCTATCTGAGCCATTGTAACCGGCCTTTTGTCGCAAGCTTTAACAAGCCCTTTTCTTATTTTTTCTCTTTCAAAAGCTTCTACTCTGCCATCTTTTTTTATAACTCTTACGGGCAAACTTTCATAAACCTCAAAAGTTGTGAAACGCTTTCCACATTTTGGACATTCACGCCTTCTTCTTATGGAAGTTACATCTTCATTTGTGCGTGAGTCGATAACTTTTGTGTCTTGAAAGCCACAATACAAACACTTCATATAACACCTCTTTGTTTATTGTAGCAAAAATAGCAAAAAAAGTCTAGTATTTGCATTGTTAGTAATTTATTTTTTTGTTTTTTCATATAAAATATTAGGGAGCTTTTAAAAAAATGGAAAATAGTTTTTCTGAACTTCGCTCAAAACTTGTTATAAATTTGTCTGACGGCAAAAAACTTGGGCATATTATTGACCTTATTTTTGAGCAAAACACAGCAAAAATACTTGGAGTTATTGTTCCTGGAAACAGAAGCTTTTTTTCAATTTTTAAAGCAAAAGAAGATATCTTTATTCCTTATCACAGCATCTGCAAAATTGGAGAAGACACAGTTTTGGTTCAATTAACTCCAACAGGCATATTAAACCATAAAGATATAAACAAGCAAACAGAATATTCTTATTTGCCAAATACGCAAAATAAAAATAGTTAAAATCTAATTTTTTGTTAAACATAAAAAACTCTATATGAATAGAGTTTTTTGTTAATTTTGAATATAAATTGAAATTTTATAATATAATTCTCTTAAATTTTTTATATAATATTTTGCCAATCAAAACTAATGGTTTTATAATAAGTTGAAACAATATGAGAAAGCAAATTGCACTCCACCATTGCAAGCTCAAAATCTTGATTGTTTAAATGCGATTTTATTAAACTTATTTGCCTACCAATTTGTTCAATGTCTTTATAATCCACAAACAAACTTAAAACTATTTCTCTTTCTTTCCAATAGTTATCAATATTTTTTATAGTAATTAAACTTCTTTCTTCATTTTGATTTAAAATTTCACTTTGAAGTGTTGTTGTTTTGTTTATCATACTATTATAAGTTTTATCAATATAAACTTGTTCTAAACTAACACCCACAATTAAAACTATAAAAATAACAAGCATAACCCAAACTTTTTTCACCATTTGCCCACCCCATTATAATTTGTTTTTAATGTTTGAGCAATTCCGTTTTTGGGCTGAACATAAACATCGCCAAAAGCATTTAATGTTAAGATTAAAATATCTTTATAATCTTTAACTTTTATTTTGTCATATATATTTTGCAAAAAATCTTTATCAATTTCTGCAATTTTTATGTTTTTTTCAATCAATTTTGAACAAGACACCAAAATCAAAGGCAAACTTGATGGCGCCACTTTTATGTTTAAATCTTTGTTTGATGCTGGCAAAGTGTCTGCTTTTTGAATGACTGATAAAGTTCCATTTGTTTCAACCAAAGCATAAGACACATCTTCTAGCTTATAAACTCCCATCGCTCTAAGCCCTTGCATTAAATCATCAAAAGTCATATTAAGTTCTCTTAAAGCATCAAGCTCCACACCTTTGGGCGAAATTACAACAACTGGTCTGCCATTTATTATCTTTCGCATAGTTATACTTTTTCGAGATAAAAGCGACACCAAAAAATGCACAATAACAATCATTGTTAATGGAATTAAGCTAAACAAAAGTGGCATACTTGTTTGAGTCATTGGAAGGGTTGCAATATCTGCCATAATTAGTGTTATAACAAGCTCAAAAGGTTGCATTTCTCCAACCTGACGCTTGCCCATTATTCTTAAATAAGTTAAAACAATGACATAAATTATTAAAACTCTAAAAAGGATTATAAACATATAATTACTTTGTTTAAATTACACATTTTTATGCTTATTTTTTGAAAATTTTGCAATATTTTTTACTTTTGAAAAAACAATCATAACATCAAATAATTTAAAGCACACACAAAACAAAACAAATGAAAAAACACAAACAAAACCAGCTATAATTAAAGCAACAAAATTGGGGAAAATAATTAACATCAAACTATATAACCATTTTGAAAGCAAAGCTGAAAGCATTATAAAAATTAAACAAAGCAGTGTTGGCTTAACTAATAAAAGCTTTGTTTTTGCGTGTTTTTTTATCATTAAAAGGTTTAAAATTGTGGTGATAAACATACAAAGCCCAAAGCCCAAAACAAGTGAATACGCCTGCAAAATGCCTGAAAAAGCCACAACACAAACAATTAAACAGGCACCTCCTATAAGGTTGTTAACAAAAGATTTTACCTCTAAGTTTAGTGAATTTAAGATGCTTGAAGTTATGTTTGAAAGCCCCAAAGGAATCATAATTATCGAAGCCCCAACCAAAAATTCACCACTTAAAGTGTTGTTAAACAAAAATTCACAAATAGGAACCCCAAGCCCCATAAAAACTGGCACAAACAAAGAGCTGATTATCAGCGAAAACAACAAACCAGATTTTATGCGCTGAGTTAATATATCATATCTCTTTTGCTCTAAAGCTGAAGATAGTTCTGGAATTAAAGCAAAAGACAGCGCTCCAATTATTGTTGATGGCAAAAACAAAAGCGGAAAAGTCATTCCCATAACCGCCCCATAAACAGCCATCGCTCCACTGCTGCTAAATCCATTTAAAACCATCATAAACGGAAACAAAACCGCAATAATTGGCTGAATTAAACTTGAAATTGTTCTAACTCCAGTTATTGGCGTTGAGCTTTTTAAAACTTCTTTTATATGCCCTTTTTGATAAATTAACTTACCACCTTTTTTAAAGTAAACAAACATAACAACAAAACAAGAAATTATGCAAGCAATGGTCATAGAATATCCCGCCAAATCAGCTTTACTCCCAAAAGGAAACAAAATTTCAGCAAACAAAACAAAAACAATAATTCTAATAAGTTGCTCAAAAAGTTCAGTCCAGCCAAGCGAAAAATAATCACGCTTCCCCCACAAAACACCACGCAATGAGGCATATATAGCGCTAAACAAAACGGCTGGAAGAAGTATTAAGAGAATATTCATACACCTTGAATCTGTGAAAAGCTGTGCTATTTGGTTTTTAAAAACAATAACCACAAGACTTATAATAATACTAACAACAATTCCAATAATCAAGCCAGAAGTTGCAACATAATGCATATTTTTTGAATCATTTTTTGCAAGGCATTTTGCCGTGTTTTTTGAAATAGTTAAAGGAAGCCCTGAAGACACAATTAAAACAAAAATCATAAAAACAGAACTTGCAATATGATATATTCCCAAAAGTTCAGCCCCTAATTCTCGTGACAAATAAATTCTAAACAAAAAGCCTATTGCTCTTGTTATTATTGAAAATATTGCAACAATAAAAACAGCCTTAAACAAAGATTTTGCCATTGCTCCTCCATAAATTAGTATAATTAAAACATACGAAATTAACCTAAAATTTATAACAAAATTAAAAATTTAAGTTTAAAAATTTTTAACTAATGCTCATTTTTTTGTTTTTAATCATACAAATAATTATATAGGAGTTTTTATGATAAAATTTTTGGGTAAAAACAAAATATACAATGAAACAATTTTGCATCAATTTTCAGCAAATGAAACACTTTTTGATGTTGCAAAAAAATATAACATAAGTTTAGAAGTTTTAAAGCACAACAAAACACAAAACATCTATGTTGGACAATGCATTGCTTTAAGCGGATTAAACAAAAAATATCATCTGGTTAAGCCAACAGAAACAATAAAAAGTATTGCAAAACTTTATAACACATCGCCTGAAATTATTTTGAAAAAAAATAATGTCCAACAAATATTTATTGGACAATTATTAGAAATTTAATTTTCATTTAGTTTCTTTAGCAAAAAGTCTAACTCAACTCCATGCACCATAGCAGCTTCTTCCAAAGTTTCAAATTGCGTTACTGGGCAACCAAAACAGTGCATACCAAAACCCAATAAGATTGCAACGCCATCTGGCTTTTTTTGTATTACCTCACCCAAAGTGCTGTCTTTTGTGAACTGAGGCTTTTTTCTGATAGACTTTTTTTGAGGTTCTTTTTTAACTTCTTTTGTTTTTACTTCTTTTTTTGTTTCTTTTAAGTCTTTTATATTTTGCTCTGCTTTCATCTTAATTCTCCTTTATTTTTGTTCCACAATTATTGCAAATAGCAGTATCTATAGCTATTACCTCTCCACAAGATGGGCATTTTAATGAGCTTTCATCAAAACTTTTGTATGGAATTTTGTTTTGAATTGTGGGAGTTTGATTTGTTTCATTATTTTGATAATGAATTAAACCTTCTTTCTTTTCTATTTGTTTTATATCACTTTCTTTTTGAACATTTTCAACCTTTTCTGCATCAACTTTTTGATAAGTTGTTGTCTTTAAATTTTCTGGATAAATTATATTTTCAACTTGTATGTCATTTATGCAAATTCCATATTTGTTAAACGCTTTAAAAATAGCGGGCTTTAAAACATTGTTGCCCATTTCATATTGTGTTAAAATATCTTTGCTTTTTGCTTTTTTAGACCACAAAACTTCAGTTATTTCATCTCCAACAAGCATATCCAGTTTTTTAAGTTCTTTGCCTGGGATTATTCTTGCCCAATCAATCAAAAAAAATTCTACCACTTTTGCTGGATCTGTTACTTGAAAAGAATAATTGCCTTGCATACTAAAATCAAACTTTTCTTTGCCCTTTTCTCTAACTTTAACTTTTCCACTTTTCCACATTCTTGTTAAAATTTCTTCTGTTTTAACATAATATATATCACACTTAAATTTTGTTGGCAAAACAACTTCAACAACCATTCCGTGCTTTACAACTTTGCCTTGGTCTAGCCTTAATAAACTCGTTGTTTTTGGAATGAAGGCAAGATTTATTTCATGCGTTCCTTCTAAAAACACATCCAAAACTCTATCTTTTGCAACAATAACAGCCGAATAACCTTTTTCAACAAAAATTTTTTGCCCCAATTTTATAACACTTATATTTGGGCTTTGAGCTTGAATTAAAATATTTTGTTTTGAAGGCTTCATTTGAAGAACCTTTTTTTCTAACATCTTTTTGAAAAATTTAATGAGTCCCATAAAGATATCTCCTATTTAGGGCTTATTATAACATATATTTTGTTTGCAATCAACAAAAATATTTTGTTTTTTATAATTAAACAAAAGTTTAGTGCATATTATAAATTTGGGAGAAAAATTATGAATTATACAAATTTAATAAACAAAAAAGTTGTTTCTATTTATGAAGGAAAAATTGAAGGAGTTGTTTTTGAAATTCTGTTTAACAAAAATTTTAAACTAACAAAACTAATTATAAAAACAGCAGATGAACAATTTAAAACATTAAACACAAAAGATATTTTTTGTTGTGAAGAATGTGTGGTTGTTAAAAACAGCAACAAACTTATTGTTTCAGAAAATGAAAAACAAGCAGGTTTTTTAAACAAAGAAGTCATAACCCTTGATGGAAAAACTTTGGGAAATGTTGTTGATATAAACATAGAAAATTTTAAAATAAAAGAAATTTTAACTCAAAAAGCCACAATAATTCCTGCAGAAATTATTTCTAATAATAATATAATAATCATAAATAATGGTGAAAAGAAATATAAAAAACATCAATTTAAACCAAAAAACAAAATAACTTTAAACTCAAACAACAACCAAAAAGTTGTTGTAACAAGCAAAATTCCCATAAAAGTTGTGCCAAACAATTCTTTGATTGGAAAAAGACTTTTTAAAGATTTAATAAACAATAAAAATATTATTATTGCAAGAAAAAACACCATTATAACAACAAAACTATTAAATCTAGCCAAAGAACAAAATTGTTTAAATAGTTTGATAAACTCTATAATATAAAAATAAAGCACTGATTTTAAATCAATGCCTTATTTTTTTATTTTTGATTTTTCTCTTGCTCTTTCATAAATCTTTCTCTCTTATGTTTTCTGCGCAAGTATTCGAATATAATGAATAATATAATAACCAAAATAAGTAGTATTAAAATCAAAATATACAACCAACCCGAAACAGCAAAGTGTATTTCTGCAGTCGATAATATAAACACTCCCGCATCTGTTGTTTTGAATTTTACAAATTCATTATTTTCGTTTTCAAAATCAATCTTGCCATAAACAAAGTCAGCAATCTGTTTTGTGTAGGCCTTCAGTCCTTCATTCTGCAAAAGTCTTGCATCCGACCGTATCTTAATTGTTATATCATAGTTTGGATGATATTCTCGTCCTCCCTTCCACAGCTGGACGACATAAACTTTTTCTGTTGGATACCTAAAGTTACCCAGATAGCTTTGTTTGTCTTTGTCTGTTTCAGCTTCAAATAGTGTTACTGTTACATCATCGTCAAAGCCAAAGTCACTCATAACAACAACTCTACCATCTGCTGAACTTATTATTCCAATTCTTACAAAAATATCTTTTTCAGTGTTTCCTATAAATTTATAGTTTTTGTTTAGTGCCAAAACATTTATTTTATAATTACCACTCTTAAGTATTCCATAAGATTGTTCTTGTGTTTTTGTGTTTGTGTAAACAACTTGAATTTGTGGATCATGATTTTCTAATGCACCTACAACTTCATAACCAATTTGTTGAATTTCTCCATTTTCAATAAATATATCTTTATCTTCAAAAGTTAATTCAAGTTCAACTGGATTAACATTGATATCTATTGAAGTTTGAACATTTTCGTTAAGAGGAGTTCTAACAATAACTTCTGTGTCGTCAACTGTTAACTCTTCTTCTTCAAAATAGTTAAAGTTACATTCATCTTCAACAAGCTCTCTTTCATCTCCGTTGTTATATTTAGCTATAACTGTTACACCTTCACTGTTGAATTTATCATAAGCCGTGTATTCAGTTTTGTTAAAGCCATCAACAACAATTTCGTTGATAACAATTGGTGTTCCAATTATTGTTATATAGCTAGACACAGTTTCATAGTTGTTAGAATCTTCTGGAATAAAGTTAAATGCATATTGATATTCTCCAGCTTCAATCAGTTTTGTTTCATCAACCCAGAAAATCAAACCTCTTGTGTCATCATCAGCCAAGTTTATTTCTGGCATTTCTGAACCAACAAAATACACCTTGTCTTCAACTGTTGGATGAATTATTGGTGCAGCTTTGTTGATTACAAAGAATGCAGTTCTAAAGCCTTCAAAGTTTCCACCAGATGCAGCTGTTATTATTATGGTTGCAATTCCAACATTTATGTTGTCTTTATATTCAACCACGTAGTCAACGCCTTCTCTTAGTTCTGCTCCATTGTATGTTATCACAATGTTTTGTCTAACTTCAGCACCATAGTTATAGAATTTGTTTTTAACTATTCCTGAAACAGTTATGTCTCCATCTGCAAAGTTTTTAGCACTAATTGTGAAGTTTGCCATTTTTATTCCAGCAAAATTGCCTTTTCCTGTTGCAACAACAGTTATTTTTCCGGCATTGGTGAAGTCAGTTGTTGGAGTGTTTTCTCCGCCCTCAACATAATTTCTGTAATATTCAACTTCATAATCTACTTCATCAATCAGTTTTGTTGTTCCTGAATAAACAGAATAGCTAATCATATCTTTTTGGTCTTGTGAATTAAAGTTTGTGATTGTTGTTGGAAGCACAATTGAATCAATTGGTTTTGGAGTTATGTCAAATTCCAAAACTCTTTCACCAGTAAAGTTGCCAATTCCAGTTAAGATTGCTTTTGCTCTGTTGTCTGGTGTTGTTACAAGTTTGTTGTTAACCCAATCAATCACAAATGAGAAACCTCCTATGTTTTGTGGATTATAACTTGACCTATCAACACCAACTAAATTCATTTCACGATATAATCCAATAATGTCAAATTTAATTGAAAGTCCAGTGAATTGTTTTGCTGGAATATCATTAAATCTAACAAGTTCAGCATTTCCAATGTTTTGTGGTTTTATTGTGAAGTATTTAGAAATTTCACCCATAAAGTTGTTAACACCTTGAATAACAATTTCTGCGAACTGACCGGCATTTATGTTGTTTTTATAACTATAAATATAGTCAGCATCTTCACCACTTGTAAGTGGAAGTCTGTTTTCTTGTTCGTCAATTAAGTATAATGTAAACAATGGTTTTTGCTCTAATGTGTTGTAAGTTAAATCTGGGAATCCTGAAACATCTCTCCAAATAATTATAATATTATCTGCAGTTAACTGCCTTGCAGCAATTTTAAATGTTTTTGTAACTTCGCCAGAATAGTTGTTTGTTCCTGTTATAACAACAGTTGCATCTCCAACAAGTGTGTTGTTTGAGTAAACACAACTAAAGTCACTTGAAGTTAATTGTTCATTATTGTGAATTATAACAACAGCTGGAAGTTGTGCGTTCCCGTTATAAATAACATCTGGAACAGTTATTGAAAGCTCATTTATGTTTTGCCTTAATATGTTAAACTCAATTTCTCTTGTTCCAACAAAGTTAGAATTTTCTTTGGCTGTTATAATTATGATACCACCACTTGAAACATCTGTGTTGTTGTGAGTGCTGTCTCCATAAACAATGTTAACAACATCTGAAAGCATAACTCCATGCTCATCAAAACTTGTAAGCAAAATGCCATTATAAGTTACACTGAATTTTGGAGTTAATTTTGCTCTAGAATAAACTTGCTCTTCCACTGAAGCGGTGATGTCATTATCTCCTAAATTCTTCTTCAAAATGTTATAACTTATTGTTCTTGCTCCAACAAAGTTGCCTTTTCCTATGATTTCTATTGTTATTTGACCATTGTTTGTGAAGTCTTCTGTTAAAGCAGTTGCTCTATAATAATTATACTCAATATCATTTGCATTTAACTGAGTGTTATTATAAGTAAGCTCTGGAATAACTTGATGAGCTAAGCCATCATAAGTTATGTCCGCAATCGCACTTAATGAAACATTGTTTATGTTTTGTGGATTGATTGTAAATTTAACACTTCTTGTTCCAATATAATCTTTTATGAATGTTATTTTGATTTCTGCATTTTTGATAACTTCATTGTTTTCATCTCTATAAACATCTTTGTTAAACACATATTCAAGTGTGTAATCAGTGTTCAGAGTAAGAGCATTAGCTCCGCTAAGTTTTGGAGTTATTGTAACACTTGGTTCTTGCTCTTGTCCGCTATAAATTGTTGAATAATCAATAACGCCGTTAATCAAAACATCAAATTCATCATAAATATTATCACTAACAATCTTTCTTGTTATGTTAAATTCAATCACAATTTCTTCATCATTATTATCAATAAAGAAGTTGCTGTTTTCTGTTGCTTTTATTGTTATTGTTGCTTTGCTTTCATTTGTTGAAACATTTATGTTGTTGCTATAAGTTATGTCAAAGTTTTCTAAGTCGTTTATATATTCTCGCCCATTATAAGTTATCACAACATCTGGCGTTATGGCAGAACCTGTGTAGGTTATGTCTGGTATTGCCGAAATCATATTGGCAGTTAATTCTTTTGGAGCTATTCTAAATGCTCTTGAAATTGTTCCTGAATAGTTTCCAACAAATTCTATTGTAACAGTTACATTTGAATCAGCAACATTTGTGTGATTTTGTGAATATGTTACTATATATTCAGCTTGACTGCCTATGCTGGATGGGTTAATCATTTCATAATCATTTAAGTCATCAACTGTTATAACTATGTTTTCTGTCATCTCAATGCTATAACCTGTGTAAGTGTAAACACTTTCAATTCCAGTTAATGTTATATCATTTTCTGTTAATGCCCGCTTAATTATATAATAGTTAACTTCTTTTGTTCCAGTTACATTATTGCCTTGAGCTGTTATTCTAATTGTTATTGGACTACCTGTTACATTTGTTGTGTCACCAATATATTCAAGTGTGTAGTCAACATTTTGAGTCAAAGTTTTTGAGTCTAAAATCAAAATTATTGAAGCTTGTTGTGAATTTCTGTTATAAACAACTTCATAATGCTCAGTTTCATTGTTAAATACAACTGGTGATTCAAATGTTACTGTTGCCTCTTCTATGCTAACCGCTGTTATCATAAACTCTTTGTAAGTTTGACCAGTATAATTTCCTTTTGCATTTATGATTATTTTAGCTTTGTTTTGATTTGTTGAAACATTTATGTTGTTCTCCCAAGCAAAGTCAAAATCTGTTCCTTTTGCCAAAGTTATAGAACTTAAGTTTTGTCGTTGCCAAGTTACTGTTATTTCTGGCTCTAAAGGAGAACCTGTGTATGGAAGTGTAATATCTTCTGCTGGCAAAATTATATCTCCATCAGAAACATTCTTTGGCGTTATCATAAATGTTATGAATTTTTCACCTTGATAATTTCCTTTTGCAACAATCTTTATTATTGATTTTGGAGTTACATTGCCATTAACTCTTGTAACATTTGTGTTGTCATAGCCAGTTTCATCAAAGTCATAATCAAAATCAACACCTTTTTGAAGCATTTTATATGTTGTTATCTCATCTGCGATTGAATAGTCATAAACATCTTGCTCTGGCATAATCTTATAACCTGTGTAAGTTATTTCACCAAATTCAGTTATAACAATATTACTATCTAGTGTTATATCTTTTGCAAGAATTTCAAATGTTGTTGTAACCTGCCCAACAAAGTTGCCAATTCCTGTTAAAATAACAGTGTAATCATAACCATTGTTAACATTTATTCTTTCATTTTCTTGATAAGATATTAAAAAGTCTGAATTCAATGTTAAGTAACCATAATTTTCAACTGAATAACTTAAAATTTCTGCAAGTTCTTGAGTGCTTACTTCAATATTTTGTCCGTTGTATGTTTTGTCCAAAATATTGTTTTCATTAAATGTTATATTTTCATTTGTCAAAATATTAACTGGAAGTATTTTAAATGTAGCATAAATTGTTCCGCTATAGTTGCCTTTTCCTGTTATGGTTATTGTTGCTCCAGCAATAATAACTTCATTTTCATCTCTTTGAACATCTTGGTTGTTTCCATAAACTATATCAAAGTCATTTACTCCTAAAGTCATAGTGTTATAAGTTATGGTTAAAGTGTTTTGAACAACTGGTTTGCCTGTATAAGTCTTGTCAGTTATTCCTGAAATCATACTATTATCTAAAGCTTGGAGTTATTGTTATCAAAGCATAAGCACTTCCAGAATATCCAAGCCCTTCAATCGCTGTAACTTTTATGTAGAACACTCCTGCTGAAGTAAAGTCTGGAGTGATTTGAGTTCCCAAAGAGTATTCAGAAGTTAAATCATCATATATTGCTTCATAATAAGTTACGCTAAGTTTATCTGCACTAACAATATTGTCAGAATAGTCATATACTTGTGCATAAATGTCTGCTGTTTGTTCAAAACCAATGCTATAAGCTTCACCGCTATAAACAACACTGTTTGGAGTTACAACAATCCTCTCTATTGGTCTTGATGAAACAGTGTATTCAATTTCTCTTGTTCCACTAAAGTTGTTGTATCCTGTTGCCAAAATTCTGTAAGTTCCAACATCTACGATTTGTTCATCATTGCCCAAATTGTTCCAAACTCCGTTAACATATTTTTGATAAACAAAAGTATAATCATTTTCTTGTCCATAAGTTAGATTAGCATTTACATAAACAAAGTTTGGTGTTTGTTTGTGATTGTTTCCATCATAAACAACCACACTTTGAACATTTGTTTCTGTAACACTAAATTCATAATTGTCACTGTTGTTTAATGCTTTTGGAGTTATTGCGAATGTGAATGTGTAAGAATCTACAAAGTTCTTTATACCAGTGATTGTTACTGTTGCCACTCCAACATTTATGTTGTTAGTGTATGTTACACTAAATTCACTTGCAAACTCTGCGGCACTAAAGATGTGTTCATAAGCTGAATTTTGATTGTATGAATAAGTTCTTGTTGTTATTTCTGGAGTGTATTCACTTCTGTTATAAATTCTTGTTGTGTTTGCCACATTAAAGTTAAATTCCGCTACAAAATCAACTAAACTTCTTCTTAAAATTGGAATTTCAATTTCAATTTCTTGCAAGTCATAACCACCATCATAAGCGGATGGTTTAACACTAACTTTTAGTGTTGCAATTCCTGCATTTTGCCAATCTCCCTCATAAGTTAATGTTAAGTAGTCAAAGTTCAAATAGTTTTGGTTTATTTCATCATAAACAGTGATGTCACTTTGATAAACTTCTAAAATATTTCCTGTGTAGATAAATTGTTTATTTATGTTTATTGTTATGTTTTCAGATGTAAATTCAACTTTTTGAACAACATAATTCAAGTCAATTTCACCTTCATAGTTGCCATAACCTATAAGTTTAATTTTATATGTTCCCACTCTTTCAGCTTGAGAATTGGTTTCATCATAAATGTTTCCACCATCAACACTGTAAGCGTAAACAAGACTATATTCTTTAGGGTCTGGAGAAATTGTTAATGTGTGAACAATATCTCTAACAAAAGTTTCTGTTCCAACAACATTATCTTCTTCATCCAAAATGTTTTCAGTGTATTCTTGCCTGTCATAGATATAATCAATTTTTACTAAAATCTTCTTACCTCTATATGTTTGTGCTAAATCTTGCTCTGTTATTAAAAGGTTATTGCTATCATACAAAGCTCTTCTGCCACTAACATATTTTGAATAAGCCACAACATTATCTATTGTTCCAATATAATATGTT
>Ga0247611_10001808_pt1 | contig 37123 bp, 36 predicted proteins | sample 177DNAGHGhighgp2_FD_192422 | JGI IMG/M metagenome (GOLD analysis project Ga0247611, IMG submission 192422) | Sheep rumen microbial communities from Palmerston North, Manawatu-Wanganui, New Zealand - 1770 DNA GHGhigh gp2 | ecosystem: Host-associated > Mammals > Digestive system > Stomach > Rumen... | reverse complement strand
TGCAGACAATACTCTACTGTCCGCACAACCATTGAAGCAATCAAAAAACCGTAAGCCACAAACTGAACCGGCGCAACCGTAAACCCTGTATGCATCATTCCACCGAAAAGTATTGCCATGGCTGCAATTACCACCGGCTTAAGGTTCGATGTCCAGTTATACTCTTTCAAAGTAAACACCGATGCAAACATCTTCGGCCGGGCTCGAATCATCAGTACCAAGCCTGCTATAAGGCTTACAGCCGTAATTCCGTATGCAATGTAATTAAACACATTTCCTGAGACAAGCGCATACTCCCCACCATAGTGAAAACTTAGGATTACAGCAAAAAGCCGCTCTATGAAAAGAACTATAAAATAGAGAATTAGGAAAAACAATTTTAATTTGGAAAGTAATTTATTTTTATTATTCATCTCAATCACCCATTTAGAAAAAAGCATCACTTCATATCTACAATCTCAAACTCTCTGAATACTCGAACGAGATAATACCTCTCTTCTCAGTTTCAGTATATGCATCTTCTTCATGCATAAAAGCCACTATCTCTTCCGTTGACTTCTTTCCGAGCTTTGCGATTACCGTATCCAAAATCGCCATTTCCTCCTGCGTCAACGCCTTACACACCACATCTTCTTTCAAGGAAAAATGATACCCATAATCCTTGCCAATTTCGACTTCTTCACAAGGCACACCTTTTAAATCAATTATGGAACCATGTCCTATCGGAACAGCTCCCATCGGCAATGCCCGATAAACCAATCCTGTAATCGCATGGCCAAGCTTTTTATATGCTAAGGCATCCGCGTACCACATCATCTTCATCAGTTTAACCTTAAACAAATTCTTTACCTTAGAGCTGGCAGAAAAATACCGTATTACATCTACCACTTTATCCAAAGACAATAGAACATTCCCATTTAAAACCGATTTTTCCTGATATTTAGCATATTGTGCTTCTATTGATTTTCTAAGGTATAAATCATCATCGGCCGCATATAACTCCGAAGCATATGCCAAATACCTCTGAAACGCTTTATCATTAAAACTATCCTTCGCATCATATAACAGCGAGATAAACCATTCCGGATCACTATCCAGTTTCTTCAAAATAGAATCATGCGCTCGGTCCTGAACCTGATGACTCTCATAGCGTGTAATGGTTTTGACTCCCCATCCAAGTAAAATCGATAAATCATTCTGCGAAATATCATATTTCTTTCGAATGGATGCAATCTCATCAGAGGTCAATAATCCTTCTGCTTTACGGTATGCGTTTTTTAACCGGATATCATTTTCCTGTAACTGTTTTTCATTCGCATACAGTTCATCCGCCAAATCGCAATACTCGTAAACTGCATTATATCGAACAGTCCTGCCTTTAAAAGATGCGCTCTCCTTCACCTGAACTGTCTGCACCTCATGCTCCGTCATACAACAAGGACAAATCTTTTTAGTTTTCCGCTTCACTACCATTTTCATGCAAAATCATCTCTCTTTCTGTAGGGATATTTATCCGCAGTCAGCTCTTTTTCCGCAAAATGAAACGACATCACAAACGTTGTTGTATTACCAATCTCACCAAGTAATTCCACCCTGATTTTTATATATACATCTTCTTTAGCATTATATTTTTTCCCAAAAACTCTCATTTCACTTCGATTTGGGAATCTAAGATCCTTAACCGTCTGAATATAGTCTTCCACGGTAAGGGTTAATAATTCTCTCTTCAAAGCATCAACCGGATTTTCTTTTGGAAAAAGTGCATTTACAGTATATTGATTCGTATATTTTTCTAATCTTTTTTTATCAACCAAACGATCTATTTGAAAATTAATTGTAGCACCATTATTAATAGCATATTTCAGACGATCCAGATATGTTTTGACTTCTTCCTCAGATTCAACTCTAATATCTTCGTTCATAAAAGTCTGTTCCTTTTGGTATCAATTGATACCAATATAATAATAGTATTTATATAAATAGTCAATAGCACAAAAACAGGGTCCCGCCCAAACGAGACCCTTCCTTCACCTTTTCACTCCACCCCCAGCTTCTTCAACCCTCTATAACATAATCCTCGATGAACACCTCCTGCCTGAAATCCCGTTGCTTTGCTTGAATTAACCAACCAATCTTCTTAAAGGTAACGCGTATATTTCGCTCTTTGCCTTGCGATACCGTTTTTTATGGTTTCAAAATCCTTCCCATTGACATATTCCTGCGGAATCTCCGGCGCAACGATACCCAAAACCGCCTGCGCCTTCGCCTCTTTCAAAACAGCAATATAATCACAATCCGCGAAAGACATATTTCCTTTCCTGAATTGTAATGCACTAATCAGTTTTAAAAGTTGTTTTTCTGTATCGTTCATATGTTTTCGCTTATTTATCTCCAACCTTCCTCGGTGTCATAAAATAAGAACTGGGTTTTCTGCTGAGCAAAGACCTATGACCAGGAATAATTACCTTTGCCTTTTTACTCTGTAAAAAAGGAAATGCTATTACTTAACAATTTCTGATTAGCTTTTTGCTTCCCTAGTATTTTTATTATATTTTTAATCTTTGTGCTTTTATCTTCATTATCCCTATAATATATCTTTACGGGATTATTTCGTGAAAACAAACTTGATAAAATATCCTTATCGCTTACATCTAACGAATGACCAAAAAAATAAATAGTGTGGTTAATCAAACCTCCATATCCATCTGAACTTTGAAATTTTATATATTTAATTTTGTCTGTTTCGTATATTAATCTTTGATAGTACTTTTTAAAATCGAGGTCTTCTGTGCTCCCATCAGAATCATCGTATCCCAGCACAATGTTTTTTTCGTTTATTTTCCCGTGTATATAACATATGTTTTCAGGCTGTACCCCATACACTTTTTGTATAGTATCTGTATAATTAAAACTTATAACATATAATGGATCTATTTTGCTAATAATATCTATTCTCTCTATTTGATTATGCAAAAGTGGTTCAACATGAATCAGATAAAATTCAAATGCGGAGCGTAACTCCATTAATTCACTTCGAATTTTCTCAAATATTTTCTGCTTATCAATTTTCCACAAAGTATTTATATACTCGTTTTTAATATCCGCTTCAAATGATTTGATATTAAAAATTGATACAAGCTGATTTATCAAAATAGCATATGTTATATTCACCGAACGAGAACCAATCTTATATGCGCTATCCGTCGTATTGTAATACTGTTCATTCAGATAATCTATTAATTCGTCTATATAGTGAATAAAAGTCTTTAATTCTTGTTCTAAATCAATCCAGCCCTTTATTTTCTGATTATTCTCAAAGCAATATATTAAATACGTCATCAATGAAGAATTTTTGTATGCTGGAAATCTATTTGAAAACAACAAGTCTGGATGATTTTTCTTAAAATCATCGCTCGGTTGACAAATCCATTCCATAAAATCAGAATACTTTGTTTTCCGCCCGTGGGCTAGATCAAAACCATTTCCTATTACCAGGATATTGTCACTCATATTATTAATTCTTCCTTTTCTAACATTTTTTTACTTAAAAAGCGATAACATATATTCGCAAAAAGTCAGAGCGGAATTCATAATCAATCTGCTTCTTTTTCACGAATCTATATGCGTCCTATAACTATTCTTCTCCAATGCATTTCAAAAACTCTCTTCCCAAATACGTTATCCCATACGATTCTGATGATCCAATTTTCTTAATTGAATTTGGAAACATGACAGCATTTGGTCTACCGATGTATTAATAATGGATCATTATCCTCTGGATAAAATGGTATCTTTAATGTTCAAAGAACCTTATATTTTACTCTTAGAGAATTATAAATAGGATCATTTTTTTTGATATACTCTTCATGTTGCAGCCTGCCCACTATAATCCCAGGTGCTCGATTGATTTCATTAGCAAAACGAACAATACTTCTTCTTGAGAAATCCCTCTGATTAATGAACCTCGCATACGAATCAGCCGGGATTAACTTATTCATAGCATAATTATCTGCCCGTTGCTCTTTTTCTCCTTTTTCCTCTTCGAAAGAAATACCGTAATCACCGTTAAGAATATGCCCCACCTCATGAAAAAGCGTAAACCAAAATGTATCAGCATACAATCTTCTATCGTTTACCATAAGCATAATGTAATCGCCCATCTTCTTTGTCGCCCCATTGGTTTTGGAGCCCGGAAGATTTGGCATTATCACAAAGGAAACACCCGCATCCGCAAACAGTTTTTTTATAGTCTTGTCGAAAGAGTCATGATTGCACGTCAATTCTACCGCTTTATCAGCTGCCTCTTCGAACTTCTTTTTATTGAATTTATTTATTTTTTCATTTAATGACAGATTTGATGCTATCTGAACCATCATATTTGCTCTAATGATATTGGCATCCGTCATTTGCTTGTTAGCGCTTCTAAAACTAACTTCCAAATTAGGTTCGATAAAGTAAGTAAGCGAACTTACATTTAAAAACATCCTCAACTCTTTAATCTGTTCATCTGTTTTTCTGGGCAAATCCGGCAGTCCGAAATACTTTCTAAAGTATGAATAATCTACAGATCTGAGGATTTCTTTTTCATCATTGAGCAACTCCTCCGAATTCATTTCCGCCAAGACAGAATCATACATATTCTGGATATTTAACCAATATACAACACTGGTCCCAAGCATTCTTGACAATTTCGTTGCAATATCAACAGAAATGCTTTGATCTCCGCGAACCAAAATACTAATATTCTTCGGTGTCGTGCCAAGTCTATAAGCAAACTCTTCCTGTGTCAGGCCGCTATCATCAATGATTTCTTTAATGTAGTATCCCGGATGAAATGCTATTTTATCTTTATACTCAATGTAATTACTCATAATGCTTGCTCACCTCCACTACCTCAACACGCTTGACATCATTTGATATCTCATCTATGTTACATGGTACATATTCTCCCCCATCCTCCTTCAGTGGTTTAATAATTATTCTCCATGGTTCCTTCCTAGTCTTAACATCTATTGCAAATAGCCCTTGCAAATCCCGGCCATTCTTATTCTTTAACAGATGAAAATAAAATTGCTGTTGTATAACTATATCCTTTATCGTATCTGCCATTTGAAGCGCATTCACCCTTGCCAAAAGACTAATGGCCAGTTGTTTATCCCCGCCAAATAGTTTCTTGGCTTCGCCCAAGACAGAACACTGAGTTTGAAGCTTTTCTGATTTAAAATCTACAAACAATTATCTCTCCTTGTTAACCAATTACCCATTAGGTAATTGAATTATAGTCTAGTGTAGACAGCTTGTCAACTAGAGCAGTGTGACGTCGCAAAAGAATCTGTCATTTCCGGCAGATTCATATTCTCATATATTGGATATACAAAAACGGGCCTCGTCACAACGAGACCCTTTCTCACTTCACTCCACCCTCATACTCTTCGGCAACCACACATGCCACTTCGGCGCCTTGAACGGCTTTTTGTTAAAAATAGCCTTAATAACATGCCGATGAATAATACAGCTGGTCACAATATACACACCAAAAACGATTAAAAGAACAAAATGTAATGGGGTCAGGCCCCACTGTCTTTCTACTCTCCGCCCCCATTGATGTCCCATTCCGCATCCCAGTCGGGTACGTTCACATCGGACGTTTCCGCAGGCTCATCATCCGAAGCAGAAACCTCGATATCCCACTCCGCATCCCAGTCGGGTACGTTCACTTCAGGCTCAGGCTCCGGCGTTTCCGGTGTCTTCACGGCTTCCATTTTCCACTTCTCCTCCCACTCCGGATCCACGGGCACTTCCTCAGGATCCGCAGGCTTTCCGGTCCGCTTCTCCTGGCTGGTAAAGAACAGCTTTGCCAGAATCGTCTTTCTTAAAACAAACGCAAGCATAAAGCAAACCACAAATGCAAAAAATGCGCCGAAAAGTGCATAAACGCCCACCACATAACCGATCAGCCCTGCAAGAAGCGCAAGCAGATAGTAAACGGGCTCCAAAAATACGTACATAAGCCCCGTAAACGCAGAATCATAGAAAGTTAAGATAAATCCCGGCGCATTTGGCTTCGACACTGCAAGCGCACATGCCGCAAACGCCATAATTCCAAAGCCGATCATATGCCCTTCATAATTGAGCGCACCAAGTCTTAAAAGCAGGAAAATCTCTGCCACGGAAAGTGCAGCTCCGACTGCAATGAGTACGATATATACCCAGGCGCGTACTTTTGTGAAAACCGCCTCTTTCTGCCGAAGCAGCCGTCCTAAGAGAATATACGGAATCGCGCGGGTAAGCCAGTTGCCCGGGATAAAAGTATATCCATGGAAATTAAAATGAATCAGCCCGGAGAATTCGCCGAAAAGCACCATGATGATCATCGTAATGACCATAATCACCGGGTAGAATTTCATAAGTTTCAGTTTATCCAAAATATAAATCAGGACGTAGGCATAAAGCATCGCCTGAATGAACCAGAGCCCGTTTCCGATGGGCAACGGCCATGTATTCAATACGACAACTTCAAAAACCGTCCGTAAAGAAATCGCAACCGAAGCCCTGCTCACCATGAAGAAAATCGCATTAATCAACAGGTAAAATACAAGCATCGCCACGAAGCAAAGCAGGGTTCTGGCGATTTTACGGCGCAGTTTCAGAATACGTTCCTTGCGGCTGTCCACCAGCACAAAATATCCGGAGAGGATGAAAAAAGCAGAAATCGAAAATCTGCTGATTGCGGAAACCAGACCCGTGGGTTCGGGAAATCCGAACGCCGAGATCGTTACCAGAATCATCAAAATCATTCGAAGATACCCGGCACCTATGACATTGATTGTTGCAGGTGCTTCCGCCTGTGCTGCTTTCTTATCCACTTACACCACCATCCTTCAAAAATTTACTCTATCAATTTCTGTTTTACTTAAGAACTGACTCTGCCCAAGCACTTATGTACTTAAGTCTTACTCTTCTCAAAAGACGTTTCTCAAGCCTGCTCTCTCAAAAGCCATAAAAAAAATCAGGCTTTCCGGCCATATATTCCCTCGTACGCCACCTTCGCGGCCTCATCTTCCATGTTGCAGCGAAGCCGGTATAACGGCACATTCTCGCCGAGGGCTTTAATAAATCCCATGGTTTTCACCATTCCCTCCGGGTCTGCCGGACGGAATGACTGCTGAATCAACATGGGATAAAATTCGGAAAAATCCACTCTTTCAATCTCGTTTACTTCGCCACGCTCTATAAAGCAGATGGCTTTTAACGGCAGGGAGGTGTTTTTCTGCATGCCTTCCTTTCCTGCCCAGGGGGTACCATATGCCTCGAAACCGCTTTCCGTACGGCGAATCAACGGCTTATCTCCGTTTACGACAAATGCGCCCGGAATCTGTTTCAGCCAGAGCCAGATGTGGGTAGTCTTTCCGACGCCGGATTTGGCAGTAAAAAGAACCGCCTCACCATCCACACCCACGACTGCCCCGTGCATCAGCCAGGTATCGTAGGCGGTTATTGTCGTGGCGATTTTACGGTAGACAGCAAGCGTCTCTAAATACGAGTCCGGGTAATCGCAGGGCACAAGCCCCTCCAAAAGCGACTCCTGAATCGATTTATTCCGCTCAAAATCAATATCCGCCTGCGTCACGGATACATGGAAATCCTCGTTTTCTTCCGTCAGATAATCCCTGCACAGGTTGTAAACCTCGTCATGCAGGCCGGAAATTCCGATTATTCTATTGGCTAGTTTAATTCTGTAATCCATGTTCCGGTAAATTTGAAGCTCCTGTTTTTGCTGAATTCTTATGGGGTTCTATTTTCTAAAGAAAAATCTGTATATCTTCCGCAGTATACGCATCACAAGCCTTCCCGCCTTCAAAACAAAGAACCGCAGATAATATGGCCGACACCAGAAAAACACGTACAGTCTATAAGAGAAATCCGTCATATGCACGGTCTTCTTTCCGTCCCTCTTTACCTGCGTCAGGACGCCCAGAATATCCGCCGGGGGCACAATCTCCCCGCTTGTGCAGTTATCGCCCACAATCCAGTAGTTTCCGTCGGGAAGAATCCGCAGGATACGATGCATCACGTAGGCTCCTCTGCCGGTGACACCGGGCCGCTTGAAAAATACCGCATCAAAGCGTCGCAAATCCTTCGGATCGCGCTTTTCAATCAGCATAACGTCGCGCCCTTGCCGAAGAAGGGGCATCATGCTGACTCCCACGTTGGTATACACCAGCCGTCCGCTTCGATTAAGCTCTTCTTCAAATGTTATCGCATTCTCACCCATTGCGAGCCCTTCCCCGCACAATTCTTTTTTACGCACTTAAATTTCCACCGGCAAATAAGCGCTCTTTCCCAAAGAGCGGCATTTTAACTTTGTGGATTCGTATTCGTAAATCCGTTAAACCGGCTGATCAATCAGCAGTCCTTCGTGAAGTAACTGCGTTAAGAAAGCAGCCAGTTCCTCACCGATTTCATTCGCCGTATAATCCGGGTATTTCTGCATCAGGTATGCATGAATCGCCTCCGGCGTGGTTTCTTCTTCCAACTGCTTTAAAATATCCGCCGCGATATCATTCACCTTCAGCATTCCGCGAAACTGCCCCGCATCCTCCCCTACGGGAACTGCAGCAATTTCACCCCCCATATCCATCATGCTTAATTTATATCTGAGTCGCATAAATACTCCTTTCAAAGATGTATTACCATAAAACACCAAAATATATTATACAGGATTATGAGGAAAAATACAGCGATAATTAACAGATCTCTTTATAAAATAAAAACTATTCTGAAAACGAAACCTCGTTTATAGGATATACGTTATTAACTTTATATGAGATTATCAAAATGCCGGTTTATTAAGAAGTCAAGAATAATACAATATATATTATAAACAATTCAGGGCCTGGCATCCGCCAGCCCCTGCTGATTGTTAATCTTATATAACCCTAAAAAAATTTAGAACACACTAAAAAATTTTGATTATCCTATCCAAAAGAAAACAGCTGTGAAAAAAATCACAGCTGTAAAAAAACATCAAAATAAGTAATTACTGCTTCTTAGTAAAAATAAAATTGCCATCATAAACATATGTTCCATCCGCGCCAGTTCGTTCAGAAGTACTACCAATAAAAGAATTTAAGGAATAGGAACCAAACTTAATATCGGAATTGCTTTTAGTAGCAAGAGCCGAATCTTCAAAATAAGCAGCCAAATCAGATTTCATTGTTTTAAACTCTTTACTAGCACTATTTTGAACGAGATAAGAATTTCCATTGAAGGTTATATAATTATTATTACCTGTCTTATCTTCCAAACCGCTCCAAGTAAGTGTCTTTACTCCACTCGTTACAATCATGTCTTCTGCGCCGAAGCGAACAACTTTCATCTCTGCACTAAATTTTTTCATTTTCGAGATTCCTTTCTGTGAATCATTAATTATCTTCTCACTATCAAATGAATGAATATACCTATCCACTCAATTCTCTATCATTTTAATAAATATCCGCCCGTGTGTCAACAAAAAATGACATTTTTCTTATTTTTAATACCCTTTTACACCTTCCACCAGTCTTTTTCGCCACCGTAACTGCTATCGCCGCCTTCGCCCTCCTGTCCGGAGATGCGCTCTTCTGCCTCGCGAAGCATCATGCTGACCTGCCTGCGTTCCATTTCCTTACGCATTGCCGCCTCATCGCCGCGTCCCGGCATTCCGGGAATTTTCCAGCCCTGCTTAAACTGCGTTTTCACGAGTTCCTCGGCCTCAGCAGAGGTTAATTCCTTCATACCGCCGTCCATGATGCGGTAGATTCGCTGGCAGAGGCGGAGCACGCCAAGCCTGTGGGTGGAAACAATGATTAACTTGTTCGGGTGTCTTTTGATGATATTTTTAAGCACCTGCTCCTCGGTATCGGAGTCCAGTGCGCTCGTTGCCTCATCTAACAGCATAATCGGCGCATTGCGGAGTAACGCACGGGCAATCGAAAGCCTCTGTGCCTGGCCTTCCGAAATGCCGCGGCCGCGCTCGCCAAGCGTGCCGTTGATGCCGTCGGGGATTTTTTCCACGAATTCCCATGCGCAGGCGGTTTTCAGCGCCTCGACGATTTCCTCGTCCGTTACGTCCTCGCGAACCATGCGCATATTTTCCGCAATGGTGCCCGAAAGAATCGTATTGCCCTGGGGCACATAGGAGAAAAATTGCCGCAAATCAGCATTCACTTCCACTTTATTGCCGGCCTTGTCCTCAAGATAAACACCACCCTTATCCGGCTCAAGAAGACCTAAAATAATACGCATCAGCGTGGTTTTTCCGCCGCCGGAAGAAGCAAGCAGCGCCACGATTTCTCCGGACGATGCGGAAAAATCCATGCCCTTGTAGATTTCCTTATCCTCCACATATCCGAAGGTCACGCCATCCAAACGAAGGGACAGACCGTCCTTTGCCACGGCCTGCATCCTTTCGAATGCCTCAGGGTCGTGTTTTTCCCTGGGCAGCTCCGTTAACTCGCGCACGCGGTGTGCGGAAACCGCAGAATTTAACATTCCCGGAATCGTCCCGACTAAGGACTGGAAGCGCCCGGAGAGGTTGCTTCTCTGCTGCAGGAAGAATGTCATGTCACCATAAAGAATCTGCCCGGTCCAGAGCCGGTACAGACAGTATCCGAACGCCGCCATGCCCACCAACGCGCCGACCAGTGTCATAAAGATGTTGGTCTTGATGGAGAACATATTATAGTCCAGATTGTATTTTTTATATTTTTGCTGCCACTCTTTCAGGCGCTTCGAATAGTGTCCGAGAACGCCGAAAGACTTAATCATCTCAAAATTAAAGAAGGTTTCTGCTTCGAAACTCATCATGCCGGAGTTTAACTCAAGCACACGCTTTCTGTACTCTTTCTGCTTCCGCATGATTACGCGGCTCATCGCAAGCAGGAAGGGCGCAGACAAAAATGCAATCCAGGCCATGCCCGGATCCAGGCGGAAAAGCACGAAAAACGTGATTACGAACATGTAGACGTTAACGATGAGGTTCGGAATCCAGTTAATGGCGTTCGCCACGATGGTGCCGACATCGTTGTTAAAGCGGTTCAAAAGATCTCCGCTCGGATACTCGCTTAATTCCTTCCAGCGCGCGTCGATGATGCGGTTAAAAATCTCCGCCTGTATGTCATTATTTACGTAAATGGAAATTTTTGTGAAAATCCGGCTGTTCACGGAGGACAGCACCAGCGAAAAAATCAGTGAACCCACCATAATTCCGACCATAAGCCAGAGTTTGTCGACTTGTTTATCGACGATGATATTAATTAAAATACGCCCCACGTAAGAGCTGCCGAGCCCCAGGGTAGAGCCCAAAATGCCGACGATGGTGTAAAAGACAATGATCCAACGGTACTTTTTCGAGAAGCTGAAAATCCACTTCCAGTCCCCGATAAATTCCTTAAAAGTACCGTCGTGCCATTTGTCAGTCATCGCCTGCAAAGCATCACTTTTGATGAGGCGGTTTAAGCCGGTATATTTAGTTTTCTTAGGTTCTTCGCTGCTCAATTTTGTTCTTTTCCTGGTTCTCTTCTGTTACCACCTAAAAAGAATAGCATCTATATTTCAAAATGTATAGGGCTTTTGAACTAAAAAACAGGGTCTCGTCGTAACGAGACCCTTAAAAACGTTTATCCAATCAGCGTCATCAAATCGGTGTACTCGTATCCGTGTGCATCCGCTACATTTTTATTCACAAGTTTGCCGTCGTAGCAGTTTACACCGGTAAGTATTGCATTGTTATTCTTTGCTGCTTCTTCCAAGCCTTCTTTGGCAATTTTGAGGCCGTAGCGAAGGGTTGCGTTGGTAAGTGCAATTGTAGAAGTTCTGGGAACCGCACCCGGCATATTTCCTACGCAGTAGTGAACAACACCGTTGTCGATGTATACCGGATCATCATGAGTAGTAACATGACTGCTTTCACCGCATCCTCCTTGATCAATGGCCACATCTACAAATACCGCACCGTCTTTCATTTCCGGCAGATATTTTTTCTTAAAGAGCTTCGGCGTGGAACCACCGGGAATCAGAACCGAACCGATTACAAGATCCGCATCAATTACGGACTTCTCAATATTGCTGTCAGAAGAATACAATGTCTGGATATGTGCACCGAACATATTGTCCAGTTCTTCCAATCTCTTCAGGTTTACATCAAGGATGGTAACATTGGCACCCATACCTACTGCAATTTTGCATGCATTCATACCAACGGTGCCACCACCGAGAATGACAACATTTGCCTTGGGCGTTCCGGGAACACCAGCCAAAAGAATGCCTTCTCCTCCAAATCGTTTTTCAAGATATTTAGCACCTTCCTGAATGGAAAGACGTCCTGCAATCTGAGACATCGGCGCAAGACAGGGAAGGGAACTGTCCGCTTCCTGAATCGTCTCATATGCAACGGCCTTCACTTTGCCGCTTAAAAGCGCGTCCATCTGCTCTTTGTCCGCTGCCAGATGAAGATAGGTATACAGAATCAATCCATCATGAAATAAAGGATACTCTTCTTCCAACGGTTCTTTTACCTTAATCATCATATCCACCAGATGCCATACATCGGCCGCGTTATCGATTAGAGAGGCACCTGCGTCTACATATTCGTTATCAGAAAAACCGGAACCTATGCCTGCACCTTTCTCCATGTATACATGATGTCCCGCCGCCACGTAGGAACGCACATTATCAGGGGTCAAACCTACACGGAATTCATTGTTTTTGATTTCTTTTACACAACCGATTTTCATAAGTCTACAACCTCTCCTTCTTCTCAATATCAAGGAAATACTTGTAAGTATCTACCGTTAATTCTCCGCATGCCTCTTCATCACACGCAATAATCGCCGCATTGTGAAGCTGGAGTGCGGAGCAGGTCCATTTCTGGCTTACGCCGCCTTCTACAACGGCTGCAAGCGCTCTGGCTTTATTATGTCCGGAAATAAGAACCAGAACTTCCTTGGAATCCGTTACCGTACCGATTCCTACGGAAAGGGCCTGTGCCGGAACCTTCTCCGGGTCATTTCCGAAAAATCTGGAGTTCACAATTCTCGTATCCGTTGTCAGATCTCTGACGCCGGTTCTGGAAGAAAGGGATGTGTAGGGCTCATTGAATGCAAGATGTCCATCCACACCGATGCCGCCCATGAAGAGGTCGATTCCGCCGTAGGAGGCGATTTTTTCCTCATATCTGGCGCACTCGCCTTCGGGGTCATCCGTCATGCCGTTTAAAATATTGATATTTTCAGGTTTCATGTCAACCAGATGATTGAAAAGATTGTCATGCATAAAATACCAGTAGCTCTGGTCATGCTCTCTGGGAAGTCCGAGATACTCGTCCATGTTGAAAGTTACAACGTTTGCGAAGGAAACCTCGCCGGCCTTGTTGGCGCGAACCAGTTCCTTATATACGCCAATCGGTGAAGAACCGGTCGGAAGTCCTAAAACAAAAGGTCTGTCCTCTTTGTGGGCATTAATCTTTGCAATAATATAATTTGCTGCCCATTTACACATATTATCGTAGTCATTCTGAATTATTACTCTCATCACAAAATCTCCTTAAACTAATCTAACTAAAAATAAACCCTATCAAAATTATTGAGAGAACCTCTGTTACAGTGTTTATTCTGCTTTTTACTTTCTCCCTAACGACCAAGGCCATAAACCTCAACCGTGACAGCATCCGCCGAATCTTTCGAACACTGCCAACCTCGTCACCCTTCCGGGCCCGGCGCTAATAGTACATCTTTTTCCCTCCAAATGAATGTACTATTTTATAAATGCAAAACTACTCCCGTAAAAACTTTGTACAGCGATAATACTTGTCATAAATCATATCACAGACAAAGCAGAGAACCGGCTTACACCGGTTCTCTGAATGTATCCGGTCTTTCCGGATTAAATTTACGAATCTAATGTGCGGCTTCCGTCTTCAGTCTTTCCTGAATTTCCTCTACGCTCAGCCACCAGGAATTGTTTCCGGAAGAATAGGAAAATCCGTCGTTTACCTTTTTTCCAAGGTTTGAGGGTTTCTTCTTCTCCGTCCATACAATCTGCGGGTATATGATATAGTGCTTATCATACTCGTAGGTAGTCATGGAGTCCTCTTCCGTTATCATAATTTCATGCAATTTTTCGCCTTCGCGAATACCTACCTCAGGCATTTCACATCCGGGAAGCATCGCCTGTGCAAGATCAGTAATTTTAAAAGAGGGGATTTTAGAGATAAAGGTTTCTCCGCCTTTTGCTTCTTCAAGAGCCTTAATTACCAGTTCCACGCCCTGATCCAGACTGATCCAGAAACGTGTCATTCTGTAATCGGTAATCGGTAATTTCGTCTCGCCCTTATCGATTAATTCCTGGAAGAAAGGAATGACCGAGCCGCGGCTACCGGCCACATTTCCGTAACGCACTACGGAGAAGGAGATATCCTTGGCGCCGCTGTACGCATTTGCCGCAATAAAAAGCTTATCGGAAACAAGTTTCGTTCCGCCGTATAAGTTAATCGGATTAACTGCTTTGTCCGTGGATAATGCAACCACCTTCTTTACGCCGCGATCCAGGGCTGCATCGATGATGTTCTGCGCGCCGTGAATGTTGGTCTTGATTGCCTCATTCGGATTGTACTCACAGGCAGGCACCTGCTTCATAGCAGCCGCATGAATTACATAGTCTACATTTTCAAATGCGAGTTTTAAACGATCCTTATCGCGAACATCGCCGATGAAAAATCGAAGAGATGAAAATTTCTCCGGATACAGGCGTCGCATTTTATTCTGCATATTGAACTGCTTGAACTCGTCTCGGGAATAAATGATGATTTTCTTCGGATTGTAGTTCTCCAGCACATATTCCACAAATCGGTTACCGAAAGAACCCGTTCCGCCTGTTACGAGAATAACTTTATCGTTTAACATTTTGTGCCTCCAAAATCAAAATACGTGTTTATTTTATCACATGTTTTGATTTCTCTCAATCGTTCTTTTTTGTGGACGAAAATGCTTTCTTCAGTGCTTCTACTCATAAAACTGATTCAACACTGAATACAATTCGAGATGGAAGGCTAATTATAACTTAATTTGCTTTCCTAAAGGTTTTATCAAATTCTTCTATGCGACAAAATCTACATTTTGAATCCTTGAATATGCTTTCAATAATCTTAAATGCTTTCTCCGACTCTTCATTCTTACTGTAACGAAATACAATATAAACATCTTTTTCTGCATGATTACAGTTCCATGCCCAGACTTTAGCCGAATTAATACAATATGTCAGATTCTTTCCGTCAAAATCAAAAATCTTAATGTACCTGTCATCCAGAATGAAATCATAGCTTACTTTATCATCAAACATTCCATGAACCGATTTTTTCTTTTTAAAGGGTTCACCGCTGGAAGAAATGATTCTCGAAATTATCTCCAAATCCTTGTTTTTATCCGGTCGCTCTTTCTTTGGCAAGTCAAATCTTAAATACATAGCATAAAGATCATCCACGCCCTTTTCCAAATCATCATATAGAAACGAAAGGTTTTTCTCAAAATAATAACTGTTGATATAATATTTAATAAAACTATCTATATCGAAACTTTCCTTATACTTATCACTATTTATCTCTTTCTCAATCCCCTCCAGGATGGAAATAAGCTCTTCTTTGCTAAGTGTATCGTCAAATTTCAGAATACGATCATAATTATGTGTATACCGGAAAGAATGATAACCGCTGGTTTCGTCGGAGTAGAGAATTCCCAGATTGATTGCTTCACCGGTTACTATATTAGGCGAATATCTTAATACTGAATACTTTAATACTTTTTCCATTCTCCACTCCTCCTTTCCAATGCAATTACTGCAGTCAATTCGTCCGTCATCGAAAACTTCGTTTTAAGGATTTTCCTCATATCATCTACTCTCCGCCTAGCCTGATCCGATGTATACCATTCCCTGGGAATACTTTCAAAAATCGAATCAATCGCATCATCTGTCAATACGGACTTAATATGTTCCGCTTCCCTAAAGAGAATATCTTCCCGATATCCAACCCTCGAACACAAAATATTATAGATATTATCCGGATTTGTCAAAAGACTAATATCAAACAACTTCTCTTCGGATAATTCCTTTCTAAGATTAAGATTATTACTTAATGAATATCCTTCCGAAGTAATAATGTGACTGCAATCTATAAAATACAGTTTATTGCTTCGAAGTGAGCAAAGAATGTTTCCTTTATGGCGATCCAAATCCCCGACCAAGATATCAAACAGAATAATCCGCTCTACCTCTTTATTACTCACTTTTGAGAGAAAAAACTCATTGATTGGCACCGTTTCCGCAATATATTCACTGAAAAAAGCCAATCCGCTGTTATTGATGCCAAGACCTTCTTCAATATCTGAATTCAGAATAACATCTTGCGGAATAGTACACAATCCATATCCCGGAATAGTCAATCCCATCAAATCTGCAATATGGCATCCAATCCATTCGTTAACCAAAACCATCGAGCCAAAACGATTTCTTTGGTATTTAACAACTGCATCTGTTCCATTATCCAGTCTGCATTTTACAGGCTCCGTCACACCTTCCGTAACCAAATCATATATCTTAATTACATTCGGTATTCCGACTTTTTTATTATTGTAAATCAATTTTTCCCCAATTATAACTCCCCCAACAATTTTATTTTATGGTAATTCGAACAATAAAATAAGTCAATATAAAAACAATTGTGGATGAAAGTGTTTTCTTCAGTACTTTTTTGTCAGTAAATCCTCTATCACACGTACCTTATATGTTTACCACATTCATGAGATAATTCTCCAAACAGTTCGAGCGAATTGCGCGATTCGCGCTACACGCTTTAAGGAGGATCTCATGAACGCAAAACAAAAACTTCATCAACAAAATCTTGCCATGTGGAACGATCGTTTTCAGGACCAGGCTCAAAGCGGTCTTTCCGTTAAGAAATGGTGTATCCTGAATAACATTTCGATTCACGCCTACAACTACTGGAAAATCTAGTTATATTCATCCTCTATTGGCGGCAAAACTTGGCTTAATCTCAGTTCGAAGTAATCATCACAATCAATATATGCAAATCTATGCCAAGATCGTTTAGTAACCAATTTTGCTGTTATTTCAGGAGAATATGATACACATTTATCATCTACTCTAAACTCAATAACATTTCCTTTTCCTTTTGAAATGACTCCACCTACCCCATAAGTAACAACCCAACTGATTTCATAAAAATCTTCAGTGAAGCTAGCATCGACTTCTAATACCAAACGATATGAATCACCTGATCTTAAAGATATTTCTGTTCTTTCAGAGGAAGATTTATTTGGAAACTTCCAATCTTGTATTTTCCAACTATAACTTGTATCTTCTCTGTTTAAACTATGACCAAGAGAATCTCTAACTGATAAAAACATAGGAACATTATAATCTTTTTCCTTGCCAATCTTCCTATAGTAATCAACGAATACCGTTATAAAATCATTTGAATAACAAACACCCTGTTCCAACTCATGTTGAGATAAATGATTTCCATGGGCGATTTTATTTCTAATGTTAGAAATTCTTTTTATTACAGCTCTAATCTCTTCCCTTCCTGAAAAAAAGGATTCAAATATTTCCTTAAAATGAGCATTATATAAGTCTTCTCTGCAAAATAAATACTCTAAATCTTCTATTACCAAAGCATCTACCTTTCTTGAAAATCTACCAGGATTTTCCTTCATTCTTCCTTCCACTTGACGCTTTATTGATAATTTTATAAGTGGCTGTTCCTCCGATAATTCGAATTCAAAAAAATCTTCTCCATAAGCTTTTTTAAACAATTCATCTATTATTCTTCTAGACCACTTTTCCATCGCATCTATACGATGTTTGCACAAATCTCTAGCTTCAAGCTCCGACATATTCCAAAGAAAATAATCTCCCTGAATATTTGATTTCATTATTCGTACTCCCTTTTTCCTACATCATGAAACGCATCAAAGCGTTCCTCTATTTATTCACTAAGACATCACTGAAAAACACCATCCATCTCCCCCGAATCCACCAACTCATGCCGACACTTAAGAATTCTTTCCCACTCCGCAGTTTCCTCACTCGCCTCCATTTGATAAACATAAACCTTAACAAAATCCATCTTATTAAGCACATCAATTAATGTTTGATCACCATATGGAGAAACTCCGAATAACTCCAATTCCTTAATTTGCCTTAATTTCTTATATAAATCCTTTTTCTTCGGAATAAACAAATCCTCGGCCGGAAAAAGATTATTACTCGGATATAATCCCGTAACATATATCAGTCCTTCTTTATCCTTTCCCGCCGGCGAAAACACTAATGAAAAGGAATCTATATTATAATCTTCTCCCGATGACTTCATTTTTTCAATTGCGGCTCTGTATTCCGGCAAATACATTCTTTCCTTACTACTTAGAAAGACACCAGCCGCATCAGGAAGTTTATTAAAATCCAACCAGCCATGTAAATGATTTACTATATGCTCTGTATCCCAGAATTCATAATAGTTCAACGAAAAAACATTTGAATAGTCTTCAAACACCGGCATTCTTTTAATTGAATCCATCGCTTTGATTTTTCCGGAATCATCATAAAAAATGGTCGTAATTGCAATACTAATCAATACATCCAACAGCCGTAACTCATCATTTGCTGTCCATGTTTTTCCATATTCATTTCTAATATGTTTATATATCTTTCCGGCCCACTTTTCTATACCTTCCTTATAATCGTTCCCAACAATGCTTTGTACATCTTTAGAAGTCATGCTAACAGAAAACAGACTCTTAAAAACCGGATTGAAGCGTATTACCGACTTCTTATATCTTTTTATAATTTCATTGTTGTAAAGTTGTTTCACATCCATGGCACTGTTAATGCCATTACCAAGCAAAATATTTTTTCCAATACTCATTCTATACCCCGGCAGCCCCCCAAACACTCCATCGAGATACATCTTCTCTACATTCTGCGCCGCTCTCGGGCCTTCCGATGAAAACCTTTTTACTACACTTCCCCTTTTCCCATCAAACTCAACCACATACTCCTGATCTGGTCGTAATAATGAATTCGATAGTAAATTAGTAGAATGCGTTGTAAATATCATCTGAGAATTCTCGGATTTCTCCATAAAATATCTAACCAATAATGCTTCCAACTCATTATGGAATCCGCTCGAAAACTCATCAATCAGTAAAATCCCCCCATTATTTATTACATGAAAAAACGGAGGTAACATATGCAAAAGATTCTGATTCCCCATAGATTCCTGCGAAAAGGGAATCGGCACCTCCAAACCCTTTCTTCTGAAGAATACATATTTCTCACTCTCATCCGAACCTGCAACAATAGAAATCAATCCGCTTTTGGCTTCATGGCAATACTCAATCTTTTGATTGAAATTACATTCCTTATAGAATTCATTTATCTCTGTATCACCATATTTTTTCAAATACTCAGCAAGCATCAAATCCCGGTTATTTCTTCCATATCCCGTTGTGGTTCTCGTATGCGCATTTAAATATACTGAATTGCTTAAGAACTCCATCCATGCTCGCAAAGTATCATTTGAAGCAAACTTCGTATTAAAATATAACGTCCTTAAAAACAACGTCTCCTTATCGATATCATTCTCATCAAAAACCCGGCCTTCTTCATTTGCTATATATGATCTTGCATTCTGTCCGATACGTTGGAGCATAATGGAATCTTCCAGCAAAAGTGTCTCCACTATAAAGGGTTTCTTCGGATTAATATCAAGATTATAAATGATCTGTTCTCCATTAATTAAGAAATAATATTCAATCGTAAAGGATTCTTTCTCTGAAAACAGACAAAGAAAAATATCCGAATTTATACTATAATTGCCAAATAATGAATCAAGTAAAAATTTAATTGCACTAATAACATTTGTTTTTCCCGCTGCATTAGATCCAACAAAAACGGTTCCTTTTAATACACCGCTTCCGGTAACATTATGGGGCAACATTCCATAATTTGTTTTATTAAAAGAGAGCTCCGTTCTCTCTCTAAACGATTTATAATTGTAAAATACTATTTTTTCTAACATGATTACTTAACCTAATTCCACCAGCTACATTACCGTTATTTTTTTTCTTTGTTTCATTATTATATCGTAATTTTTTTACACTGTCAATTGTATCTATTATTGGGCTTAGTCGAAACTAAGCCCTGTTTCCGCTTTTTTCGTATACACCATGTGTTAAGATAGTTGTCAGCCTAGTACCTCACTCTACCTTCCTCCACCGCTTTCAAATGCTCCCTATACGGACTCTTCCCATAAGCCTTCGCTCTTTCCATCAGTTTATCCTTATCCACGAATCCGTTAATATACGCTATCTCCTCTGGCACCAACACGGTAATCCCCTACCTGCTCTAAATCATCTCAACATTATTCGCCGCCTGCAATAACGATGCCATCGTCCCTGTATCCAGCCACGCAAACCCCCGTCCAAAAATCTGCACATCCAGAAGTCCATCCTGCAAATACATCTCATTCAAAGTTGTTATCTCCTGCTCTCCTCGCGCCGAAGGCTTCACACCGTTCGCCCGTGACGCAACCCCTGCCGGATAAAAATACAATCCCGTTACCGCATAATTTGACTTCAGTTCAACCGCTTCTCTTCTATAAGAAGTCGCATACCCATCTTTATCAAAATCTGCTACACCAAATCGTTCCGAATCTAAAATATAATATCCAAAAATCGCTGCCCGTTCTTTTCCGCATTTTTCATAGTTGATTTGTAAGCCCTCAATCATCGGTACCTGTCAATTATAACATTCCCATGGGATAATAGCTCCAAATATCTTCGCTCGACTTGCACAACTTGCGCAAGTTGCGCGATTACTATAAGGAGGTTATCTCATTAATTGCTGAAAAAAAAATCTTTATCATAATTTGGTTTCTTTCTTGCTCTCGACATAAAATATCCTTTTCCGTGTCAATCTAATCAGATTGCTAAAATCAAAACCGGCAAACACCGGTTTTGAAACATATAAGTCAACCCTTTTACACATTCTCCCTGAATGTATCCGGTCTTTCCGGATTAAATACCTCATTTGCAACCATTACGGTAACCATATCTTCTGTTTCCGAAAGATTAATGATATTATGCGTCCATCCGGGAACCATATAAATTGCTTCAATCTTCTCTCCCGAAACTTCAAACTCCACAGTCTCTCCGGTATTGATATTCCGCTCCTGAATCAGACCGTGTCCGGCTACCACAATAAAAATCTCCCACTTGGAATTATGCCAATGCTGACCTTTGGTGATCCCCGGCTTCGAGACATTAATCGAAACCTGCCCGCAATCCGCAGTATGCATAAATTCCGTAAAAGACCCGCGATGATCCACATTCATCTTCAGGTCATATTTAAACTTTGAAGTAGGAAGATATGATAAATATAAACTGAACAACTTCTTTGCAAAAGAACCGTCCGGCATCTTCGGCATCATCAGGGACGTCGGCTGTGCCTTAAAGGATTCCAGTAAGTCAACAATCTCGCCCAAAGTCACTTTGTGGGTAACCGGCACACAGCAATACCTTCCCACAGGATTAAGCACCGTCTCTACGCCGTCAAATTCGCAGTGCTGCTCCTTCCCCTCAAGGAGGTCATACATTCCCTCAATCAGATCATCGATATATAAAAGTTCCAATTCCGTAGATCTGTCATTTACCGTAAACGGCTCATCATTTGCAACCGCCCAGCAAAATGTGGAAACGGCTGAATTATACTTCGGTCTGGAATGGCCCATTAAATTCGGGAAGCGATACACCGCCACCTTAACGCCGTTCTCTTCACCATATGTGAAAAATAACTCCTCCCCGGCTTTCTTGCTTCTGCCATACTCGGAATCTCCGAAACGCCCTGCTAAAGTCGCCTGAATCGATGAGGACAACATAATCGGCGCTTTATTATTATGTTTTTTCAGGCAGGACAACAAATCACTCGCAAATCCGAAATTTCCCTTCATGAAATCTTCCGGATTTTCCGGTCTGTTGACACCTGCCAAATTGAATACAAAATCAGCTTTCGCGCAGTATACATCCAGTTCTTCAAAAGTCGAATCAATATCGTATTCGAAGATTTCATCGACATGAATCTCCGCTCTGGTGTGATTCTTACCATCTCTTATATTTTTTAAATTGTTTACCAGGGCAGTTCCCACCATGCCCTTGGCACCGGTTACTAATATGTTCATGGTTATTCCGTCTTTCTTATTTTTTTCTAATCTGTCTATTTAATCTGTCTGTTTACAATACTTATACCTTCCTGCAAACAACACATATTTCTTTTGCCCTTGCATCTGTCGGATTCAGCCCGACATCAAAGTGACCCGCCTGAACATAACGCAGTTCCAGCACTTCAAAACCGGTTTTTTCAAGCATCTCCCGGATTTCTTTACCGCTGTAACGCTTATCCCTTATTATGTATTCTGCCGGAAGACCATTATCATTATCAAATTGCTCTTTTCTGTAAATAAGCTTCCGTTCGGTATCCAGTGCCAAATACTTCGGGTCAAAAATCGCCCCGCTTTTTTGCATCGTGTCACTAGGCGGAAGCTCCAACAAAATATTCGGATTAGACCTGATAATACCCTTATATTTTTCCTTTATAATACTCTCCGTCAATTCCATATTCATAACAGAAAGAACAAAAATACCATCATCCCTTACTAACTCATAAGCGGTTCTTATAATTTTTCTGTTATCCGCCACATTCGGATAAGAACCTATCACATCATACAGACATATAACCGCATCATACCTGATCTTTTCGCTGTAGGTACGCGCATCACCACACTCAAACTTCAAATTATCCAAATTCGGGTTCGAATTTATCGTTTCTTCAAATAACGCCGGAGAATTATCTACCGCCTTTACATAATACCCTTTTTTGGCAAGCGCAACAGCATGTCTGCCGACTCCGCAGCCCAGATCCAATACCGTATCATCCGCCTGAAGATAATTGGCAATAAAAGATATCTCATTTGCAGTTCCCTGAGCCCACTTATGTTCAAAAACATTCATCCTGCTATATGCATCCTTGAGGATATTTTCATATCCCTCCATCATTCTGGTGAAATGCTTTCGATACTTCTCCGTATTGATTTTCTGCTCCCTGAACGTAAATGCCAGCCACTCATGCCCGGGTTTCAATTCACCCAGATAGCGTTCGCATTCCATATCTTTTGAGTAATCGGAATTATCCACAAAGAATTCGGTATTGACCTGTGAGAGTCCCTTCTCCACCAGATATGCGTCATCTTTAACAAATGTTGTATCCCTGCCAATCATACGAATGGCATCCAGATTCTTACTGATATATGCCGTATTACATTTTCGAAAAGTTGCCGATTCAAGAGTTCTTACCGTACACGGGTTTGCTGATGCAAGTCCCCACGCAAAATCATCTGAAAATCCCCAGATGGAATGAAGCAATGTACTTGCAATTCCCTGTCTTCGATACTTTCTGCTAACGACCAGCTGCAAAACCCATGTCATTGTACCATATGGTTCATACCTGCGCCTGATATACCAGGCATGACCAACCTGCCTGTCACCATCCATCGCACGAACAAGGAAAAATCCCTCCTTACAGTATTTCTCACGATAGTGCTTTACACCCATCCTAATCTGCTCGCCGGGACGATTCGGCGCTTCCTTGTCATACATTCCGTAAGACGAACTGAATAACTCGGAACAGGCCTTAATTTCCTCTTCCGTAAGATTCAAAGCAGCTCTGCTCTCATATCTGATTTTGCCTGTTTTCTTTGAATCCATAACAAAGCCTCCCGAAGAAACCTACACGTCCTTTCTCCATACCATCTTATTCACAACGCCCACATAGCTCTGAATAATCTTTACAACCTTGTCGGACACATTCTCATCCACATAATCCGGCACGGGGATTCCGTTATCGCCGTTTCGAACCATCTCAACAGCCGTATCGACAGCCTGCAATAATCCGACCGTATCAATACCGGATAAAATAAAGCAGCCTTTATCCAGCGCTTCCGGACGTTCCGTGGAAGTACGGATGCATACCGCAGGGAACGGATTTCCGATGGAGGTAAAGAAGGAGGACTCCTCGGGCAAAGTTCCGGAATCGGAAACTACCGCAAATGCATTCATCTGCAGGCAGTTATAATCATGGAATCCTAAGGGCTCATGCTGAATCACACGTTTATCGAGTTCGAACTTGCCGTCCGCTTTCATCTGCTCCAGACGCTTTCTGGAACGGGGATGGCAGGAATAAAGGATGGGCATATCATATTTCTCCGCCATCTGATTAATCGCGTTAAACAGCGATAAGAAATTCTTCTCCGTATCGATGTTTTCCTCTCTGTGTGCAGAGAGAAGAATATACTTTCCCTTCTCCAGCCCTAACTTGGAATGAACATCCGACGCCTGAATCTTCTCCAGATTCATCCTCAGCACTTCTGCCATCGGAGATCCCGTCACATAGGTTCTCTCTTTCGGAAGTCCGCAGTCCGCAAGATACCGACGTGCATGCTCCGAATATGCAAGGTTCACATCGGAAATAATATCTACGATACGACGATTCGTCTCTTCCGGCAGGCACTCATCCTTGCAGCGATTTCCTGCTTCCATATGAAAAATCGGAATATGCAGTCTCTTCGCACCAATCACGGAAAGACAGGAATTCGTATCCCCGAGAACCAAAACCGCATCGGGCTTTAATTCCACCATCAGCTGATAACTCTTCGCAATGATGTTTCCCATGGTTTCGCCAAGATCTGCGCCAACCGCTTCCATGTACACTTCCGGATCTTCCAGTTCCAGATCATGGAAGAACACTCCGTTTAAGTTATAATCATAATTCTGTCCGGTATGCGCTAAGATTGTATCAAAGTATTTCCGACATTTCTTGATGACTGCTGCCAGACGAATGATTTCCGGTCTGGTACCGACAATAATCAAAAGTTTCAATTTTCCGTTATTCTTCCACTCTGCCATGTAAAGAACTCCTTGTACTTATACTTTTTCTGAATAAATTCAATAATTATAAATCCGAATATTTGCCGGCATAAATGCTAATCTATCAGTGAGCAAATTTCCAATTAACATTTAATGCCAATCTGCCTTATGCTTCCACAATATGTGGTCTACCTTCTAATTCTTCCTTCACATAATCCGTCGTCATAATCTTTGCCACAACACCGTCTACATCCAAGCGGTTAGTATTATGCGAAGTATATGCTTCGTCGCCTTCAGTTAAAACATCACCTTCCACATAGAACTTATCATAATTTAAGGAACGTCCGTCCGGTGCGATACGGAAGTAATGGCCCATGTCGGTTGCACGAAGTCTCTCTTCCCTTGTCATAAGAGTCTCATATAATTTCTCACCATGTCTGGTTCCGATAATTTTCTTCTCCGTCTCTCCAAAGAGTTTCATGACGCCATCTGCAAGGTCTCCGATGGTAGATGCATCTGCCTTCTGAATAAATAAATCGCCGGGTTCTGCATGCTCAAATGCAAAGGCCACCAAATCCACCGCTTCATCCAGGTTCATTAAGAAACGAGTCATATTCGGGTCCGTAATGGTAATCGGTGCTTTTCTCTTAATCTGGTCAATGAAAAGAGGAATAACCGAGCCACGGGAACACATAACATTTCCGTAACGTGTACAAGCAAGTACCGTACCGCCTCTTTCGAATGCCACCTGCGCACGTGCTGCAACCACTTTCTCGCCAAGAGCCTTCGACATACCCATGGAGTTAATCGGATAGGCTGCTTTGTCCGTAGATAAGAATACGACTCTCTCCACTTTATTTTCCACTGCTGCAGTAATGACGTTATCCGTTCCGATGATATTCGTTCTTACCGCTTCCATAGGGAAAAATTCACAGGACGGAACTTCCTTCAATGCGGCTGCGTGGAATACGAAGTTCGCTCCGTACATTACATCACGGACACTGTCCACATCACGGACATTTCCGATGAAGAATTTAACTTTGCCCGCATACTCCGGATACTGCGCCTGCAAAAGATGCCTCATCCAATCCTGCTTTTTCTCATCACGGCTGAAAATACGAATCTCTCCGATGTCGGATGTTAAAAAATGCTTCAGTACCGTACTTCCGAATGAACCGGTACCACCTGTAATTACTAATGTTTTGTCTTTAAATGCTTCGTTGATGATCATTTTGTTTCTCCTTTAAGATCTTATTCATATCTCATCTTTTATTTCTTCTTTTAACTCTTCAGGTAATTCACAAACGGACTGCCGAAATAAGACACTCCCTACTTTTGTCTCCCGGACACTTCCTCCGCCTTTTTCAAAATTTTCTTTTGATTCTTATCGTGCAAATATGCCGGATTTAACTTCCTTTTTTGATATTCCAATGGTGTATCCTTTGTCTCTTCCACAAGAAGCTTTGTAAAAAACCTTTCCCAACTGAAATATGACCTGCTTTCGATAAACTCCGACGGGTTATCCAGTATGGACTGAAGTTCATTTCCTTTAATCAGGCCCGATTTCAGAATAAGCCACTCAAATGATTCCGGCAGAAAGTATACGACATTCTTCGTTCTCTTCAGCGACATTGCCCTTTCTATTTCCGGTCCAAAAGCGGCACCGTCTGCTATCACTAGAATTTTATTCTCATTTGAATCAAGAACGGCTTGAAATACATTTGATTTTCCTTTTGCCGATTCGCAAATTATTTTCTCTTTCTTGCAAACTTCCCGAAAAAACTGATATGCCGAGTTGGAATCTTCTATGATTACCTTGTCCGGTTTTCCCTGAAACGCATCCGCATTATAAAGAGGATATAACTCGCTATATAGTCTCTTAGTACCCTGGTAACGATTTCCGGCAACATTCTTAATGCCATAAATTTCTCTAATGCTGTACGGAAGTTCAAAAAGGCTTTCACGTGTAGCAATAACATAATAATTGTCACTGTTTTTAACATAATGAGCGAAGCTTTTTGAATTAACAAACCCGTTTCCCTCATCAATAAAAACAATACTGTCTTTCGTGCCTTTTAAATCTCTCTCCCAATTGCCACGGGTCAATACCACACACCTTTTGCGGCAAACAACTTCAATTCCGCTTTCCTTCCCGTCCCGGCAAAAATCATTCACCATTTCTATCAATGTAGTTTTTCCAGTAGCACTGTCTCCTCGGAGAATGGTAATGTTTCTCCGAATTGTGAATTTATATTGCAAACGATTGTTTTTTATGATTACTTCGTAACTTCCCTGCATTTTATTCCCCTAAGAATTTTCCCGCATATTGCACCATCTCTCTCATACTATGAACGATTGTGTCATTATTCATTATCCTGATTTCAAATTTGCCCTCTCCAAAATCCATAATATGGCGAAGATTAATGGTGATATCCCGTTTTGAATCTTTCGCAATTTTGAGAATCCATTTAGCACAATTATCACCGCATGTTGAAGCATTGAAAATCTTATTCGTATCATTATAAATCAAAAGTAGCGTCTTCAAACCACCTGAAATTTTCGTAACCGGAATCACTCCAAGCGCCTTGCTGTTAACCGCTTGTCCGCTTAAGACTTCCGCATTGTCAATATCTTTAATCATTTTGCGGGCAAAATCATCATTCAGCCATCCGTCATAATATGTATTGTCAAAATACACCGATGTATTATAGATGGCTTCCATCATTTCTCCAAAATATATATTAAGCATTTTTCTGTCCTATCTAATCTTGATATTCATAATTATAAATCAATTTTATTTCTTAATCTAAGTATTCTTCTTTCAGCTTATCTATCGTTTCAAATGGAAAGCACTCAGCACATCCATCCGGAATGTCTTCCAAAATCAAAATAAATTCCTTTACCAACTGAACCGCTTTTTCACTATGCCTTCCTATATTGGTGCTCATTTCCCGAATGGACCAGATTTAATCATAGATTTCTATCTGCGAAATCAATCTGTCTACCTCAAGGCTGAAATTCCATTCATTTTCTTCATTCGCCTCTCCATATTCAGCAACAACAGCGGAAAGTCTTCGCAAAATCGCCTTATAGTTAAGGTCTATCGGCACATAGATTCTAATATTGTCATCCTCGTTATCCGATTCTCTGTTTTCCTCTGTATTAATTACACCCAAACATGTAGAATCAATCAGCCAAGGCTCATTTATATACATCGGAGACTCTTCTTTAGGTATAGGATAAGGGTCCAGCCTATGATGAACTGGTGCAATTATATTAGTTGTTTTCATTGTCTTGTGCCTTTCGTGAAAATTTAAGTACCGATATTACTTATATTTGGACCCAATAAGGATTTGTTTACCTGACAAGCATCATGGATTTATATGCACGTAAAATCATCGCCTGGACGCTTTCTGACAACATGGAAGTATCCTGTGTTATTGATACAATTAATAAGGCTAAGGAGCGCCGTAACACGGATTTGCCTTTAATTTTTCACAGTGACCGCGGCAGCCAGTATGTTTCCAGTGCTTATCGTGAAGCCACAAAAAATTCCAGTTAAGTTACAGCCATACCGGCTATCCTTATGACAATGCTTGTATCGAATCGTTTCACGCACTAATCAAACGAGAATGGTTGAACCGATTCAGTATTTATAACTACAGCCAGGTTTATCGCCTTGTTTTCGAATATATCGAAGCATTTTATAATACCGTCAGAATCCATAGCCACAACGATTATATGTCGCCGGATGAATTCGAAAAACTATATCTGCAGGTATCCAAGGATGGAATACAACAAAAAGCGAGTTAAGCGGAAAAATCTCTCATTTTAATTTGTGCTAAATCTTGACAGAGGACCAATCTTTTCGGGAATAATATCTACCGCAACGACATTATTGTGTTGAGACAAAAATACTCTGTTCCCGCTACTGTAATCTTCATTTCAATTAATCTTCCGTCGCCCTGTAATACTCAGCATACCACTCAGCACGCTCTCACCATAATGAACTATTCGTATTACAAGCCCAAGTATTTTTCATTAATACATGAATATAATCTTATAACTTTTTCATTAATGTTTCTCATAACCTGATATTGATCATCTTTATCATAACTTTTATTTCCACACTCTGACAAATAATCTTCAAGTTCTTGAGTAATATTCTTCATTTCCGTATAAAAATCATTGTTATCATATTTGAAATATAATGCCGAAACCCTCATATCACTCAGGCAATTAATTAGTCCTTGAAAATCATCAAGCCTATTAACTTCATTAAAGCGAATATATCGTCTTTCTTCAGGTATTTTATTTAATAAATAATCATCAAAAACTATCTGAAAGTATCTTGACTTATAGTTTACAATATTATCTTTTTTTTCTCTATTTTTTGTATCCATATAACTATAGATGGTAAAGCCAACCGATGCAGCAGCAAATACTAACGAAATAATAGATAGAATAATACTAACCATTCTTTCCTCCTAAACCAACTTAGACATAATCATTTTAGATAACTCAGCTTTTTCTGAAACTATTACTGCATTTTCAACTGTCTTTAATAAACCTATTTCTTCAATTATTTTTTCAAAAAAACCTTGAACAAAAGATGACGCTACTCCCCTAATTTGCGAGGGAAATACTATCTCAAATTTTTCTCTAATATTAATCTTTCCTTTAACTTGTTGTTCAAAAGTATCTAAACCATAATTATACCCTGCCAGATTTGTTAGTGTCTTTTCAAATACTAATTCAACCTTATTTTCCATATAATCACCACTCCTTTTTTACTGCAAAATTCAGATTAAATGATGTCCCTGGCAAAAATGTGCTAATCTTTTGAATAGCTTCTTTATCAGGAATAGAAGAAACATATTCACTCTCCAAATTAAAACCAACCATTCCATTGCTATCAGTATTAAGTAATTCTCTTTTTAAGTGAATTATAGTATTTCCGCTTAAGAAATAGCAATAATGTGTATCCGTTTGTTCTTCTATTGATTTTAAAAGAGTTGTAAGCCCTCTTCCGCCCATCTTTTTTTCTAAACTGCCTGATATATGATCTTGAAATGAGGATATTGCATAAAAATCATTTTCTGTATATTCGTCCGAAAAAAAATCTTTATGATATTCATATGCTTTTATAACTGTATTGTATTCTTCTGATAATTCCAATTCACCTCTCTTTTTCATCTTTTCCTTTAACGGATCCCAAAACAAAATAGGCGAAAAACTAATTATCGCTGTATTCATCCCATAATAATTTGATTCTTGATTATCTACTTTCGTGTAGTTCTCTTCTGTCAAATCAATATCTATTAAAGTATCGGCTTCAGCATGTTCCCCTGCGTTTCCAACCAACTCAGTCAGCATTTCTGATAGTGAATAACTATTTTCTTCAGAAACTCCATTATTTCTCAAGAAGCACTCTATTTCTTGCATTAGTTCCGATAATTCTTTTCCAATACATTCTTCGCAATTCAAAATTTTTCTGTAGTGTCTAAATTGTAAATCTTTAACAAATTTTATCTTAAACTCACTAGGTTTTCTTAGCTGATATAAAGGAGAGCAAAAAATACCATCGGACCATATTACTCTTTTGGGAGTAAAATCAAATATAATTGATTGTTTTCTCTTTTCTATCATATAATAACAAATGCATTCTAAAACAACATATACAAGCTTATCCGAAAAGATTATATCGTTGGTGTTTGATAAAAAAATAATCGGAATTCTTTGATTCGGATAATTATCTACTAAATAATTGATAATCGAAATAATTTCAAAAATATTATCTCCACAAAAAACTTTATTATATATTTCAAAAGTATATGATTTATAATTTTTATCAAATTTTAGTTTTTTTATATTAAATTGCTTTTTTACTGTTTTATTGTTATTTAATAATAATTCAATATTCTTCATACTTAGGGTTAAATCCCTCGTTCATTAATAATTCTAACGTAGACTATATTATTCACATATGCTTCGCTTTCTATAGCAAGTGAATCGCGCGATTCGCGCAATTTGCGCAACAAACTTGAAATGTCTTTCGGTGATATCCATATCAAGTTTAGTCCTTCTGCTTCCGATGAACTCATCCTCAGTATTATAAAGGCGGTGCGCTATGCTTAAAGATGCGGATCCGAATTCTTTTTCCGGTATTTATATCGTTTGTGGCTATACCGATATGCGTTACGGTATTGACTCTTTAGAGGCCATTATCGAATCCAAATATCATCTTCCTTTATTCGTCCCCGGCACCCTGTTTCTCTTCTGTGGAAGAAGGGCAAATAAAATCAAAGGTCTTGTCTGGGAACGCGATGGTTTTCTTCTTCTCACCGTCCTTTTACCGTTGGTAGAAAGAACTGGGTCAATGTTTACTCCAAAGGTGGAGCTTCCGCCAGCGCCGTTCTTTACAGTATTATCGAAACAACAAGAGCCAATAATCTTCGAATCAACGATTATCTGGAGTATGTCATCTCCGAACTGGTAAAGCATCAGGATGATACCAATCGAGACTTTCTCGAAAAACTACTCCCATGGTCCGACATCGTTCAGGAAAAATTTTCATTCCCACAAAAATCAAATTATAATTACAAGGTTCAAATTTATCGGAATCCGCCAGAAATGGCGGTTTCTTTCTTATATGGTACTCATGATTGAGCATTTACCCACCGGTAATAACGAGTGTCTTCCCTTTGAAAGCTTCTGTAATTTGCATAGTGTGTTCTTCTCCTTTTCCACAGCCCTTGGCTGGTCGTTATTTATCAGCTCCATTTGAGTGGCTGTGGTTTTAATCCAGGCACTCCGTCCATGGAGTTCCATTCACTTTTCCATCTTTATCAACCAGAATGACTTTGACTTTTTTGTGGTCACTCACCTTAAGCTTCTTTGCTATTTCACGAGACTCAATCTCAGCTGACTTTTCATGCTTGAGTGTGATAACAATCAAATCCTTACCATCATCATTTACAAGAGTCCTTAGTATGCCATTGATATGCTCATCGTCAGTGCCAAAACCAAAACCGACAACTACAATAGTATCAGAGCTTTTCCACTTTTGATACATATCAACATACTTAACCGACATGCTTATTGATGTCATTGGTTTCGTTCCGCTCTGTGTGAAAAGCAACGGAACAATGATGTGATGTTCAATGCTTTCTAGTTCTTTCGCACTTCCAACTTTATTAAGATATGGATCATACCACACTGCTACAGAACCATTCAGGTACGTAATTGGATAATCAGCGCCAAGAATTTCTTCTATTATCTTGTTGTAATTCGTTGTTGCTATTGCTGAAGCCTCATACTTTCCTTCATTCAGGCATTTCCTGAGCATATTATAGTAACCATCAGCATTATACTTGTCGGCTTTATCTCCAAGTTCAGTAATGTATTGATGTACAGTAAGCAGGAAAATTGCAATCCTACAGAACTTTGCCCATTCAGATGCTGGGTTATACAGGTAATGCCAGTTTGAGTCAATCAGGCTTTTATAATCAAGAACAGAAGCATATATGTCCTCAATTAGTTGTTGTGCAAAATTGAGAACAATGCCATAAGGTGTTGATGTGTTTATTTCTGGGTCTTCAAGCAATAATTCCAAACCAGAAACTCCGGCAGCGTTATAATTCAGCTTGATTAGCTCCCCGAAATCATCAAACAGGTCAATCTTCTCATCCTTCTTCGTGAACAGGTTATCATTTATACTACGTGACAACTCCTCGCTTAATGCGCCAAGCTGAAGCTGCATAATGGAAAGAAGGATACGTCCAAGCATCTGGCGTCCTATTTCATCTGTCTTGTCACGGTAAAGGATCAGCAAAGCAGAAAAATAGTTGCTTTCAAACAGTTTATTGCCTTTATTAAAAGCATCATTGTATTGAATAACCTGATCAAGATGGATATTTGAGACTTCTCTCTCCAGTAGCTCCATAAGAGCTTGGTCCACATCAAGACCATCGTCCTTCATCTTCGTGGCTATTCGATTTGCAACATCATCAAAGTCATTGACCTTCTTTACTATCTGCCCGCGCCTATGCTCGACTGTGCTCATTATGATGTTTTGAAATACGGATTTGCCAAAAGTATTAATATTCTTTCCCATGTAATCTTTGGGAAGCCATTGACTGGCATAGGCTGTCGTTGAATCAACAGCATCCCTCATATTCTTAAATTGCTGCTTAGGGCCAGTTGTATCTTGTCTGAAAATGTCAAGAGCAAACTTCCCCCCTGCTGGCAACTTGTATGCAATTTCTGCTCCAGCGCCAAATAGAAATCCGTATTTCATTTAATCGCAAAGCCCTTTCTCTTTATCGCTATTAGATGAATTTACCTAGCGCATGCCAATAGTTACTCCACCAAGCTCAAACTCTCCACCCTTGTTAGCGAATCAACCGTAAATCCTCTATCACACGTACCTTATAAGTTTACCACATTCGTGAGATAATTCTCCAAACAGTTCGAGCGAATTGCGCGAATTGCGCGATTTGCGCTACACACTTTAAGGAGGATCTCATGAACGCAAAACAAAAACTTCATCAACAAAATCTTGCCATGTGGAATGATCGTTTTCAGGACCAGGCTCAAAGCGGTCTTTCCGTTAAGAAATGGTGTATCCTGAATAACATTTCGATTCACGCCTACAACTACTGGAAGCATATCGCAAAAGAAGAATACCTGGATTCCATTCTTCCGAATATTGTTCCTCTTGCTGCACCGTCTGATCCGCTTCCGGATTATTCTTTAGAAACAATCCCAACCGTTGGCTTATGCCTTTTTTCTTAGAGTATTATCCGATGCATTTTTCTTTTCTGATGTGTATTCAATTTCACCTGCACAAATCAATTCATCAACACACGCTGAAAATGTCTTGGATGGATTACCTGAATAGCCCAATCTTTTATATATTTCTAAAGCGGATAAATTCTCATTTTGAAGATTTTGAATTATTAATTCTTTTATTTCCGATCTTGTACGCCTTTTCTTTGATACGACATTAATTTCCTCGTGGTTTTCAAGAAAAGCACTGTGAATCGGTACAATCACCGAAAAGAAAGAACGTTCTTCATCAGTAAGTAAAATCGGCAACGGAGAACCATTTTCCTTTATTGATTTAATTGCAGTCGGAATTCCTGTATTTCGTCCTTCAATCAAATGCAATTCTTTCAGAAAGTCTCCTATGCGCCTGTTTCGGTATCTTCGCGCCCTCATTTGATAGTTTTTTATATCTTCATCCGAAATGGATCTGTCCGGTCCCGGCACACTTGTGATTTCTATTTTATCTTTTTCTATACGAATAGTTATAGGTTCATGCTCTTGATAAGATTTATGATACACAGCATTGGATATAAACTCTTCAAGAGCTTCATAACTGTAGTTTTTAATTCTAACTGCCTCCGCTTGACCGGGCACCTTATATACCTTATCAACAATTACATTATTCTTCATATAATTCATAACATTACGAAGCTGTTCATCAATCGGTCCGCTATAAACTCGTTCTTCCATTCCCTGACCTGTTTCATCAGGTATATAAACGATTTCAATTCGACAATATGGAAAGAATTTTTCCGGATTATCATTAAAAAACAATAATCCAACATTTAGTGGCTTGTAGTATTCTTTCGGTCCATCAGCTATTCGCAAGTCTGCTGTAATACTTTCCATACTCATATTAGGCAAGTTATCTGTCAAACTACTCCCTACATTTTGAAGATAGTTTCGAAGTAGCGGATATTTCAGATCACTTAATTCTGCTTTATTATTTATACGATCATCAAACGGAATATTATGCGATAATGACATTAATTCCTTTATATCCAAATCCGTTGCCTCGATAGTACATGCCATCTTGCGGATATAATACATTCTCTCAACACCCTTGGATGTTGGTTTTTTAGGACAATTATACGGACGATCATAACCACCCGGACACCATATCAAAATCAACCATTTTTCATCAAGTTTTACCGGCTGTGTTTCAGGCAAATATGAAGGTTTAATTTGTTTACAATATCGCAAAATGTCCTTCTGAATAGCATCTATTTGATTTTCATTTAGACCACTTACAGGTCTTACAATCTTTCCGTCTTTTTCCTTGGCGCCAATAATGATATATCCCCCACCCCAGTTATCTATATCATTTGCAAAAGCGCTGATTGTCTTTAATGTAGTATCCGGATTCCACCCTTCTTTAAACTCCAGTCTTGCCCACTCAACTACATTATCATTTATAATTGTTTCTATGGTAATCGGAATCGCCATAATAACACCTCTCGTAATATTTGTTACGACCAACTTACGATTATCATTTTAATCGTAAGTTGGTCGTCAGTCAAGACGCGTTATCCCACAGCACTTCTTATACTTCTTCCCCGACCCACACGGATACGGCTCATTCAGATATATCTTCTTAACCTTCCCCTGCTCTTTAGAGTCTTTCTACAGCCCCCACTCCTTAAGCACTTTCTCCCGCTCTTGAACTTCCTTTTTCGACACAAACGATACCCGGACCAAGGATTTCACCGCACGCTTTGTCCTTCGTTCCTTGGCGGAACGGATTGCCCTGTAAACCCACGCAACAGGAAGCAAATATTTCCGGCCGACAAGAAAAGAATACTTCTCAGCCGTAATTAAACTGGAATATCTCGGGAAAAATCCCCTTATAACCTTGCGAAATCCCAGGTTTTTCTTTTCATTTATGCGAACATTATTTACCGCTAGATTCTTCGCATTTTCTTCCTCGCTTACTCCAAACACGCCATTGCCGTAAATAAACTCCTTTGCCTCCTGAACAAATTCTTCTTCAATCGGCAAAAGGCGCAACAGTGGAACAATACCGAACCACTCCTTATTCAACGCAAATACCTTTTGCGCAAACTCCAGCATTCCTAAATCACTGAGCTTCTCTTCGATCCAACCCCAGTTCAAATTCCCGTTATACTTAGTAAGAACAGCAATATCCGCAAAATTTCGAAAACCGATACCACCATTCATAAAATGTTTTCTCATATGAAAAATCAAAAACAGAAAATGAAAACTCCAATCAAGCTCCCCGTCGGAAACATATTTCCAAAAGTCATTGAAAAAATCCGCATGTCCCTCTCCGTTCACGGCTTCTGTATACACTAGATGGTCATGCAGTTCCAGTTTCATACCGTTTCTTTCATAAACCCACACTCCCTGTCGTCAAAATGGGACTGATTATGAAATCCCATGGACAAAAGAATATCATGAACCTCATCACGATTCTCCCTGTGAACCACTAGATCCGTATCGCCCATAGTACGAAAAAAAGGATTCGGATAGTATTCTGCCACCTTGGAACCCTTTACGATAAAACAATCTATTCCTTTTTCTTTCAGGCTTTCTAAAATTTCTTTTTCTACATGTGTCCGGTTTGCATAAAAAAATACAGCGGCACTATATTGTTGCTCAACCTCTTTTTTATAAGAATCAGGGATAATCTGATTGCACTGCGAATATAAAAAGCAGGAAATCTCATGTCTTTTGCAAGAATCAACTAAATTACCCCAATTGATGGAATCTGTCGACAAAAGAGTTTTTTCCCTATTGATGCAGTCAGAAAGCAGCTTGATACATGCGTCTGCAGTATTTATATTGTTTCCTTCGCTAACAGACATTTCATTCTCCTGCCTTCTAACGTGAAATGTAAGCCCTCAAGCATCGACATCTATCAATTACAGCACCCTCATTAAATAATAGCGCCAGATATCTTCGCACGATTTGTACAACTTGTGCAAGCTGCACAGGAACATGTTTCTTCTCAAAAATAAATGCCTTTTGATTTTCCACTATAACCATAATAATGCATAAGCGCCTTATCTTTTTCTTGGCCTTTGAGATGTCCAAGATGTAGCGAACTAGCCTTTGCTTTTTCCAAATACTCATCAGCAGTTTTTATTACTTTCGCTGGTACACCGACCGCCACTGAATTATCGGGAATATCATGTGAAACAACTGCTCCTGCACCAATAATCACTTTATTTCCAATATTAACTCCTGGAAGGATTATAACATTATTTCCGATATAAACATCATCACCTATAGTAATTGGCTTT
>Ga0247611_10001807_pt1 | contig 37127 bp, 32 predicted proteins | sample 177DNAGHGhighgp2_FD_192422 | JGI IMG/M metagenome (GOLD analysis project Ga0247611, IMG submission 192422) | Sheep rumen microbial communities from Palmerston North, Manawatu-Wanganui, New Zealand - 1770 DNA GHGhigh gp2 | ecosystem: Host-associated > Mammals > Digestive system > Stomach > Rumen... | reverse complement strand
CTTAGCTTAGTTGGTAGAGCGACTGCTTTGCACGCAGTAGGTCAGGGGTTCGACTCCCCTAGAGTCCAGTTTTTTTTGAGCTCTTGTAGTTCAATGGATAGAACAACAGCCTTCTAAGCTGTGGATCCGGGTTCGATCCCCGGCAAGGGTAAGTGTTGTTTAATAGTTCATAAGGCCGCTTTAGCATGCTCTCGTGGTCTAGTGGTCTAGGACGCCACCCTCTCACGGTGGAAATCGCGGGTTCGACCCCCGCCGGGAGCGAGTATTTCAATCTTTAAAAAAGAAATTCTCGAAGTGGTCAGATTATCTTTGATTTTATTTGGGTTTGTGTTGTATGGATCAAAATCAGTGATTTCAAAAGAAATCTTATAATGCAAATTGAAACAAGAATTATTCTGGACAAAATTCTGGAGGATATTCTCGCGGATGAGAAAATCAGAGATGAGATAATGGATCTTATGATTCACAAAATCCAAAAGCAAAAATGATATATGTGAATGATCAGATAAAGGCTCCTACGATTATGATAATTGATGATGAAAAAAAGAATTTGTGAACATTTCCTCGTAGGGTTGCGTTAGAGATGGCTGAACAAGCTTGATTGGATTTGGTCCAGATGAGTTACGATCCAGACAAGATGCAGTCTACTGTTAGAATGACTGATTACTGAAAATATATGTATCAGAAGTGAAAAGAAGAAAAAGAAAGAAAAAAACAACAAAAATCACGTGAGGTAAAAGAAATAAAACTTTCTTATGCGATATGAGATAATGATTTAGCTCTCAAACTCAAAAAGGCTGAAGAGTTTCTTACATCATGAACAAGTGTTAAGATAAGTATTAGGTTAAAGTGAAGAGAAAAGATGTATGCTGATAAAGCATTAGAGAAAATAGAATCAGCAAAAGAGCAACTTTCCAAATTTGGACGCGCACAATATGATACTCCAAAGAAAGAGGCTCAGTGATATAGTATTATTTTATTTGCTAAATAGTTGGTAATTTCATGGCAACAAAGATGAAGACTCATTCGTGAGCAGGAAAAAGATTTAAGGTTACTAGAACAGGAAAAGTTTTATGTAAAAAATCTTGTAATAATCATTTACTTACAAATAAGTGAAAGAATAATAAAAAATTCGCTTATGGAAAACAGCTTGCACCACAAGTAGAAAAGGCAGTTAAATGATTGCTTCATTAGTTTACAAAAAATAGAAAATTAGATTTACTTTATTTGTTTGAATTATCTATCATGGTAAGAGTTACAAATGGACTTCAGAGACAGAGAAAACACAAGAAATATCTATCTCAAGCAAAAGGATTCCGTCAAGGTCGTAGTAAAGTGTATAATCAAGTAAGACAGGCTTTAATTAAACAAGGTCAGCATGCTTATACATCTCGTAGACTAAAGAAAAGAGATTTTCGTAGATTATGGATTGAGAGATTAAATGCATCTTTACGCGAAAAGGGGTCTAAATACTCAGTATTTATGAATCAATGCTACACAAAAGATATTATCTTAGATCGTAAAGTATTATCAAATATTGCAGTTGCATTCCCTGAAGTATTCAACAAGATTTATGAAGAGGTTACAAAGTAGTCGTTAATCAATCTACCAATAGAGAATTCTTGGTCAAGGCTTAGAATTCTTGATATGCCGGGGTGGTGGAATTGGTAGACACGAAGGACTTAAAATCCTTTGGGACTTATACTCCCGTGCCGGTTCGATTCCGGTCCCCGGCACATTAACAAAATGTGTCGTTAAATAAAATATAGTTCAGACTTTTATATCTATTGTTTACAAGTTATGTGATTTACTGTATGGAGAGCTGGAGATCTTAATACTAATGAAAGAATGATCTCATTTTACAAGAAAGAATTACGATCTTCTCATATTTTGGATATAGCTAAGAAGCAAAAGACATATGGAACAAAGCACTATCGTAAAACTGTTGCATATGATTTCCCTTCTTCTCGTAGATATAAGAGAATGAGAGCTATTGTTTCAGATTCATATCGTAAAAATAAGAAAAAATATAATACATTGGCTCAATTAGGAAAGATAGTTTAGTCAATGCTTTTATTTATGTTAATGTGTGTTTAGTATGTACGCAGTTATTAAATTACAAGGACATCAATATATAGTTTCTGAATGAACAGAACTAACTGTAGATAACCTTTCTCAGAAAGAATGAGAGAAACTGACTATAGACGAAGTTTTAGCTGTATTTGATGAGGCATGAACTACTGTAAAGGTAGGAACTCCATTCGTAAAATGAGCTAAAGTAGAAGCTACAGTTTGAACTACTCAGAAATGAGAAAAGGTAGATGTGTTGAAGTTCAAGAGAAAGACTAGATATTTTAGAAAGAGAGGATTTAGACCTACAGAAACGATTTTAACTATTAATAGTATCGTAGCGTAATGGCAAAAACCTGAATTCTAGAACTTGATGGTGAAGTAGTTGAAGTGCTTCCAGCATGAAAGTTTAGGGTAAAGCTTAAAGATATGGAGGTAATAATTATGTGTTATAAAGCATGAAAAATGAAACAGTCTCATATCTCTGTAATTGAATGAGATTGGGTAAAGGTTGAGGTTAATCAGTACGATATGAGTCAGTGACGTATTACGTATAGATATAATCCAGCAAATCATCATCCTGAGGATGATAATGAATAAAAATCAGATTTAATATTTATTTATCATAATTTACGTATCATGAAAGTTGTATCATCTCTCAAAAAAAGATGCATGTACTGCCAGATCGTTAAGAGAAAAGGTAGATTATACGTTACTTGCAAAAAAAATCCTAGACATAAAGCTAGACAAGGATAATTTTTATATTTCTTCTTATTGAAAAGTATGTTTAGAATCATGGGACACGTGCTTCCAGATGAAAAATCAACGTGGATTGCACTTACAAATATTTACGGAATTGGAAGAGTAAGATCTAACAAGATTTTGACAAAAGTTGGAATCAATCCAATGAAAAAAGTTAAAGACCTTACTGAGGAAGATCAAAAAAAGATTTCTGATGAACTTAAAAATTACGTTCTAGAATCTGATCTCAAAAGAGAAGTTGCTGCTGCAATCAAGAGATTAAAGGAAATTAAATGTTATAGAGGAATGAGACACAATCTCGGATTACCTGTTAGAGGTCAATTGACTCGTAAAAACGCAAGAACTGCAAAGAAACTTCTTTGAAGATCTAAAGTTAGACCTACAATCAAGAAATAATTTTATTCATATTATCCTAGATAATTACAATGGTAGTAAAGGCAAAAGCAAAGAAAAAGGATGTAAAAGTAGTAAGTGGAGTAGTTCACGTACACACTACATCTAACAACACTCTTATTAATATAGTGGATATGGAGTGAAATAAAATAGTTGGAGGATGAACTGGAATGGTTTGATATAAAGGTTCAAAGAAATCTACTCCATATGCAGCTGAAGTTTTGACTAAGCAATTACTCAAAGAAGCTCAAGCTCTTTGACTAAAAGAAATTGGATTAGTTTTTAGATGAACAGGAATGGCTAGAGATTGAGTATTCAAGGCTATCAATGAAATTGGAGTAATCGATATTCAATATATCAGAGAAGAAACTCCAATTCAATTTGGTGGATGTAAAGGACTTAGACCAAAGAGAAATTAATCATATTTTTTGGTCTTATGTGGTTTGATTTATGAAAATTTAAAATATTCTTTATTATTATTTGCTTGTAAAAATGAAATATACTTGAGCAAAAATGAGATTATGTAGAAGAGAGGGTGTAAATATCTTTGGTTCTGCAAAATATAACTTGAAACAGAGAAAAACAACTCCAGGACAACACGGATCTTCTATGCAAAGAAACTCTGAATATGGAAAACTTTTGAGAAATAAACAACTTCTCAAAAGATCATACCTTCTTTCAGAGAAACAATTTGCTAAGATAGTTAAAGTTACTGCATCTCAATATGCTAAAAACCAGAATATTAGTCACGACTTTGCTTTGTTTCAATTCTTAGAGAGAAGAATGGATGTAATCGTTCTTCGTTCAGGATTGGCTCAAACAATTATGCAGGCTAGACAAATGGTTGTACATGGACACTTTACTCTAAACGGAGTAAAACACAATGTACCATCTACATTCCTTAAACCAGGAGATAAGATAGCTCTTCGTGATGGACTTAAAAAATCACCATTATATGCTTCAAATGCAAAAAATGCTGTAAAAGTTCCTTCATGGATTAAAGTTGATAAAAATGCATATACAATAGATGTATTAAGCCTACCACAGAAAGGTGAAATCGAAACACAAGCTGATCTATTGAAAGTTATCGAATTCTATGCCAGAGCTTAGTTTATTGTTCTGATTACTAAATTGAGGTTCAGTTATATAAATAAACAAAATTTTATTTGCTTTTCTACACTCTATGCTAGACATCCAAAATTTCATAGGAGCGCCTTCAATCATGGCGACAGAGATAGATGATTGTACTACAAAATTCGAGTTAAAAAACCTTCCAAGAGGATTCGGACACACATTAGGAAATGCAATGAGAAGAATAATACTTGCTTACAACTTAGGTGGAGCGGTTACATGATTAAAGATTAAATGAGTGCCTCATGAATATTATGTTATTGATGGAGTAAAAGAAAATGTGGTAAATATACTATTAAACTTCAAAAAATTAAGATTTACACTAGATGAAAAGATAGAACCAACTCAATGGATTTCTCAGAGATTCAAGGGGTTAGGAGAATATAAAGCAGCAGATCTTAAATTACCTTCATGAATTACATTATTAAACCCAGAAGAACCATTATTCGAAATTACAGATGCTGCAACTGAGATTAATATGGAATTACGTATCGAAAAATGATATGGATATTATTCACTAGATTACCTTAGAAATCGTGATAAGAAATCAGAATGAAAAGATGTTAATGTATTATTGATAGATAATGACTTCAAATTAGTTGATTACGTAAAATACGATGTTCAAGAAGTTATCGAAGACTTCAACGGAAGTACAAAAGATACATTAGTAATTGAGGTTAAAACTCAATTCGGAGAAGTATCTCCAAAGCAAATGTTACAGTTTGCTGGTGAGGTTTTAGCTTCATATGCAAAACTATTTGTATTCGATGACTTATACATCGATAAATCAGTATTCGTTGAAATGGATGACCTTAACGTTGAAAGTATTTCAACTGTAGTTGATGAAACAAATATCAAGACAATGCCAATTGATGCTCTTCCACTTAGCGAGAGAACAAGAAACGCATTAATCAAGAATCAAATATTATATGTAGAAGATTTAGAAAAGAAAAAGAAAGCAGAATTATTACTTATGAAAGGAGTATGAAAGAAAGCTATCGATGAAATTAATGATTCTTTCAAACAATTAGGAAAACCATTAATCTCATAGTTAAAAAGATTCAGATTTATAATTTATAATTTGTGAAACAATGCAACACAGAAAGAATGCACTTCTAGAAATCAATACAGGAGTGAAAAGTAAATGAGTTTATATCAGACAGATGTTGACTAACTTAGTTAGAAACGGTAAAGTTACTACAACATCAAAGAGAGCCGCAGTTTTAAAGGCCGAAGCTGATGCTTTGATAGGTAGATTAATTACAAATACTAAGAATTATTCAGAAGCTGACGCAAAAAGAGAAAATATTCGTTTGATTAAATCAGTTATCTACTCTGAAGCTGAAGGAAAGAAGTTATTAAACGATTTGCTTCCAAAATTTGTAGAGTCTGGTAAAATGTCTGGGTTCGTATGTACTTACAAATTAGGATACAGACTAGGAGATGGAGCAGAAAAGATTTTGGTTAAATTAGCTTAATTAAGGATTCAGATTTATTTTAATTTATTGTTATTTGATTAAGATGGAGTTTACAAAGAAAGATCTAAATAAGACGATCTGGGTAAAACAAACTGACCAAGAAAAGAATAGGGTTTGGTATAGAGCTGATGCAACAGGTAAGACTTTGGGAAGACTTGCTGTGGATGTAGCTAAAAAGTTAGCAGGTAAAGACAAATCGTATTATTCAGATTTTTGGGATGCTGGAAGTTTCGTAATCGTAGAAAATGTAGATCAAATCGCAGTTTCATGAAAGAAACTCACAGATAAGGTTTATTATTCTTATAGTGGATACAAAGGAAACGTAAAAAGTATCACATTAGGAGAATTATTAAAGAAAAATCCATCTAAAGCTCTTCGATATGCTGTACGTGGAATGCTTCCAAAAAATAAGCTTAGAGATGCTAGAATGAAGAGACTTAAGCTCATCAAAGGAACAACTACAAAATATGATAATTTTAAACCTGTAAATCTTTATAAATAATGGCAAACAAGGAATACAATTACGCAATTGGTCGTAGAAAGTGTACAACAGCTGTTGTAAAGTTATACTCTCAAGGAGGAGGAACTTTCGTAGTTAAGACAGCTAGTGGTAAAGAAGTACCTTTAAAAGAATATTTCGGAGGAAATACACATTTATATGAAAATGCAATCGCTCCATTTAGCGTTATCGCTCCTGAAGCATACAAAAAGTTTGATGCACACATTCGTGTATTAGGTGGAGGTATTGCAGGACATTCTGATGCTATTAAATTAGGATTTGCAAGAGCATTAATTGAATGGAATTCAGACTTAAGACCAACTTTGAAACCTTATGGACTTCTCAAGAGAGATCCAAGAGTAAAGGAAAGGAAAAAGCCAGGTTTGAAGAAGGCCAGAAAAGCTCCTACATGGTCAAAGAGGTAATTATCTTCTTATTATATCAAAAGCGCCCTTCTACACAGGGGCGTTTTTATAAATAATAAATTGAAATAAACGTAGAAATAAATAACAGTAAAAACGTATGTTATGTTTTATTTTTTCACTATTATTATGAATATACATTTATTTAAAGCTGCATTATGATTTATAGGATTAATTGGGATATTAGTGATATGAACAGTAATGGCAGAAGCAGATATTCAATATTACGATAGTAATATCAGATACACACTTAACAGTTGATTTGCTACATCACAAGTATTTACTGCATGAACGATAAAAATTTCAGATTGTGATGGTACAAACCAAGATACTTGTACAACAATTACGATTTTAGATAGAAATTTATGAGCAACTTCAAATGATATTGAAAGTGAAGATTCGTACTGATACCATTTCCAATGGTGAAACAATTATTGATTTAAACCATGTACCAGTGAAAATTGTAAAGACTTTCCAAATGAAGAGAGTATGTGAACCACACAAGTTCAACCAGGAAATATATCTATACCATATACAAGTCCAATATTCTATATAGACCCTATATGAAATAAAACAAATTGGATAAATGATGCAAGTAAAATAGATATGCGATGATGAACAACAAATTCTACAACAGACTTATTTGATAGTATGGGAGATCAAATAAATTTTGAAAATATAGAATCAATCTCAGAGTATACTAGTTCGGATGACCGAAAAGTAACAAATGCTGTACAAAGGCAATGACCTTGTCCAGACTGATTCCATGTACCAAGTTTATGAGAATATATAAAAGTATTAGATATGTTAGATATTGCAAACTATCAGCGACAAAAGACATGAACACGAGAATATCTTCATTTTGGATTAAATATACCATTCGCTGGTTGACGTTTTGGTAGTAACCCACAACTTGGTAGTGCCTCAGTACAAGGTTTAAATAGTGGTACTTTATTACGATCATCAAGCCCTTATTCTATATCTACAGAGCATCCACATTCCCGAGCAATTACAATTATCGATGATGATTCAGATGGAAATTTAGGTTGGTTTTATACATATCGTTCTGACGCTTTTTCAGTACGCTGTTTTTATAACGAGTATACAGGATACGTAAAGGAAATAACAAATATAGATATTTCTTGAATTACAGATCCTATTTTATGACAAGCTTGAATTACAAGTTGACTTATTATTACTACAACTCCTGAAAATTCAATTTGAGTAACATTTAGTTGATGGTTAGCATATTATACAGCTAAGAGTGGTGATTATTTATATACAGCACAATGTCGGATGTGAGATGGTATAGTAAATAATCAACGATGTAATGCTTTTTATACCTGAGAAGAATTAAATAATATACACTATGAATTAAGAATTCGATATAATCCCATAGAATGATATAAAATGGCCGATAATTTGAATATAACAATCAATTGAAATAATAGTGATAGAATTGGACGTTTGTCTCCTGTAGATGGTGTTATTGATCATCATACTGTGACAGTAAAATATTATATATCTGATATGTCGGACTCTATTCCTATTGATTCAATATCCATTACATGAATTACTTTACCTGTATGATGAGAACAACCAGATGTTTCCTGAATAACTTCCCTTACAGAATGAATAACAGTTATAGAAAATAATACAATCAGTTGACCAACAATACAGCGAAAAACTAGTGATTGAGAAACAGATTTTTCAAAATTTATATGATGAGAAACATATTATATTTCAATTCCTTTTAATATTGAATATTGATACATTTTAAATGATTGATTTACGGCCAACAATATAGCAGATTCATTAGGTAACAATGCATCGAATACAGATTTGCAAAAACAAATATTAATTTTTCAATATACAGCTTCCACAGGTTCTAGTGAATGAGAAAGCTGATGAGGATGATGAAGTAGTAGTATTAGTGTTAAACCTTTTGTATGAGGTTATTCATGATGAGGTAAACGTGTTTTAACTGATAGATCGAATAATGAAGGCAAGCAAGGAGTATCAAGTGATAATACAAAAAATGATAATTCTACAGAATTTGAACAGGCTTATGAATTCGCATATAAAAACTGAATAACAACTATGGATACAATTGAGAAAGCTGATATGGAAGGATGAGTGACTAGAATAGCTATGGCAAAAATGTTGTCACAATACACAATCAATGTTTTATGACAAAAGCCAGCAAATATTGTGGTTCCTAATTTCTCAGATATACCTAAGGAATTAGACGATGAATATGATTATTGAGTAACACTTGCATATCAACTCTGAATTATGTGAATTAATATTCCAGATAACAAATTTAGACCATTTGATTTAGTAACAAGAGCAGAATTTGCTACAGCGCTTTCAAGAATGTTGTATAAATTAGCAGATTGAGATCCTTATTATGTGACTCATATGGCTAAGCTAAAAGAGGAATGAATCATAACAAATGATCATCCAGAAATGACTGAAGTGAGGTGATACGTAATGATTATGCTAAAAAGAAGTGCGAAATAGTCCGTTAATTTTCTTTCAATCCCCCCTTGAAAAAGAGGGGGATTTTTTTGGATTCTTTGATGTATTCAGAATAAAGAGAAATAGCAGTTCTCACCATTTTAAAATCAATAAAAAAAGACCGATTCTTTCAAAACCAGCCTTTCCCTCTATCTGTAAATTATAACGCTCTTGTATCTCTTTTTTCAACGGCAGCCTTTATGAATTCTGCTTCACTTTGTTCGTATTGTTCTTTCGTCTTGAATACCCTTACTGAAACTCAGTTAGAGTTTACTTCTTTTTCTCCTACAATAAGTATATAAGGCACTTTCATAAGCTCAGCATTTCTAATTTTTTTATTCAAACTATCTGCACTTGTATCTACACTTACTCTGATATTTTCTTTTCTCAAATCTTCACAAACTTTATTCGCATAATCAGTAAATGGATCAGCTACTGGAAGAATCCTAACTTGTTGAGGAGCTAACCAGAATGGGAATACTCATTTAGTTTCTTCTAATAAGAATGCAGTAAATCTGTCGAATGTTCCAAATATAGCTCTATGAATTACTACTGGAGTTTTCTTTTCTCCATCTTTGTCCGTATATTCAAGGTTGAATCTTCTAGGCAACAAGAAATCAAGCTGACATGTAGATAAAGTTACTTCTGGACCAACTGCAGGTTTAACTTCTACATCCAATTTAGGTCAATAGAAAGCAGCTTCTCCGATAGCTTCAGTATAAGGACATCCAAATTCATTCAATACTTCTCTAAGTTTATTTTCTGCTTCATTCCACATCTGATCATCATCGAAGTATTTTTCTTTGTCTGCAGGATCTCTTAATGAAAGTCTGAATTTATAATTAGTTAATCCGAAATCTTTGTACACATCAAGAATCAAAGTTACAACCTTTTTGAATTCTTCTCAGATTTGATCAGGTCTAACGAATAGATGAGCATCATTCTGACACATACATCTTACCCTTTCTAGTCATTTTACCACTCCACTTGCTTCATATCTGAAATCTGTAGCAAATTCTCAAATTCTGATAGGCAAATCTCTATAAGATCTCAAATCGTTTGCATATATCAACATATGGTGAGGACAGTTCATTGGTCTAAGCACAAATTCTTCTTCATCCACTTTCATTGAAGGGAACATGTTTTCTTGATAGTGATCCCAGTGTCATGAAGTTTTATACAAATCTACAGTTCCTACACATGGAGTATATACATGCATATATCCCATATTTCTTTCTTTTTCATAGATATAGTTTTCTAGTTGCTTTCTAATTACTGCACCATTTGGCAACCAAAGAGGCATTCATTTACCAACTAAATCATGAGACATGAAAATTGATAAATCTTTTCATAACTTTCTATGATCTCTTCTTTTAGCTTCTTCTACTTCTTCAGCATAAGCTTTTAGATGTTCTTTATCTTCAAAAGCCCAAACGTAAATTCTGGTCATCATTACATTATTTGAGTTTCCTCTCCAATAAGCTCAGGCTAATTTATCTATTTGGAATGCTTTTGGATCGATTTCTTTAGTATTTTCTACGTGAGGTCCCTCACACATGTCTAAGAATGTAGCGAATTTTCCAGCGAATTTATCTGGAAATTTTTCTTGTAAATATTTAGTAATTCCTTCATAATATTTGATATAATTCTCATCGATTCATTCCAAAACTCTATCTTTAGCAGCTTCTGCGATAGTGTTGATATAGAATGAAATAGATTCTCCATCAGCAATAAATTCTCTTCTCATTTCATCTTTATACTTCTGTTTCATCAACTGATTAACAAAATAGTCTGAATCTTCAGCGCTTACATCAATGCGAATTAATTCTTGATTTTCTTTCACGATTTTTACCATTTGGTCTTGAACTTTTTTCAAGTCATCTTCTCAGATTTGTTTTTCTTCACTGAATAAAAAATCGTAATACAATCCATTATCAATTGCTGGTCAGATTGCTACTTCTACATCCCATTGTTGTACTCTTTGAATAGCTTCAGCTAATACATGAGCTAGAGTATGACGTTGTCTAAACAAGGGAGTGTCTTCATGATTTGACATCTTAATAACATAACCTAATAAAAAATCCTACTGTTTAGTAGGAGCTCTTCGATTTATAACAACGGGAAACTCCTACCAAATTTGGCGTGTGGTAGTGGTTGTAGTCGTTGTTATTGCGTTCATAATTTGCTTACCAAAATAATAAACCAACAAAAAATTTATTATTTTTAAAATAGAATGCAAGAGAAATCTAAAACAAAATACATTTAATGTATATAAAAATAAAAAATGGAATCCTGATACAAGACTCCATTTTTACAGAGAAATAATTTTACTCAGATTTTTTGGGCTGTTTGATAATACAACTCTTTTGTTTCGGTAGTTCAACACATTTTTCACCGTATTGTCTATCTCCCAAAATCTTTTGTTTTTCCTCGGGCTCAAAAGGTGGAGGAGGAAGCAAACTCTTGATTCCTGGCATTATTCCAGGGATGCCATCAATGGCAGATACATAAGAACGTTCCATATTATTTAAGTTTTAGTTTATGCAAATAATATTTTATAAATTATTATTCCAATATCAATTTTATTTACTCTTTTATTTTGACTCCATTTTCATATATTACAGTCATAATCTATTAATTATTTGATTACTTATTGGAGAATAAGGTTTAAATCTGTATTTAATGGATAATCCTTTAAATAAAGGAAAATGTTTGATTTTATTTTTTACTTTAAGAAAAATGAAAAAATTTTCTTTTCTCCTAGTGGGAACGTTTTTATTATGAACTATGGCCTTTGTTTTGGCTGATGAAAACAAAGCTGATGCATCAATATCAGAAAACACAGGATCAGTTAATACTGTTGATACAACAGATACAACTGCAGAACAAACTGGTACAGTAGCAGATACTACTGAAGCAACAACATGAGATGCAGTTGAGGCAACAACATGAGATGCAGCTGATACAGTATCAAAAACTGATGAAGAGACAGTTGAAACTACTGAAGTTGAGACTACTGGAGCAGATACTGAAACAGTTTCTAACGATACAGATGATTCTGTAACAACAACTTCTGCTACACCAAAATATGATGAAGAACAAGTTAAAGCTTACGAATGGGCTCTTGAAAAATGAATAACAACAATTGATAATATAGATAATGCAAGATTATCTGATTGATTAACTAGAGCTGAGCTTGCAAAAATGATGTCTCAATATATGACAAAAGTTTTGTGAAAAACTCCTGTAGATGCAGAAAAAGTTGAATATTCTGATGTGAATGAATCTTTAGGAGATTTAGCTGATTTCATCCAGACTGCATATGCTTACAAAATTATGGGAATTAATGCTGATGGAACTCCATTAAAGGAATTTAATCCAAATGGTAAAGTTACTAGAGCTGAATATGCTACAGTTTTCTCAAGAGTTTTGTTTGGAGATAAATACAATAAATCTGAATGAAATTATTATGAAGATCATCTTAATGCATTAAAAGAAGCTGGAATCTTAACAAACACAACTCCAACTATTACAGAAGTAAGAGGATGGGTTATGTTGATGATGTACAGATCAAACAGTGTTGAAACAGATTCTTCTACAGAAGAACCTACAATATGAATGCCAAATCCTGCATCAGTTTACTGTGAACAGCAAGGATGAACAGTTAATATCGTAAAAGATGAAGAATGAAATGAATCAGGAATGTGTAAATTAGCAGATGGAACAGAAGTAGATGAGTGGGAGTATTATAGAGCAAACAATACAGGAGCTGTAGAATCTCTTTATACAGAAGACGATCTTAAAGCTGCAGAAAAAGTGATTAATGATGAAGGTTTCGGTAAAATGACAGTTAAAGTAGAAAAGGTTAAATTAACATACATGGGAGATGAAAAATCTACTTCAGAATTAGAATATTGTAAAACATTTGAAGAAAAAGAATGATTAACAATCGATGAATGTGTAGTATATGAAAGCGAATTCTTCATCCCAGAACAAGATGCACAAATGGCTTGAGCATTCGAACAAAATAAAACTCTTACAGGATATCAATGGTATCTTGGAAGAACTAAAGGATGAGAATGGAAAATATTAACTATGGGATACTAATATTGAACAATAAATACACAAAAGATTCTCCTAATGGAGAATCTTTTTTTAAATTTAGTTATAGAAAAACTTATTATCTTGATTAAAAATCAGATTTGTTTATAAAATCACCGTTTTATATTTCACAATTCACAAAAGTGCTATCTTCAAAGTTTAGATATATTTGATTAGATTTTGAAACGACATGATTAGATTTGCTCAAAGATGAACCAATTCAATTATGAATTGTGGAGATTGATGTTGATGGAAATATTATCGACCAATATCAGACACTTTTACATCCTGAAAAGGAGTTAAAAGAGTTAAAAAATATAGTTAGCTTTATTACAAATATTGATCCTAAAGATCTTCTTTCAGCTCCAACTCCATCAGAAGTTGAAAAAGAAATTTCTCATTTTTTCTGAAAAAATACAATAGTAGTCTGACATAATATAGCATTCGATTTATCATTTTTAAATCGTTTTTTCCCATCTCTTCAATACGCATTCTCTATCGATACATTTCAGCTCTCTCAAGCGATGGTTCCATATGCACCAAGTTATGCATTGGAAATTTTATCAAGTTATCTCGAAGAAAAACCATTATTTTTGCAACGAAAATCTAAATTCTGACTTACATTCACAAATGATTCATCTCAGCAGGGCACTTTTCATGATGCATTTTTTGATACCAAAGCTACTTTAGCATTATTCTGCTACTTAATTGATTTTCTCTGAGAAGTTCAAGAAAAGACTCCAGCTCTTAGTCAATTAATCAATAAATCAAACGCTGAATTTCTTCAAGTTTTTCCTTCATATGAATACAAACCATCACCATCGATTGGGGATATAAATATTCCAGTACTCAAAAAAATTGCGCCCGCTGACACTTCTTTCACTTCATTTCCATATGATATTCAGACTTCAAATTACGAATCCAAAAAAAGATATTATATCTGAAATTTGAAATTCAAATCATTGCTCCAATCACTCCTAGCGAACAAAAAGATCCTTCTAGTTTTTTCTTCAAAACCCAAATTAGATATTGCCAAAAATCTCCTCAACGATATGTGAATCAAAAATATTGGATTTGCTCGTGAGGAGCAGACAATCTCTCCAAAATTATTCCAAACATTTCTATCAAAGTCAGAATTTTCAGATTTTGAAATTCTTTTCATTATCAAATATTGTGTCCACTTATTTTACTGATATGGAGTTCTCGATCTAAATTCAAAGTGAGATTATAAAGTTTATGGATTTATCAAAGATTCACGTGAAATAGTCAAATATCCACTTGTTTTGACTACACATCAGTGATTATATTCACTTCTCGAAAAGAATCTTGAAACATACAAAGATTTTCAAATTCTATTCTTTGATACCGAATGGCGATATCGCTTTTACAACCTATATCTTTCTCGTACTTGTGACTTGTATTATATCCAAAATTTTGTGGATATGCTACTGTATAAATACGAACTTTTACAAGAAAAAAATCTGATTTCTGCTGAATCTTTGACAACACTTCAAGAGTTTGATACATTTTTCACGATGTTTATCTGAATTCTCCGAACTGAAACCAAAAAATTATTTATAAATATTCCAGATGATGAAATTCAAATCAATCCTATCGTTTCAAGTATAGAATTTTATCAAACGAAATTATTACTCGAAAGGTTTAAAGAATTCTGATCAAAACTTGAATCAGTATTACAGCCTTCAGATTTCAAAACTCTGCGACTCCAAATCGAGCATTTTTTCTCTATTACAGAAACTGTCGCCAAAGTTCAAAGGAAAATGTACAATCAATCAGATTTATATTTTTTATTTAGTGAGGATACAAAATTTACAAACCGAGATGAATTTTTAGATATTTTCTGAAATCATCACACATTATTTTTATCAAACCATGAAACAGCTTATCCTGAATTGTTACCAAATATTAATGATTTTGAAGAAAAGAAACTTTCGCATTTAAAGGCTGTCGTTGATTTAGAATCAATGCTATCTAAATTTATCTCAAAATCTGAAGAATCTTTTTTCATCATTTCTACAGTAAAAGATGAATCTCGTGAAATTTTCGAATATCTACAAACAATCCCAGAATTAGAAGATTATGAACTTTTAGTAGAAAATATCACATGATGAGCATGAAAAAATATCTATAAAGCTCAGAGAAAAGCTAAAAAGATAGTAGTTTGATGATACAATTTTCTAATGATGTGTTATGCTCAAAAGGTTAAATTTAATGAATTAATTGTTCGAAATATTAGATGAGCTCAATCAGATTTAATTTTGACTGATATGCAACGATATTCTCCAAAAAATTAATAAAATTTTGTCCAAAAATTTGCAAAATTTTCAAATTTGGTTACAATATAATATACCAAAGATTTTTTAATATGTTGTATTTATAATTATGGTGGGAGAAATAAAAAATCACCAAAATCCAGATAATGGAAACGAGTTCAAATCAAAAATTAATGAGTTGACACAAGAGATTAAAGAATTAAAAGATAGAAATAATGATAATGATGAATTTCTTGGTGTTTTTGATATATCAAATCAAAATTTGAAAGAAAGTTTATGAGAAGCTCTGGACAATGCGGATAAAAACACTTTAGATAAATTAATTGCAGAACTTAATAAGATAATCTCTGCAGATAGGGATAAATTTTCGACTAATCATGAAGCTGTAAAATTACTTAAAATACTAGAATATAAGCAAGGTGAACATATATTTAAAGATTATGCAAAAGATAAAAACTTAAAAAATTTGTATAAGATTAAAGACTTAAAAGATAATGAAATAGATTCTTTCAAGATCTACCTCGTAGATAACTATCAAAATCAAAGTGTTATAAGGTTTTACAATTTTCTTATTTCAAACAAAGATAATCCTAGATATCCATATAAATATAAGTCTATTTTAAATGATATATTTTTAGCATTAGATAAAAAGGTAAGGTTAGCAGAAGAACAAGTAGCAGAAGAACAAGTAGCAGAAGAACAAGTAGCAGAAGAACAAGTAGCAGAAGAACAAGTAGCAGAAGAAGATTCAAATTTAGCGGATGATGAAGAAAATTCAAGACTTGAAGAATTACAAAAATTTTCAGAAATACAAGATATAACAGAGGACAAGTTCAACGAATTATGTCATCGTGAAATACTCAAAGATGAAGAAATTAAACAAGTAATAAAATATGCAATAAAAGAAGAATATTCAGCGTTACATTTAGGAAATCTAACGAGCATAACAGATGAACAAGCAGAACGGTTAACCAGCATTAATACATTATGATTGCCTGGATTAAAGAAAATAACAGATAAACAAGCAGAATACTTATCAAATGTTAACTATCTAATTTTGGGATTGACAAGCATAACAGATGAACAGATGAGAATTTTATGTGAATGAAAAATTTCATCACTAGATTTTCAACTACTAACAAGTATAACAGATAAACAAGCAGAATACTTATCAAACGTTGAGAGTTTAGGTTTAAATGGTCTAACAAGCATAACAGATAGACAGGCAGAATATTTGTTAAATTGAAAAGTTAAAGCTGATCTAATTTTAAGTAGCTTAAAAGAATTAACAGACGAACAAGCAAAACGACTATCAAACGCTGAAAACTTAGTTTTATCTGGATTGACGAGTATAACAGATAAGCAAGCAGAGTTATTATGAAACTGAAAAGTTAAAAGAATAATGTTGGAAGGATTAACAAGTATAACAGATGAACAAGCAAAAGGGTTATCAAATATTGACAGCATATTTTTAAGCTGATTAACGAGTATAACAGATAAGCAAGCAGAATACTTATCAAAAACCAAGGGATTATTAGATTTAGATGGTCTGACGAATATAACAGATAAGCAAGCAGAATATTTTTCAAACCATGACGACATACGATTAAAGTGAGTAGAAAGTATGACAGATGAGCAGGTGGCACTTTTATGTAAGAATAGAGTAGGATGTATTAATTTTATCAAGCCATTTTTTTTCGAAGCTATGGATAAATGAGAAGATCCTTTTAATGAAATGATTATACCAGACGAAATAGTTTTGCCGAGTAATTATATAACAGAAAACGATAATAATAGAGTATTGCGTTTTGATGATTTACCAGAATATATTCAATTTGAAATGCTAGACCGAATTATAATAAGATATGACAGAATGTTGAGTAGTGAAGTAAAAAATTTAACAGAAAATAATCCTGATATAACTTATGATAATTTACTAGAATCTGAAAAACTTCACCAAATTATAGCTGGTCTTTATAAAGCCTTTTATAAATTAATGAAAAAAACAACAATTGATTATGAATCATTATCTGAAGATAAACAAATAACAATATTTAACACTATATTTAAGAAAGAATACTGATTTGAAAATTTTGAAATCGATAATGAAAATATAGATGAAGATCTTTTAAAAGATTTAGAAAAATCTTATGATACTATTCGAGAAAGCAAAAGAAATGCTAGTTTAACTCTATGAGTAAAAAGCCTAACAGACGAACAAGCAAAATATTTATCATCGTTTATGAATTTATTTTTACCTAATTTAGAAATTATAACAGATGAACAATTAGAAATATTATGTAATTGAAACCTTCTTCAATTGAATTTAGGAGAAATGGAACTAACAGAGAGGCAAAAAGAATACATGTCAAAGATCGATAGTCCTATGTCAATTGAATGAAAAATACGAGAATAACTATTATTATAAAAAATATTCAACATTTTTTGGGGTTGCATTTCATAATGAGATCTGGCATACAGGTGTTTAATTTTCCATAAGAAAATTTGCAAAATTCAATAGTTTTGGATATAATTAGACTGGATTTTATTGTATGAGCTCCTTTTTTATGCTAGAAAATTCGCGATTAGGTAAACAATTCTGGAATGTAGTAAAAGTTTTAGGCGTTGCTATCGCTGTATATTTAGCATTAACTATAAAAATCTGACTTACATGAGAAACCGATGAAGTTTTACAGTTTGATTATTTAGAAACAGAGTCTCAATCTGATGATGAATTAGCTAATCTTGATGAAATAGAAGACCATTGAACAAGTTCAGTTTTTTTTAATCTTTGTTCAAAATACAAAAATATATGCGAGAAAATATCTCGAGCATGAAATTTTACAGACAAAGACAAGTCTACAAAATTTGCATATGTTACATATTTACTCAAAAAACTTGATACAAATATTACTCGCGGAAACACCCCATCAAAAGCTCTTTTAGCAATGCTGATTAATGAGAAAAATTGAGCTCGTAGATGAAGTGCAAATTGGACTACTGTAACAATTAATCTATGATGAATGAAGTATGATAATGAATTTTTTCAAGTAATTTCACACGAGATGTGACACATAGTCGATTTATGATGACTTCAATGAACTAGCAATCAAAAATCACAAAACTTTACAGAATTTAATAAATCAGTTTTTGCTTTAGATGATCCAAGTTTAGAATATTATAAGTATTCTCGAGCTTCAGAAACAGTCAGAAAAAGCTGAATGACAAAAGAAGATTTTTGTTCATGATATGGAATGAGTGATCCGTTTGAAGATTTCGCAGAATGTCACAATCTTTACTTAAATCATCACGATTACTTCCGCCAACTAGCAATGAATAACTCTACAGTAAAAAACAAATATAATTTCATGTCAAACTTATATGGTTGAAAATATATAAATGATTCTGAAGCTAAATATGAAGATTGGACAAATTCATATAGAGTTTGGGATACAACAAAAATTAGAGAATGATAAAATTTTCTCTCACTTGAAAAATAAATAGAAAATCTATATAATTTAAATAGACAAGTTTTTCAGATTACTCTAAAAAATTGGATGGCTAATTCTCTCATAGATGAAGTATTAGGTCGTGTCGATATTGTTGATGTGATTTCTAAATACGTTCCTCTCAAAAGAGCAGGAAGTAATTTTTCTGCATGCTGCCCATTTCATTGAGAGAAAACACCATCATTTATGGTCTCTCCAACTAAACAAATTTTTAAATGTTTTGGATGCTGAAAATGATGAGATGTTTTTAAATTTGTTCAGGAAATAGAGAGAATAGATTTTCGAGATGCTGTAAAAGTATTAGCAGAACAAGAGCATATTGATGTTTCACAATATCAGCAAGTTTCTACTTACGCACAAAAATCTCAAGACGATAAAGAGAAACTAAAAAGAATGCACAAACTAACCCAAGAATTCTTTGTTGAATCCCTAAAAAATAGTCAAACTGCATTAGATTATCTTCACGAAAAAAGACATTTGGATGATAAATTGATTTCAGAATTCTGAATAGGATATGCAAATGATAAACATTACGAACTTCTAAACATGTTAAGGAGTAAATGATTCAATGATGATGATTTACTCGAAGCATCACTTGCCAAAAGAAATGCAAACGGAGAAATTTATGCATTTTTCAGAAACAGAATCACATTCCCAATTTATGATTTAATGAAAAATGTAGTTGGATTTAGTGCTAGAGTTTTAAACCCAGAAGATGCTCCAAAATACATTAATTCAGCCGAACATAAAGCATTTGAAAAATCAAAAATTCTTTACTGACTTTCACATGCCAAACAATTTATAAACAAACAACAAAAACTAATTGTCGTAGAATGACAGATGGACGTAATATGATTAGCACGTCTGTGATTCCCCATTTGAGTCGCCACTTCTGGAACTGCTCTTACAGAGCAGCACGTAAAAATTCTTAAACGTCATACAGAAAATTTGTATTTACTTTTTGATAACGACCAAGCCTGACGTCAAGCTACCTTTCGTGCTCTCAAACTATGCTATGCACAGGACGTTTTCCCAAAAATAATTTCTCTTCCAGAATGATTTAAAGATGCAGATGAAATAGCAAATCATGAAAATTGAAACCAGATTTTTCAGGAATGCATTGATAATGCAACAGACTGATTCCTTGAAATATTCGATCGTTTGAGAAATTCATTTGATATGAATTCTCCAGTAGACAAGACTAAATTAATTAATACAATGTTCGAATTGATTCTTGCCGTAAATAATGTTCTCATTCAAGAAAGTTATAAAAGATCTTTTGCAGAAAAATTATGATTTCCATTTGAGACGGTAGATTTACAATTCAAAAAATACGTACAAGGAGCTGGTAAAATCTTCATTCAACAGCAGAGAAGAAACGGAGAAAAAAGTGAATCACAATACCAATTAGATCGTGAAAAATTGTTTATTTCACTTTTTCATAACTGATTTATCAATTCACAATTAAAAGAAGAATCTGAATTTATTTCAGGCCTAACTAAATTTGCTAACGAAGTTGCTCGTGCGGATTCAGATTGATTACTCTCGCATACATTAAATAATACATGTTCCGATGAAGAAAAATCTACACTTGATGAATTCCAGCTTCGACGAGAAAAAGAACTTTCGGAGCTCTCCGATGAAAAAGCTAAACGTCGGGTAATTGTGCCCACGATAACTCCAGTAATTCAGGAACTTTTTAAACTCGCCACAAAAAGCAAAAATTTAACAGACGAAGAAAAAAAACAACTAATTTTATTAAAATGAAAACTTGGTAAGAGATAATATCATAAAAAAGTCTGATTTTTTTTGATTTTAAAATAGTTTAGATTATACTATAAGTGGGATTTTATATGTTATTTACAGGCTAATGAAAAAAATTATAGCATATCTGTTTATATGAGTATTTTGTATGTTAAATTTAAATCTATTATGATGAAATGTTTATGCACAAAAGAAAAATTATTCGAACACAGGAACTACATGTAGTTGAATAAAGTTAAATACAAATTTTCCAATAATTTGAAACTGTATTGAGATTGGCAAAGATGGAGAAAATCCAACAAATGTATTTCCTGCAATGATATGAGCTTTAACTAAAATTATTATGTCACTTATTTTAGTGGTATGTTTCATTCTTATTATTTATTCTTGAATTTTACGAGCATCAGATAATACAACTGAGGCAAAAAAACGATTCAAAAGAGTAGCAATAACTATATTACTACTTTGATTCTCGTGAGCTATACTTAGACTAATTAATCCAAATTTCTTTGGATAAAAAATTATACTTTAGTAAACGTGATATTACTTTTTAGACTAGAAGATGTATCATTCTCATCTCTTGAGCGAACTACATCTTCTTTTTTATTTTTCTTGAAATCATGTTCAGTTTTACTTTCCATGCTCGATTGATCTTTCATAGTTAAACTAACTTTTTCTCTTTCTTCATCTATATTTAGAACTTTAACACTTACTTTCTGACCTACACTTACCACTTCAATAGGATTAGAAACGTAATGATTGGCCATTTGTGATTTATGAACTAATCCATCATTATGTAATCCAATATCTACAAATGCACCAAAATCTGTTACATTTCTGACTACTCAATCCAATTGCATTCAGATTTTTAGATCTTTGATATCCAATACATCAGATTTGAAACATGGAGCATCTCATTCATCTCTTGGATCTAATCATGGTCTTTGAAGTTCTTTGATGCAATCTTCCAATGTTTCTTTTCAGATGTTATATTTTTCACTCCATTCATTAATTTGTCTTTCATTTACATCCAAATCTTTCATAGGTAAAACTAACTTTTTCTTATCAATTCAGAATTCATTTCTCAGTATTTCATAAACTTGTTTAAAATTCTCTGGATGGATTCATGTTTGATCTAGTGGTTCTTTTCAGTTTTTAATTCTCAAAAATCAGATAGCTTGTTCATAGGCTTTTGGTCAGAGTCATTTAACTTTCTTAACTTCGGCTTTACTTTCAAAAGCTCAATTTTCATCCCTATATTCCACTATAGATTTTCAGACTTTTTCACTCAAACCTGCTACATATTGCAGCAATGTATAACTTGCAGTATTTACATCTACTCATACAGAGTTCACAGTATCTTCCACTTTTTCATCCAATTTCTCCTTCAAAAATTTCTGATCCACATCATGTTGGTATTGTCCAACTCAAATAGACTTTGGATCAATTTTAGTAAGTTCTGCCAAAGGATCTTGAACTCTATGTGCAATACTAATTGCTCATCTAACTGTTACATCAAGTGATGGATATTCATCTTGTGCCAATTTGCTGGCAGAATAAACAGATGCACCCGCTTCACTTGTGATAATATATTGAACTTTCAATTTATGTTTTTTAATCACATTTGCTAAAAACTGTTCTGATTCACGGCTTGCTGTCCCATTTCCAAGTGAAATCAAGTCAATATGGTACTGTTCAATTAATCACATCAAAATTGCTTCAGATTTTTCTGTGTCGTTTTGTGGAGCTGTGGGATATATCACAGTATTAAACAAAAATTTTCCAGTGGGGTCTACAATAGCTAATTTACAACCAGTCCTAAATGCTGGATCAAATCCAAGTACAGTTTTTCATTGAATTGGAGGAGTTAAAAGTAAGTTTTTTAAATTTTCTCCAAAAACTTTGATAGCAGCTTCATCAGCTCGTCTCTTTTTGTCAGCTCTGAGTTCTCTTTCAATTGAAGGAATAAGCAATCTTTTTAATCCATCTTCAATTGCTCAATTTAAGTATTCCACACTAGTTCATAATCATTTTCATCCATTTGGAATGAAATATTTTTTGGCACATTCGAGAGTATGTTCCCAAGAAAAATCGATAATCAGATTTAATTGTTTTTCTTTTTCTGCTCTGAGTAATGCTAAAAATGCATATGACGGAATTTCATTCCATTTTTTAGAGTAGTCTGCATATATTTTATAAACTCAATTTTCTTCAAAAGTTTTTGTAGGTTTTGTAGAAATCTTTGCATTATTTTCTTCATGATTTTTGATATCTTCTCTAAGATTTGCATGGTCAGAAACATCTTCAGCGATAATATCTTGAGCTCAAGCAATAGCTTCAGTTTTATCTTTTACAGTAGTTTTCGCATCTCAAGTATCTTTCACAAATTTCTCAGCTTCTACTTCAAAATCTTCTTTGCTTAATTCAGCTTTTCTCAAAATTTCAGCAAGAGGTTCAAGTCACTTCGCCTTTGCAATTGTAGCACGAGTATTTTTCTTTTCCTTGAATGGTCTATATAAATCTTCAACTCTAGCTAAAGTTTCCGCTTCCATAATTTGCTGTCTAAGTTCGTCAGTAAGTAATCATTTCTCATCAATTAATCTGATTACATCTTCTTTTCTTGCTTCAAGATTTTTTGTATAAGTATATACGTCATTAAAATCACGAAGTTGTTCATCGGTAGCTCATTGAGTTAATTCTTTACGATAACGAGCTATAAATGGAATAGTATTTCACTCATCTAAAAGTGTAATAATATTACGAATAACTTTTTTTTCTAATCAGGTTTTGTTAGCAACTAAATCAATAAGATTAACCGTCATATTCAACATATAAACAAGATAAAAATAGCAAAAACCAGATTAAGAAAGTTATGAATAATTTCAAGATAGATCGTATATTTAAAATTCAAATAAAAAAGTCTTCAAAATTTTGACATTCTTTTTTTTTGTGTATAATTAAGTATTCAATTTTATATTTTATTTTAATTAAAATGGTTACCATAGGACCAGAAGGTAGAAGTAATAATACTTTTAAAGAAAAACTAGAAGAAGTATCTCAATTAATAAAAAATGTATGAGATGTAGATCTAAAAAATACAGAAATATGTTTAGATAATAATTTTTTCTTTGCAAAAGAATTAGAACCTAAATTTCTTTCAAGTGAAGAGAGCAAAGAAAGACTAAGAGGTATAGTAATAGACACAAATGATAGCGATATGAAAGACGCTTGGAATTGATTCCAATTAGTTTTCAAAAAAATAGAGGAATTGACATGAGAGGAATTAAACATGAGTTATTATGATAGTGAAGGACAGTTTATAGAATTATCCAGTGGACGAAGAGGTCTCGAAAATTTAGAAGAGTCTAGAAAAGCCTTGGAAGATAAAGTTTTCTACCCAGCAATAACTATTCGTAAAGATAAAACGATACTGGTATTGGAGGTTACCGATGATGGCCGAAGAGAAGGTGTTTACGAAATTAATGAAGACTGATATGAAAATAGAGAACATCCTATATCTGGGCCAAGCCATATAAGTGCGGGAGAGGCAAAACAAACATTAGAAAAATTCCGGACAAGGATAGAAGAAGGTGTTAAATATAAAAGTAAAAGAGGAAACGAAAAGGAACACAAGACTATGCTTGATATATATGCTCAATCCAAAGACACAGATAATTCCATGAGAAATGAAAACTTAGCATAATATGAAATTATACAATTAAAACTGACTATTTAGTCAGTTTTTTTGTAAAATCTCACTCAAAATTTGCATTTTAACACGTTGTAACTATAATATAGCCATAATATAACATTAAAATGAACTACCTATGCCAAAAAAAATAAGAAAAATAGCAAAAAGAATTAAAAACACCATTCCAGTAAAGATTAGGTCTATTTCATTATCTTTAGCTCTTTTTATGCTAGGATGGTGACTAGGAACAGATACATATTTTTCTATATATATTAAAGAAATTGTAGGGAATGCTCGATGAGTAACAGCAATGTGAGCCTTATTAGCCTTTGTTAAGCTCCTCTTCGTTGTTCCGATATGAAGAATGAATGATAAGGTGAATGTAAAATATATTTTACTTATATGAAAGATCTTATACGTTCTATGCTGATTATTATTCTTTTTAGCATGAATTTATCAATCTCGAATATTACTAACAATAGCATCTGTTCTGAACTGAATTGCAAATGCGACAACATTTACTACATATCGTAGTTACTATGCAAAAAAAGCAACAAAAGCAGATAACACAAAGCTTTCTGGAATTTATTTCTCAGCTATGTATATCACAGAAGTTATATGATCTCTAATTGCAGCAGTTTTGGTTAATTATCTAGAACTGCCATATATGTATTTTTTTGTAGTCATTTTTGCTTTAGTTTCCTTAATTCAAGATGAAAAAATAAAAACAGCAATTTCAAAAACTTATAACAAAACGCGAAAAAGATTTTACAAAAGAATAAAAAAAGAGTCAAAGCATATAGATAGGGTAAAAGAAAATTATGACCAAGAATTCTTTGGTAAAAGATGATTTGTTCGCTCATTTATTAATGGTTGTTTATCATTGGAAAGTCGGAAAGAAATATGGAATATATTACGTAAATATAATTGAAAAATGTATGTAGCTCTCGGAAGTTGTATGTTAACTAATTTTTTAAATTATACTGGATTCTTATTTATTCCTATAATAGCAGCAGAGAACAATCTCTCACTTTCAGAAATTGCATTAGTTTTTGCTGCAATGAAATTACCATATGTTGTGAATATTTTTACTTGAAGATTTTGAGATAAATATAGTAAAAAATTGTTAATATCTATTATTTTGGTTTTAGTATCTTTGTTATATATCGCACTTTGATATTCAGAGAATTTTTATGCAATATTAATTCTAACTTTTCTTATTTCTTTATGAGTCGCAATATTATTCCCAATCACTTCTGCATTAGTAATTAGTTATACAAAACCAAAAGATAAAGGATCAATTACATGAGTACAAGATTTTGTATCTAGATTTTGAGATATTATTTGATCTTTATGATTTTGAATATTAGTAGCAGTCATCTGATTACAGAAATGATTTATAATTATATGACTGTGTTTACTTGGATTGTGATGATATTTAACGATAAAAAAACTTGTCTCATACAAGAGTAAAAATAATGAACGTGAAAAAAATGAAACAGATGAGGTTTACGAATTACCAATTCCAGTTGTAGATTCAATACCATTAGAGATGAATTATAAAAAATAGAGGATCTATAACTAATGTATGAAAATGTTGATTTTATAGCAAAATGTTATATACATTAGTGTTTAATTGTTTTTTTATATATGACATCTTGTATATTCTGTGACATTATATCACATAAAACACCCTCTTATATAATAGACGAAAATAATGAAGTTATGGCAATTTTACCAAAAGACATGGAATGTTTTTGACACACTTTAATAATACCTAAAAAACATTATGAAAACATATTCGATATAAGTGATGATTGTTTAAATTCTGTATCTAATTTTATGAGGGATCTAGCTATAAAATATAAAAAATATTTGTGAGCAACATGAATAAATATACTGAATGCTAATTGAAAAGATGCTCAGCAAACAGTTTTTCATCTTCATTTTCATTTAATACCACGTTTCAAAGATGATAAAATGGATTTGTGGCCAAAAATGGAAAAATACAGTTGAAAACAAAAAGTTGATTTACAAAAAATTAGAGATAAAATTATGATTTAATAGTTTATTTCTGAGTCCAAACAACCCTTTTTTCTCAATCAATGTCTTTAAATTCTTTGGCTGTTACTTTTATTTTATCTCAAATATTATAATATTTTTTCCATTCAATTCAGTCTCATATTGGAGCAATCCAATTTTTATGTAATAATCATTCTACTCATTTTACTGTAATAAACATTCCATAATTATACATCAATTTTACATATCATTCATATTGCTGTCATAATTTAATATCATTTACAGAAAATTCTCACGAAAACTCTGGTTGCTTATTTTCTCATGATTTTGAATTTCACTTTCATTTTCATTCAGTCTTTTTAGTTTGTTGTTCGCTTTTTTTCTGAATAGAGTTTTGTATTTTCTCTACATTTGGAATAAATACAAGAGGAGAATCTGCATCTTTATCCAATCCTGATGCAACTTTCATATCTTGAATTAGTTTTTTAATTTCGTCTTTTTTTCATATCCAAATGAATATACGATTTTTATCTTCTGTAGACACATAAGAATCAACTCAAAGTTTAATTTTCTTTCATGTTGGGAATGTTAAAGTCTTTCATTTTGCAAATTGAAGTTTCGCAACTTCCTCTAATTTTTCAGGTTTTTTATACCACACGTATTTAAAAGTTTTTGCATCCTTGTCCATGACCATAGCATCAGCTTGTTCTCCATTTACCATGAAATTATCAAACTCTCAAATTGATTGTTCGACCACAAAATTTTGTAAAGTTTTACTATCTTCATCATCTAATCATAGTGCTTCAAGTTTTGCCTTTTCTGCTACTTTTTCTTGAGCAGAAAACTTCTTTTTTCACCATGCATTCAAAAGAGATTCAAGTTGTGTACGTTCCATCGCATATCTTTGACGTGATTGGCGTCTAATTTTTTCTATATGTTCTTCAATATCATCTACATCAGTAGGTGAGAATGGTGGTAAAGTCTTTGTACTAAAAGGATCAGATGAAATTCCATCTATCATCAACCTCGTATAAGTAGTATACTTAGGCAGAGAAATCAAATCATTAACTCAAACTAATTCCTTGAATTGCGATGTCATAATTGCAGCATCATCATACCCAAGCGTGAATGACACAATACTTCCCACATTACCAAATATTGCATTTTTGATATCTTCATCTAACTGTGAAGTATACTGGTTTGCTAAAATCAAAGATAATTTATATTTTCTAGCTTCTGAAAGAATTGTCGCAAAAGATTTAGTAGCAAAATTCTGAAATTCATCGATATATAGATAGAAAGGGCGGCGTTTGCTTGCAGCAATGTCTGCTCTTGACATCGCATCAATTTGGATTTTTGTTACAAGTAGCGATCAAATCATATTGGCATTATCTTCTCAGATTTTACCTTTCGATAAATTTACCAATATAATTTTACCTTCATCCATAGCCTTCCTCATACTTAATTTTGAACGAGGCTGACCAAACACATTTCTAACTAAGCGAGATGAAAGAAACTGTCATACTTTATTCGTTATCGGAGCAATAGCTTCTTCTCTTTGTCTATCCTGCCATTTGTTGAATTCAGAATTCCAAAATTTTAATAATACTGCATCATGAACATGAGAAATAACTTCTTCACGAAAATCTTTATCTGTCAAAATACGTAGAATATGCATCAAAGTTGCATTAGGATAATCGATCACAGAAAGTACAACATTACGCAGAATGTATTCTAATCTTGGTCCCCATGAATTATCAAACAATTTCTGGAATGTAGAAACTACTCACGAAGCAATTCTGTTCTTTTCATCTTCATTATCAGCTTGTAATAAGTTAAATCAGATTGGATATTCTGTATCTGCTAAATCAAATAAAATCACATCATTAATTCTGTTTGAGGGAATAGATTCAATAATTGTATCTACAAGCTCTCCGTGAGGGTCAAGTAAACATAAACCATTTCCTGCATTCATATCAGAAATGATCATATTTGAAATAATCGTAGATTTTCAGGTTCATGTTTTTCAAACGATGTATATATGACGGAATTTATCTTCTTCTTTAATTCAAAAACGAATCTTGTCTCATCTATAATCTGTATCTCATAATAATGTTAATTTTTTAGGATTAGGAAAAGTATTTAATGCAGGAATGTTTGTAGGATAGGGTAACTTACGATATAACGTATAATCTAATCATTTAACAAAATTATTTTGAGTAGGAATATGGAATAAATTTACAACTTCAGAAAAGCGACAATAATGCCAAATTCTTCTTTCCTTAAATTCACAAGATCATTTGCTAATCATGGGTGCTAACACAGAAAGTAGATTCATTTGCACAGCATCTGCAGTTGATGAATTACTTGTAATTAATGAATATGATAGCGAAAAGAAAATTTGATTCTCTATTTCATCATTTTTTTCTTCAGATTTTTCTTCTTTTTTTACGTTTGGAGCTCGTGCCCATTTTACAACTTTTGCAAAAACATCCCATGCTTGCTTCCAGGCAGATTCTTCTAATTTAAATGTATAATCAAAAAATAAAGTTAACGTAGAATCGCTAGGAACGTTTTGAAATAAAGAAAGTAGGTCATTCATTGGATCCAAATAATTTCATTCTTTTTGAAAATCTGGTAAATTCTTAAAACGAGCATCATTATCAATGCTTACCCAATTACGTTCTTTAGAAACTTTTGGATATGAGGTTTCTACTAAGTCTGAAGTCGGAAATGAACTATAAAAAGTATTACAAAAATAAGCCTTAAATTTTATAGGCATTTTCACATAAAATTTGATTCATTGACTATTTCCGCTGATTAAAAATGAAATCATCCTTGATTTCAAAGAAATCAGATTCTCCATAATCTTTTGCCAGTGAGCAACAGTTCTTTCATTATCTTTAAACGGTTTAATCTGAAAGGTGATTGTTGTAGGCACTTTTGCTGGTGTGGCTGATACAGCCTTTTCTACCTGTTCTGTCATTGGTTTTGTGTTTACCAGTAAGTAAAAACCTTACATTAACTTTAGTATAGACATTTTTTGAAAAATTGCAAATATAATATTTAAATAAATCTGATATTTTTACCAACTTCTTCCACCTCATCAACCTCAACCTCATCAGCTTGAGAAACTACTTCATCATCAACTAGAAGATGATCAACTATCAAATCAACTGCTTGAACTATATGATGATATCGAAGAAATACTTGAATTAATGCTAGAAATATCTCATATACTTCAATTATGTCGGATAGGATTTATGTTCATTTCTTTCATTATAGGAGTGATTATCTTTATTAGTTTGGTATCTAATCAAAAAACTACAGCATAAGGTAAAATTTTATCAAAATATAGAGAATCTTCTTTTAGAAACAGTTTTAATTTATTTTCATCACATGATTTTAGAAATTTTTTGTATCAGAGAATATGGGATTTCAGCTTAGCTCATTTGCTAGTTTCCTCTGTTTTTGAATTATTTCAGTATACTAAAAATAGAAGAAATATGAAAAATCAGAGTCAACCAAGATTGATAAATGCTAGAAAAATGCAACATAATATTACAATTCATAAAATTAAAAAATAATTTTTATTATCTTTTATCGGCTTTTTTTCTATAAATCGTCATTTCTTAATTCAATAATCATATAAATTTTTAATATCAGAAGAAAAATCAGCGTTTAATAAACTTTCTATGGGGATTCTATTGCTATATTCGAAGAGAGAGTTAAAAGAATATTTTTCATAAGATGGCTTATCCTTTTGTATTTCTTTTAATTTTTTAATGAATAATTTTTCATTTCCAGAAATGTTTGTTTTTTTGATTATTTTTATAAAGCCCATAAATGAAATATAATCATCATCTTTATTTTTATCATTATGTTCAAATTTAATTAATCATTCTGTAGCCCATACGTAAAGTAAACTAAGTATGCATAATTTTCATCCCTGCTTATTTAATAAAAGTCAAACTTCTGCAGAATTCAATCATTTCGGTGGATCGTACTGGATAATTAACGACTTCTCTTCTTTGTATTTAATATAACGTTTGATGAAAAATAATCCTCCTAAAAAAATAAAAATACACAAAAATAATAAAACAATAAATTTATTTCAGTCTTCTAGTGATCATAAGTTGTTATCTATTCCAATATGTCAAACTAATCCAGCTTGTCTATCATGGTCAAATTCAAAATAATTATTAGGGAATTTGATAGCTAAAGTAATACCATGTTTAGCAGATAATTTTTTATCGTAAGTAATAATAATTTTATTTCATTTACTCCAATCTACAGTTCAATTAAATCAATCAATAGTTTTAGATTTTCAGTCAGTAGTAATTAGAAAATCGCTACTTGTAAATCATGTATAAGTTTTAGGTAGGATTAATTCAGCTCTAACATTATTTATGTTAGTATCAAATTGATTACCAACTAAATTCCAATACAATTCGGCATATCACATTCAAGAAAAATTTCTAATTAATCCATAAGTAGAATAAGAAATCGGATAATTCTGTCTTCATATTACAGTTCTATCTGCATCTCAAATCTTAATTTCAACATTCCCATTATTTTTATTTGTGGTAAAATTTTTTCATTGTACATTAATATTAGAAACATCAATATGAAAATCTTTTCATCAAACAGAATAATTTAATGGAATATCCCTAATAATTCAGTGTTTATTTACAAAGAAGTTAGCAGTAAAATTTTCTTTTACATCAATAGTTCCATCAATTAGAATATTTGCAGTAATATCTAAATTTGTATATTCATAATCTTTAGCATTGGTAAAATTTCAAGCAAAGAATAAAGCACATAATCATAGAATAAATAATCAGATTTTTTTCATTTTTGTAGCCAATAATGTAAACATTAATAAATTATACTTAAAAGCACAATAAAAATCAAAAAATTAGTTAAATTTTCATAATATTTTTCTTTTGATTTTTGACTTTTTATCCATAATACTACAATGAAATTTATTAATCATTAAATAATCATGGTCTTAATATACATACTCTCAATATTATCATTAAGTTCTCTATTTATAGAAAAAACTCAACCAATACAGATTAATCAAGTAGAAGAAAACCAGATAATTAAAGTCAAAACCATAAAACCCCAAAATACAGAAAAATCTAACCAAACTAATTCATGATTAAGTGAAAATGATTTATCAGGAGCAAATAATGAAAATTCAGACTCTCAAAATAATGATGATGAATATGAAGAAATAGTCTTTCAAGACAATTTTGATAAAGAATACCGAAGTGGAACTGAGAATAATTATTTAGGAGATTAACTATTTTTCATCGTCATCATCGTCTTCCTCTTCTTCAAATAATTCCTCAAAATATCTAGCTCTTCTATTTATAGGATTATCTGGTGCGGCTCAGTGTCCATCATCAGAACTTCCATCTGTATTATATAAGTACCAATAAGCAAAACTTTCTGCATAATCTTCCTCTTTTGATTTTTTTGCATAATTACTTACAAATTCTTCTGGTAGACAATTCATTTTACCATTATCCCAGCAAATTTCCGAAAATTTTGACGGATTCCTATCTTTAAAGAAATAGATATAATGTCATAATTCATGTGCTAAAATCTGTTGCACATGTCTTTTTTGTCTTTCTGGAGTATTATTCTTATCACAGTATGCTATAATTAATTTAATTTCTTTGAAAGTGTATGCTCCAGTTTGCTTATTCCTAATCACGCGAAAAGTTCACTCCGTAACATTACAGCTTTGTAGATATGTTACTTCTATTTTATTATTAAGAGTTTTTAAATCATTTTTATCCAAAATGTTAATATCTACTAAGTCTGCCATAATTTCCTGTAAATAATTTTCTGTTGTCTCAGAAAAAGACTTTTTAGCATCATTTGGTAATCAACTAGTATCATGAATAAAAGTGAAATCTAATTTCTTAGTTGATGCAGAATTGTGAGATTCAGAATTTGCTTTAGTTTCTTGTGATTTATTTTGTGTATTGTTAGTTTTTGTATTTGTTTTTTTAGGATCTTTTTCTCATGTGTATAATTCTTGAGTAGTTTTTAAAATAGAAAATAATAAATAACTATCCTTACAATACCTGTATTGATTATCTTTTTTTTGTTCTAATATCAATCACTTAACCATATCAAACCTGTCAGAAAGAGATTTATTGATACCTGGTTTAGTTATCGAAGCAACCCACACTTCTCTCAGAGGTTCTAATTCTTTGGCAGCTTGGTCTACAGCTGATTGTGGACAATATTTTTTAATAGCTCATTGTACTAAATCGTAAGGGACGTCTGATTTAATTGTTATACTATCAAATCTTACAGCCTTTTTGATAAATTCTACTGCATCAAAAATATTATGAATATCGTTTACACCTACGGCGAGAGTATAAACAGGAGTTAGGCATAGTAAACTAATAAATAACCAGAGTTTTTTCATATTTTTTCAAGATTTTGTTTTATAAATCTATATCTATTTTACATAAAAAACTCAAAAATGTCAAATTTTACCACACATTTTTTAGAAGTCGGATTTAATGCCGATTTTCTCATAAAAAGTCTTGAATTTAAATTTCATTTTTGTATATAAAAGATAGTATCATTTTTCACAAAAGTCAATGAATTTATAATTTTATATTGTCTATTTATTGACTGAAGTAGAAAAATGTTGACTCTAGTTTATATCCTTTCATTTTTTATTCTTATATTCCAATAAACATGAAAAGATTTTTATCAATGTTAGCTTTGGCTGTGTTAGTATTGCAGAGCGTGGCAACGTCAGCAGTATATGCTACAGACATAGCTAGTGAAAATGATGGATCTGATTCTGTGCCTGTAGTGGAGACTGCAGTTGCAGGTGAAGAAACTGATGAAAGTAATGGCGAAGGAGTTGTTACAGGTTTAAATGATTCTATTGACACAGCTGTTGTTGAGGAAGACACACAAGAAGTAGAAGAAATTGAAGATGTCGAAGAAGAGGAAACAGTTAAAAATGTAGAAACAGTAAATGCAGAAGAAGCAGCAGTAGAAAATGAGGAAGAATCTAACGTAGAAACACAAGTTTCTTATGGAAAATCTTTTTCATCAATATTATCTCAATCATGGAGAGATATATCTACTAATGGATTGGTAGTAACTGCTGAGGATTCATTATGAGCATTCCCACAAGGAACTGAAATGGTAGTTACTCCAGTAGAGGAAGATGATGTGTTTGATTTAGTTAATGATGCGATTGAAGCTAATGTAACCAAAGTCAAAGCTGTAGATATTACATTCCGATATGATGGAGAAGAAGTACAACCAAGTCAGCCAATTAATGTGACAATTAGAGCATTAGATACGACTGAACCTCAAACAGTAGTTCATATAGATACTAACTATAACGAGGAAAAAATTAATGTATGAGAGGCTGAAGTAGAAGAAATAGAGACAGATATAAAAGGTAAAGTTGTAGAATTTGAGGCAAAATCATTTTCTATATATGCCATCGTAGATACGGCTAGGTTGTTAGTTAATTTCTACAATTGAACTGGAGTAATAACATGAATGTATGTTAAAGCAGTAGATGAAGTTGAAAGCTTAATTTTTGATCCAGGAGTTGGAGAAATAGAATGACAAGTATTTCGTGGATGGGCTACATGAGCAGATTATGCAGCAGAAACTACGTGAATGACGATAGAAGATATAAAGACTTATGTTGGAACTAATTTTGATAATTTGTGAACGGGTATAGATTTTTATGCAATGATGTTCAACAAATATACAATTACATATCTTGATGAAAATGGAGCAGTAATTCAGACGGATGAGGTTTTATTCAAAGAATGAGATCAGGTTCCTTCATATAAAGTTAATGCTCCATATACTCCAAAGACTCAAGATCAAAATTTTGAATGATGGAAAAAAGTTGTTGATGGTAATATGGCAGGTGAACCTATAACAAACTGAACAACAATAAATATAGAGTGAGATTTAACATTGAGAGCATATGCTCCTGCATGATATTGGTTAGTTTTCAAAGAAAATGGTAAAGGTGCTAGTTATACAGCTCCACAGTTTATAAAAACTAATGAAACAACAATTAAACCATCAAATCCAACAAGATTCGGTTATACATTTGGATGATGGTATGCTGATGAATTATGTACTACAGGTAATGAATTTACATTTGGTGAGGAATTAACCGAAAGAACTACAATATATGCAAAGTGGTATTCAAACGAAAAAGCGAATTACACTGTATTAATATGGAAACAAAATATAGCTGGAGATGATTATGATTTTGTTGAATCTGTTACTGTTGAAAATGCTCAAGTTTGATCAACTCCAAGTGCAGTAAATCCAGAAAATGGAATAGTGCAAGGAGCTACATATAAAGGTGAAAATGGTTTTTCATTTAAAAGTACAGATCAAGCAAGCAAAACGGTCATAACTGAAGGTAGTACTGTAGTAAATGTATATTATGATAGAAATGAATATACATTAACATTTCAAGAGAGACAACGATGGTGATGGTCAACAATAAAAACAATTACAGCTTTATATCAACAAGATATTTCATCTAATTTTCCTATAAACGGTTATGCAGGTTACGTATGGGAGCCACAAAATAGTAATGTATTTACATGATGAGATGTTCCGACTTTAGATGTTATGCCTGCAGAAAGTACTACATTCCATGCAAAACAATATTGAAACAGAATAACAATTCATATGTATTATTATACAGAGACGATTGATAATTCTTGAGAAGAAGTATACGATAACAAACATTTTGAGGAACATCAACATGCAGAAATATCATCTGACAGAGGAATAACGTCTACTAAGGCTGAAGATTTTTATGATATTGCATGATTCACACAATATAAAACAAATCCAGAATATGATAGTGAATGAAGAGTTAGTTTAGACGGTAGTAATAATTATACTATAAAGTTCTATTATACACGTAAAGTTTATCCAATCAATTTTATGGATTGAAAGTATGTAGACGGTAATGGTAATGAGTTGGATAGAGATGATCAGTGACAACTTAATGTAGAAAAGAATATAGTGTTTGGATCTGATATATCTTCTTATAATGCATATAAACCTTCAGAAGATAAAACTCCTGTAGGATTTGTATTTGAAGGATGGTATATAGATGATGCATGTACACAGCCATATACGTTCACATCACTTCCAGAATGATGAATAACTGTTTATGCTAAATGGAGACAAGTTGAATATCGTGTATTCTTACATCCAAATGCTAGTTGAGATAGCTCATTAGATTTTTGAGATCAAGGTATGTCATTCCGTGTAGGTTTTGGAGAAAGTATTAATCTCAGTAAGGATGGGACAAGAGATGATTATGAAATGGTAGGATGGTTTAAGGATGAAGCATTTACAGAGCCATTTAACCTAGAGGCTTTTGAATTGAATGATACAACAGTAACAACACCTTACGACAAAACAGAGCCTACAGAATTAGATCAATATTGAAATCCAACAGCAAATACGAATGCAGACGTAGATAGATTCCGAATTACTAAAAAATTAGATCTTTACGCAAAATGGAGAAGTAAATTAGATTGAGCTAAAGGTATAGATGTAGTTTACGATGCAGTTGATTGAATTAATGCACCAAGTGATAAATGATTCTATGCTGACAAAGCAGAAGCCGTAGCAGGAGCTGCGTCAACGCCAAATGATAATACTAAACAATTTAAATATTGGGTAGTTCAAACTTGGGACAATGAGAGTGAAAACTATATAGATACAAATCCTAAAGTTACAGTGTATCCAGGTGAGACATTCGAAGTATTGAAAGCTAACGCAAAGATGAATGTTACTGAATGGGCAGACGAAGATAAAACAGAAATTAAAACAGCAACATATGTAGTTCAACTTCGTGCAGAATATGGAGATATTGAATCGGTAGATACTACAACAATTGAATATTATGATTGAACTGAACTTGTATCATCACAAACAATTAATGTTAATGAAGAATTTACGATTGCAGACGTTTTGACTAAGACATGATACGTGTTTATTGAATGGAATGAACAACAAAATGGGGAAGGTAAATGATATCAAGCAAATGCAACTTGATATGCAGCAGATAATAGTGGAGAAAATAAATTATACGCTCAATGGAAATGTGATAATGGTTACCATTTAGAAGATGGAGAATGAAGTGCATGTGTAAGTGAGAAAGAATTAGCATGTACAACATGAACAGATGTGAATGCAAATTATATAGAAGAAAATAAGCCAGCAATATGGAATGATAATACAAATAGTTGGGAAGCAGTAGCATGTGATTACACATGTGTAGAATGAACACATTTAGAAGATGGAGAATGAAGTGCATGTGTAAGTGAGAAAGAATTAGCATGTACAACATGAACAGATGTGAATGCAAATTATATAGAAGAAAATAAGCCAGCAATATGGAATGATAATACAAATA
>Ga0247611_10001806_pt1 | contig 37137 bp, 26 predicted proteins | sample 177DNAGHGhighgp2_FD_192422 | JGI IMG/M metagenome (GOLD analysis project Ga0247611, IMG submission 192422) | Sheep rumen microbial communities from Palmerston North, Manawatu-Wanganui, New Zealand - 1770 DNA GHGhigh gp2 | ecosystem: Host-associated > Mammals > Digestive system > Stomach > Rumen... | reverse complement strand
TCTGCTGACTTCTCACAGTTCGTTGTTACTACGGATCGTGCTCCGTCTGTGAGACCTCACGGGATAAGTCCCGAACCTTTCCCCGTTTACTCGCCTGATTTACGTGTTGAAGTTACGGTTGCCTTTGAGACTTTGATGCTTTCGGCCATCTCATCCGCTGGCCTACCGCTTAGGAGCGTCCAAAGAACAGCTAAAAACATAGAAAGGACGGGGATTTCCGGGCTTTACATTCCGTTCTTAAGCCACTCTTCAGCCACTTAATTTCTATTTCCTCATCCTATATATCTTTGTGAATAAGTTCCCGTAATCAATGCGATAATGTCTTCTTCATCCCAATACTCATTAGGAAAAATCGTAATGCTGTCCTTGTGTTTACGAATAATTCGGTATGGGGTATCCGTATTATCATACACATGAAGAATATCACATAAAGACATTAACTCTTTTATGTTGGCAAGCGACTTGTAAAAACGTGTTTTTACTTTTTCTCTATCAACATCATGACCACCTTGCATGACACGTGACTCGACTCTTGCAACATTCAATTCAGGATCGGCAGTCAATACAAATACGCACTTAATAAAATACCCTTCAGCCTTTGATTTCCGAAGAATATCCATCTTGTATTTCGAAGATAAGACAGTCTCAAATGTAAGATCAGACTTTGCCTCTATAGAATCATATCGCTTTTTATCAACAAACTTGGCAGCTTCCTCATTTTCCATACCTGTTGAAGACACGACATCATCCGCATTAGTGTATTCGCCAGCAATTTCGAAAAACTTGGTTATCGTACTCTTACCAGATCCATTAGGCCCGGCAAAACACAAGAGCATAGGTTTTCTTAAAGCGTTATCCAATATTTACCTGCTTTCCATCCGAATCAACCAATACAGGTGCCTTTTTGTTCTTGTCATATACGGCCAGCGGCTTTTTACAAACTTTAGCTTTTCTCTTTGCGTTGCTGACAGCCTGCCTAGCTCTTTTATCCATATCTGCATCATCGGGAGAAAGAATTCCTGACTCAATCAACTTAGCGCTAGTAACACGCTTCTTGGCGACTTTGACTTCCATATTATCTATCTTCACAACATGCTTAATTACTTTTTTCTCTTCATCACTCATGAGTCAGTACTTCCTTTCGTATTTTTGTATTATTTTAACTCAAAATGCGTAAAATGTCCTGAAAGAAGTTTTTGGGTTTATCCTCCTATGAAAAGAAAGAATACCACTTGATCTTGCGAGTTCCGCAGGTATTTTCCTCAATCAGCTGCGGTCTGCTTTTAGAAAAATAGAAAAACCACCTGTGATACGAGTTCCGCAGGCGCTTTAGCGCCGAGGACCTGTTTGAAGTAGCACAAGTGGTTTTCTATGACTTTGGTGATCGTGAGCGGATTCGAACCGCTGGCCTACCGCTTAGGAGCGTCCAAAGAACATCTAATAACATTGAAAGGGCGGGGTTTCCGGGCTTCACGCTCCTTTTTTAAGCCACTCTTCAGCCACTTAATTTCTATTTCCTCACACCTGGTTTTTATTATTAGGAGTTAGTTTAATTGAATAGATAAATGGGGATATATGTTCAGATCAGTTTCAAACAGTTCAGCATTATCATCCAACGCAATAGACTTATCTGAAATATTGTATTTCAATTTTTTCATACAAACACTTCACCTCCTGTCTTACCATAATTTTTAATTAGCACCATGTACTAAAATGCGTACATCACAGGAATTTAGATATGTATCTGAGTCTAAGGGCAAGAAACATATAGACCGCATCAATCTCCGAAAGATATAATGATAATGTAATCCATCCTCGGGAGGCCACTATGGTTTATTTATCCAAGTCCAAGTACTACAACTACAACAACTACTACGACAACCACAACGGTTGCAGAAACACCCCCTGCACCTGTTGAAACAACACCTGCACCTACTGAGCCTGAGCCTACGGCTACGACACCTGCAGAGACAACTCCCGCTCCTACTGAGCCCGAGCCTGCAACACCTAATCTCCACGCTACTGCGGATATTAGAGTATGGGTAAATGTTGACGGTGGCACTGAAGAGTTCTATCTCTACGGCGTTACGGTTTACAGAAACTCTGAGGATCTTCCTTGGATAGAAGCCGACTACGACGCTCTTGAGGCCGAGATCGATGCCAGATACCCTGATTGGGTTTCTTATCGTACTCAGGTCACCAATGTCAGAGATGCAAGAGCTTAAAAGAGGCGTTTAATATGAACATTAAGGAATTCAACTGGTACTGTAAAAGTGAGCTCACAGCAAAGATAATTGCTGACTACGACGCTCACACTGTTGATGTGACCAACTTTAAGGACGACAGTTATTACCTTCCGTTCTCGCCGGAAATCAAGCCGACATGGGAACAATGGCAAGCAGCTCTTCAGTCGCATTGCCCTTCCAAGCACAACGCTTTTATCCAGGAAACTCTTAAGGAACTTGCCTTAGATCATTACGATGTTCTGGAGATCATTAAGAAGACTAAGGGGGCTATGGGCCACACCAACTGCACCGTTGAACTGGCTAATGACGATATGCCTGCATCAGATAATCGGATTTTCTTTTGGCGAGGAAATCAGGGGAAGTTCTGCAAGTCGGATAGGTTTTATAAAGCCGATGAATACGGTTACGAAGCTGCGTCGGAATATTTGACATCTGAGATACTGCGGCATTCTAATTGCACAGATTATGTGACTTACGAGATGGTTCCTAATCACTACCATTATCAGAATGTCGCTCGACATTGTTGTGAATCTGAGGTGTTTTTCGACGGCTATCCCGAAGGCAACGAAATAACTCTGGCTGAGTTTATGCAGACCCATTCTTCCCCTGACGATCTAAAAGAACTGACCGACCCTAACAGCAAGTTTCGTGCCAGACATACTTTGTCCGAGACCATATCGAAGTTGGTCGACTTGATTGTCACCGACACAGGTCTTGTTGACTTCGGCGGCTATCTGACGGCTGTAATGGAGTTAGATGCTCTAACCCGCAACGACGACAGACACTACAACAATCTTTCGCTCATACAGTTCCCTAACGGGCTATGGAAGATTACTCCGATATTCGATAATGGTTCAGGTTTTGGTGCCAGAGACAAAGACCCTGCTTCAGGGGGTGTTTACGGTACACAAGGACCGTGGCTCTTTAACGAAGCAAGATATTACAAGATCGTTGCCCGCCCGTTCTCATCCAGCTTTGAGAAGCAGGTTAAGGCTTGCAGGAGCCTCTATGGACCCAGGCTTCAGATCCGAAATGATATTGATCTCAGCCCTGCTTTTGAGCGCATAGCGGCCGTTTACGGAAAGCCAGTTGCTGACCGCATGGAGTCGGTATGGACCCTGTCACAGAAAAAGCATGAGGATATGTTCGTCCCAAAAATCACCAGACCAGCATACTCCAGCGAACAAGGACTCGGAAGGGGCTTTTAAGGCGCATTCTCAAGGCGAAACAACTCAGATACATTGATCTAAACAGAGATATATTGAAGCCACCTGATACACCGGAATGATATTGTTACGGCCATTAATTCTGCAGAGCAAGTCGAATACACAAAAAACGAACGTGCCAATCCGAGAGGCGGAAGGAAGATTCCTATAACTAGAGCTTGTCAGAAAGCCCTGAATATCGCTCTTAATCTGCCGGGAGATTCCGAATATCTATTCCACCATCCGGATGGTAAGCCTGTCTTAAAGGATTCGTATGAGTACTATTTAAGACGCAGGTGCGAATCGTTAGGTATAAAGACAAGGAACAATCACGCGTTCAGGGTAGCCTTTAATGCTCGGCTGATTAAAGCCGGAATTGATGCTAATCAGCGGTGTTATGTTCTTGGGCACTGTATGCAAACTAACGAGAAGCATTATTCATTTGGCGATGAAAGAACAGTTAAAGATGTAAAGAAAAGGCTTATTGAAAGCGCATGAGATCTGTTCAACCACTTTTTGCCAAATTAAAAGGGTCTCAGAAAACCCTGAAACCCTTAAAAACACTGGTGATCGTGAGCGGATTCGAACCGCTGGCCTACCGCTTAGGAGTTGGGTTACACGGTGGTTGAGCTACTAAAAGTCTCGTTCTTTTTCGTTAATTGTTAAAAACCCCGAAAGCCATGCTGTTATTGGCTTTCACAAATAAGAAGCGCACTAATTTTATAAGAAAGGATGGTTGCGTCAGAACTCCTCGCTCCCCCATTTCCATCACTCTTCCATCAATTTTCCAATGCCTACCGCCTACTTTAGGCCACGGTTATCTAAATGCAGTGCTCATGCATATTAGCGACTTTCCTAAATCTGTAAAACAGGCGGTCGGTCAAATTTATTACAGAAACGTCAAGATTTATTCATCTGCTTTTCTGGTCTATTAATGGGACAAATCCCGCGGCGTCAGGGCTTGCGCTCTGGCATGCGGGATTCATCGGTGCTTTCGTGCCGGTGTGGATATATGTATATGACAGCATCAACTACAACAGATTCTTCGTCGAACAGGTGAAGCGCGGAAGCTTCATCGACCTGAACGGCCTGGAGCTGATGTTCTACGGGATCACGGCACTTGCAGCATTTACTGCCGCTTGCGGGATCTACCAGCTGATCCGAATCGGCCTGTCTAAGCGCGTCACCCGTTCCGCTCGCTGACGTACAGACTGACGCGGTTATTGATCAGCTCGATGACGTCATCGATAGACTTCTGATCTGCAAAATACGCCTGGATCTCCTCATACACGATTTTCTCGATTGCGGGGTCCAGCGATGCAGTGTCTTCGCAGCTCGCGATCATGGCCTCGAAGTCGTCGATCACGGACTCATCCAGGATCTTGGTGTTGGAGTTGTACATGATCAGTTCTTCAGACGTGTAGTTCGCGAAATCCTTATCGACGGAAGTGTTATAGCATTCGAGGAGGGTGGAAGAAGAGGCCTCGTAGGAGCTGATCCTGATGGGAATGCCGTCGGTGTATGTGCCGTACTCGGTCTGGATGTCCTCGGACAGGAGCGTCGAGATGAAGGCGGCGCACGCCTCTGCCTCAGATGTCTGCGCCGAGATGGCGACGGAAGAGATCATGCTGATCTGTGGACCTCTGCCGTCGGAGGTGGGAAGGCCCACAATACGGACGTCAGTGAGTTCGTCCTCGTATCTGGGAAGGAGCATCGCCAGTGTGCAGGAGTAGAGGAACTCGGCGTTGCCCATCGGCTCGGGCATTAAGGCCCTGAACTCGCCGTTGCCGGCTTGCATAGTGCTGTTCTTGGTGTATTCAGCGAGCTGCTTGAAAGAGTCCTTGTTGTAATCGACTTTGCCGTCCGTGACGAACTCGTCGCTCATGGCAGACAGGCAGGTCGTGAAGAACTCGGTCTTCTCCATATACATCGGGTCGGTGCCGTTGCAAACGTCTGAGACAAAGTCCGCATACTCGTCAAAGGTGAATCCCTTCAGGTCAGACGGAACGTCATCCTTGTGCACGACGATGCCGTTGATCGAGATCGTAACGGGGCAGTGGTAGAGCTTGCCGTCGGGCGTTTTCGAGGCGTCGATAACGTTGGAGAACAACCCGTCCGTCTCGACATAAGATGTCAGGTCGAGCAGGTAGTCGGGGCTGTTCAGCTGGTCGTAATAAGATGCGTCCAGGATCATGTCAGGACCTTCGCCCGCCATGAGGTCGACCATGAGCTGATAGGACAGCGCGGCTTCCTGGTCCAGCAGCAGAGCGTTCAGGTCATCGACCGTCGGATCGTAGTCCTGTGAGTATGTCGAATAGGAATCGTCCAGGCGGATATAGTAATCCGGATTGGTCTCGTTATAGGTGCAGACCGCGTCACAGAGGCAGTAGTTGTATGTGCCCAGCGTAGACGCGACGAGGACTTTCTTGCCGACGTTGGGATTTGTCTCCTGCCTGTCCAGGACATAGACCATCGTATCGGAGTCATCCTCATTTGCGAGATAATTCGATCCGCGGTACACAGTACCTGCGAGGATGATACGGTCTTCCGAATACGATATTATCGACAGGTACTCGACGTCGTAGCGGTTGATGTTGCACCAGTCAAACGAGAAGATTTTGTCCTTGGTGCCCTGCTCTAAGTCGATCTTATAGAAGCCGTCCATGTCGATCGACACGGGACCGATGCCTTCCTGATAGGACGCAAAGAAGAAGTACCTGTAGAACGCGGACGTGTCGCCCGTATATTCCGTGACGGTCTTTTTGTTCGTGTCGATCGTGAAGAACGAGAAGGTCACTTTGGAGACCAGCGCGTCCATGTCAAACTCCCCGCAATCCGCCGAGAACACGAACTTGCCGTCGCCCGTGTAGAGGATGTTATTCACGAAATGCAGCTCCATCCCCGGCAGGTATTCGTCAAGGTCGTAGGATGTGGTCTCGCCGTTCGGATCCGTTATCACTATCTTGTACGACGTGTTGGAGTTAAAGACCTGGTAGATCTCTGCGCAGTATCCGCCTTCGTACCTGGTAAGTATCAGGGATCCGGATATGACGCCTCCCGCATCCTTCTCGAAATCTATTACCGATCCGTCTCTTACATCCATCACGAGCCTGCTCTTCTGCATGGCCGCACCCTCATAGTTGGTGGAATAAGCTGAGACCTCATAGCCCGATATCGAGATGTCGTCTATATAGAGCTTGGTATCCGAGTCGGAGTTGTCGTTGAAGAGCTGCTTGATGTCGTAGGTATCAAGGATGTTGCCGTCTAAGTCGTATTTGATGATGAAATCAAATTTCAGATCGTAGAAGCTCTGGCTGTCCCATTCGGTGTCCGGGTCGGAATTGTACATGCCCTGCGCGCGGAAGATGACCTGATCTTCGTAGGCACCGACGTAATCAAGGGATTTGAAGGATGCGTCCTCGATGCCGTCTTCGACTTCAAACTTGTTAGCCGAATACCACGGCGTGTCTTCGGCGATGACTTCGTTCTTGCCCTTAGCCTTGCCGTTGCAGCCCGTGACCGTGACGGAGAGCATGATGGATGCGATGAGAGTTGCTGAGATTGCTTTGTTTAAGTTTTCCATATATGTAATATACCCCCGGAAGAGTATAACCTTGCAGCTTAGCGGGTGCAAACATCAAGTGTGTGACATGACATTTGTCATATGCAAGTAGTGACGCGCTTGGTAGACGCCCTCTGCCGAACCGCGCCGCAGCAGCGCTTCGTGGAGTGTGAGTTTTTTGTGAGTAAATCGCGTGCCTGCACTCACAAATTACTCACTTTTGGCGGAATATGCGTAAAAAGTGACTAAACCGGAACCAGAAACTCACATTTTACTCACACGGGTTGCAATGCCCCCGCCGCAACACAAAAAAAGCCCGGAGCAGACGCCCCGGGCCGCAGAATCCAATTTGCGATCAACTTTTCTTCTTCTGTCGGTGTTGGAGTTAAAGGAGAATCAAAATACGTATTTCATCATCCGGATGGAAGACCTGTCTTAAAAGATTCTTATGAGAGTTATTTACGAAGAGTTTGTGGCAGATTAGGTATTGAGACTTCCAATAACCATGCATTCAGAGTCGCATTCAACGCCAGGCTGATTTCAGCCGGTGTTGATGGTAACGAGCGCTGCCTGATCCTTGGCCATTCAATGCAAACCAACGAACGTCATTATTCATTCAGTGACAAAAGGCAGGCAGAAAATGTACGGGATAAATAGTATTCGTACAGAGCAGTGTAAAGTTACGAAAACATAGTTCCATCAACTTCCATCACTTTCTTTACAAAAATGTAAGGGGTCCAGAAAAACCCTGAACCCCTTGCAAATACTGGTGATCGTGAGCGGATTCGAACCGCTGGCCTACCGCTTAGGAGGCGGTCGCTCTATCCAGCTGAGCTACACAATCGATTACTGAAACTCAGAGATTATATCACAAACCCGGCAGACTATAAAGACAAGTTTCCGCAAGCATGACAACAAGTGATATCAGGATCAGGTAAAACGGCAGTCCGTCGATATATCTGGACTTCGAAACGAATATCAGTCGCCTTCTGATAACGGACAAAAGGCCCGTCATTACTATATCCGTCGCAATTATGAATACCAAAGTCACGAGCAGATGGTCGATCCTGGGGATGCCAGGGTTTACCAGGAAAATAAGCGAGATAAAAGCCGAAGCTACGGAAACTTCGCTGATAAAGTACCTCAGACCGAATATCGAGCTCCTGAAATTATGCTTGGCGGCATAAACGGCAAGAGAACCCAGGAGCAGTGCAGTCACCTCGCAAACGGGAAGTGCCGTTATCCTGAAAAGATCCTGATCGGTAAATAAACTCAAGGCATAGAGCGCTGCGGCGCAGCATATGCAGACCAGTGCAAACTCTCCCCTGGCGCACAGGAACCGCCTTAAAGCGGCGATGTCCGCAACAGGTATGTCCCAGAACTCAGTAAGTTTCTTGGATGTGGCGCTCCTGGGGATACCCGTTACCCTTGATATAGCCCAGCTCATCAGGATAATGAACATGACAGAAGCCAAAAGTGAGACAAAAACATATCTCTTTTCAAAGATGTAGGATATCAGTGTTCCGAATACCGAGCTTATAAGTGCTATAAGATACGGGAAAAGAACTTCCTTTCCGAATGCAGGTTTTGTGAACTTATCATTATCGTCATCCTTGAATCTCGCAAGCGACATGATGCCTATAGCCATGGGAATGAATCCCGCGGCAGCATAAGGCGTACACAGGCCGAGCCTGTATGAGAATTCACAGGCAGCGATAAACAGCGCCATAATGAACGCAAACGAGATGACTGAAAGATTTCGCGGCATGAAAAATCTCAGTGTCAGGGACCATAGCAGCAGACAGATGAAAGAACATGCGACAGGCCACCATATGAGATTGCCCGATATCATGAATTCCAGACAGAGCGACAATATCGTATAGCCCAGGAATAAAGAACTTCTCGTTGTCAGGTATTTGGCCGGCCTGATGTGGATCGCCGATACTTTATCGTCGATCTTCCTTCTGGACTGTTCGTTATCGAACGGTGAATTGTATTTCTCGGTAAACAGTCCCATCAGTTAACCTTCCAGTTCAGATATTCCTTCAGGAATTTGTAGCAGGTGTTGCATGCCTTGATAACGGTCCTGGTCTCATCGTAGTAATCAGGCACGGGAGCGATGAACGATGCCATCTCGGACATCGGCAGATCATCCATACTGTCGGTTATGATCTGATTCTCCGTAAGTCCGCCTGGCGTAAGACCGTCCTCCGTGGAATCGTAATCCGGCGTATTGTTGTTTCCGTCGCCGTCCTGAACCGCAGGTGTTGCCTCCGGTTTCAGCGTCTCCCCGCTCCAGGTTCCGTTTATCGTCGCTTCTATCTGCCTAACAGGCATATAGCCGACAGCCACGTTATCATCGTTATAGATCGTATAGAGTTCCGGGGTCTTTTCGAAGGAAAAGACGACATTTCCCTTCTCGTTAATGTATTTGGCAGCTTCATCTTCCTTGCCTTCGCCGAAAACATAAAGCAGTATCGCATTCAGATCAGCCATGTACTCTTCTTTTCCATAGCCTGCCTTCGAGTTTTCGATGCATTCCTTTGACAGGTCGACAAAAGGCCTGATATCGCACGTAACGCCTTCCACGATGTCCGTGGTACCGTCAGACTTCATTGCCAGACGGTCAGGCTCCTGGCATTCGAGCAGCGCGTGGCAAAGATTGTAAGACTGCGTCGCCCAATCGAGACCGGAGATAATATAGGCACCTTTAAGCGAAGCCTCGCTCCTGTCCTGATTGGTCTTATCCGTACTGAACGCATCCCAGTTGACCCTGGTGATGACGCCGTTCTCGATCTCCATTTCGACATAATCGATATAACGGTTCCTGTCATCGAAAAGTCGCTGGGCATAGTAGACACCGTCATTTAAGCCTTCCACGGTATAGTTCTCGGAGTTATCGTCATCTTCAGAATAATCTTCTGTTTCAAAGGTTATAGGTATCTGTCTTCCTATCATCTTTTCCTTTATAAGTTCCATCGCATCTTCGCCGATGTAATATGCATCTTCGATCTCGGAATTATCCAAAGCAAGACCCGTGACTCTCGTACTCTCATAATCCAAAGAAACAAGTATGCCGAGATCCTGCTCACCTGGAGATTTGACAGTCAGATCGACAACATATCCCTGTGGTATGCCCGCCTGATCGTATCCTATATATACGCCATTTATCTCAGGAAAATCATTCAGCGCCTTGCTCTTGACCTTCTCGTAAGAGGAACAGTCCAGTACTTCCTCAAATCTTGAATGATATTCGTTCTGTATACGTCTCGTGGCGTTATTAGACGACAGGAGATGTCCTCCGATGACTATTGCCGCACCGAGGATAAAAAGAAGTATCGCTTCAGTAATGAACTGCTTGAGCTGGGAATGCGTCATCATGAGAGATCCACCTCCCTCGAACGGATCTTTCTCCTGGAAAGCGTCTTAGAGAAGAAATCAAGCACGAATGAAAGGAAGTTGACCGCAAGCACAGGAGACAGCATAGATACCATGGGACTTAGGAAAGGCTTGGTTACCATGGTCAGCAATCCGCATACCACGCCTGCAAAAACTCCGGCCGCAAACCTCGATGGCATAGTGGTAAGATCGCCGAGAAGAAATACGGCGATAAAGAAAACACCCGATGACAGCAGATATACGATCATGCCGTCAAAACTGAACGTCCCCGTCCCGACCAGCATGGACATCGGGTAAAGGAGCATCAGCGTAAGGATATAAGAAATAGGAGAATATAATCTCATGGTACCCTTGAGTGTAAGGAACAAGCCTCCTATCATTATGCAGATAAAACAAGCCGTTCCGATAAGCCCGGGATAATTGCCGCTTATCAGTTCCAAAAACGAGAATCCCGAATAGTCGGGAAGGCGTACCGGTTCACCCTGGAATACCAGACTCATCAGAGCAAATCTCGAATTATCTTCTCCGTAAGAAAAGCCCTGGACGCCCGACGGGAATACAAGTTCGATGAACAGTCTTCCTGCGCAGGCGGGATTTATGAGGTTGCTTCCCGCGCCTCCGAAAACCTGCTTGGTGATCACTGAAGCAAACAGCACGGCTATGAGAGCTATTATGAGCGTTGTGTCAGGCGGCAGCATCAGTGCTAAGAGCAGACCCTCCACAAGCGAACTGAAATCGAAATAATCGCCGCCCGATCTTCTTCCGGTAACTCTCGCGCAAAGGTTGTCAGACATAACGAAAGCAAGCATGCAGAACAGTATCAGTACCGCCGCTCTCAGTCCATAATAGTAGATGCCGCATACTGCACACGGGATAAGTGACGCAAGGAGCGTCATGTAGATGTACGGAGCATTCTTCTCCGTATGAATGAATGGAGCAAGCTGTTTTTTGTCTTTGCTCATACTTCCTTATCCTTCTCAAAAGGCAGAGTGATCGAATCAGGCGAGGACGCCCGGCTCTTCTTATCTCTGTCAGGGTACTCTTCGAGGAGAGAAGCTTCGCCGACAAAAGACGCAGCCTCAAGTTCCTTATCAGATGCACCGCTGTTATCAAGGAGAGAATTGATCTCAATGATCCTTCCCTCGCCCGCAAAACTCGCGATGGCGGTAGTGAGATTGATCCCCGCCGGGCAAACGTAGGAACATGAACCGCAGGCGATGCAGTCTCTGGCACCCTCTTCGGCTGCCTTCTGCTTCAATCCCTGGTTCAGCATCTCATATATCGTATTCGGAGAAAGGTTCATCGGGCAGCACTCCGAGCAGAGACCGCAATGAATGCATGGTGTTCTCGGAACTTCGGCCCGTCTTACGACGGATATTACAGAGGTTGTCTTGACCACGGGAGTATTCTCGGGATCTGTTATCTCGATACCCGTCAGGCAATTGCCCCAAACGATCCTGTCGCTTCCGTTCTTTATGTCCTGGGCATTGGTAAGAAGTTCAGATACGGGAGTTCCTACCGGCACAAGCATGTTATGTCCTCCGGACGCATCTCCGGATACAGATACTATCCTGCTCATCATCGGGATGTTGTCAGATAATGCCTCCCAGCAGGCAAGCATCGTTGAACAGTTGAAGAGAACCGCGCTGCAGGTCTTCTCCAAAGTCTCACCCGGTACCAGGTTCTTTCCGTAAAGAGCTCTTGCGACAAGCCTGTAATAACCCTGAGGAAAACGCTCACGGAAAAGTTTTATGTCAAACTCAAGATCCTTGAAATCGTTCCTTATCTTATCTATGGAATTCGCGATCGCCTGACGCTGTTCTTTTCTGTTCTCGGAAATAAGGAAAACGCATCTTGACGCGCCTACAGCTCTGGCACAGGCACAGGAACCCAAAACCACATAGTCGGGATATTCCGTTATCGCGACAAGATCCGATGTCGAATAGGGTTCGCTCTGAAGGCAGTTGACCAGGAAATCCTTAACGACTTCCGTCTTTGCCCTTTTCAGTTTTGCGGCAGTGGGTATGCCCTCACCGCCCATTCCGCATATTCCCGCGTCTCTGATTATTCCGATAGCTTCACTCGCGGAGAGTTTGAATCCGGATCTCGGCTTGACGGAATCGAGCCTTGTCCTCTTCATGTCATTAACAATGGTAACGGCAGGAGTAATTATTCCGTTCGGAAGTGTTATCTCGGAAATGTCTGTTACATATCCGGAGATGCCGCTGTGCACAGGCACGGAGAATGTCCCCTTAGCCGGGATCCCCACACACTGACCGATCCTGACATAATCACCCTTTTTTACGGAAGGAACCGCGGGAACGCCGGAGTGCATCTTCATGGGAAGGATTATCTTCGCGGGATATATCCTCTCGAACATGATCTCCTTGACAAAAGGGGAACGTTTCGAAAAATTCAAAACGTCCCCTGTAAATAATCCTCTGTAAAATGAATATCGCCTGCGGTCTGACACTTTATCTGTTCCCGTTACGGTAGGATATCAAAGCACCTGACTTATCAGTCGGAATAACCTTCGAGCTTCTTTGACTTAGGTGATCTGTTGAGCTTGCGGATCGCTTTTGCCTCGATCTGTCTGATACGCTCACGTGTAACTCCGAGTTTCTTGCCGACCTGCTCCAGTGTCATGGGCACGCCGTCCTTGAGACCAAATCTCAATTCGATAACTCTTCTTTCCCTGTCTGTCAGTCCGTTAAGAGCCTGGATGAGATCTTCCTTGAGAAGGATCCTCGCAACTTCCTCTTCGGGTGCTGCGAGCTCGTCGTTGGAGATGAAGTCTACCAGATGACTGTCCTCTTCCTCACCGACAGGCTTGTCGATGGAAATGGGATCCTGCGAGATCTTCTGGATCTCTCTGATCTTTGCCTCATCCATGCCCATTGCCTCAGCAAGTTCCGTTGTTGAAGGTTCTCTTCCGAGATCCTGAACGAGCTGACGCTGTACTCTTGTGAGTTTGTTGATGGTCTCTACCATATGAACGGGGATCCTGATAGTCCTTGCCTGGTCGGCGATGGCTCTTGTGATAGCCTGACGGATCCACCATGTGGCATATGTCGAGAACTTAAATCCCTTCGTGTAGTCGAACTTGTCGACTGCCTTGATAAGACCGATGTTTCCTTCCTGGATAAGATCGAGGAGGGAAAGGCCACGGTTCATGTATTTTTTTGCGATGGAAACAACGAGTCTCAGATTGGAGTTGATAAGAAGCTCTTTTGCTTCCTCGTCACCCTTTGCCATTCTCTGGGCGATATCCTTCTCCTGCTCTGCATCAAGGAGTTCTATCTTACCGATCTCCTTGAGATACATCTTGACCGAGTCATCGACAACATTGGCATCCTCACCGTCAGTATCAAGATCGCCGTCATCCGCATCAAGGTCAGGATCGCTGATCTTCACGCCGGCATTCTCGAGCTCTGCTCTGAGATTGATGAGCTCATCGGGTTCGATCTTGAATGATTCGGTAAGAGTCTCGAACTCTGTCTCCGTAATCTGATTATCGTTCTTTTCTGCGAATTTTTTAGCGTGCGCCATCGCTTTCTCAAATTCTGTCATCTGATAGATCACCTCGTAAATCTTCGAATGTAATACTGTCTGCTAACTAAATGCCGCGTGTTGCGGCCCAAGAGATCACTTGCTCGTTTCTGTCGGTTCAATGATCTCAACTGCCTGCTGAACATCCTTGGTAAGACCGTCTTTTGTGACTAAGAAGATCGTATCGGGAGTATAGATGCTCATCTCAACGTCACCCGAATCATTTCCGCGCTTCTCTGCACGGAGCTTGGTGTAATTCGAATAAAGTGCCTTGGCTTCATCATCAGTGATATCTTCTGAAGTACCGACCTTTATGTACTGGCAGCTCAGGCCGTATATGTTGAACTGTCTGTATGATTCAGCAGAATCTGAAGCCGGAGTGTCGAAAATGGTATTTATATCAGCTGTGATAGAGTCGGTAAGAGACTTTCTCGTGATAAACAGCGGAATGGCAATTGCGAGTATGATCGCAACCAGAGCTACGGAACCTGCTGCCATGCCGATAACAAGTTTTTTGGGAGCCTTGACATCGTTAGGCGAGATCTCGAATTCATTTGCCTTGAGTTTGGTGCTGTCTGACAGGGGCTTTGAAACTTTGTCCCTCTGAACCGCCTTCTCAACCACGTCAGGCATTACGGGGTTCGAATAATAATGCTTGGAACCCTCCTGCTTCTCGAATTTCTCGTTCTTGAATTCATGTCCGTCCGGATTTGCAAGAAGCTCTGCTGCCTCTTTTGAAGGGAAAACACAATTGCAGAAAACGCACTCACAGAGTTCATCTCTGTCATCAAACATAACGAGAGAACCGCAGTTTCTGCACATACCTTGTTTAGTTGCCATTAATAATCATCCTTTGTCTTGAAGTATGCTCTTTAAGCAAACGCGCCCGTATGCGGATACAGGGATAAAGGTGTAAACTGGCCGTAAATACGGCATTCCCTTTGCGTAGGCATAGTTATACTTATAGCAATCGTAAATTATAATATGCTAATGGTAGCACGTCAAGCACAGTTTACAAGTCCCTTGACACCTCCGTCTCCCCGTCTGTATTATCAGTTCTGACACCGATGAACAGAGAGGTTTCTCCATTGCCGAGCCGCAGATCCAGACTTTATCCTGACTTTAAACCCTCGAACGATACAGAGAGGTTTATGCTCGAAGCCATAAAAGAAGCCGAGAAAGCTTTGGATCTTGGCGAATGTCCAATCGGCTGCGTTCTCGTAAAGGACGGCAAGATATTTACCAGATCCCACAACCTCCGCCTTACGAGGGGAAACGCACTCGCTCACGCCGAAGTGATAGCGATCGACAGAGCCTGTAAAAAGCTGGGAGACTGGAGGCTCGAAGACTTCGACATGTATGTCACGTTAGAGCCGTGCACCATGTGCTCCGGAGCAATCATCCAGTCCAGGATCCGCAAGGTCTATTTCGGTGCTTACGAACCAAAGAGCGGCGCTGTCGTCTCATGCAATGACATTTTCGAGGTCTCACACGGACACAACCACAAGGTCGAATTTGAAGGCGGCATCATGGAAAAAGAATGTTCCAGGATGATGCTGGACTTCTTCCGCGCCATCAGGAAACGCGACGCAGGCAAGAAAAAGAAACCTGACAACAGGTAACCTTCCCTACCGTTTATACTTCCACGAACTCTCCATAGCGCACCAGGTACAGATACTTATGTGCGACCTTTATTCCGTCTTCTTCGCATGCCGCAGCATAACTGTCGAGCTGAAAAGCATGTCTTGCAAGAGCCTCATCCGCACGCTGTCCGGGATTTTCGCCCTCGAGCCTGTCCGTCTTATAGTCCAATATCACATAACCGTCATCAGTCTTATATATCAGGTCGATGATACCCTGAACAAGCACGGAGTCTCCGGATTCACCGTCGACATAGACTGAGAATACGATCGGTTTTTCCGAGCGTGCCGTTCCCTCGTCAAAGCTCTTTAAGATGGCCGGGCATCTCGCATCCCTGCAGAAAGCGATTATGCCGTTCTTGAATTCCGAAGCAACCTCCAGAGCGTTATCCGCAGAACAGGTATTGAGGAATCCGCCGTCGATAAGAGACCTGATCTCATCGTCAAAAGACACTTTGCCTGTCCTTATGCCCTCAAGATCTATAAATCTCATTATCCTGTGTAGTATCGTACCCTTCGCGGCTGCTGTCAGCATGGATACATTTGCACTTTCGAAATCATCGACTGCTCTTATCTGCATGTCGACATGCGTCGTCTCGAAAGGTTTGTCAGCCGAAGCCACTCCCGTTACCGCAACCTTGAACGGAATATCGACACTCGCGCTGTACTTATAATCCGGAAGTACCAGTTTGCCGTCATCATCGAATTCGGCAGACTGTTTCTCTTCCTTTTCCTCAGGCTCTTTTCCCGATTCCTCTTCAGCCTTCTTGTGTGCACCGTATATCTCAATGACTTTTTCAGCCGTCAGGTCAACAGTTTCAAAACCTTTTGCATCCTTTCCTTCGAGATCCCGGAAAGGAATGATTTTGACTGCGGGAAGAGTGCCGACAGCCGCTATATATCTAAGCATGTCGCCGTCAGAGCTTCTTGCCAGGGCACTCATGAGGATATACGGAAGCTTCATGTCACCGGCAAGCCAGTGACGTTTGTCAAACACGGTATCCCGATATTCCAAAGCCTGAGTGAATGCGCTTCTCATGGAACTCGGCTTAGTCATGTCGCTCACATCACACGTGGTTATTATCGACAGATCCTCTTCTGCCCTGGTAAGCGCCACGTAAAGAAGCCTTATTGTTTCCGAATTGGCGGCAAGCTTCATCTTCATCTTGTAGATATTCTGCTCAACGGAATACCTTCTCGTGACAGCATCAGGATCGTAATCTTCAGTTATGAAGCCGTCGTCCCTGTCGAACATTATGCTCGTGAGAGTATCCTTCTTCTCATCCTGTCCGCCTGTCGCAACAAGGATAACGAACGGAAACTCAAGACCTTTGCTCTTATGGACCGTCATGGTCGTGATCTTGTTCTTGTTCGCATCTGTAACTTCGATCTCAGCCTTTTTGATCTGTATCTTCATCTGTTCAAGGGCCGATGCGATACCGGAAAGATCAGATCCTCTCCTTTTGAAATTATCCGAGAGCCAGTCCTTAAAGACATCGAACTTACTGCTGTCGCCTGTTCTTGCTTCGAGAGTGGCCTTTATGCCGGTCTCACGGTAGATGAGCTCAATGATGTCATCTATGTCCGCGACCATCGCCCCCATCCTTATCCGGTCGAAAACATCGACAAACGCGCCGATGCGCTTTGCAAGATCGGAATCGCATTTTTCCGCAAAGACCCTGAGTCTCAACATCAGCGGTTCCTTATCGAGTGAAGCGCCTTCCAACTCGTGAATGAACACCTGCATCTTCGAGATATCTTCAACGGTGAAATTTGAGAACCTGTAGTTCGAGAGCATGACACCGGCAAGATATTCATCCCTGTATTCATTTCCGAGGCAGATGAGAAAATTGATCAGCCTGTGGATATCAAGATCTTCAAAGACATCCGTCGTAAACCTGCCGGATGCCTCCACCTTTCTGCCGTCGCCCAAAACACAGCCGTTAAGATATCTTGCTATGTTCTCGGCCTGGTTGTTCGAAGCCGTAAGCACGCATATATCCTTAAATTCAGGCTTGCTGCCGTCAATACGGGTACATTCTTCCATATACCGCCTGACTTCGCTCTCAACTGCTGCACAGACAGCTCTCGGACCGGGTTCGGTCTTGTCGTTATCATCAGGTTTCTTAAAACCCCTGTCGGCGATTATGACTCTCGGAAGCCGGCCGTGCCTTGTCTCCTTTGCCCCGCTTAAGCGCTGGTCCAAGTCGTATTCGATCTCCGAAGCGTCTTTGCTCATGGTCTGCTCAAAAACATAATTGGCAAAGGCCAGGATCTCACATGTACTCCTGTGATTTTCCTTCAGATAACGGACAACGCCCTTCTGCGTTCCTGCATTGATCTCTTCCATCCTGTTGCCGAAGATATTCGGATCGGCGAAACGGAACTTATAGATGCTCTGCTTGATGTCACCGACGCGGAAAACATTACCCCCGGCACTTTCAAAGCATTCAATGATCTTGTCCTGAAGCCTCGTGTTATCCTGGTACTCATCGACAAAGATCTCTTTGAACTTCTCTCCGTAGAATCCGGAAGCCTCTTCAGTCTTCAGAATCTCATATGCCGTATGTTCGAGATCGGAGAAGTCCATGCCATGCATACTGTTCTTTAATTCCGCATAGATCCTGTCCGTCATCTTGAGCAGTTCGACAAAGCATCTGACGGCTTCAGTACCTGCCTTCTGGTTCGCGAGCATCTGCTCTTTGTCAAGGCCGATAAGGCTGCTGAATTCCTCCGGAAGATCATACGGGTTCTCATATTTGACTCCTTTCCAGGAATCCGGATCGATAAAGTGCCTGAATGCGACCATGGCAAGAAAAGCCTTGTCATCGCCTCCGAAGTCAGCTCCTTTGAAGATGTTGTTGTACTGAAGCCCTGCAAGTTCCTTCAGCGGAGCAAGATATATGAAGTAATCAGCTCCGGTATGGGAAGCGTATGCATCAATGGCAGCATCGATCCGCTTTACCGCTTCATCTATGAAATCACGGTTAGTGTATTCTACAACTATCTGATAAGCATCATGAGATGCCAGCACCGCATCGAACTCACTGTCGAGCAGCATCGACTTTATCTTCGCAAGAAATTCCACGATCTTCTGCGTTATCTCGTTGCCGTCTTCGAAATACATTATCAGGCCCTTTTCATCACGCTCCTCGCGCTGACTTACAAACCTCTCGCATACATCCAGATAATCGGGAAGACTTCTCAACGTCTTGTAAATGCCTGTCACGATATTGACCAGAGAAATATCGCTTCTTCCGTCACCGAATCTTCCGGTAAACCTGACAAACGCATCATCTTCAGAACCGCACTTCGCATACAGTTCCCTGACAGCATATTCTGCAGCGGACTGAAGCAGCACGCCTCTCTCGCTTTCGGTGATTATCCTGCACGAAGGATCGGTAAATTCGGCCATTGGGCCATCTTCTATCAGATAACCTTTCTCCTTGATGACACGCGAACAGAATCCGTGCATGGTCTGGATATATGCATTGGGAAGCAGATCTATCTGTGACGACAGATGCGATGCAAGTTCATTGTCGCCTGCGGCAACAGCCTCGCTCCTCAGTTCCCTCAACTTTGCTTCTATCTTATCGGACATGTGAGCTGCGGCATCTTCGGTAAATGTAACGACGAGCATACTGTCTACGGAGAGTGTGCCTGTCTTGACCTCATCACCTATCCTTGCCGTAAGCACGGTCGTCTTTCCTGAACCCGCAGATGCGGAAACGAGGATGTTATTAAGCGGTTCTTCGATTATCTTTTTCTGTTCGGGAGAAAAATCCATAACTCACTCCTCCTTTCCCTTATCTTCTTCATCAGCTTGGTCCAGTATCTCTTTCATGGCGAGGATCGTACGTCTGTCTCCACGGTCCATACTCTTATCCGCGCCGATCTTCTTGGTGACGTCATCGTATCCCGGATCTTTCCTGGCTCTTCCGCTCGCGGTAGGTTCCGCGAAATTCTCGGATTTCTTGACGATATCTTCATACTTGCTCTTCGAGCCGGTATTAATCTGAGGTCTTCCCTTAGATGAGGACGGATCGTTTCCGCAATATCCCTTATAGCAGCAGTAACTGCACAGATCCAGATGCGGAACGGCAGTCACGGCGTCAGCCTTGCCCTGTGATATCTGGTCAACGCTTTCCTTTATGATGTGCTTTGAATATCTGATTGCTATCTTTACTGCCTCGTCATCATAACCGGAAAGCTGCGGGAGACATACGAGCGGCTCATCGTCTATATTGGCTTTAAGTCCGACAAGAACATAACCGTAGTCGTCAATTACCGCTTCATTTCCTTCGCGGACATTCTTATCAAGTATCGCTCCGGAATATGCGGGAAGCTGGATCTGGATCCCTTCCAGGAGCTTTACGGCATCTACGGCTTTATCGCCGCTCTTATAGTCGATCGTTCTTATATGGACCCTGCCGTCCGCATCTTTCTTCATGTCAAACCTGTCGATAAAGCCGGAGAATTTCAGATCTATGCCTTCGTAAGGTATATCCAGTGTAAGTCCTTCACCGCCTATCTTTTCCTCCACGCCTTCAGGGACAAATCCGGTATCGACGGAATCCTGCAAAACATCTCTGAACATCTTGCCGAACATCCTGCGGAGCTTGGCATATGTATCCATCTCAAACGCCTTATCAGTCGGATTGCCCTCTTTATCGACTGAACCGAAAACCGCTCTTGAAGCAACTGCAGCCTTCAGGCATTTGTCCGCAAACTCATCGTATTTCCCCTCATCTTCAAGGAGTTCTCTCGCCATCTTTTCAAACACCGCGGGATCTTTACCGCTCTCATCCCTCAGCGTTCTGTAAGCAGTCTCGAACATTCCGTGGATAAGACTTCCGAAGGAATTGACCTGCACCTTTGTGTTGTCTTCTCTCGGCTCGATCCTGAGCTGTTTTTTTAGCATGAACTGGAATGCGCATTGCCTGAAGCTTTCTATCGACGAAACGCTGACATATATGACCTTGGCCTTCCCTCCGTCCCTGTTTACTGTAAGAAGTCTCGACATGATATCGGGAGGTATCGCGGCCTTTTCAAAATCGTGATTGAAGATCACCTGTTCACCGGCTATAGGATTCTTAAACGTGTTTACTATGTGGTACTCAGGATCAGTGCATCTCTCGAGAAAATCGAAAACACGGCTCTTAGCCGCACCATACTCGTGCACCATGCAGATCCTGTCAGTTGCGGATCCCAGTATGAGACAGGCCGTAATGAATTCCTCACGCATCTTGCTCTCCGCCTTATCAGGCAGTTCGATGCTTTCAGTCGAAGAAGACAGGCTCTTGAGTTCGGAACCGCTCAAAAGGCCTTCCCTCATCCTCATATACGGGAAATTATCTTTCTGAGCACCTATGATAAACAGCACTTTGCACGGTGTCACAAAAGCGTGCTCGGGAGTGGTTATCTCGATCGAATCCACCTTCAAAGGGATCGTTCCCTCGGTACGGTTTCTCATGTCTGTCCTCAGCATGGAGATAAAATCCTTCTGGCTTATCTCACAGTCGTTCATCTCATGAGTCGAGCACATGAGCAGGCTTACGAGCTCATCGTATCCGCGCACCAGAGCTACTGCCGCAGCATCGTCCCCGCGGTCCGATAATTCATCCCTCAAAGGCTCGATAAAGCTTCTCATCTCATCGAAATACTTGAGGCTCGCGCCGGCCTTCCCGGCCAGGGTCTTTTCGCTGTAGATCAGATCACAGGCTTTCTTCAGCGGAATGAGTTTTCCGGTAACGATGTGCTCATAAAAGAACTTTCCCGCATCGACAAAACCCTCATCAATTCCGGGAACTGTCCCCTTTATTATCCAGAGTTTCCGTGCCTTTCCGTTCTCACCGTCATCAATGTCGACATAGGCATTCTCATCAAAGAGCCTGACGGCATCAACTATATTCTTTGCGTAACAGTAATTCTCAAAACTGTCAGCTATATAAGGCGGTATCCTGAGCATGCCGGAGCGCATCGCCTTCATGACGAGTTCGAGCGCAAAACCGGATCTCGGCAATTCCAAAAGGATCTGCATCATATATGGAACGACAGTCCCTCCCAAAGCGATCTTGCGGTCGATAAAGACATCAAGACCGTATAATTCGGCAGTGCTCCTCATCCTGGGGAGGATATCCTCATTGCAGCATACTATCCTTATGTCACGGTATCTGTATCCTTGGTTCCTGGTAAGATCAATGATCTCACTGAAAATGTATCCGACCCTGTCATCAATGCCTGCAAGCTCGGCCAGTCTCACTTTTCCTTGTGTATCAAGTCCTTCCGGATTAATATCAAACGCAAAATCGTGAACAAGAGCACTTAACACGTCATCATTATCATGAACGTCAAGCAAATCCTGAACGGCACCGTTTTCTTTGAGCATCTCCATGAAATCCGCACCGGTCTTATACACGGAGGAGAATCCGGCATCGCCGCTTTCCGCAAGGACATTGAATTCGATATCGCTCCCGAGATCCGACAGGAGAGATACGAGCCTTATCTCTTTAGGCGTCAGCATACGGGTAGCACCAAAACCTACAAAGACGATCTTAGACTTTAAGACCGCGGAAAGTCCGCTCCTTCGCCTCGATGACAGTTCACCGGCGGACAGCTGCGACAGTTTCTCACATGCCATCGCGATAGGTTCACGCAGAAGATTAAGTCCGAACTTCACATTCAGATGCTCAAGCTCGCTCATTATGAGATGGAGATCCCTGAGCTTATTTACAAACGCAGGAGAAGCAGATGAGTTATCCAGAGAACTTATGGCATTCCCGATGTCGGAGATACCGACTCCGTATCTCGAGAAGTCGCCAAGGAGAGCTATCATCATATTGATATAGTCGATCCTTGAAGACAGAGCACCGAAAGCCTTCAGCTTGTCCCTGTTATTCGTCAGGATATTGTAGATTGCATTGCGGAGCATGATCTCCCCGCCTTCGGCGACATAATTGACACCGAGATCGTCAAGGATGTTTCCTGCGAGTTTCCTGAAGCTCAGAACGTCGCCGGAGACCAGCGATGCGGAAAGCGTCAGTTCACCGCCTTCGACATCTATCCTGCTGTTTTCCCTGCCGCCGTCCTCTTTAAATGCCAGGACTTCACGTTCAACCTGCGCCTTGGCAAATTCCGGAGCGACGAAGATTATCTCCCTGCCGGCTGATTCCTTAAGCGCTGCTTTGATAATGTCACCGGAAACAGGCTTTATCGCACTGTAAGTCTTGAATCTTATCATAACCATACCTCAGAAATTCTTTCTGATATGATTGTACGATATGTCCTGTCTTTTTCAATGCGATTAATGGGACAGTTCACATGGTCATGACCTTGATGTGTTCCTGTTTTTTGAAAAGTTCAGAACCGACAATGTCATTAAACGGATCACTGTATCCGCGGTTGTCCGGAAGAACGTTGACAAAAACTATATCAGACAATTCACCACACATAAAACTGACCGTACTCGGGAAAAGGAATATCTTCTTTCCGTCAAATATCTTATCGAGCAGCTGCCCCGGAATGTTCTTGGGACATTCTATTATCTCCATAGAATCGCTTGTGTAAACGAACTCATCTCTGGGGTGCCTTTTCAGAACGATCCGATCAAACCCGAAAACACGGATAATGTAATCGACTATCTTAACCGTAAGGCTGTCATCCGCACCGAAATCCTCTCCGAATGGCGTGGTAAAGAGCACCGGGGTCTTGGGATCCAGATGGGAAAGCTTGCTGATGTCTTCCTCATATATCGACGCAAAATGTCCGACAACCTCATCCGTTACATCCAGAGCACAGACTGAAGCGGCCTTCGCGGTCGAAGATGCAAGTTCTGGTCTGAACATATAGAGTCTTTTGCCTTTATAAAATGCATATCCGTTTTCAGCCGGAACATAGTCGAACAGACCGTCTTCGACAAGAACAATCTCCGCGGCATTCACACCGGCGTAAAACGGGAGCAGATCGTCAGGAACATAAGAGGACATATATACCCTGTCCCACGCGGTTCCGCATATATCTTCATATCTGACGTATCTAAGCGCCGGATAGAGTCTTACGATATCCTTTTGAAGCGAGGCAAAAGTCTCAGGATTACGCACATAATGGGGATTGATGGTATAAGCATCCTGATCCGAAGGGATCCGGACCAGACATTCTTCCATAAAGATCATGATATTCTGGATCAGATACAGATTGCTTGTCATATGGCATTTCCTTCATGGTACAATCTTTTCATATAGATTATGCACCATTTTGCATTTGTGTAAATGCCGGAAGATATGAGCAAGACAGACAAGATACCGATCAGGAATAAGAACATCAGGTTATTCATCAGTTCCACTTTCAAGGATTTTACCGAAGAAAGAAGGATACTGAACGAAGAAGTATTTCCGGAGATCTCGAGATACTGCGAAGAGAAAGGATTTGTGTTCCAGGTAGTAGACCTGAGATACGGTGTCCCTCTTGAAGCGAGCGAAGATCACACCATAATGAAGATCTGCCTGGAAGAGGTTGCCAGATGCCGCAACACCGGCTACTACTTAAACTTCCTGATGATGCTCGGTGACAGATACGGTTATACACCCGAACCCATGTCGATAAAGAAAGAGGACTTTGATCTCCTCATCGATTGGGTCTGCACTTATCACGGTGAACTTGAACCGCTCATCAGGAGCCACTACACCCTGGACGAGAACTTCATTCATCCGTCTTATGCATTCCATGCCGGCAAAGACACAACGAATGAACAACGCGAAAAGATGCAGGAACTGTTCAAGCAGGCATTCCTGAGCAGTGAACTCCGTGAGAAGCTCGGAGAAGGAAAAGTCAATGAATACTTCCTTTCGGCCACAGGACAGGAGATATGGAAAGGAATGCTGAGCGTCGATGACGAGGAAGCGCTTAAGCACATCATATGCCTGTACCGTCATCAGAGATCGGTCGAACCCGAGACTGGAATTACGCAAAAAGCTCTTAAAACGTTGTTATCCGATGTAAAAGAACATTTCGAGAAACACAACATAAACAGCAGTGATTCCGTATACGATCTCATGTGCGAAGACGAACACGATGCCCGTTACTTTGAAGAATTCAAAACAGACATGTTGTCCGCCATCAGAAGGATCGCGGATGACTCGATAAAACAGTATATTTCAGCAGACATCTCAGACCGGAAAAAACACGACCTTTTCATGCGAAGTTATCTGGGCCTTCCTCCGGAAGGTCCTTACGATGCAGGCCCGCTGATGCACGGCCGTGAAAAAGAGCTTTCAGCCGTACAGGCTTTCCTTGATGAAGATAAAGAACACGACGTGTGTCTCATTTCAGGAAAACGCGGCAAGGGCAAGACTTATCTTATGGCTCTGCTGGCGGCGAAGATGCAGAACATGGAAGAACAGGGTGACTGCGTAATCTGCAGGTTTGTCGGAGGGACTCCGGGAAGCACCGATCCCGTTATCCTGGTGGAAAGCATCTACAGGCAGCTATGTGCGGAAGCAGGCATTACCGCAACCCCTCACACCTCATACAGCAAATCGTGCGAAGCACTGAAATATGTCATCGCCGAATACTTCGGGAGCAACAAACGCAAGGTCTTCATTATCGTAGACGCGGCTGACCAGATCGCTTTCAAGCGCAAGGATGAAAGGACTCTCTGGATACCCGAAGGCATATCAGACAATGTTAAGGTCATCGTCAGCAGCAATGACAAAAAATCTGTTCCCAAAAACACACCGGCAATAAGACTCGGCAGCTTGAGATCTGATGATGTATCCGAGGCCGTATCCGCACTCCTTTCCAAAGAGGGACGCACTGTCAGCAGCCAACAGATGGAACTCCTTCTTTCCGTCTACAAAAAAGTGGGCAGGCCCATTTACATCAGATATCTCGCAAACATCATCACGGGCTGGCAGAGCTCTGATTTAAAGCGTCCTGCGGATCTCGGAATAACCGGAAACGAGAAAGATCCGAAAGATTATATTGACGAAGTCCTCGGGATATACATCAGCGGTCTTCAGAAGAAATTCGGTAAAGCTCTGGTCAGATACACTCTCGGATATTTACTGATATCAGAACACGGATTATCCGAAAGAGAACTGCTCAGGCTTTTGGCTTTTACGCCCGAAGTAATGAAGGAATACAAGAACTACTTTCATGCCAGGAAAAGTGATGTAGATAAAATAACCAAGCTCGGTGAGATACCTTATATGGTATGGTCACGTTTTTATTACAGTGTCAGGGGATCACTTAAGGAAGTCGAATTCAACGGCGACATACTTTACGATTACTATCACCTCACGGCAGCCGAAGCCGTGGAACATATACTGGGCGATGACTTCATTAAAGAATGCCGCAGCCTTCTCTGCAGTTACTACGAGAGCAGACCATACTTTCCTTTCGAAAACAAACTGAAACCCGACACCAGAAAAGTCTCCGAATTAACATATCAGTATTGCCGGGCAAAAGACACCGGACACCTTCTGGAACTCATAAAGAGCCCTGAGTACATATCAGCCATGTACGGTGCCGGCAATTTCCATATGCTTACTGATGTTCTGAAAACAGTCTGGAAATCGTCAGGCCGTCAGAAGGACGCCATAGCAACAAAGATGTTTGAAGATACACTCAGGTATTATGTCGGGAACGATGTCACAGATCCTTTCCTTGAAAGACTTCACAGTGCCTTGGCATTCGATGAGGATGACAGGATAAGAAGTCTTCATAAAGCAGTTTTCGAAAAAGGCTTCAGCGCACCTTATATCGAGTCATTGATAAAGGAAGTCTATACCGGCAGAGATACCTCCGCCCCGGCTAAATTCTTTGAGCTTCAATGCAAAGCCAAAAGGATGAACTCCCTCAGAAGAAAATACTCAAAGCAGCAGGAAGTGGAAGATCTGCTAAATTATCTCGAGAGTGCTGACGGAGTAGCCGTTATAGAAGATTATCTCGGGTCAGCACCGGAGCTGTCTGACAAACAGTCCAAGAATCTCTTCGCGGAACTTTCCAGGATGTATTATGAGATATCTTATGTAAACTATCTGTCAGGTGATAAAGCCGATGCAAGAAAATACATGAAGCGCAGCATCAGTTATGCAAGACGAAGCAACAATGAGATCAGCATGCAGATCTCCCTTCTGGTCTATTTTCAGATCATCATGTATACCAATCCTCTTGCCATACACAGCAAATACTTTTTGAAAAAATATATCGACACGGTAAAAAATGCGCTAAAGATATTTTCCAGGAACAGCAGCGATAGCGAGAACGCGTCCAGATGGGTTTCCAACGCATATGTTTATCTCGTTCAGGGTTACTTTTTCAGCAACAACAGAAAGATGGCCGAAAAATATGAGAATAAATACATGGCCAGTTCCTGGATAAGGAACAACAAGTCACACAACAAAACCCTGCATCCGTACACACTTATCCTGAGCAAAGACAACAGCGGACTTAAAGACTCCGTAACAGAAGCGATCGAGAAACTTAACAAAGCCAGGACAAAGGGCGAAGGCATCAGCATCGAATTTGCCGTTCTTGATCTTTATCTGATGCTGGCAGGACTGAATAAACTCATCGACAGAACAGGTGCCGCCGCATGTTCCGGATTTATCAGTGACGCTTCCGGGTTCTACGAATACTTCTATAACACCGGCAACTGTACCGATTCAATGGGCAACATGTATTTCAAAGAACATATCGACAGTGAATACAGAAAGATGAAGGGAAAGACAGACATGATCTGATCCTGATCAGACGTATCCGTTCCTTGGCTTTTTTGTCAGTTTGTCATTTCAAAGAATCCATCAGTCTTATCTTGGGTCTGTCAGGTTTCTGCTCAAAACTCAAAGTGCAGATGAGAGCGGTTGCAACGCCCTGAAGATCAAAGTGGGAATTGAATATCCCGATACTGTTCGAATACTTTTCACCGATATTGATCTGCGGAAGTCCCATAGAATAACCGAAAAGCAGATAAGGGATATTTACGTGCATGATCTCCCTTACGGTCTTCTTTTCGATGAACAGCACTCTCTTATCCGTGATCACTTTGCCCGTCTTTCCGTGAACAAAGATGCCGTCATCGTTATAAAGGATAATCTTTTCCGATGTCTGCAGGTTTCCTGATATCCTGTTTACGATATCTCTCATATTTTCCTCACGGATACCCGGTGCCGAGATCTCGTTAAAATTCAGCAGATAATCGCGCATATACTGCACTATTTTTTCAGACGAATCATAATCGTTCAGCGTACGGACAAAAGCCGAGACCGTGGGAGCGGTCTTCGGATTATCAAGAAGTTTCTTATAGTCCCATTCGTAGACAAACCAGTCTTTGCTTACAGGGCTGTCACCGACTTCCTTCCTGGTCGTATCATCGAGGGTAAATTCACTTCCGCAGTATTTGCATACCAGCCTGTTTCTGTTGTCGGAAAGTTCAAGCTTTCCGGAACAGTTGGGACACTTGTTTAACTCCATTATTGTTACCTCCGTTACTCGTATTCGTAATAATAGATGTCGCCATTTTCATCGACATTGAACTCGACAAAATCTGTCAGATAGAAATCGTAATAGATGTCATCGATGCAGAATGCATACAGGAAATCAGCGGTATCCAGTAGCGCATAGACGAGTTCGAAAGTTCCGGAAACAACATATTCAGCACCTTCCCACTCATACTCATTGTCATCGTCTTCATCAAGTGATATGGATACATATGTCGGAACGATCTTATCTCCCGGAACCACGGGTGTTACCTGTCTTGAAGAAGCACCGTTCTCATCTATTCCGTCCCAGGCACCTTCAACAACTGCTTTTCCCGTATCCAGGTCCATCCTGATGCGGAGATTAGTCTCAATGCCGTTCAGAAGCACGGGAGATGAATAAATGACATAATCATAGTCCATGTCAACAATGGAAGTTGACAGATTCTGTCCGTCAGGAAGGGACAGCCAGTAACCGTCAAATCCGTCTTCGAACTTTCCCGTCTCCCAATCACAGTAAACGTCATAAGTCTCTCCGAGAAGCAGAGCCTCATTTTCTTCATCGAGCACCTGATAGACAAAGGCACTGACTGATGATGTGCGGTCAACGCTCTTCGGAGTAAGCGTGAACGAATAGTAGCCGTCTTCGTTGATGCAGGGTTCTTTAAGGAAACTGATACAGGGACTCTCACCTGTCGGCTCATAATAATCCGCATAGTCCCAGTGGTCGTTGTTTACTGAACGGGTGCGGTAGAATCCGGAATCGTAATCGTAATCAAAGAATCCGCCTGAGCTCCAGCAGTCATCGTCATCAAACCAGTAATCATCACTATAGCCGAAATCATCATCCGAATAGCCATAGTCATATGCGGTGTAGTCATAATCCTGGTCTTCATCATCACAATACCAGTCGTCTTCATCCTCATCGTAATACCAGTACTCGTGTGACGATTCATCATAGTAATAATAGACATCATCTTCGGTGAAATAATAATATCCGGAATCGGCATCATAATATCCGTAATCACCATCACCGTAATCATCATCATAGTTGATGGAACTGCTGAAATCCTGACGGTCCACAAAAGAAGAATAAAACGGACTTATGCTTACATTTCCGAAAATGCTGAGTTCCATAGAACCTTCAACAGACAGCGGATAATAGATGGACATTCCGGAGCACCCGTAATGCCTCTGACCGGTAACGTTGTATGAGACGGCCGTATTTATGGCGGAAATGGCATCATCTACGTCAACATAATCACTGCAGGCATTGATAAGACCGCCGAGATCGACCATGTTTGTATATCCTTCCGATCTGTTGTTGCCGCCGAAATTATCTGCCTCCTCTATCTCCCTGATCATGTCCGTAAGTATCGATGTGCTCTCACTCGCCTCATACATACCTTTCGCAAAGATATTGAAAGCCTTTATAACATCATCGATCTTATCGAGTTCGATAACGGACATGGTAACGTCATCACAATCGTCGTCTCTTTCGCATGCCTCATAAAAACTGTCGCAGACTACTGTTCCGACATCGTCGCCGCTGCATTCAGGGTTTTGCGCAAGATAATCACCGAGTGCGGTGTAATCCCATCCGCTCCCGGGTTCCGTTTCCTGTGACGCTATCATGTAACGGGAATATGAAGCAAGGATATTCGCCGTCTCGACAGTACTCATCAGGCACGCATCAAAACCTATAAACTCGAAACGGTCGGTCATGTCCTCGAACGCACTTAAGAGCGCACAGTCGATCTCACGAATACCCAGAGAATCGGAATCATATAATTCATCGAAGCATACTCCGGAAATGCTTCCGCCGCCGTGATTCCAGAAGATGAGACCCATGCGCTCGGCAGGATATTCCTTTACACCCCACTTCAGAAAATCAGCCAGTGTCGCCGAGTCGCCCATATTGGAATCCTTCAGGCTTTCCACGAGAACCGCATCGTGGTCCTCAATTACGAACCTGTCGCACCCGCCGTCAGAAGCATAATTATTCTGCCATTCATATGCACCTCCGGTCTGGACAACAAAACGCACTTTATCAGATGAAGCGGCATCACACATTTCTTCAAGATCGTATGTGGCCGCACCGTCATCAGACTCAAGATCAGAGCCGCACAGATAAACGAATACAGTCCAGCTCCCGTCTTTAGCCATGGGTTTCTCGGCAGATTCCGGTCTCGTTATAGTCGTATCACCGGTATTACGGTCAACCGTCATCTGAACCGAAGCTGCCGTAAGCAAATGGCTGTCACGGTCATCAGTGGGTTTTGTCTGTGTGGTCTGATGGGTCTCATGACCATCGTCATCATAGTCATCATCAAAATCACAGCCTGTGAACAGGCTCAAAACAAGGCCGGCGGCCAAAATCGAGGAAAGTATTCTTTTAATATGCATAAAACAACTCTGCTCCTTATTATCTCAACTTGCCTAATGATACCCGAAACAAGTACAACTGCAAATAATATCTTCGTCTGAACGGAACATCAGCAGTTTCCGGTATACACATAATTCAAAGTCTCCCGCGCGGTTTCGGCAAGTCCGTAAACCGTTCCCACAGGCGTGGGAGGACGGTCGGTCATATGAAAACACGGGAAAAACCTGGAGACATGCAGAGGGATATCTTTGCCGCAAACATTGCCGGAAGCGTCTTTCAAAGAAGATATCCAATCTGTCATCTCCTTGATCATTTCATGAGAATCGTTGATCCCGGGAACGATGAGGCATGTCAGTTCAACGTGCGATATCTTCACCGCCCCGGCTATGAATTCCATTGTCATCCTCATATCGCCGCCCAAAACATGCTTATAAGTATCGGGATCGAAACACTTTAGATCGATATTCATCGCATCGATATACGGTCCGATCTCCTCCAGAACAGCCAGTTCCGCGGTACCGTTGCTCACTATGACATTTTTCATTCCCTTTTCGTGCGACAGCCTGGCAGTATCGCGAACAAATTCATAACCTATAAGCGGTTCATTATATGTAAAAGCTATCCCGATATTTCCGTTCTTTTTCTGTCTTTCCGCTGCAGATACCAGCTGTTCCGGGGTTATCGTCTCTGCACTTACGGCAAATTCCGCTGATTCTTCACCCCACGAGATCTCGCTGTTCTGACAAAAAGGACACCTCAGATTGCAGCCGTAACTTCCTACGGATAAAATCTTTGAGCCCGGATAGAAGCGATGTAGAGGTTTCTTCTCGATAGGATCCAAAGCCAAAGCGGTTATCTTTCCGTAGTTTGAATCAGCAACCCTGTCAGCAAGACCTATCCTCGCTCCGCAGAAACCCATACTGCCTTCTTTAAGATCACAATGCCTGAAGCAGACATGACATCTGGTCATATAACCTACCCCGCACATTAAGTATGGCGCACCACTTCGAAGCGCTGGAGATAATACTCCTCATCAGGACTTATGCCGCCCTTCTGCATCGCGATCGCAACCTGGTAATCGACTGTATCCACACCTTCCAGATCAGGAAGCAGAAGACCGCGTCTGCCATCGGAAGTCGAGACTATAACTCCATAACGTTTAACATCAAGCTGCTCCTTCGACTCAATATCCTCGGGTTCGCCAAGAACATCTACATTGATCTCGAGGAACGGAAGTTCATCTTCCGACACAAGATCGAATCTCGGATCACTCACAGCCGCTTTTATTGCATTATTTGCTATTTCCTGCGCTATGCTTCCCGTGGTGGGAAGTATCGTTCCTATACATCCTCGGAGACTGCCGTATTTATGTATGGACACAAATGCTCCTGCTTTTTTATTCAGAAGCTGATCTATATCCTCTCCGTCCTTTGCGAGCTGATACAGATCATCAGGTATACTGAGCCTTTTGCGCTCTCTGACATATCTTTCGATCGAGAGTCTGGCAAGGCGGACATATATGTCAGATGCTGCCATCTTCTCTGTTTCAGCCTGTTTTGCCCTTGTAAGATATTGCTCCAGGAAATTTCTTTCGGGGTCATCTCCGTCCTCAGGACAGAATGTGCATATCCCGTAACCTACTCCGGTTACATCTTCGTGAGACAGGACTTCCGCTCTGACTTGTTTGCCGTCCCAGATACCCGCCATTATCACGAATGAACGGTGTCCGCATTCAGCGGCCTTGTCACAGAAATCCTCGCTGAAATCAAAGAGTTCGTCAAACCGGGCACTGCCCATGACGTCCATGATGCGGTCGTCATACTCGGGGCCTTCTTTTGCAAACCCGTACGGACCGTAATCCTGAAGTTTATGTGAAAGATCTCCGCTCGCAACAAAGACCGCCCGTCTTCCGAGTTTTTCTATTGCTTCCGCAATTATAAGACCCAGCCTGTAGTGTTCGACTAAATGTAGTCCTGAAAGCCCTATCCTTACTATCTTTCCGCCCTTGTATTTTTCCCGGATAAACCACAAAGGGACCATTGTCCCGTGATCAAGTTCCTTCTGTTTCTCACCAAGTGTACCGCACGGAAACAACTCAGTGTCAGCTATCTCGCAGATCGCATTTACTAGTTTCTCATCGTATTCCTCATCAAACGTGACAGATGGTGCACCAAACCCGGAAAACGACCCCACGGCTCTGTTTCCGGGAGAAATATGAAAATAGTCGCCGTACATAACGGAATGCGGACTGGTGATAACGATCGTCTCGGGCTTGATCGCTGCGATCTCGTCAGCTACCTTCTCATATGATGCGATTGTCTTCGCAACCTGCTTCTCGCTTCCCCTGCCGACACCGGGAACGATCAGAGGGGGATGAGGAACCATAAATGAAGCAGCGAACGGCATAATGTCACCTTCTTCCGTTATTACTGTTCGGATGTTAAAACTCCGTTTTTCTTCTTCAATTATATCATTGCAAAAGCATCAGAACCCGTCCGGTCACACCGCTAAGGCCGGAAGGACTTTGGTCTCGACGAATTCAACCCTGTCATATATAGCAGGCTTGAATGTACCCGTCACTCCGACGGAAACACCCAGTTCCTTATTGACGTAGATCAGATTACCTCCGTCACCTATCGCTGCATAGACCTCTCTGCCGCTATATGGCTTGTACCAGAGATATCCGTACTCCATATTTCCGAATCTCTCACCAAGCCTGATACGGGGTGTGAGCATTTCTTTCATGTAACTTTCAGAAATGATCCGCTTTCCCCCGAACACTCCGTTGTTTAAGACCAGATCACCGAGTCTGGCAAGGTCTCCGGCGGAAAGACACAGTCCCCACCCGGCCGTTACAGAACCCTTGGGATCTGAATACCATTCATTCTTTCTGGGAGCCTTATTCATGAGAAAATCAAACTGATCTTCTTTTGAACTGTCGCCGTGAATCTTATGCTCAGGTATTCCCAGTGGCACAAACAGTTCCCTGTTGGCCAGATCTATCAGTTTCTTACCGGAAGCATTCTCGATTATCCCGGCAAGGATCTGTATTCCGAGTGTCGCATACTTAAACTCACCCGTAATTCCTGCGCGCCCTCCAAGAAGATCCAGCACTGCCAGTGTCCAGTCATCTGAAGTGCATACCTTTTTCCACGGTTCGGAACGGTACTTATATGGTGCCGTCATGGTAAGAAGATGCTCTACTGTTACATCGTAAATCGTTTTCTCTCCGCGCTTGATCTGATAACCGGGAAAGAATGATATGACCTTCTGTCCAACATCAGAGATGTAACCTTTATCAATTGCGATACCCGTCAGCAAAGACATTACGCCTTTGGTCACCGACATGACATTGACCGCATCGGAAGTCGTATATCCATGCCAGCAGTCCTCATAGACGGCAGCACCATCCTTTATGGCGCATATCTGGCAGATATTGCTCTCGTTACCCTTGCTTTCCTCAACTGCTTTGTGAAGTTCATTTGTGTTCATAATAAGCCTCTATTTATCAGTATTCGGACGTCCTGATAAGTAGGCTAATATGATTAAAAATTCTTTTCAAGCACTTTTTTATCCGTTGATCTTTCTCATGCATCTCATTGCATTGAGGATAGCGATTATAAGCACTCCAACGTCACCGAATACGGCAAGCCACATATTAGCTATTCCAAGTGCACCGAGGATAAGGATCACCGCTTTGACACCGAGAGCGAAAATGATATTCTCCCAGACGATCTTCATTGTTTTTCTCGCAATCCTGATGGCACCGGCGATCTTCGACGGCTTGTCGTCCATAAGAACGACATCAGCAGACTCTATCGCAGCATCGGAACCCATCGCGCCCATAGCGATACCGCAGTCTGCGCGCATAAGTACGGGAGCATCATTTATCCCGTCGCCAACAAAAGCAAGTCTTCCCTTTTCCGAGCTCAGCAATTCTTCCACTTTAGCTACTTTATCCGCGGGAAGGAGCTCAGCAAAGAATCCGGTCAGTCCGAGTTTGTTTGCAACACTTTCGGCAACGCTGTGCTTGTCTCCGGTCAGCATGATAAGCTTCTTGACTCCGACATTCTTCAGCCCCTTAACGGCAGCTTCGGAATCAGGTTTTATCTGATCGTTGATAATGATGTGTCCGAGATAATCGACCACTCCGTTATCTTCTCTTGCAACATGTATTATCGTCCCGGTCAGATGACAGTCGTGCCATTTGGCACCGCACATCTCCATGAGCTGGCCGTTGCCGCAATAATATGTTTTTCCGTCAACTACTGCCTTTACGCCCTTGCCCGCGATCTCACTTACATCACCAATAAGAGACTTATCGATATGTCCCTCATGCGCTCTTACGATCGACTGCGCAACAGGATGGCTCGAAAAGCTCTCACAGCATGCTGCGATGTCTTTTAGTTCAGCAACGCTGACTATATTCGGATGGACATCATCAACTTCAAACACACCCTTGGTCAGTGTTCCCGTCTTATCGAAAACAACAGTATCTATCTTCGAGAGCACTTCCATATATCCGGCACCCTTGATCAGTATGCCGTCCTTGGATGCGCCGCCAATGCCTCCGAAGAAAGAAAGCGGAACAGATACGACAAGAGCGCACGGGCACGATACAACAAGGAAAACACAGGCTCTGGTAAGCCATTCTTTCCAAACTTCCCAGCTGCCTATTCCCAGGAAGATCGGAGGTACGATACCAAGTATCAGCGCTGCGATAACAACTGCAGGTGTATAGTATCTTGCAAACTTCGTGATAAAGTTCTCGACTTTTGCTTTCTTGTCGGAAGCATTCTCGACAAGTTCCAGTATCTTCGATACGGTACTCTGTCCGAAAGTAGATGTCGTTCTTACTTTTATAACTCCCGTAAGATTCAGCGTACCCGATATGACATTATCGCTGTAAGTCTTATCAACCGGAGCAGACTCGCCTGTCAGAGCCGCCTGGTTAACTGTACTCGTTCCTTCGATGATGACACCGTCCAAAGGGATCTTATCTCCGGGTTTTACAATAATGGTCTCACCTATCTCAACTTCGTCGGGAGAAACTTCGATCTCTTCTCCGCCTCTTAAAACGCAGGCACTGTCAGGTCTTATATCCATAAGCTTGGCAATGGATTTGCGCGACCTTCCGACAGCTATGCTCTGAAACAATTCTCCGACCTGGTAGAAGAGCATTACGAATGATGCTTCAGGATATTCACCGGTGCCGAATGCACCGACTGTGGCGACCATCATCAGAAACTTCTCATCAAACACCTGACCGTGGATCAGATTGATAAATGCAGTCTTAAGGACGTCATATCCTGCGATCACATAGGGAATTGCATATAAGATGAGCTCAACCCACCACGGCAGTTCAACAAAATGAAGAACGGCTGCGATAACCGCCAGCAATGCCACTGCGATGATTATCCTGATGAGCATCTTTTTTTGTTTTTTGGTCAGCTTGTATTTCATAACTAATGATCTTCTACCACGGATAAATTACAAAGCCACAGCTGATGCACTGCGGCTTGTTGTTCTCAGAGTAAAACGGTGCAGTCAGGCTCGACTTTTGCGATAGCCTTAACAGCGAGTTTTACTATCTTGTCAAACTCGTCATCATCAGCTTCGATGGTCATCTTCTGCTTGATAAAGCTTACCTCACATCCCTTAACGCCGGGGATCTTAAGGATGGCTTCCTGCATCTTCATGGCGCAGTTTGCGCAATCAAGATCTTCAAGTTCAAATGTCTTTTTCATATTTATTTCTCCTTAAAATTTATTATTCCGTTAAATGCTCATATCCCTGAGCGATTATCGACTTGACGTGTTCGTCTGCAAGTCTGTAATAGATGGTCTTCCCGTCCCTTCTGCTCTCAACCAGATTAGCGGCTTTCAAAACCTTCAGCTGGTGTGAGATTGCGGACTGGGTCATGCCGAGAAGATCAGCTATAGCACATACACACATCTCATCTTCATAGAGTGCATACATTATCTTGATCCTGGTCGTATCCCCGAAGATCTTAAACAGGTCTCCAAGGTCCTGTAACAGCTCATCTGCGGGCATATCGGCCTTTACATGTTCAAGCAATGCGTCGTGATTATGAGGCATTTAGGTTATCTCCTTCCGCTTATCATATGAACGGTTGCTCATATGTTCATTTGTTCATTATACTATCACATCGTTTTTGCAGTGTCAACAAGGTGGATCACCACCCCTAAAATGCCGAAAATTAAGGCTTTTTTGCAAAAAAAATGCTCAAATTCCCTTGTTTTTAATGTCAAAGAACTTTATAATATCGACATTGTCGAGGGGGAAAGACCTCTAAGGCAAAAGATTTTTAACCCATTAGGGAGGAATTAATAATGAACAGAACAGAATTAGTTGATGCAATCGCTGTAAAGGCTGACATCTCCAAGAAGGATGCTGACGCTGCAGTTAAGGCTTTCATCGAAGTAGTTTCTGATGAGCTTCAGAACAAGGGTAAGGTTCAGCTCGTTGGTTTCGGTACATTCGAGACATCCGAGAGAGCTGCAAGAACAGGCCGTAACCCTCAGACAGGCGCTGCTACAAAGATCAAGGCTTGCACAGCTCCTAAGTTCAAGGCTGGTAAGGCACTCAAGGATAAGGTTAACACAAAGCCTTCCAAGAAGAGCAAGAAGTAATCTCATTCAACTGATTATTTT
>Ga0247611_10001805_pt1 | contig 37138 bp, 35 predicted proteins | sample 177DNAGHGhighgp2_FD_192422 | JGI IMG/M metagenome (GOLD analysis project Ga0247611, IMG submission 192422) | Sheep rumen microbial communities from Palmerston North, Manawatu-Wanganui, New Zealand - 1770 DNA GHGhigh gp2 | ecosystem: Host-associated > Mammals > Digestive system > Stomach > Rumen... | reverse complement strand
ATGACTTGGTTTCAAGTGTAAAGGTACAAAATTTTCTCCAGATGGCAAAATGTCAAAGAACAATTGTGAGTTTGAACCGTAATATTAACTAATGGTCCTGGAGCCCGGACTTTTTAAAGTGGACTCATGAATTATTATGAAAAAGGATAAGACACTTGATTCACTGTTCGAGATTGTGGACGAGCACAAGATTTATGAGTTTGCTAAGTCCTACGCTTATAAAGACGAAAAGTTTGCTGAACAGTTGAAGAAGAAATTTCAAAAGCAGTTGCCATCTGCGAAAAATGCTCCGACAAAGGCTGAGATGCTAAAAGCAATTGACCGCTGCTTTGGTCATGAGATGAGTAGGCCATCTTTTGACAGGTATCACAATTGGGAACCAGAATGGCTGGATTGGGAGTCTGTGGGTAAGGATCTGATGCGGGTGATACGGCAGACGCAGATACTCGCAGAGACCGGACATGCAGAACTTGCCTTGGATGTGGTATTAGCCTTGTTGGACCGTGTAGGCAATGAATATCAAGAGGAGTGGGACTGCGGTAGGGACGACATGGACTGGGAGGACTTGCATATTGACGAGATGACCGATGTCATCCGTACGGTATTTGACTCGGGAGAGATTTCCAAAGAACGGCAACTGAAAGTTTGCGACAAGTTAGAGCAGATGGACAGACTGGATGCCTTTGAAGATAGTGACTTTTATACCATCATAGAGGAGACACGTGAGGCATTGTTGACAGTCGATGAGCGCATCGTCAGCTTCAAATGTCATTTTGAGGAGGCTGTAAGCGACTATGCTAAAGAGTCTGCTGCAGTGGAGTTGTGGGATTATCTCATTGATCATAACAGGAATGCTGAAGCGGTGGCTTTCTACACCAAGAACAAGAATATACACCGTTTGCGCACCAAATACATTGACTGGCTCATCGAACACAATAAATTGTCTGATGCTTTGTTTGTTCTCGAAGAAGGAATTCAACAAGCCAGAGAGTGGCCGGGACTACAACTCAATTGGGAAGAGTGCAAGTTGGAGGTCTATGAGAAAATGAGTGACAAAGACAAAATTGTCAACCAAAATAAAAAGCTTTTCCTAAAAAGCCGCGACACGATGAAATATTATAAAAATCTTAGACAGTTGATTGATTCAAAAGAATGGCCAGACGAACTCCGGACACTATTGGGTAAAAAGGACTTCGGGCGGAGCGCCATATCTCATCTGGCCGAAATTTATGCATCGGAAAAATGGTATGACGAGCTCTTCAATCTGATGAAGAAGGCTGAATGCGACTTGTTGTCGGGATTAGAACGGTATGCCAAACATTTCGATGCAGACCAGCAACAGACGCTTGTGGCCCGATTGGAACCAGAATTGAGGCGTGTGGCAGAACATCAAATGGGACGTGAAAATTATAAAGAACTGGTGGCAAGATTGAAGAGACTCCAAAAGTGTTGTCCTGCAGGCAAACAACTGTCCAACCAACTCGTCAGCGACTTCCGTGTGAAATACAGGAACCGCCCAGCAATGATTGACGAGCTGTCAAAGTATAAGTAGAATCCCCGCTGACCGCATTGGTAGTATTTAGTGACACCACCATCATGTATACATTTGTTGCGTCTTATCTACCATTTTGTCGTGTCACAAATGTTTTGCAAATAAGGAAGAAAATGGCTTCTTCCTGATCCTTGCAGGATGGAAATTGCAAGTGTCTTCATGGCGGCAAAAGAATCAGTAAATATCCATAACTAATTAGCGCACAACCGAATGGCTGTGCGCTAATTGTGTTTATAGATATTTATCGTTGTTTATCGATATTTATCTTATTTGGCATCCGCCGAATAATTTCACGACTCGGCAATACTCAAACTAGTTTGGCATTGCTCTCGCTGCTCAATTATTTCACCTCCTCGAAGTCGGCATCTTGGATGTTGTCGTCGGTTTTGGTGTCTTCGGAAGAGGCTTGCTGGCCGCCTTGGTTGAAGCCTTGGTTGAAACCTTGGGCTCCGGGCTGTGCGCCGGCCTGGCTGTACATCTTCTGGCTGGCAGCCTGCATCACCTGGTTGAGGTTGTTGATGGCATTGTCGATGGCAGTGATGTCGCCGCTCTTGTGGGCGTCCTTCAACTGCTGCACGGCAGCCTCCACGTTGGCCCTGTCGCCACCCAGTTTGTCGCCATTCTCCTGCAGGAACGTCTCTGTCTGGAAAATCATCGAGTCGGCCTGGTTGAGTTTGTCGATACGCTCGCGCTCGCGCTTGTCGGCTTCTGCGTTGCGCTCGGCCTCAGCCTTCATGCGGTCGATTTCCTCCTTGCTCAGACCCGAGGAAGCCTCGATGCGGATGGCCTGCTCCTTGCCGGTGGCCTTGTCCTTGGCCGACACTTTCAGAATACCGTTGGCATCGATGTCGAATGTCACCTCAATCTGAGGAATACCGCGGCGTGCGGGAGCGATGCCAGTAAGGTTGAACTGTCCGATTGACTTGTTTTGTGCAGCCATTGGGCGCTCGCCTTGGAGCACGTGGATGGTCACCTCGGTCTGGTTGTCGGCAGCGGTCGAGAAGGTCTCGCTCTTCTTGTAAGGAATGGTGGTGTTGGCCTCAATCAGTTTGGTCATCACGCCACCGAGTGTTTCGATACCCAGTGTAAGTGGTGTCACGTCGAGCAGCACGATGTTGCCCACGCCGCCCTCGTTGTTGAGGATAGCACCCTGGATGCTGGCGCCCACAGCCACCACTTCGTCGGGATTCACACCTTTCGACGGCTCCTTGCCGAAGTAGTTCTTCACGAGTGTCTGCACAGCGGGGATACGGCTGGAACCGCCCACGAGAATCACCTCGTCGATCTGGCTGGTAGACAGTTTGGCGTCGGCCATGGCTTTCTGGCAGGGAGCCAGACAGGCCTGGATGAGGTTGTGTGCCAACTGCTCAAACTTAGCGCGGGTGAGCGTCTTCACCAAGTGCTTGGGCACTCCGCCCACTGGCATGATGTATGGCAGGTTAATTTCTGTAGATGTGCTGCTCGAAAGTTCAATCTTGGCTTTCTCTGCGGCTTCCTTCAGGCGCTGCATGGCCATCGGGTCCTGACGCAGGTCGGCGCCCTCGTCGTTGCGGAACTCCTGTACCAGCCAGTCGATGATGGCCTGGTCGAAATCGTCGCCGCCCAGGTGAGTGTCGCCGTTGGTGGAGAGCACCTCAAACACGCCGCCGCCAAATTCCAGGATAGAGATATCGAAAGTACCGCCACCGAGGTCGAACACGGCAATCTTCATCTCTTTGTTGGCCTTGTCGAGACCGTAAGCCAGAGCAGCTGCGGTAGGCTCGTTGACGATACGCTTCACGTCAAGACCGGCAATCTGTCCAGCCTCTTTGGTGGCCTGGCGCTGTGAGTCGCTGAAGTAGGCAGGCACGGTAATCACGGCCTCTGTCACTTCCTCGCCCAGATAGTCCTCGGCGGTCTTCTTCATCTTCTGCAGAATCATGGCCGAGATTTCCTGTGGAGTGTATTTCCTGCCCTCGATTTCCACACGGGGATAACCGTTCTCGTTGATAACCTTAAACGGTACGCGCTCGGCCTCTTTGCGGCTCTGCTCGTAGGTCTCACCCATGAATCGCTTGATACTATAGACGGTGTTGTTGGGGTTGGTGATGGCCTGGCGCTTGGCCGGGTCGCCCACCTTACGGTCGCCGTCTTTCACGAATCCCACCACCGAAGGGGTGGTGCGCTTGCCTTCACTGTTGGCAATCACTACAGGCTCATTGCCTTCAAATACGGAAACACACGAGTTGGTGGTTCCCAAGTCTATACCAATAATCTTTCCCATTGTTGTATTGTTTTTATTTGTTATTAATCGATAAAAGTGCAGACTGCGGCTGTTTCCCGCGGTCTGCACTAAATACAACAAATGGTGTGCCAAAATGAATTTCCTCTATGGGAAATATGTCATTGTGTCAGTTCTGGTCGTTGATTGCTGCCATGATCTTGGCCTCTATTTCCTCGCATAGTTCGGGGTTGTCCTTGAGCAAAGCCTTGGTGGCATCGCGGCCCTGAGCCAGTTTCGAGCCGTTGTAAGAGAACCACGACCCGCTTTTCTGGATGATATCGTGCTCCACGCCCAGATCCACCAGTTCGCCATATTTCGAGATTCCCTCGCCGAACATGATTTCAAACTCAGCCTTGCGGAATGGTGGAGCCACCTTGTTCTTCACCACTTTCACGCGCACTTGGTTGCCGATGGGCTGGTCGCCGTCCTTCAGTGTGGTCACACGTCGGATGTCGAGTCTCACGCTGGCGTAGAATTTCAGTGCGTTGCCGCCGGTAGTGGTCTCAGGATTGCCAAACATCACACCGATTTTCTCTCTCAACTGGTTGATGAAGATGCAGGTGGTGTTGGTCTTGCTGATGTTGGCGGTGAGTTTGCGCAGAGCCTGGCTCATCAGGCGTGCTTGCAGTCCCACCTTGTTGTCGCCCATGTCGCCCTCGATTTCCGACTTGGGTGTCAGTGCTGCCACGGAGTCGATGACGATGATGTCGATGGCCGACGAGCGTATCAGTTGGTCGGCGATTTCCAGGGCCTGCTCGCCGTTGTCGGGCTGCGAAATCCAGAGGTTGTCTACGTCCACGCCCAGGTGTGCGGCATAGAAGCGGTCGAAGGCGTGTTCGGCGTCGATGAAGGCGGCGATGCCTCCTGCCTTTTGTGCCTCGGCGATGGCATGGATGGCCAGGGTGGTCTTACCTGAGGATTCGGGGCCATAGATTTCGATGATACGGCCTTTGGGGTAACCGCCCACACCGAGTGCGGCGTTGAGGCCGATGCTGCCAGTGGGGATAACTTCCACATTTTCTATCTGTTCGTCACCAAGTTTCATGATGGAGCCTTTGCCGAAGTCTTTCTCGATTTTCGACATGGCGGCCTGGAGGGCTTTCAGTTTGCCTTCCTGGGTGTTCTCGATTTGTATGTTACTGTCTTTTTTTGCCATAGTTTTGTTTAATTTAGTGGTGAGAGGTGAGAGGTAAGGGGTGAGAGAAATGCTTTGGGATTGATGTTTTTTCCTCACGATTTTTCCTCACCGGCTCCTTTGTCACCGTGTTTTTATTATGTGGTGAGAGGTGAGAGGTAAGGGGTGAGAGAAATGCTTTGCGATTGATGTTTTTTTCCTCACGATTTTTCCTCACCGGCTCCTTTGTCACCGTGTTTTTATTATGTGGTGAGAGGTGAGAGGTAAGGGGTGAGAGAAATGCTTTGCGATTGATGTTTTTTTCCTCACGATTTTTCCTCACCGGCTCCTTTGTCACCGTGTTTTTATTATGTGGTGAGAGGTGAGAGGTAAGGGGTGAGAGAAATGATTTTTTTCCTCATGTTTTTCCTCACCGGCTCCTTTGTCACCGTGTTTTTATTTAGTGGTGAGAGGTGAGAGGTAAGGGGTGAGAGAAATGCTTTGCGATTGATGTTTTTTCCTCACGTTTTTTTATCCAAACTCCTCTTGCCAAAATGTTATTAAATGTCGTCTTGTTTGTTGATTAATGTATTTCTTAAACCTAAAAGCATTTTGGTCGTTGCTGAAATTAGATGTTCCTGTTCCTCAAATTGTTCTTGAAGGATATATTCCAATTTCAGTGCAATCTCCAATTGGCACATCACCTCCATCAGAGAGCCATTGGCTATCTCAAGAAAATGAATCCGTTCTTTTTTTGAGAACCGTCCCATTCCTTCCGCAATATTTGATGGTACCGAAATGGCAGCCCGCCTCAGTTGGTTGGTCAACCCGTTTCTTTCTTGTGGGGGGAATATAGACGACAACCGGTAGATGGATGCCACCAAATCCATTGCCTGCTGATAGACTTTCAGTTTCCTGAAATAGAAGTCGTTCATTATGCTGAGAGCAATTGTTTAAAGGTGAAAGTACTAAGTGCCGAAAATGCCTTTTGTTAAGTTTGAAATAGGAGGCGTGAGATAAGGGTGGGGGAGAACGGTTTAGGTATAAAGAGAGTATTCTCTCACCTCTCACCCCTCACCTCTATTTCATTATAACTCAAGGTTCCCGTCGAAGACTTCGTGCCAGGGGAGGCCTTTCTCGTTGAGGAGTTGCATGAATGGGTCGGGGTCGAATTCCTCTACGTTCCACACGCCGGGCTTGCGCCAGATGCCTTTGAGCAGCAGCATGGCACCAATCATGGCCGGCACGCCAGTGGTGTAGCTCACGCCCTGCATGCCAGTCTCCTGATAGGCGGCCTGGTGTGAGCAGTTGTTGTAGACGTAGTAGGTGCGCTCTTTGCCGTCTTTCACACCGCGGATGCGGCAGCCGATGCTTGTTTCGCCCTCATAGTTCTCGCCCAAGTCTTGTGGGTTGGGCAGCACTGCCTTGAGGAACTGCAGCGGCACGATTTTCACCTTTGCTGTCTTCGTGGGGTCGTCGGCCAGCGGAGCCTCGTATGTGATTTCGTCGATGCGGCTCATGCCGATGTTCTGAATCACGTCGAGGTGCTTGAGGTATTGTTCGCCGAAGGTCATCCAGAAGCGGGCCAGGCGGATGGTGGGATAGTTCTTCACCAGACTCTCCAGTTCCTCATGGTGCATCAGATAACTCTCTCGTGGACCGATGTTGGGGTAGGTGAGGGGCAGGTGTATCTCCAGCGGCTCGGTCTCAATCCATTCGCCGTCCTTGTAGTAGAGACCCTTTTGGGTGATTTCGCGGATGTTGATTTCCGGGTTGAAGTTGGTGGCGAAAGCCTTGTGGTGGTCGCCGGCGTTGCAGTCCACGATGTCGAGTGTGTGGATTTCGTCGAAGTGGTGCTTGGCGGCGTATGCGGTGTAGATGCCGCTCACACCTGGGTCGAATCCACAGCCGAGGATTGCGCAGAGTCCGGCTTGCTCGAAACGCTCCTTGTAGGCCCATTGCCAGGAGTATTCGAAGTGTGCCTCGTCGCGTGGCTCATAGTTGGCAGTGTCCAGATAGTGGCAGCCACATGCCAGGCAGGCCTCCATGATGGTCAGGTCCTGATAGGGCAGGGCCAGATTCACCACCAGTTCGGGCTTGTAGTCGTTGAGCAGGGCTTTCAGTTGTTCCACGTCGTCGGCATCCACTTGTGCTGTGCGGATGTCGAGGTCGTAACCGGCCTTGTGGATGTTCTCCACAATCTTGTCACACTTTTTCTTTGTGCGGCTGGCAATCATAAAATCGGTGAATACGTCGGCATTCTGGGCTATCTTGAATGCTGCGACCGTAGCGACGCCTCCGGCGCCGATCATGAGTACTTTTCCCATATTGTCAGTTGTTTGTATTGATGTTTTTTTTAATGAGTATTCTTGTTCCTTTGGCCCTTTCTCCGAGGATGGCGGCGCTCTTTTATGGTATCTCCTCGGCGCGGATGCCCAGGGCGCTCATCAGCGAGTAACCCAGGATTTCCTGTCGGAAATTGCCGCCGGGCATGGGCTGCATGGCAAACACGGTGATACGCTTTTCGTCGCCGGCCTGCCGCAGAGCCTTCCTCACGCTGTCGTAATATTGGTCGTCGGGCACCACCATCACTCGTTTTACCTCCTCCGATGAGCAGCAGAGCAGCAGCGTGTCAATCAGCAATTCCTCTTTGCTCACCATGCTCTCCTCGGTGTAAGCGTTGATGACAAATTCACCCAGATGGTCGCTGAATGCTTTTGCGTTGAGTTCGTCGGCGAAACCTCCGGGGGTGAAGTTTTCCATGCGTGGGCGCTTGCTGTCGTGTATTAGCACCACCTGAGTCTGGTCGCTGCCTTCACGCACGCCACCGTCCAGTGCCAGGCAGTCTATCCAGCGGGCAAGGTCGGCGTTGGGAATGGGGCGGCCTATCATACGCTCAAAGTTGACGATAAGGTCGAATGTCACGTGGTCTGCGAAGTCGGCATCCACGATGATAACGTTGGTGCAGGTCACTTGGGGCCGTTCTGTAGGATGGTTCATAGGTACAAAGATACGACTTTTCTCTGAATAACGTGTTTTTTTGCCTTTTTTTCAATTTTTTTTTGATGTTGGGGCTGCAGTTTTGATGCTGTCGGCAACTGCCAAAAACAGTTTTTGACTCTCATGACGGTCGTTTTTTATGGTTTTTTCTGCAATGACGATGCAAAGTTACGACCATGTTGTTCCAAATCATGGTACAGGTCTTTGAAATCGAGGATTGTGCATGATGGATTGCCAATTGCGAATAAAAAAATAAAGATTTTTGATTTTAGGTGAAAAGTTTGTATCTTTGCAGTGCCCTTTTCGTCAAGCGAAACAATCAAGAAACATACAACCAAACAAAACGATCAATCGGCATGAAAAAAATGATGACTATTTGCCTGTTGCTGGTGGCCCTTATGGTCCAGGCACAGACAGCAAGGCAATTTACGATGAAGCTCACCGACGACGGCGAGGCAAATCTTGTGGTGTTCCTGGCCGACAATCCCATAGGAAAGGCCATCGTTGGAATCCCCGGTGGAGGTTATTCCGTACTGTCAAACACACACGAGGGAACCCAGTGGTCTGACTGGCTCAACAAGAAGGGTATCTCCTATTTCGTGGTGAACTATCGTCTGCCAAATGGAGACCGCACCCGTCCCATTGGCGATGTGGAGAAGGCTTTCCGTATCGTGCGCGACTCCGCCGCCGTCTGGAACATCAATCCGCACGACGTGGGCATTATGGGATTTTCGGCAGGAGGGCATTTGGCTTCGGTCATTTCCACCCTTTCGGATTTCGACGTCCGCCCCGACTTCACCATCTTGTTCTATCCCGTCATCTCCATGGACGAGCGCGTTTCCCACAAATACTCGTGCGTCAATTTCCTTGGCGAGGAAGGGCAGAAAGACCCAGCCCTGGTGAAGAAATACTCCACCAACAACTCCGTGCGCCGGCACCTCACTCCGCCAGCCATCATTATCTTGGCGAGCGACGACCGTCTGGTGCCCCCTGTGACCAATGGCGTGGCATACTATTCGGCCATGCGCAATGCGGGCAATGAGTGCGCCATGTATATCTACCCCACTGGCGACCATGGTTTCGGGGTAGGACCCTGGTTCAAGTATCACGACCAGATGCTCAACGACCTGGGCAACTGGCTCGACAATCGCCGCACGCCAAAGCCTGATGCCGTGAGGGTGGCCTGTATCGGCAACAGCATAACCGACGGCCATGGAATAGACATGGCTGAGCAACATGGCTATCCGGCCATTTTGCAACAGATGCTGGGCCAGGACTATTGGGTGAAAAACTTTGGCGTGAGCGGGCGTACGTTGCTCAATCAGGGTGACATGCCGTATATGAACGAGATGGCATGGAAAGACGCGCAAGCCTTCCAGCCCGATATCGTTGTCCTCATGCTGGGCACCAACGACTCCAAGCCACAAAACTGGCAGTACAGCGCATCGTTCAAACAGGACCTGAAGCAAATGCTCACCACCTTGTGCCCCTCGCTGGCCACGCCTGCCAAGAAAAAGGGAAAGAAGGCACGCCAGGTGGCACCTGCCAAACCGAAGATATATCTTTGCACTCCCATCCCTGCCTTCAAGACGACTTGGAACATCAACGACGAAATCATCACCAACGAGATTATCCCCATTCAGCAAGAGGTGGCCAAGGAATATGGGCTGACGGTCATCGATATGCACAGCCTTTATGCCAACGATGGCGACAAGATGCTTACCGACGGCATCCATCCCGATGGAAAGGGTGTTCGCAGAATGGCGGAAATCATTGCCGGGGAACTGAAAAAATAGTCCCGTAAGGCTATGGCCGTCGGAGGGCATGGTCTGCCCCGATGGCAAGCCTCGGAATATACGCAGTATACACTAATGGAATTGAGAAAGCCCAAACAGTTTTCTCAATTCCTGTTTTTTTTTCTCCATTCCGCAATCGTTTAAGTGATTTTTCTGTTTGCGGGAGATACATATTTATGATAAGTGTTATACCTTTGCAATCAAATAACGGAAAAACAAAAAATCGGATAAAATGACTTCTTTGACCATTGCGATTGTTATCGTGTTTGTTGTGGGCTACCTGTGCATAGCCCTGGAAAGTGTGACGAAAGTCAACAAGGCGGCTATAGCGCTGCTCATGTGTGTGGGATGCTGGACGCTGCTGATGATGGCGCCGGGCTCTTATTATCCCGACGTGCCTGCCAATGATGTCGTGCATAAGATTGCCGAGGTGATAGAGCACCATCTTGGCGATGCCGCCGGCACATTGTTCTTTCTGATGGGTGCCATGACCATTGTCGAGATTGTTGACTCCAATGGTGGTTTCAACTTTGTCCGCGATGCCATCAAGACACGCTCCAAGCGAAAACTGATGTGGCGAATGGCTTTCATGACCTTTTTCCTGTCGGCCATCCTCGACAATCTCACCACCTCTATCGTGATGATTATGGTGCTGAGAAAACTGGTGCAGGAACGCAAGGAAAGGCTCATCTATGCAGCCATGGTGGTGATTGCGGCCAATTCCGGCGGTGCTTTCTCACCCATTGGCGATGTCACTACGATTATGCTGTGGATTAAAGGGGTAATCACTACACAGGGTGTGCTCACCGAGATTTTTGTACCGTCGCTCATATCGATGCTTGTCCCGGCTCTCATTCTGCAATATACACTGAAGGGCAAGTTCGACAAGTCGCAATATCTTCCGCCAGCCGAGGTGAGCCAGTTCACACAGAAGCAGCGCAACATCATCTTCTGGCTGGGCGTTGGTGGATTGGTGTTCGTCCCGATTTTCAAGACCCTGACCCACCTGCCGCCGTTTATGGGTATCCTGCTGGTGCTCGGATTGTTGTGGACCACTACCGAGATTTTCCATCACAATACCGACGAGGACGACACGATGGCCAAGCGTGTGAGCGATTTGCTCTCGCGTATCGACCTGAGCACGATTATGTTTTTCCTCGGAATTCTCATGGCCGTGGCTGTGCTGCAGGAAGTGGGAGTGCTTGCGTCGCTCGGAAAGTCGCTCGACGAAGTGTCGGGAGGCAATTATTACCTGGTCACGGGCGTCATTGGTGTGCTTTCGTCGATAGTCGATAATGTGCCACTGGTGGCAGGATGTATGGGTATGTATCCCGTTGCCGAGGTGGGCGACCTGGCTGTAGATGGCATCTTCTGGCAACTCCTGGCCTACTGTGCTGGCGTGGGTGGTTCCATCTTGATTATCGGAAGTGCCGCCGGTGTGGTGGTCATGGGACTGGAGAAAATTTCCTTCGGCTGGTACATGAAGCGCATTTCATGGATAGTGCTCGTGGGCTATCTGGCTGGTATGTTCTCCTATTGGCTGATGCGTTTAATCCTGTTTTAAAACTTTAGGGGCGTGTCAAAATGGAATGACTTGAGAACAAAACTTACAGATTGTAAGGAAGAAGAACGGCCTGAAAGGCCAGCAGCTGTCAGCCTAGGGCAATCGCCCTAGGTATAAGGCAGAGTATTAATGTCGCCCTGAAAGGGCAAAAGCATTGACTATTAACGCTTTTGCCCTTTCAGGGCGACAATTCCAGGGCGTTGCCCTGGGCTATGTTCTTGTTGGCCTTTCAGGCCGACATAATGATTACAAATTGAAAATATCGGTAATGCAAATCTCCATTTTGACACACCCTCTAAATATGAGTGGTAAGAGGTAAGAGGTAAGAGGTGAGAGGTGAGTGGTGAGAGGTGAGTGGCGACCCACCTCTCACTTCTTTACAATGGATATTCCTCAAAGGCGTAGAGCACTGTGGAAAGGTAGCGCTCGCCAGTGTCGGGCAGCAGCACCACGATGCGCTTGCCGGCGTTTTCCGGGCGCTTGGCTACCTGGAGGGCGGCAAATGCTGCGGCGCCTGATGATATGCCCACGAGTAGTCCTTCCTGCTGTGCCAGTTGGCGTCCGGTGCGGATGGCGTCGTCGTTTTCCACATCCACCACCTCGTCAATCAGACTGCTGTCGTAGGTCTTGGGCACGAAACCGGCACCGATTCCTTGTATTTTGTGCGGACCGCTCTTTCCACCGTTGAGCACGGGCGACGACAGCGGCTCCACGGCTATCACCTTCACCGAGGGTTTCAGTTCTTTCAGTCGGCGTGCCACACCCGACACGGTACCACCAGTACCCACACCAGCCACGAAAATGTCCACTTCGCCATCAGTGTCATCCCATATTTCCTTGCCAGTGGTCTGATAGTGCTTTTCCGGATTCGAAGCGTTTTCAAATTGTTGCAGGATGATGCTTCCGGGGATAGCATCGCGCAATTCGTTGGCGGCCTTGATGGCGCCGGGCATGCCGTCCTTGCCCGAGGTCAGGCGTACCTCTGCCCCGTAGGCTTTCACCAGGTTGCGGCGCTCCACGCTCATGGTTTCGGGCATGGTGAGGATGAGTTTGTATCCTTTCACGGCCGATACCAGTGCCAGGCCTACACCGGTGTTGCCGCTGGTGGGTTCGATGATGGTGGCTCCGGGCTTCAGCAGTCCTTTTGCCTCGGCATCTTCAATCATGGCCAGGCCTATACGGTCTTTTACGCTCCCGCCGGGGTTGAAATATTCCACTTTGGCCGTCAGTGGTGTGCTCAGGCCATTGGCTTCTGAAAATTTGCCCAGTTCCAATAATGGGGTATGGCCAATCAGTTCGGTCAGTTTTTTTGCTATCTTTGTCATGGTGTGAGTTTTTTAGTTTGTGAGTAAAAAGAGGTGAGGGGTTAGAGGTGAGGGATATGCACTGAGGGCGCAATAATTGTGCATTGTCAATTGTGCATTATGAATTGTGAATTGTCAATTGTGCATTCTTTAGATGACAGCCAGGGCTTCGTCGAGTGCCTCAATCAGGTCTTCTATATTCTCGATGCCTATGCTCAGGCGGATGGTCGAGGGATAGATGTGCTGGGCCTCCAGTTCCTCGGGAGTCATTTGCGAGTGAGTGGTGGTGGCGGGATGGATGACCAGCGATTTCACGTCGGCCACGTTGGCCAGCAGTGAGAATATCCTCAGATTGTCGATAAATTTCCAAGCCTCTTTCTCGCCGCCTTTGATCTCGAAGGTGAATATCGAACCGGCACCTTTGGGGTAAAGTTGCTTGTAAAGTTGATGGTCGGGATGGTCGGGCAGTGAGGGGTGGTTCACCTTGGCCACTTTAGGATGCTTCGAGAGGAAATCCACCACGCGCAGTGCGTTCTCCACATGTCGTTCCACACGCAGGCTCAGTGTCTCCAGACCCTGAAGCAGTATCCAGGCATTAAACGGACTGATGGCTGCGCCAGTATCACGCAGGATGACGGCACGGATGCGGGTGACGAAGGCTGCTGCTCCTGCCACGTCGGCAAAGATGGCTCCATGATAACTGGGGTCGGGCTTGGCCAGTGTGGGGAATTTGTCGGCGTTGGCCTTCCAGTCGAAGCGGCCGCTGTCGACGATTACACCACCGAGCGAACTGCCATGTCCGCCGATAAACTTGGTGGCTGAGTGTACCACGATGTCGGCACCATGCTCGATGGGGCGAATCAGATACGGAGTGCCGAAGGTGTTGTCGATAATCAGGGGGATTTGGTGACGATGTGCTATCTCTGCCAGACGGTCGATGTCGGTCACGTCGGAATTGGGGTTGCCGAAGGTCTCGGCGTAGAGGGCACGTGTCTCGGGCAGGATGGCTGCCTCCACGGCTTCAAAGTCGCGCACGTCGACGATGGTGTTCTTGATGCCTTGGCTGGCCAGGGTGTGGGTAATCAAGTTGAACGAGCCGCCATAGAGGTTGTCGGCTGCCACTACATGGTTGCCGGGCAGCAGGATGTTCTGCAGCGTGTAGGTGGCTGCGGCCGCACCCGAGGCTACGGCCAGTGCTGCCACGCCCCCTTCGAGTGCTGCCACGCGGTCCTCAAACACACCCTGTGTGGAATTGGTCAGACGGCCATAGATGTTGCCGGCGTCGCGCAGTGCGAAACGGTCGGCGGCGTGTTGCGAGTTGCGGAACACATACGAGGTGGTTTGGTAGATGGGTACGGCGCGCGCATCGGTGGCGGGGTCGGGATTCTCTTGTCCTACGTGCAGTTGGAGGGTTTCAAAACGATAATTGTTCTTGCTCATAATGATAAGTTTTTTTATTGTTGATTTTCTGTTTGCAAAGGTACGGCGGAAATATGGGGTGGGAAATAGCACATTTCAGTCATTTCGCATACCATCATTGTGGTATTTGGCTCATTTTCCCGTGCCGGCATCATGCGAGCGGGCGTTTTCGATGTCGCGGCGCGACTTGGATTTCGTCACCATCCTCACACCTGCGAATACCAATATCACGGCCAGGGCATGGCTCCATTTCAGCACGCCGATGCCCATGAGAAGGCTCACGGTCACTGCCACCATCGGTTGCACATTATTATAGACCGACACCACGGTGGGGCGCAGCACTTTCTGAGCGTTCACAATCAGAATATACCCCACAAAAGTGCCCATCACCACCACATAGGCGGTTTCTGCCCAGGTGATGCCGCTGATTGCCGACCAGGGAATATTGGCAACATGTTGTGCCGTGAAAGGCCACACAATCACGGTGGCCCATAGGAACATCCATTTGTTGACGGTGAAGATGGAGTATTTCTTGATGAATTTGTTGAACAGCGACAAAAAGAGCGCATACGATAGTTGTGCACCCAGCACCAGCAAGTCGCCGCGTATGTCGCCCACCTTGTTGTCGGTGGCTGAGACACTGGTGAGTATCAGTATCACGGCACCGGCACAACCGATGGCCACACCACCGGCTTTCAGCCAGGTGATGGGCTCGCGCAGAATAAGAAACGAGAGGAGCATGGCAAAAATGGGCATCGAGGTGGTGACGATGCTGGCATTCACCGGAGAAGTGATGCTCAGGCCGATGGTGAAGCAGCACTGGTTGCATACAAGTCCGAAAACAGCGGCTCCGGCGAATTTCAGTTTGTCGCGTGTCGCCACATGCTCGCTGGGGAGAAAGAGCGAGGTGAGCCAGAATAGCAGGGCTCCTCCGGCTACTCTGAATGATACCATGTCGATGCCTGTGAGGCCATGGGTCATGGCGTCTTTGCCCACAGGCGACATCAGTCCCCATATCGCACATGCAGAAAACATGCAGAGATGGGCGATAAGTGGTTTGTTGTTGTTAGTCATTTTTCTTTTGTTGACCTCTTGATAGCCACCTTTTTTTTATGGCGGGCAAAAGTAACAAAAAATATCGAGAACAAAACAGATATAGATACTATAATGCCGTATTTTTTGCGTTTTTTTCCTTGTGTGTTGACGTGTGTCGAAAATTTTTCATATATTTGCAAGCAAAGAAAGGTATCAACCCAAATCTGTAGAACTATGCAAAAATATGCTGATTACATCCAACAGATCGAGATAGACTCTTTGTGGAGTGGCAGGCGACATGTGAAATGGAACCTCGACCGCCATGTCAATATCCTTAGCGGTACAAACGGCCAGGGAAAAAGTACAATTATTAATAAGGTGGTGAAAGGCCTGGCGGCCGGTGGCGAGTATCCCAGCCACATGCTCAAGGGTGTCAGGCTGAAGGTCTATCCCGAGGAGGCCAAGTGGATTCGTTACGATGTGATACGCTCATTCGACCGGCCTCTGATGAACCTCGAGACGCTGACAAAAATGGATATGAGCCTTGCCACCGAACTCGATTGGCAGTTGTTTCAGTTGCAGCGCAAATATCTTGACTATCAGGTGAATATTGGCAACCGGATTATCAGCGTCCTCCAGAGTGGTGAGCCCGATGCCGCCGCCAAGGCACAGGAGTTCTCAAAACCCAAAAAAATGTTCCAGGACATGATGGACGATCTCTTCTCTGATACAGGAAAGAAAATCGTGAGAACCGCCAACGAGATTTACTTCACCCAGATAGGGGAGACTTTGGTTCCCTACCAGCTCTCCAGCGGAGAGAAGCAAATGCTCGCCATCTTGCTCACGGTTCTTATACAGGACCGTAAAAACTGTGTGCTCTTCATGGACGAGCCAGAGGTGAGCTTGCATATCGAATGGCAGAAACGGCTTATTGACATGGTGCTGGAACTCAACCCCAATGTGCAGGTGATACTGACCACTCATTCGCCGGCCGTCATCATGAATGGGTGGCTCGAGCACGTCACCGAGGTTTCGGATATTACCGACCGTGAATGATAAACGGGTAATCCTCTTTTTCTGCCACTGTCATTCTTGTAGGTATTGTCCAAAATACTATCAACCTGCTTAGCAATGCTCCATTATGGGAAAACGCCTCAAAGATAATCTCACATCCGACTATATCACCGCCGCCAACCAGATGACGTCGAAGGCGGCCAGACGACGCATTGTGGCTTATGTGGAAAGTTATGATGATGTCTTCTTCTGGCGTATGGTTCTCAGCGGATTCGAGAACAAAGACAGGTATTTCGAGGTGATGCTGCCCTCGAAAACAAGCCTATCGAAAGGGAAAAAACAGGTGCTGATGAACCTGGTGGGTGACAACCTGGGAGAAGACATGATTGCTTGCGTCGATGCCGACTACGACTACCTCATCCAGGGAGCAACCAAAACCTCAAGGAAGGTGATTGAGAATCCTTATGTCTTCCACACTTATGTCTATGCCATCGAGAATTATCAGAGTTATGCCCCGTCGTTGCACGATGTGTGTGTGTCGGCCACGCTCAACGACCATGTCTTGTTCGATTTTGAGGCGTATATGAAAGACTTCTCCAAGGCTATCTTCCCGCTGTTCATCTGGAGTATATGGTATTACCGGAGGCCCAATTACACCGATTTCAGTATTACCGACTTCAACCATATCATCGAGACCGGGCATTTCTCCATTCAGGGCGCGTCAAACTGTATCTCAAATGTGCGCCGAAAGGTGGGGCGGCGTGTGGTGCAACTGCAGCAACTGAACCCTGATGCCAAAGAGTCTTATCTGGCACTCAAGGAGGAACTGAAGGAACTTGGGGTGACGGCAGAGACCACTTATTTGTATATTCAGGGGCATCATCTTTTCGATAATGTGGTTCTGCCCATGATGAAGAAAGTCTGCGACAAACTCCGTCGTGAGCGTGAGGCCGAGATACACAGCAATGCCATGCACCATACGCAGATGAGCAACGAACTTTCCAGTTACCAGCATAGTGTGCAGGGCGTGGAAACGATGCTGAAAAAGAATATTGGCTATTTCTCTTCTCCCCAGTATCTGCGGCTCAAGGCCGACATCAGCCGCTTCCTCAATCCCGCCTCTCCCTCTCATGAGACTCATGCCGAGGGGGAGGAGACCGACGACTTGCATACCTTTGGCACGGCGTGATGCTGGTACCCGTTTTTCCCTGTTGTCTAAATATAGGTTTCCAGTAGTTTCACTGTGCCCTGAATGTCAATCTGGCGGGTGGATGCCGGTACGAGCACGGTCTCGCCTGCCCGCAGGCCGACCGTTTGCCCCTCCTCGTCGGTAAGTGTGCATTCTCCGCTCACGGCTATCAGAATCACAAAACTGTCGAGTTCGCTGTAGTCAAGCGTCATGGGCTCGTCCAGGTCATAGACCGATGTGGTGAAACAGGGACATTGTATCAAGGTGACGCCCTCGTTCTTCCTGGGGGTGTAATGTGTGCGGTAGTCGGGCAGCACATGGTAGTCTATGCTCTCTGATGCCTCGCGTATGTGCAGTTGGCGGTAGTGACCATCCTTGTCCTTGCGCTTGAAGTCGTAGATACGGTATGTCACATCGCTGGTTTCCTGTATTTCCACCACCATGCAGCCTTTGCCGATGGAGTGTATCCGGCCGGCAGGAATGAAAAACACATCGCCTTCCTGCACAGAGTATTGGGCCAGTGCCTCGCAGATGGTGCCTTCTTCCACCCTGCGCTTGTATTCTTCGGGGGTGATTTCCTCACGAAGTCCGTTGTAGAGACGGGCTGCCGGGTCGCAGTGCAGGGCATACCACATCTCGGTCTTGCCACGGCGCTCGCCATGACGGCGGGCCACCTCATTGTTGGGGTGTACTTGTATCGACAGGTCGTCGTGGGCATCGATGAATTTCACAAGCAGGGGAAACTCGTTGCCGAAACGGCGGTAATTGTCTTCTCCCAGAAGCCGGCCTTGTTCGATGGAAACCAGTTGGCTGATGGAAAATCCTTTGTGGATGCCTTCGCTCACATGGCTCTCAAATCCCTGCACAGCAGAAATCTCCCAACTTTCGCCTACTTGGCGCTGTTGGCTGTGAAGATGCTTAAATGGCACAATTTCCTCTCCACCCCAGATGGTGGATTTCAGAATGGCGTCAAACTTGTACATATTTTGGCCTTAGATAAAAAATCAGTTGTCTTTCCAGTAAGATGGCGTGAGGAGCAGGAGCACGTTGAAGATTTCAAGACGTCCCATCATCATCAGCAGCGAGCAAAACCACTTCACTGCCGGGGACAAGTCGCTCCAGGCCATGTCTGGACCCAGTTCGTTGAGGGGTAATCCCACATTGTTGACACAACTCAGCGAGATAACCACCGAATTGGTGATGTCTATGTCGATGGCAAGCATGAGGCATGTCGTGCCTACCAGGGCTATCACATAAATGGCGAAGAAAGCCAGCAGATTCTGCACCAGGGGCGAGGGCATCGCCTGTCCGTTGATTCTCACTGGCAACACAGCACGGGGATGCAGCAGCCGTTTCAGTTCGTTTTGTATCACCCGCCATATCATCAGCACTCTCACGCTCTTGAAACCGCCGCTGGTCGACCCGGCACAGGCGCCTGTAAACATCAGCGCCGAGAGTATCATCCAGGTGATATGGGGCCAGCCTCCTACATGGTCGCAGAATATGCCCGTGGTGGTCATCAGCGACACCACATGGAATGTGGCGCTTCTCAGGGCATGCTCCACGCTGTAACCACAGTGGGCCATCAGTATAATGGCTATCCAAATACTGCACACTCCCACCAGCAGGGCGTAGAAACGCAACTCGGAGTTCTTGAGGAACGACTTGATCTGGCGTTTCATGATCAATAAGTAGAGCACGGTGAAATTCACACCGGCGGCAAATTGAAACACCATGCCTATATATTCTATCGCCGGCGAATGGAAATGGGCGATACTGTCGTTGTGGATGGAGAAACCGCCGGTGGCTGTGGTGGTCATGGCATAATTGGCAGCGCTAAACCAGTCCATGCCCGCTATCAGGTAGCAAATGGTGCAGGCAATGGTCAGGGCAAGATACACCGACCATATCCACTTGGCATTGGTGCTCAGGCGGGGATGCATCTTGCTGCGTATCGGACCGGTGGCCTCGGCGGAGAACACTTTCATCGAACCACCCACCATCGAGGGGAGAATGGCAATGGTGAAAAACACGATTCCCAGACCGCCAACCCATTGCGACAGCGAACGCCAGAACAGCATGGCCTGGTGGGAGTTGAGCTCTGCCTCCACATCGTTGAGCACCGAGGCTCCTGTGGTGGTGAACCCCGACATGGTCTCAAAAAACGCATCGGTGGGGTTGGTGATGATGCCGCCAAAGAGATAGGGCAAGGCTCCGAAAACACTGAACGACAGCCAGGTGAGCGTCACCACGGCGTAGGAGTCGCGGCGGGTCATCATGCTGGGCGCGTCGCGGCTCATTCTCAGCAGGCAGATTCCTGCCGCCACGGTGATGCAGGTGGAGGCGATGAAGGGAATCAGGTCGGGGCTGGTGAAAAAGATGGCCAGACCCACGCAGATGAGCATGAACCCCGCCTCGAGCAGAAGCAGCGAGCCTATGACCCTGAATATTAGTTTGTGGTTCACCATGGCTGTTAAGTGAAGAATTTCTCGATGTTTTTCATGTTCACGTCATGGCAGAACACCACTACGATGTCGCCGGCCTCTATCTGGGTGCCGCCCGACACGAGCATGCCTGTCTTGCCACGCACCAGGCCGCCTATGGTGGTGCCACGGGGCAGACCAAGTTCGAACACCTTCTTGCGGGTCACCTTCGAGCCACGCTGGGCAGTGAATTCGGCCACGTCGGCATTGACCGACATCAGGAAACGGATATTTTGCACGTCGGCGTCGAGCATCATCTGGTAGATGTTGCCGGCGGCCAGCACTTTCTTGTTGATGATGGTGCCGATGTCCAGACTTTCGGCCATGCTCACGTAGTTGGAATTCTCCACCATGGCGATGGTCTTTCTCACTCCCATGCGCTTGGCTGTCAGGCAGGCCAGGATGTTGGTCTCGGCATTGCCTGTGAGGGCCACAAATGCCTGGGTGTTGCCTATGTTCTCGTCTGTCAGCAGGGCGATGTCGCGACCGTCGCCGTTGATTACCATCACCCGGTCGTTGTCGATGGCCTCGTTCAGGTGGTCACACCGGCGCTCGTCCACCTCTATGAGTTTGGCGCTCATGTATTCGGGCAGACTGCGTGCCGCGCGGATGGCTGTCTTGCCACCGCCCATAATCATCACGTTTTTCACATCCACATAGTGCTCCTTGCCCACTATCTTGCGGATGAAGGGGATATAGTTTTTCATCGTCATAAAGTAGACGATGTCGTAGAGTTTCAGTTCGTCGTCACCGCCGGGGATAATGGTGTCGTCGCCGCGCTTGATGGCCACGATGTGGTAAGGGTCTTTGGGACCGCAGAGTTGCTTGAGCGGCTTGTTCAGTATCTCGGCCGACTCGCGCAGTTTGATGCCAAGCATCACCAGTGAGCCGTCGTGCACATCCCATCGCTGCCGCACCCAACTCATTTTCAGACCGTTGATAATGTCGCGGGCGGCCAGCATCTCGGGGTATATCAGCGTGTCAATACCCATTTGGCGAATCACCGACTGGTTCTCGGGCTGCATATAGTCGAAACGGTCTATCTGGGCCACCGTCTTGCGGGCGCCCATGGCATGGGCCATCACGCAGCAGTTGATGTTCACGTTCTCATCGGGTGTCACGGCGATGAACAGTTCGGCTTCTTCCACGCCGGCGTCTTTCAGCGCCTTGATGTCTGTGGGCGACGACCGCAGTGTCATGAGGTCGTATTCGCTGCTGATGTCATTCAGCTTGTCAGCGTCTTCATCAATCAGTATGATGTCTTGGTTGCTTCGTGAGAGAAGACGGGCTAGATGCGAACCTATGGCTGATGCGCCGGCGATTATGATGTTCATAGGCTTAGAATTACTTTCTTGATGTTTTCCGTGTCAATGCCGGTGAGGTGTTGCAGTTCGGCTACGGTGCCGTGCTCCACAAACTGATCGGGCAGACCCATGCGGCGCAGGGTGGGGTGGTAGTTGTGGTCCGACAGCCATTCGGCCACGGCGGAGCCAAATCCACCGGCCACCGAGCCGTCTTCCAGTGTGATGATGCGGTCGAAGCGGCTGGCTATCTCTTCGAGCAGTTGCTCGTCGAGTGGCTTCAGGAACCGCATGTCGTAATGGGCCACACTGATGTGGTGTCCCTCGCTCTCAATCTCCTCAATGGCGCGGGTGGCATTGTTGCCGATGGGGCCGATGCTCAACACTGCAATGTCGGTGCCCGGGTGTAGTTCCACGCCTGTGCCCACGGTGATTTCTTCCAGCGGGCAGTGCCAGTCGTCGAGTTCGCCGCGGCCGCGTGGATAGCGTATCACGAAAGTTCCCTTCCCCGGCAGTTGTGCCGTGTACATCATGCGGCGCAGTTCGTGCTCGTTGAGGGGTGAGGCGATGGTGAGATTGGGTATGGGGCGCAGGAAGGCCATGTCGAATGCCCCGTGATGCGTGGGGCCGTCTTCGCCCACCAACCCGGCACGGTCGAGGCATAATACCACGGGCAGCCCGAGTATGGCGGTGTCGTGGATGATGTTGTCGTAGGCTCGCTGCGAGAATGCGCTGTAGATGTTGCAGAATGGCTGCAGGCCTTCCTTTGCCATTCCGGCAGAGAAGGTGACGGCGTGGCCTTCGGCTATGCCCACGTCGAATGTGCGGCTGGGCATCTCGCTCATCATGATGTTCATCGAGCAGCCAGTGGGCATGGCGGGGGTCACTCCCACGATGCGGTCGTTTTGGCGGGCAAGTTCCAGCAGCGTATGGCCGAAGACGTCTTGGTATTTCATGGGACACTTCTTATCGGAACCGGTGATGCGCTCGCCGCTTTCCACGTCGAATTTGCCGGGGGCATGCCAGATGGTGGCCGATTTCTCGGCTGGCTCATATCCTTTGCCTTTCACTGTGTGCAGATGGAGCATCTTCGGGCCTTCCATGTTCTTCAGCCTACGGAGCAACCTGACTATCTCTATCACGTCGTGCCCGTCGAAGGGACCGAAATATCGTATGTTCATGCCCTCAAACACATTCTGCTGATGGCTGATGGCCGATTTGATGGCATTGGTGAGACGGATGATGCCGTTGCGGCGGTCGTTTTCCAACATTCCTTTCTCACGAAGCCATTTCGACACCTTGTAGCGCACTTTGTTGTACGTCTTGTTGGTGTTCAGGTTCACCAGCAATTGCCTCATGCCTCCCACAGAGCGGTCTATGCTCATGTCGTTGTCGTTGAGGATAATCAGCATGTTGTTGGGGGTGGACGACACATTGTTCAGACCCTCAAATGCCAGACCGCCGCTCATGGCTCCGTCGCCGATGACGGCCACCACGTGGCGCTTCTCGGCATTCAGCTTGGCGGCTACTGCCATGCCCAGGGCGGCTGAGATGGAATTGGAGGCATGACCGCAGGTGAAGGTGTCGTATTCGCTTTCCTGGGGCGAGGGGAAGGGGCGTATGCCGTGCAATTTGCGGTTGGTGTAAAACAGGTCGCGCCTTCCGGTCAATATCTTGTGCCCGTAAGCCTGATGCCCCACGTCCCACACGATGCGGTCCTTGGGGGTCTTATAGACATAGTGCAGTGCCACGGTGATTTCCACCACACCCAGACTGGAGGCCAGATGACCTGGATTCACAGAAAGTTCGTCCACAATGTCGTTGCGCAATTCCTGACAGAGTTGGGGCAATTGCTCAACGCTGAGTTTGCGCAGGTCATCGGGGGTCTTGATTTGGCTTAACAGACTGTATTTTGTCTTGTTCATTCTTTTCCTCTGAGTGCTGTCCTGGGCCGGCATCCCGGCTCAGGGCTTTCATAAATAGCAAAGATAAGAATAATCAGACAAATCGCAAAACAATTTGCCTGATTTCTTTCATTCAGGGTGTTTATTGGGCCTTCTGCTCTTCCTTGCACTCGTGGGGTGGTGGCACAGTGGCGTCGATACCGCGCTTCTTCAGTGCCTCAAGCAGTTGGTCCGGGGTGATGTCGTTGGTGACGTAGGTCACGGCAAGGGCTTTCCTCTTGCTGTTCACATTGGCGTCGGCCACGCCTTCTATGTCCATCGCCTCTTCGATGGTGCTGGCGGTGGCGGCGTTTTCAGGAATGTTGTAGTAGGCGTAGGCCACGTAGTCCTGTGTGTAATAGGTCACAGGGGTGAAGCCCAGGCCGTTGAGGGTTTCCTGGATATTGTCGCGGCTGGTCTGGTTGGCATCGTAGCGCACATACACCACATGCTTCTCCAGGTCGAAATCCAGACTGTCCACGGCCTTGTTTTGCTCCAGGGCCGAGGAGATGCGCCGGGCGCAGTTGCCACAGTGCATGTCGTCGATGCGGTAACTCTTCTCGCGCAGTATCACGTCGTTGGCGTTGTAGGCGGTGGGCACGTAGCGGGTGCCATTGAGCCATGTCTTGATGCTGTCGGGGCAAGTGATGGATTCATCGTATTTCAACGTGGCCACCCGCCTCTCGATGTTGATGTCCACATCCGAGACTCCAGGCGCCTGATTCAGGGCTGTCATCACTTTGTGGGCACAGTGGTCGCAGTGCATGTCCTCGATGCGCCACTGCAGGGTCTGGACTTGAGCCAAGGCTGTGACTGACAGGGATATAGCCGCAAAAACAATCAAAATTTTCTTGTTCATATTGTGTCGGTTTCTTGAATTTGACTGCAAATTTAGAAAGTTTTTTTCAATTATCACATCCTTTACCTCATACTTTTACTCATCTGGCATGAAGAGTGGGTCTTCGGGCATGATGATGGTGGGCTTCTGGCGCTCCATCTCCAGCAGGTTCTCGGGAACGTATTTGCGGTCTACCACAAGGCGGAACATGTATTCACGGAACCAGCGGTCGGTCATAATCAGGCATCCTTTCTGCCCATAGTCGGCACCCCAGCTGTTCTCCACTTTCCATTTGATGGCTTGCCCGTTCTCGTCCAGGTCTACGGCGGTCAGGGTCATGGCGTGTGTCGAGCCGCTGTCGAAGGTCATGATGCGCTGGGCCTTGTCCATCGGGAATGTGGTGCCAAAGAGCGATTCGTAGTCATAATTGTCCAGGTCGAGATAGCCGCGCTTGCGGTCAAGTTGCTTGGCAACGTCGTACGAGGAGTACAGTTTGCAGCCATCCTTGAGGGAAGCGATGGCGAGTTTCTCCACCTCATCCATCGGAAGATTGAGGTAGCGCCAGTTGGTGCCGTCGTAGGTGTGGCGGTCGTATTCCACCTCATAGGTCTTGTAGTAGGGGTGACGGGGGTCGTTCATCACCATGATGAAACTGCCCTTGAGTGGCTTGCCCACAGTGGCCTCGTAGAATTCTTTGGGTGTGTATTTGCGTGGCTCGCCGATTGCCTTCCCGTTCTTGTCCTTGAAGGTGTAGGTGAACTCCTGGACTGGTTCGCCGAGGGTGATGCACAGAATGTGGTAGATGGTGCCCAGCATTTCGGTCTTGCGGGCGTTGATGGCAGCGGGCTTTTTCTTGTCGGCTACCATCTGGCGCAGTTCAAGGCCATATTCGCGTAGTTTCGAGCCCACAATTTTGGCCATGCGGCTGGTGTTGTTGGCAGAGAAGGTCTCTGGCTGTACACCCATGGGAACCAGGCCATATTTGTCGGCAAGGTCGGCCACACCACAGAAGGTGCCACCATCGTTGATGGGGTTTTTGAAGAAAAAGCGCACACGCATGTCGTCGATGGGCTTGTTGGCTGTTTCTATGACGCCTTGCAGCATCAGGTTGGCTTTCTCCAATTGGTCGTAGAAGAAGAGATAGTCTTGTGAGAATTCCACCGTGAGGGTGTCTTCATGTTGTCTGGCGAAATTCGAGCGCAGTACATTGAAACCGCTGAACATCCAGCATCTTCCGCTGCTCTTCTGGTCGTGTATGGACTGGCCTTTGGTCTCATGACTGAAATAGGTGTCCACGGGGCCTTGGTTGGAGAAGTTCTTGGCCAAGTCGTCGATGGAATTGGAGGCAATGGCATTGAACAGTGCCTTGTCGGCTTGTCCATTGGTCTGCGACTGTCTGATTTGGCGCAGCATGTCGGCAGAGATTCCGCCGTCTGCTTTCTGTGCCATCACACTCATCGACAGGCACATCATCGTAATCAATATAAAAATCTTTCTCATCATGCTTTTTATTTGTTTTTGTTAATTCCTTGTTGTTGTTCTTTTGTGAATTTGTAGGCCGCCAATGTTGGCGGAATGACCAATGGCAATCACATCATCTCAACTCATCAGTTTTTCTCGATATCGTTAATAGTTACACCTGAAAATGACACGTTGATGATCGTTGCTAATCCAATCGCAGACTTCAACTGTGCCTTCACCATCAAGAAGATTGCTCAATACGGCCATATTGTCGTCGCTTAGGGAATAATCACACTCTATGAGGTTCCATTCTATGCCATTGCTCGCTTTCCTGACCCCTAATGGGCGGCATCCTTTATGGTATTTCATGCCTCCTCGCACTGGTCCGCTGTCTGTCCTCATTCCTACCACGAAATGTCTCGAAGTAAAACATAGCATGTTAATGATAAAGAAACGATAACCTCTGTATAAATCATCACCTGACCGCATGCTGACAATTGCTTTTTCAGGTGGTAGGAAAACACACGTTCCAGGCAGATGTCCATGACTACTTGTGATGTGATTATAAGCCTTGAGCGCAGATTCCGCAATCTTCTCGTCTTGGGAAAATATCTTTACACAGAGATAGTAGGTCACAAGTGAACGAAGTCGAGCATCAATGATATTATGATAATGAATACCCTTGTTCACCATGTCACTGACTATTTTCTTTGCCAGGAATTTCTTGAAATCCAAATTGGCAAAAACTCCTGATGTGATTATCTCAGAATATTCTCTTTTGTCATGAATCCAATCGCAGAATGACAAGTAGTCGTCAGCAATCTGAGAATTGCCTTTTGAAAAGAAATATTCTTTAATATAATCTTTCATTTTTACTTCTTGATTACTCTTGCCTGTGGTGCGGTCATTTTTTGCAAAGATAATGAATAGTGTTGAACATGCCAAATAAAAGTGGGAAAAAGAAGTCTTTTTGGGGTTTATCGATAAGACCGGCAAAGTGGTTATCCCGTGCCAGTGGAAGGATGCCCGGAATTTCTCCGAAGGTCTGGCTTATGTGGATCACATATTATCGCATATAATGGCTATAGCAAAAATCAGAACAATTATTAGAATAAACGCTGTCAAGACATGAGACATCTTGACTGTCGAAGTCTCCTCTATCGGACCTTTGTTCTCCAATGGCGGCTCGACATTTTGCGGGTCGTACAGCTCATAGTCTGAATGTTCCAATGGTCGGTAAACCTGGCCGTCTATCGTCATTGCATTGTTGGCGGACAAACGGTGTCCGTCATTGTTGACATTTCCAAGAAAGGGCTGAGTTTCCACACTTGAATATGCCTTGGCACCCCAGCCTTCCTTGCCTCCATGCCATACCCCGACATAATAATTGCCAAGGGTTGAAATATGGCGGACAACCCAGTGTTTCCCGCATCTCCTGCAGAGGTATTTATCAGCGACTCCGCATCTCCCCTCTCCAACACTGCGCACCACCCTTTCATAAAGCTTTAGCCTCCCTTTGCATTCAGGGCATTGTTTGTTTGAGTCTTTAAAAATCATCCAGAGACAAACAAAAACCAGTATTGCAAACATCGACAAAACAATTAATGTGGACATATTATTAATTTCTTAATATATTGGCGGCAAATGAACTATTTTTACAGTCCTTTTTATCATAAAGGTTTGCAATAAATATATACGTTACTCTGCCCTGTAACAAATTTGTGACAAAAACAGGCGAAATTGCTTTTTTGAAATTACTCTATGGGAAATCAGGGTCTATTACAATAATATCTTCATCTTCTTCCAGCATCTTAACAGGATTCTTGACGGCCTCTTTCATTGATTCGGGCAGCAAAGACACGAAGGCATCTTTCAAATGACCACGTGCAATGGACAGCGTCATGTATTCATCGCCCTGGAACATAACCTTTTCGCCAACTTTAACGGTAATGGAAGAAGCACTGGCACCACATAAAAGAGCATCATCGTCGGAAAGAGCCTTCTTGCGAATGTCCTGACGTACGAGGTAATCTATAAAACTCTTGTAATCTGCTGGACTTATCTTGTGGTCACTATCATATTTTGTCGTGCCATCAAGACCAGAAGTGATGGTGACATTCACATTGTTCCTTTCAACTGTTATATAACAATCATATTGGTACTCAGGAGCAACTGTACCATTGTCAAAAAAATAAACGACAGAGGTCGCTCTTGACAACTTATCCAATGACAACCGGGAGTTGTCATTCCGGTCTGACTTTGGAGAACGGGCAAACTTGAATGCAGTTACCTGCTTCTGTGCAAATAATAATGAAGGACTACACAACAAAAAGGAAGTAATAATAAATAAAAATGTCTTTTTCATACTTTTTTGTTTTAATCACCCATGCAACCAAAACAGACAGCTATGGGATAACATAATAATCAAATAATTGTATTTTCACCGCAAAGATAATAATTATTATAAATATTTCCAACACAAATATTTTTATTTCTAATATTTCAATACTCCGTTAAGAAATAAAAATTAGTTACAGGTCGAATTGGAGTATAATCATGAAGGCGACGGAAATTCTACTCAACTCCCACAAGTTGAGTACATTCGAAACTTGAATATAATAAAAAGTCACTGGATAAACAACGTTAACAGTTGCAAAAGTCGTTGGAAAAAGGTGTCTTTGTGCCCAAAAACAACAGTATTTTGGTCATCGAATGTGATCTCTATACTATAAGAAAGGACCAAAAAAAATTTTAATCAATGAAAGCAAATGGGAGTATATATGTAGCCTTCGCCGCCATCCTTATTTTTGGCGCAAGCATATTTACTGCTTGTTCGAAGGACGATGATGAAGAGATCTTAGGAGCCGACACGACAAACCGCGTCGATAATTACAAGGATATGGAGAGCCTGGTGGAATCCCTGCCTTTCTCCCAACTGCAGGGAGTAAGCGTCGGAAATTCGCAGGGCAATGATGCCAAGACGGGCGTGACGGTGCTTTTCTTCCCCAAGGCTTCCATGGCCTCGGCGGTAGTCTTGGGTGGCGGTCCTGCATCGCGTGAGGTGCCTCTTTTGGACCCTCAGCGCAACACACAGCCTCTCAACGCATTGGTTTTCAGTGGCGGTTCAGCTTACGGTTTGGCGGCTTCCGATGGCGTGGCGAACTGTCTGGAAGAACATGGCTATGGTTATAACAGGGCTTCGTGAGTGCCGAACATGCGCTGCTCATGAACCAATATACCGACCTGATAGCAGGCAACACGACCATCGCAGCCGTGTTCACCAACGCTCGTCTGAGCGTGGCCGACCTGCAGAAGGTGGCAAATATCGCTTCCACCGGCATGGCGCGCTGCATACGTCCTGTATTCACCATGGCCGATGGCGATACCGTCTATGCCATATCCCTCAGCGACGGTGATGTCCTGTCGGATGTCAACACCATTGGTGTGCTGGCCTCATTAGTGATAGAGAAGGCCATTGCCGATGCCATCCTCTCCAGCCAGATACCCGACGAGGAATATCTTGCCAATATTAAATGATCAAGGAGAATGTTGGATTCATCAGGCCAACCATTCCGCCGATGTTCCCATCCAGTACGCCGCTGGTCATGCTCTTAACGCCCTTTCAGGTCTATGATTCACAACATGCGGAACTTGAAAATTTTATAATTCCAACAATTCGCGAGTGACAGAAATTCTATAATTCTAAAATACGTGACATAAAAGATTACGTGATAAGGACTCCCTTTTTCCGAAAGTTGAGTTGAGATGAAAGTATAAAGGGGGAAGGTTAATCCTTCCCTTTTATCTTATCTATTATCATATAAATGCCATCCGATACTACGTCCAAATAGTAAGGTGTTGATTTCATTTTTTGGTCGCCACCTTTCTTGTTAACATAAATGTAATATACTACATACCCTAATGCAAGTAGAACTATTATGCCACCTACAACATATAGCCATACATAATGAAGAAATGGGTAAAGATACAAGATTCCAATGGCAATTAAAATAGTACTTATTGCCTTAATATACTTCTTGCCATCCCATTTACTTTTATATAGATAATATAAAATGAAACCTATTATTATAAAAACAATTCCAATTATAAAGAATCTTAAAGCAGAATCAAAAGTAAATACGATGTGTTCATCATCATAATAATAATCATCCCCTCCCCCACTTCCAGTTTGAGCTGATGCAAGAAATGAGCATAATAACCAATATAGTATTAGGAAGCTTTTTCTCATAATTGTATATATATTGTCAGAGTTTTGATTGTGGAATAATAGTCAGTGAAAGGAGAAGGTTTCATTTACGGGAATACAGGGATTTTGTAGCACACTTCTAACTATTTTGTTTTTCTTATTATCGTCCAGTTGTAAAATGCTACATCAGATTGCTGCTGCAAAGATATATTGCTCTTAGGGAATTACAAAATAAATAATGAAAAATGAAATAATTATTATTTCAATTTTATAAGAGTTTGCTGTGGATTTCGGTACATTCTCATAAATAGAATTGGATAGTTAAAAAATATTGCACCATCACTATTTTTGCCAATGCATGCACATTTTTATCCTAATTATATAGTTTTTGAAGTTATAAACCGTTAAAACTTCTTCAGTTAGGAAAAAAGATAGTAATTTTGTCAATTAAACAACATCGTATGAAAGAAGAATACTGGATTAGTGATGGATGCGGATTAGTTGAAGCTGGAAGATGCCTAAGAAGGCCTAACTTATAATGAATTAGCAGAAGTTGAAAAAGGTCTAAATCACTATAAAAAATCACCGTTATGAAAAAATTATTGATAATTTCTATTTTATGTATTACTTCAATAGCAAGTTTCGCCCAAATTAGTAGAACTTTTTGGGGGGTTACTCTAGGGAAAAGTAATAAAAATCAAGTAAGGACAGCTTTAGTTAATAGGGGATATAGTGTCCAAACAGATGATGATGGTTCTTTGTTTGTTAATGTGAATAATGTCAAATTTGGAGGTGCTGTGTGGACTTATGTTTTATTTAGCTTTGTAAATGGATGTTTGTCACGAGTGTGTTTCCAGAACAATGAGCTCCAATCCCCAATTCAAGTTGATGATGTATATATATATATGAAAATGTCACTTGATAAGAAATATAAACGTTACTATTTTGACTTACCAACAGAGGAAGGAAATTCTTGGAGCAACTATACTGATGGTAAAACTAATATCCTTTTAGGATTAAATACATATCGTTATACTAGGTATGTCCGTTTATGGTATGAAGATGTAGCCTTAAGGGAAATGCAAATGCAAAAAGAGAATGATGAATTATAATATAACAAGCCCCACCTTAGAAATTGAACTAAGATGGGGCAAATTGTATCATTTTTCCTTATACCTCTTCCCATCTTTCAGGCTAAATTTAGCAACATATTTTGAAGGGATTTCAACCATCTACTTGGGAATGACAATTTTGGGTGTTGACTACTTATGTGGATTGTGTACCATTACTACAAAAATTCATAAAAAAATGCCTGTCTATATTAAAATCTGTGTAAAAACAAGTATCTTTGTACACAAAATTTATGTATATGGAATGGAACAAAGACACATTAAAAGAGAAAAGGACTGAAGCAAAGATATCCCAAACTGCCCTTGCAAAGATTTTTGGGGGTACATTGGAGAACTGTTCAGAATTGGGAAAAAGGCACATCAATACCTACATCTGTTATCCCTGCTTTGGATAAACTATTTAATAGTTCACAAGATGTTGTTCCAAGGGAAGAATATGACAAAGTGGTGTCTGCCCTTAATTCAGCAACAGAACTTAATAAAAAACTTACCGATTTGTTGCAGTCAAATCTGCAATCATCTGAAAAATAAGTATTATTATGACATACAATAATCAAATGACAAAAAACACTTTATATAGCAAAGAAGGAAATGGTCTTAATATACTAGACTTATTTTGTGGATGTGGTGGGCTATCCAAAGGATTTGAGATGGCAGGATATAATGTACTATTAGGTGTGGATTTTAATGAACCTGCACTTAAAACATATGCGAAAAATCATAATGGAAGCAAAACACTATGTGTGGATTTATCTTCTATAGAAACTTTCAATAAAATAGATAGCCTCCTTGATGGGAAAAGTGTTGATGTGATAATTGGTGGCCCGCCTTGCCAAGGTTTTAGTTTGACTGGCCCTAGAAATTTTGAAGATGATAGGAATAAACTTTATTTGGCTATGATAGAAACAGTAAAGCGTTATTCTCCTAAAGCCTTTATGATTGAAAATGTTCCCGGGATGGCAACCCTTTATAAAGGGGAAGTTAAAGATGAAATAATCAAGAGATTTACAAGATTAGGTTATAATGTAAATTGCAAAATTTTATGTGCTGCTGATTATGGTGTACCCCAAATCAGGAAAAGACTTATATTTGTAGGCCTAAAGAAAGGCCCTCTGAACTCGAGCATGGTGCCAAACATGATGACATCCATTGATGGTTACAAACCTTTGAACAGGAGGCATCAGAGAAAAAGCACTTCAAATATTGACTAGTCTTTGCAAACCAAACAATGGATTCTGATTACTAATATTGCTACTGATTTACAAAAAGACTATTTGGGGGGAATGATTGCAATTATTATATTGTTTTTTTTGAATTCTGCTTTTTTCCCCATAAAGTGTGCTTCTGGGATGCTAATCTAAGGGTAATAAGTTTACCCTTGACTATACTCAAAAACCAGGTAAGCCCGTAAAGCCATCACAGAAAATATTGTAACAGAACTACAAACAGAATATAAAGTAATGGATAGATTTATGAAGAAAGTTTTATTATTAGTGCTGTTTGTGATTGCTTCAACAATTACAAATGCAAAAACAATTAGTATGTGTTTTACCAATAATTCAGCAGTTGCAGATATTACAATAGGTTTTTCTTCAAGTTCTGTTATTGCTGACATATGTGTCTGGGTTGGTACTGGGGCTTTTACAGATGTCGATGTTTGTTTTGTTGAAAGGCCACTTGCTAGTAGTATAGATATACAACTAGTAGATAATCCAAGTATTGCTGATGTAACTATTTGCTTGACAGACCAAACAGTTTTGGCAAATAAAACCCTTTGTATTGCATCTAGTATTACCCTTGCAGATATTTGTTTAGGCATATGGGATTCACCAAAGAGCTTCACAAAAGATATTTACATAAAAGATATTGATCCCAAACGATTATCAAATGAAGCCAAAGTTGCCATTGTGTATGCTCTAGGGTTACTGAAAAAGAAGAATTAACTTACCAATTAAGATAGTTATTATCTTACAAACGACATAAATTACTAACCAAATTAAAAACAATACATTATGAAAAAAATCTTAGTTTTATTGTTCCTTGTGGCTTTAGGGACTGGTGTTTATGCACAAGACTCAACAACTGATAAAGGTTATTTAAGACATGCTGACTACAAAAATGGTTCTTTCTTTACTGAGGATGATATCTTGTTTGTAAAATATAATAATTTTTCCTCCTATTCAACTCTAGTCAAATTTCCACAAAACAAAAATATTCCAACATATACTATTCCTGATGGGGTGTCAACAATTGCCAAGGGAGCATTTCAAGGTAATAAGTACGTCCAAAAGATAAGAATACCTTCAAGTGTTTTATTTATTGGTGATAATGCATTTGATGGTTGTGATAATCTATCATCTATTGAAGTTTATAAATCATCAAGTACTAATGTCAATGAAGTATTTGAAGATGCTGATTCAGAGGCAACAGAAATCGGAAGATACAATATTCAAGGTGTCAAAATTCAAGAAGGAGAAGATGGGCAAGTCCAAATCATTCTTTTTAGTGATGGCACATCTAAAAAAATATTGAATAAGTAATTCATTTACCCCACCCTAGAACCAACTAAGGTGGGGCTAATTGTATCACTTCGCATCACTCCAACTGGTACCATCCCATTCATACACCATAGTTTTTTTATAAGCCATCATCATTCTCCCCAAACACAACGAACCTGTTGACTATCCGGATACAATTTTATACTAAAGACCTATTCGGGAACAGCAAGTATATTATTCCCTTGAATAATATAGAATGCTGTTCAAACAAATAAATGTTTTTAAATTTTGTTTTTTCCGCAGTTTTCATTATATTTGCAATCTCCTTAATGATACAACAAGACTTATTTAGAAAGCGTTTGACTATTACTCATTGGTGAATCTTGGGACTCACCGAGCAACAGGAATACGAAAACGCTCACCCTTAGGTATCTTACATAATGTATCATGTATCTACAACCTAAGGTGTGGGCGACTTTTCCTATTCTTTGCATATGCAGTCGAGAGCCTACCATTGGAATCTGTTAAGTTAGCTCACATTTTCTTTTGAGGGCCTTTGCTATCTAATAATACTGAACAAGCATGATGAACCAAAGTTACAATTAAATCATTAAAACTATGGCATTGATAAAATGTGAAGAATGTGGGAACATGATTTCCGACAAAGCCTCTGTATGTCCTCATTGTGGGTATCCTTTTGACATACAAGAAGACTCTAACTGTGTCAACGAAGAGAACGGACAAATCTTCTATGGCGAAGATGAATACGAAGAAAATAATAACAAGAAAAAATGGCTTTATGCTATTATATGTCTTTTGATAATGGTATTACTGGGCATAGGATATTGGGCTTGGTACTCTGGACTTTTGTGGAATAACAATGACAAGGTAGAAGTATCGGAAGAGAAAAAGGATGGTTCATTAAAAGTTTCAGATATTAACGCCATTACACTTGAAGGTACACACAATTTTAATGGCTCGATAGGCCCTGAAAACATTGAAATGTCTTTATTTATAGATGGGAGTGATGTGATTGGATACTATCATTACAACCGTCAGGAAAGAGGCGAGAACATAACTTTGCAGGGAAATATGGGTAGTGATGGTGTAATGAGCCTAACTGAATATGAACCCGATGGAAGTAATTCAGGACATTGGGAAGGAGTCTTTAATGGAACATCATTAGAAGGTTCTTATAACAACAAGATTGACGGAAAACAATACAATGTCAATCTATCCAAAACCGACAACCTATCTAAACTCTCCCCAGTAACTAAAGAGATGAAAAACGAAATTGTTTTAAACTTGTCAAATTTAAAAGAGAAGGTGAATGAAAAATCGCTTTTCCCCGATTGGCTTCTGGGCGCATGGAAGATAGAAACGTATGATGACGATGGGAATCGTTTGGGAACTTTGTGTAGTGTTATCAGTCGTGGTACATGCAAAACTTATGCAGATGGGAAACTCGTTCTTGAACAGAAGTTTGAGATTGACAATCGTACCTTGAAGTTTAAAGATGGAGGATATTATCTATTGAATCTTGATGAAGAAAAACTACTTGGTGCGGATGGTCGAGAATTGATTAAGATTTCTGACAACACATCATATATTCCATCTCTTTCATCAACAAATAGTTATTATTCTCAAGAATCTAATGAAGCATCTCATGGAAGGGAGCCAGTTAGTTTTTCATCAGCTTATGATGTGTTAAGATATGTGTCAGATAAAGTTTTTATTAACGGAAAAAGGGAATTAAGATTTCGCTCAGATGGTATATATATTAATTATTTCCATGCATCAAAAAGTGCCCCATATGTAGTTAGATTTAATTCAAGCTACGCTCTAATAAGAGTGACGGCTGTGGATGGATCTGATTGGGATTTTTTCGTCTATCCGGAGACGCATAAAATAATTGACGATGGGGGTAACACCTATGAATTAAAGTGATTTCCTAACACTTTATTATTAGATAACTTAAGTTTACGAAAAGCAAAAGAAGCCACACATGTCCTGGCGATTGTGGATGGTCTTGTAAAAGCCGTGTATGCCCCATTAAAATGGTATCCCACACAAAACACCCAATATCTTGGACGATATGAGTTTGACGGGATTGAAGACACTGGTTCTGTATACATCGGTAAAAGTGTGAAAGCACTATATGGCAAGTCCCAGAATCCAATCAAATACATAAATCTATGACAATTCAAGTTATGAGAGGTGTGAGGAAAATGAGTCTTGAATCACCTTTTATGCTAATTAATGTGCAATAACAACAAACTATTAAACAATACGACAATGAAAAAAATGTTCCTTACTTTTACCTTAATGCTATTGGCACTCACAGCCAATGCGCAATCTTGCCCCGACGGCAACCACCCGCACTTGATTAACCTCGGCCTGCCCTCCGGCACGAAGTGGGCATGCTGCAATGTGGATGACGACGCATCAAATCAAAGCCCGACAAACTACGGCAGCTACTATGCTTGGGGTGAGGTGAATGGGAAGAGTGTGTACAATGATGTGACTTACCCGTATGCCACAGGTTTGGATGAAGATGGAGACGGCTTTTATGATGATTGGCATGATGATACTAGGGTGTCTGGAATTTGGCAGAATCTCGGCAACTGCAAAGGTGAAGACGAATCAGGTGAGAGTATTTACGACATCACTGGTACAAAATATGACGTGGCTCACGTCCACTGGGGTGGCTCGTGGGTGATGCCCTCCTTGGAGCAGATTATGGAGTTGGTTGACAACTGCAAGTATGAGTGGACTACTGTCAACGGAGTAGATGGTGCTCGATTCATTGGGCCTAATAGTCATAGTATCTTCCTGCCTGCGGCGAGGTACCGTTGGGATGTCAATCTCGACGACCTCGACTCGAGCGGCTATTATTGGTCTTCCACGCAGAACCCGTTGATCTCGGACAATGCCTACTACCTCGGCTTCGGCTCGGGCTACGTGGACGGGTACGTCACCCGCCGCTACGCTGGTCAGTCTGTCCGTCCAGTTGCTAGATAAGTGCATCCTTGCCCCATGCCTTATCTTAACATTAAAAATAATTATTCATTTTAATACTTTTTGCAATGAGGAAACTACTTGTTATCCTTACGTTGATGCTCATGGCACTCACAGTCAATGCGCAATCTTGCCCCGACGACAACCATCCTCACATGATTGACCTTGGCCTGCCCTCCGGCACGAAGTGGGCGTGCTGCAACGTGGATGCCTCGAAGCCCGAGGAAGACGGCGGATATTATGCTTGGGGCGAAACAGAGGAGAAGAACGAATATTACTTGGAGAACTACAAGCACTGCGATGGTACCTGGGACTCCTTCCACGACCTCGGAAAAAGCATCAGCAGCACACAGTACGACGTGGCCTATGTGAAGTGGGGCGGGGTATGGGTAATGCCCTCGCTTGAACAGATAGAAGAGTTGTGTAACGAGTGCAAGTCTGAGTGGATTACCGTCAATGGTGTAAAAGGTCGCCGTTTCATCGGCCCCAATGGCGGCAACATCTTTTTGCCTGCGGCGGGTACTCACTTAGGCGATGAGTTTTGTTTAGATGGCTTCTCAGGCTATTACTGGTCATCTTCCCAGCACCCGTCAGACTCATACTGCGCCTACGGCCTCAATTTCAATCCCGGAAGCGTTGGCTGGAATGAAGGCGGCTACCACATAAGCGGTCACAATGTTCGCCCCGTCGCAAAATAGGAAGCCCTTTATACTTTCCGAGTTTTTCACTATTTTGTACCCAAAAATCTTAAATTGCGTTAAATCAACGGGTTCCAATTTTGCAGTTTGCTTTATTTTAGGTACTTTTGTACCCGTAAATAGATTGGGAATGGCAAAAGGAAGACCTGCAAATGCGGACACCGCATACAAGATAATCGTACATGCCAACGGCAAGTACCGCTACGCCTCCACCAAGCAGTACACGCTTGGCGAGGACGGCAAGAAGACGTATTCGTACAAGCATTGGGGAACGGTGGATGACAAGAACAAGTTCCACCCGGGGCAGAATT
>Ga0247611_10001804_pt1 | contig 37142 bp, 36 predicted proteins | sample 177DNAGHGhighgp2_FD_192422 | JGI IMG/M metagenome (GOLD analysis project Ga0247611, IMG submission 192422) | Sheep rumen microbial communities from Palmerston North, Manawatu-Wanganui, New Zealand - 1770 DNA GHGhigh gp2 | ecosystem: Host-associated > Mammals > Digestive system > Stomach > Rumen... | reverse complement strand
CCTACAAAAGAATCTAAAAGTTGTATTTCATCAAGTAATAAATAAAAATAATCGCTATCATTAGTAATATCTTTAATATATGCTCTAAATTTTTTTGAATTAATTAAATAGTAATCGCCTTTTATATATATTTTTGTTGGTTCATCTGGATAATATTTTTCTAATAAATCAATATCTTCATCATTGTCAAAAGCAAACCTAATTATATTATTACTATTGACATTTATAGACAATAAATATCTATAAAATATTTCATTCATAAGATATGACTTTCCGCTTCTTCTAGCACCTGTAATAACTTTAATTAGTGAATTACCTATTTTATCCTTAATTTGATTCAAATATAAATCTCTATTGAATTCCACATTATCACCTCTACTCGATATTTTTGCAAAACTTTTACTTTTGTCGAGTTTATTATACCATTTATAGGGGTAAAATACAATATATACTCGATATTTTTGCAAAACTTTGCTTTTTGTCGAGTTTACTATTTAATGTTTGAAGTTTATAGTTTAGAAGGGAGAAGCTTATGAAAAGAAAAAGAGCTATGTTTAGCTCTTGTTTTTATAATATTCTTCCATTTCTAATGCATTAGCAAAATATTTTCTATAAAAAATATCATCTATATCTTTTTTAATTATATCTTCCCAATATAAGCATCCAACTTCAACAGGCTTTATAAATTTTATATTTTCTTTAGCTTTTCTATATGATTCCGCTATTGAAATATTGTTTTTTGGAAATAAGAATATAGTATAATTACCATCTATACCTAAACAAGCATTTCTAATGAATTGATAGTATTTTTTATAATCTGAATAATCATCATTAATTTCAACATTACTATGATATTTATCATGTAATTCTTTGAATCTTTTACTTTGAGTTCCTCCAAAAGCTGACTCCGTATATTTAACTTCGATAAAAATCTTTTTATTATTATTCAATTCAATAACTAAATCAATGCTTGATTTATCATCCTCTTTATGTTCAAATTCAATACTTTTAGGCTTTATGTCTTGTTCTATATTTATTCCTTCTATTTGTTTTAGAATTTCTGAAAGCTTTTCAGGTTCCTTTAAATATTTATAAAAGAAATTAATACACATAACTTGCGATGAATTCATATGATGCCAAAAGGCATGAAGAGAAATATCATTATAAATACCTGAAGGAAAGTTCAATATATTCTCTTTCTTTGACTTAGGATTTATTTTAATATTTACATCATTAAAAAGAAAATTGCTTTTATTAAATTCTCCTGTCAAAAAATGTTTATATTCAACTTCTTTTCCTCTAACCTTCATAACATCGATTCTTTTTGCGCTAGGATATTCGTTATTTTTGAATGCAACTAAATTATTAATTCTATCGTCATAAAAACTATTTGCCATTATCTTTTCTCCTTTTTAAAGAACTCAACCAAATTTTTTTTGATTTTATAATAATCTCTAGCACAATCTCTACTTATAGATAATAACTTTAAATTATGTTTATCACATAATTCTTTTTTCTCATTATCCCTTCTCATTACAGCTTCATCAGAGTAATGTTCTGGACCATTTAATTCTACTGCAAGTCTAGGCATATCTCCAGAATATGTCTTTTCAAAAACTACTATATCAAACTTACCTGTATAAAACAAATCATTTTTTATACTGCTATCAAAGATAGATGAAATAGCAACTTCAGATTTAATATAGATATTATCACCAAGTACTGATAATATTTGATTGATTGTTTCTTGAAGCTCTTTTTCACTTTCAGTACTCATTTGTCTAGTGCCTAAAGCAGTTGATTCAATAGCTACATTTGTTATTTTTGATTCGCCATTTGTATCAACATAATTAATGAGTTCTTTTAAATCATCTTGACCATTAGATAACGCCTTAACCGCCTCTTTATCACCAAGTACAATAAGTTTATTCTTGGCACGTGTAACAGCAACATTTATAAGCTCTTTATTGCATTTTACCCAATCATAAGTTTTCTCTTTGGTATTCTTGGTAATAGCTGTAGAAAATATAATAGTATCCTTCTGATCTCCTTGATATGCATGAACTGTACCTACTATAACATCATTATGTTTAGAATATGCAAGTCTCTCTTCTATACACTCTTTTTGATGCACAAAAGGCGTAATAATACCTACGCTTTCACTACCACACTTATTTAAATAACTATCAATATATGCGGCTTCTACTTCACTTATGTTTCTAATATTCGTTTCACGTTCTTGTTGCGCGCTTGTATCAACAAACACTAATGGTACTTGTTCTTCGTTTGATCCTTTTAGATGTAATTTGTTATTATAATATTTTTTATTAGAAAAACCAATTATTTTATCATTACATCTATAATGATAACTTAATAGTGTTTCTTTATTTACTAAATCTACTGTAGTATAAGTAGTATAAATTGAATTCTTGATGTAATCATATTCTTCTGAAATATGATATTTTTCTTTTAACATATCATTAATCTTATTATCCAAAACAATTACAGGGCTAAGTTGCTGTGGATCACCAACTAGCATTAATTGCTTTCCTCTTGATATAGGTATTAATGCATTAGCTACATTGCATTGACCAGCCTCATCCATCATAACTATATCAAAATTCTTTCCTGGTTCTCCTAAATATGTACATGAAAGGTTAGTAGATATTATTATTGGGAATATTTCTTGGAATAATTTCAAATTTTCGCTATTTGATAAAAATTTTTTGAACTCTAAAACTTGCTTTCTCTCATCTTCTTCGTTATCTGTATTCATTAATATAATAGTATATAAATCGTTATATTTTGCTGCTTTTGCAAGTTTCTTTAGCCTTGCAGCAGTATCAAAATGGATAGCCATAAATAAAGGTTTATAATCTATTTTCATATTATTAATAAAATCATCCATATTGGTTTTTTCTATATCGCCTATTAATCTATTTAAGTTGTCTAATTCAGCCTCAAATCTAATTTTAAGCAATTCTTCTTTTGTGTTATTTAATAAATCAATTAGACCTTTTTGTCTATCTTTTAAATCAGTTAGTTCAGCATATTTAGCAAGTATATCATTCAATTCCTTACTTTGTTCTTTTCTATTTTCTTTAATCTTGTTTATTTTTGCCTCTTCTGGCGTTAATTTTTTAGATAGGATAACTAGGTTATGAATTCTTCTTAATGCTGATTTAATATTATCGCTACTACCTAATCTAATTGCAGGGAATAATAGAGGTATATCATCTTTATATTTCAAATCTAAAATATCAGAATATACGCCATCCATAGGTATATTATTATTTGAACAAACTAACACTGTTTTATCATTCAAATATGCCGTAATAATGGCATTTAATAGTGTTTGAGTCTTACCTGTGCCCGGTGGGCCTTGTATGTAACTTGCAGGTGATTTCATGCCTGTATGTATTGCATTAATTTGATCAATATTAAATTTATCATCAACTGTAAATATTGGATAATTTACTTTTCTAGCTAAACTAACATTTTCACCAAAAAATGTTTTAAGTGGTAGAGATAATTCTTCACTATTGCTTATTAAATCTTTAATGCCACCTAGTTCTTTATCAATATCTACACTTAATTTTCTACCTATTTGTATAATAAATGGTCTACTATCAATTTTTATTTCTTTTTTATAACTTGTGTGTTTTGTTTCATTGTATTCGTGAAGAATATCAATAATTCTATCATAATTCTTTTCAAATTCATTTAATAATTCACTTTCTTCTTCTGGAAAGTATTTATAAATAGTTTCTTTATATTCAACTTCTTTTTTATCAGGATCAAAAGCAAATTCTTTATTTATATAGACGCTAGGACTAGCAACTAGTTCTTTTGTCTCTATTTTCAAGAAAAGGGGCTTATAAGCTAACACATACAATCCTTCTTTTTTATTAATGCTTACCATATTCATAGCAAGCTCTTTTGTAGAAAATGTATTATTATCTTTTTTCTTCTTTTTTTCTACATGATTAATAATTTCATTAACAAGCTTTTTAAATTGGCTATCATTTAATTTGTATGATAATGTTTTAGGATCTAATTCTTCATTATCAAGCCCTTCTATCATTTTAGATTTATCAACATAAGGTGTAGTATCTAATTTAAAACAATTAATATAGTAATCTAAAATATCACTTTTGTTTTCAAATGTTTGTAAAAAATGATATTTGCTAGGATCACTAGTTATTTTATCTAATAATTCCTGTGGCGTTTTTATGTATGTTGTATTGCATAAATCAGCAGATAAGATTCTATCAAAAGAAAGATCTATATCCTTTTTCTCAACGTTTGAACTATAAGCAATATTAAAAGAGTCACATATTAGTGTTTTTTTATAAGTGTTTATATCCTTAACTCTTATCATAAAACTAGTGATTTCTTCTTTACTATTTTTGTATTCAATTCTTATCCAACAGTTTTGAAAAATGCCTTTTAGAATAGTTTTTCCTATATTCATACAACCACCACCAAGTATTATATTTCATCTTTTTTAGTTTACAAAAATATTTTAGCATATTTTATCAAATTAAAAAAGGCTTATGAAAAAGCCTTATTTTAATAAAACATCATTATTGCCATATTTAATCTCTTCTTTTACTTTGCATATTGCTACGATGGTGTTATTCTCTAATGTTTTATTATCAGTTACGCTACTAAAACCACCTGTAGAACATATATTAGCTTCTTTTACTTTATCCACTAGATAATTTAGTTTAGCTATAGAAAAATCACTAATATTAATCATAGAAAATACTTCTTCTAGATTATTAACTTTCTTTAATTCTATTATGTATTTATCTACTAAATCATTATAGTTATTACCTTTAACAACAATAGTTTTATAATAATATTTTTCTTCAAAAAATAAATAAAAATCTATTAAATCATAATCTATGAATTTAGGTGTAGGTATAACTAGATTAATTAGATTTAATAATACATCTAATACATCTTTATCATTAACATTTATTGTTTTTAAGTATTTTGTTGAAACTATGTTAGAGTTTATAGATAGACATATATGTAATATAGATTCACTATTATCTTTTGGTTTATATGATTCATATGAACCACTATAACCTAAACCATCAACAACAGTAAAAGTATAATAATTATCATCTATATCTATAGCATCAAAAATATCATTAAAGTAGTATTTATTAACACTATATTTATTATTATAGTATGGACCAGTTATTGGCTTAAATGTAGCATTATTTGCGTCTGTTAATAAGTCGTTTAATTTATCTGCATCTATATTATCTATTATTCTTTTACCACTATCTTTTATACCTATAATATTTACTTTATTTTCCATATAATCACTCCTTGTAGTAAATACAATAACACACATATATCTATTTGATTTTTTCCAAAGTTCTTTGGCTTTTGTCGAGTTAAAGTTACGAAAAGTAATAAAAATGAAAAATAACAAAAGAAATGAAAGAAATGAAAAAAGTGCAAATATTGACATAAGAAATGAAAAAATATATAACAATTATAAAGAAATGAAAGGATTGATATTATGAATAAATCACCTTCTTTCAATGCTATTATAGACTTTTCCAAGCGACTTTTTAGTTTAAGTATGGATTTTTCCAAGGGAGTTTTTGTATTAAATGTAGACTTTCCCAAGGGAGTTTTATAAATTTAGGCCTATTTTATTGGTAATTTTTCATCAATATCAAATACATCATATTTAGAATATTTCTTCACTATTTCTCTAAATGCAAGATATCTTCTATTGTTTTTAATTAAACCTTTATATTCATCATATATTTTCTTATTAATATGAGAACTATTCCCATAACCCAAACTTTCATTAATGAATGAAATGTTTTTTTCTAAATTAGAAAATAATATGCCATTTGCATATTCATTTATAATTTTATAATCATCAATTGCTTTTGAATAAGCATAAATACTCCCATCATTAAACATTATAAAGTTTAGTCCAGGGCATCCCATAGCACCAGGCACAGAATCAAAATAAATAAGTATTTCTTTGTTAGGTAATTCTTTAATGTTTTCTTTTGATAATATTGTTATTCCCATAATTTAAACATATATCCTTTCATCACAAGTTCATCTCTTTTTAAATTTATTAAATCTAAATCATTATTAATTGATTCAATTTTAAAATTATCTTTAGGTGGTATATATTTATCATCTATTTTTATTTTTGTACCATATTCATCTATTTGATAAGCTTCAATAAGATATGGCGCTTCCTCTCCTGGTGACCAAGCGAGTGTAGTAAATACGCTATAACAATTTAATTCTTCTACTAGCTTAAGTGCTAGATTTCTTGCTTTAAATGCTCCACATACATCCACTTTATGTGGATCCTTTCCACATATAGCTCCACCACCAATAGCTATATTTGGTCCATAATAATCTAGACATAATTTTTTACCTGATAATCCGTTATCTCCCATAGGACCAGCCTTGTGAAAATCTCCTGAGCCATTAAGATAAAATCTATCATTTGAAATATAAGATAAATCGCTAAATTTAGAGTTTTTAAATAGTTTTTCTAATATAGAATCTATTTTGTTTTTTACATCATTAAATAATAAATCATATGTATAATCAATTGTATGGCAGCAACTTAAAGTAAGACGTTCAAATTTATATTTACCATTTTCATCATTAATATGTACTAACACCTTAAAATCAGGACCAATTTCTAATATTCTCTTATCTACTACATTGTTTTCATCTTTTTTTATAAAACATTTAGCAAAACATGTATGATTCTCAAATTCTTCCCCAATCATTTTCGCAACATAATGTTCTATTGGTAGATAAAATGTATCTTTATTATTTAATGCATACCCATTGACAACATTTTGGTCATCACTATATTTTCTAATATTTCTTTCATCATCACTTAATGTTTCTATACATAAATCTAAAATGATTTCTAATTCTTCTGGGAATGGGTGCCAACTAATATTATATGTATTACATCTAAAATGAACTAAGTGACTACCATAACCTGCATTTTTATATACTTCTTTTACTATTTCTTTTATTTTTTCGTTATCTATTACTAGATTAGTTCCTGCGGCAATTCTACCATCAATAAATACTTTATTTGTATGTACTGCGCATTCAATACCACATAGTGCATCTTTATCTATAGCTACAACATAGCTTACTATTTTTTCTACTATTTGGTCACATAGCCTATCAGGGTGACCTTTTGATACATATTCTGAAACTTTTATCATATATTAAATTCCTCCATATATTTACTATATTCTTCCATTATATCTTTTTTACATTCTCCAAATAAACCTACATACACTTCTATTCTTTCTTTTCTTATCATATCTAGATAAGAATCTTTTAATCTACCTACATAGCCATCCGTTAATATTAATATTTTCTTACCTCTTTTAGATTTATTTAGTTCAAAGAAATGCTTAAATATACATTCTATATTGGTTCCACCTGTTGTTTTATACTTTCCTTGTTTAAAATCTTTATATGTTGTTTCATTAACAACAGTAGAGAAAGTATATAATTTAATTTCTTTATTCTTATATGGAATAAGTAGTAATGAAGCCATTTTTTTGATATCATTATCTACTGAACCAGATACATCTAAATATACTATAGTATTAGACTTATTTTCTTTTGTTAGAGTATTAATATATTCTTCTTTTTTGTATAATAATTGTCTATTATAAAAATAAGATTTAGTTAAGGTAGATCTATCTTTATAGTTAGGAATAAAGGTATTAATATTTTCTAAACAATTACTCATACTAATTCTATCATTGTATATATAGCCTATATTTATTCCAGCTTTTTTAAGTAGGCGCTTCATTTTAATTTCTTCTTTTCTTTCCTTTTTATATTCACCAAATATCTTATCCTCTACATTCCCACCTAAATCTCTACCTGTGATAGTTAATTCTTTAGGCCACTTAGAAATAATTCCATCAAGTAGTTCTTTTAGTGTAGGATTAATAACACTATTATTTACATCATGGTTTCCAAGAAAAACAGGCTTTCCATCTTTCGCATCTATTTTGTTTGTTTTAAACATTTTGGCAATATACTTATATACATCATAATAAGTTCCTTGGTCGGAATTATATAATTTTTCTAAAAGAGGTCTTACATTATTTGGTGTTTTTTCTCCTATTGGCCTAAGAATGGAGCCAATAGGATCACTATCACTATTAATGTTTGTAAAAAATGATGTGTAGCACTTTTTAGGAAACATTTTACAAAGCATTGAATTAATAACAGCATCAAAAGCTATATTATCAATTTCATCATGCCTTACAAATAGTTTAGTATGTCCTAAAATAAGATGATATAATTCATGCATTATAAGCATAAATAAGTGTTCATCAGTCTTGCAATATGTCTCTATGAAGCCTTTATTTAAAAGAAGCTCTGGATACATTCCGCATGTCATTGCGGCAGAATCTATATCAGCAGAATACTTTATACTTGTTAATTTAAGTAATTCAATCATATGTAGGCTTCCACTAGGGATAACATTATATATTCTGCTTAAAATATCATTATCCATTTTTAACATCTCCTTCTAAATAAATATATGAATACTTTAGATTAAATTCATCAAATTCTAATTCTCTACTTGGTATATAGAAATCATTTACCGTTCTACCTATAACTATTAACAATAAATCTATATCCTTACAGTATTCTATTTTTTTACTCTTTTTAGTAAGAATATCCTTCTGACATATCATATAGTTTTTAGGGCTTTTATTGTAATTTAAAGTATGTGTATTTAAATATTTATTTATTGTTTCTTCAAGTTCACTAGTTTTACATTTTAATAATGTAGCTAGTATTACTGGTGAGAAACATATTTCTTTATCTATTTGTACTATTTTTTTTGTTACACTACTTTTGGGTGGACCTGACATATTTTTAAACATACTCATAGTTTTAACTCCTCATACATACTAATAAATGTATTATATAATTTATCTACTTCATCATTACTACTATATCCATCAGGTAAAAATGAATTTAATAAATTAGATAAATATTTAGCATATTTTTCTTCTTGAACTCGGCTCATTAATACAACTATATGATTATAAATTTTAGCTTTACTAAATACTTCCATAGAAGTAATTTCTATAGGATTAAAGACATCTTTAATCTCTTTAACTATTATTTCCATAAACGATGGATAAATATCATTTTTATCTCTTAAAGCTAGATATGTAATTAAAGATAATCCTCTTCTTAAAGGATTATTTACATTACTTAATGATTTTGATAAGGTATCAGTTAATAATTTAACATCAATATCATTTTTGTGTTTTAAGGCAAATCTTATTCTTTCAGTATCATCACTTATTAGTAACATTTTTTTCTCTATTGATTCACTACTTAAATTAGATAATTCAATTGCTTGATTACAAATATTAAGTAAAACGGATTTATCTATTTTTTTATTAATAGTTGTAGGAATAGTGTTTAAAATATGTAATATACAGGCATCCTTTAATTTAGTTTTAGAATCAATTATAAGCATAGAAGCATAAATAGATATTAATGTTTCAAGTAACATTGTTGCACGTCTAGCAGAGATATAACCGATAACATTATTTAATAAATCAACTAGATTAATAATATAGGTATTGATACTATCAATTTCCTCTTCTTTTATCTCATCTATCTTTTCTTCTACTTTTTTTATTACTTCATTAATATCTATAGTTAAATTGTGTTTGCCACTAAAAGTGTCTTTTAACATATTTAGCTTATCGTTATTATCTAATTCTTCCCAAGAGGGTACATTTACGATAAAAGGGAATCTATCAGCAAGCGCAGGGTCTAGTGGACTTACGCCAAGATAATAGTTATCATCATCCTCATCAAAATTTATAGGGTTCATTGCGCACCAACGATATTTTAGTTTAGTTAAATCTATCCCTTGAATTCTTTTATCATAAATAATAGGAAATAATTTATTTTGTAGTTCTAATTTTGTTCTATTTATTTCATCAATAAATACTACTTCAGCATCCCATATTGACGATTTATTTGAAATATAACTTAATTCCGTATTATTATTGATGGGAATAGGTATACCTACTAAATCATCATAATTGATTAATGATGCATTATAAAATCTATATTCTAAGTGCAGTGCTTCAGCCATACGCTCTAAAACAAATGATTTGGCACTACCATGTTTACCAATTAAAAGTAATGGTAGTTTTGTTGCTAAGGCAGCTAGAATAACTGGTTCTAAACTATTCCAGCCATATAAGCCTAGCTCTTCTGAAATAATGCTTTTATTCATCTATATCACTCCTTTTTCTATAATCATTTGGTAACATTTAGTATTTTGAACTCTTCAAAATCATTTACAAGGTTATAGATTTTTAATCTTAATATTTGCGTTCCAAGTATCCCGTATCCATCACCATCAACACCAATAAAATGCTTACCTAAAAGGTTTTCTTCTAATAATCCTTTTGCGTAATGGTTTGGGAAATACTTCCCTAAAAAGTCTTTCCATTTCTTTTCATCTTCTTTTGTTTTAACTATAAAATATCCTTTTTCATAATCCTTAATATTAATCACTTCCTAACTAAAAATAAAAGCCTATCAAACGATAGGCTAAATTCCCATCGTGCAAGCTTTAGCACCCAACTTGACTTGGGTTGCTGGTAGATCATTGGGCTTGTCCCTAACTACCTCTTTATGGGTTGTACTACTATAATAACACAGTTATAAAAAAAGTCTCACATGTGTGAGACAATTATTCATATTTAATTCCTAGTTCTTCTAGTTTGTTTTGAGCTGTATAATCATATTCTTTTGCGGCTATCTTTAAATATTTAACACCTTTATCAAAATCTTTATCTAGCCCATCACCATCAATATACATAAATCCTAACATGGAAATTGCTGTAATATCATTAGAGTTTGCGAGATTTTCTAATATATTTAAACCTTTAGAAACATTCTTTTCTACTCCTAAGCCTTTAATATATAATTCGCCAAGAATTCTAAGTGCTGATTTAAATGCGATACTGTAATTGTAATATTTTTGTGTTCTTGCGCACTTATTAATTAGTTCTAAACATAATTTGTATACTTTATCATACTCATTATTAAATTTATACCCTAATATAATAGTATTTAAATCATTTAAATCGCCAGCTTCAGCGCTTTTTTGAAGCCAATAGTTATATTCTTTTTGATCAGCCTCTTCACAGCTATACATATATTTTAATTTCATTTTATCTATAGCATCAGAGCTACCTTTATCAGCGGCAAGTTTATAGTATTTATATGCTTCATCCATATTCTTTTTAACACCTTTACCATCTTCATATAAATTACCAACTAATACTTGTGCAATTGTATTATCTCTATCAGCAACTTCTTTAGCTAATTTAAAGCCTAATTCTAAGTTTTTTAATTCTTTTACATATAAATATACATTAGCTAAAAAAATCTATAATAATCTCCTAAAGAAGTTTCATCATCTTTCATTCCATTAGTTAGATATTCAACTAGTTCATTATACATTTCTTTTTTCTTAAGTCTATAACATTCTAAATCTCCATCACCATTATAAATATCAATATACTCTAATAGATTATCTACTACATATCTTTCCATAATAATCTCCTTTATCTTATTTTATATTTCAAAATCATATAAATTTAAAATAAATATGCATATTTTCTCATTTGTTCAAAAATAATTGTGCATACTCTTTCTCTTATTTCTTTTGGATAAATAATTGATTCACTTGTTGCACCTTCTAAAGATAAAATGTTTAATACATCTTTTTTGTTAAAACTAAACTTCATATTCATTCCATATAACGCTTCAGAAATATCTAATTGTTCATCAAAACTTAAGGAAAAAGTTTTAGCTTTTACACTATCTATTTGTTTATAAATATCTCCATTCATTGGGTAATCTAAATATGTATCAGCTAATAATCCAGCTCCATTATCAAATATAGGGCAATAATCAAATTCACTTTTCCCGTTCATTAAAACAGCAATATTATGAGTATGTCTATCTTCATTCAAAAAGAAGGCGTCAATCGTTAGAACTTTATTCATATATTTTCCAAAATCTTTAAGTCCTGTTATTCTTTCCACATTTTCTACTAAAAACTTAAGCCTTTCTTTTGGATCTTTTATACTCCATATAGCATTATTTAAACTTCTGCCATAAAAACTTTGAAACAATCTTTCCAAGGTTATTACTTGCCAATCATCATGTAAAAAATTCTTGCTACTTACACCTCTAAAAACTTGTTCTTTATATTTTATTTCCGTTGGAGTATATATAACATATTCTTTTTCATCTAATCCAGCAAATTGAAGCAGTTTTGATATTACATATTCAGTTAAACCTTCATATCCAGTATAATCCGCTTTATACCATATATCATTATTCAACCATTTTAATTGATTTCCCTTTGATGATTTTCTATCATTTGTTTTTATGTCAGATTCGAATAGTTCTACCATATTTACACCTCTATTCTAATCCAAAAACTATCTTCTTCCATTCTTCCTTCTGTCTTTTCAATGATCATAAACGGATCATAAAAAGGAAGGTTTAAGTCGTTTAATACAAGTTTTAATTTATCTCTTGTTTCTGGAAAACACCTGCTTTTTAGGAATTCTTGATAATCTTCATAAGTTGGGTGTTCATTATTCCCAAAAGCTCTAAAAAAAATCTTATCAGTAAAATTTTTAATTCTTACATCTCTTTTTATTTCATTAACATCAATCATAGTACAGATAGTTTGTTCATACATATAAAATAAACGAAGAGGATATTCTTTTTTGGGAATCTTTATTTTTTCAATATAATCCACATTATTATCAATCATATTAAGAAGCATAACAATTGGGCCAGTAATCTTACTATCGTTTTTTTCCCAACGTTCTATTGTTGGCTTTGAACATCCAATAAGCTTAGAAAATTCGTTTTGACTCATATTAAGTAATTTTCTAATTCTTTTTACATCAGTAGAAGTTGCATATTCAGGAATTGCATATTTAGTCATAGTAATACCTCCTTTTTCTTATTTTACCATTATTTTGATTACATTTCAATGTATTTTTACCATTATTTTAATGGTTTATTATTAAAACTATGTGCTGTATCACTGTAACAATACAAAAAAAAGCAACCAAACAAAAACACGTTTTAAACGTGTTCTTATTGTTTAGGTTTAAGTGATTATCACTTCCTTCATCTTGCTTATGTCTTGCTTAATATGTTGCTTATTCTTCTGGATTTTCAAGCAAATCATCTATAGAACATCCTAATACAGTAGATATTTTATAAAGTGTATTTGCTTGTGCCTTATCTATATCATTTACTTTTTGCTCATATAATTGAATACTTCTTAAATTAACATTAGCTAACCTAGCTAATTCACTTTGTGACAATCCTCTATTCTCTCTAAACTTTTTTAGCTTAGATTCAGTATTTATGTTTTTTAACATTTTATCAAAATCATCAATAAAATTAGTAATATCCATTTCATGATATACTTTATACATTCTTATGATATCTACTAAATGAATTTTATTAAAAATGTCTTTGAATCTTTTCTTTGTTTGAAATTGATAATTAGCAAGTGCATAGCCAACCCAATATTCAGGTGTTCTACCGTTCTTTGGCCTTTGTTCAATATATGTATAATTATAATTAATGTCATCTAACATATTTAAAACCAATTCTACTCCTGATTGTCCTGAAATCACTCCTGGATCTAGTATTTCAATAAATCTGATATACTTCGATGAAAGAAATATAGATTCAAACTCATCTATATCAATATTTAAGTCCACCATGGCATAATCAAATGCGCTTGCTAAAAGATTAACATAATCATTTAGATATAAATCTCTGTAATCTCTTATCATTGTTTTTCATCTCCGATCTCATAATATCTAATATAAAGGTATCAGTCTTATAATTACTCTTATTCTTGATTGTTTTATAATACTCATCTCTTGCTGAAATATCTCTATCTGTATACTTAGAATAATATTCATCCTTTTTTACCTTTGATGATTCTATGTATTTTAAATTCATAATAGCCTTATCACTTATTAAAACTATTTGGACACCAAGGTTTCCTAATTTTAGCGCTTTAGGTAATTGCTCAATGGATAAAGTACTATTAACAAATGATTGTGCATAAGAAAAATAAGAATCATCGGCCCTGTATCCAATTATTACATCATAATTCGATATATCAATTAAAAAATTATCTAGGATATATTTTTTGGCATCTATTACTAAATCATCTACAATGTTAAATCTTCTATTATTTAGCAATAATGCAATCCAGTTTAATACAGTATAATTTCCATCAAGTAGATTTAATACTTTTAACCCGTTATAATCAAAAAGATATTCATTCAAAAAACCATCAGTACCCTGCTTAACTGCCCATTCTTTTGCTAGTTCGATATCTTCAGTCATATAGAATCCTCTTCCATAATCATTTGTTGGTTTTGCTAAAGAATTATTAGGTTTTTCAATTACATGGTCACTTCCATGATATACCTTTATTTTCATAGAAAACACCTCCATTTTATATCATTACAACGATATACTTTACTATATTATATCATTATAACGATACAAAATCAATAAACAAGTAAATAAAAAAAACACGTTTTAAACGTGTCTTTTAGTCTATTTTTCAATTCTATGAATGAATAGTCCACTTCTAAGTTTTGGTTCAAACCAAGTTGATTTAGGTGGCATTAAAAGGCGTGCATCGGCAACATCAAATAATTCTTTAATTGATGTAGGATACATAGAGAATGCTACTTTCATATCAGAATTACATCTTCTCTCTAATTCTTTTAATCCTCTTATTCCACCAACGAAATCAATTCTCTTATCAGTTTTAGGATCATTAATTCCAAGTATTGGTTTTAATACATTATTTTGTAGAATAGATACATCAAGTCCATCTACAGGATCACTTGATAATAAATTCATTTTTGCACTTAATTTATACCACTTTTTATCTAAATACATTCCAAATGTTGCTTTTCTTTTTGGGCTAAATTCACCTTTAACTTCTTCGATATCAAAGTTTTCTTTTAATTTTTCAATGAACTCTTTTGATGTTAATCCGTTTAAATCTTTAACTACTCTATTATAATCCATAATCATTAATTGATTATCTGGGAATAATACTGATAAGAAGTAATTAAATTCTTCACTACCAGTATATGTAGGATGAGCTTCTCTTCTTTTTAATCCTACTTTTACTGCGGATGCACATCTGTGGTGTCCATCTGCGATATATAATTCATTAATTCTAGAAAATGCATTATAAATAGTTTCAATAGATTCTTTATTATCAATTACCCATACAGTATGTCTAATACCATCATTTGAAGTAAAATCGTATAATGGCGCGTTTTCTTTAGCTTTATTTACTTCATTAGTTATAGTTTCATTTTCTCTATAAGCTAAGAAAATAGGACCTGTTTGTGCACTTAATACATCAACATGATTAATTCTATCTAATTCTTTATCAGCACGAGTATTTTCGTGTTTTTTGATTATATTGTTTAGATAATCATCAATTGAAGCTGTAGCAACAATTCCTGTTTGCTTTCTACCATCCATTGTTAGTTCATAGATATAGTAATAAGGCTTATCTATTTCTTCATATACTCCTTTTTCTACATCATATTCAAACATTTCTTTAGCTTTAGCATATACTCTTTCATCATAAGTATCTACATCATCACTAAATTGGCTTTCAGCTCTATCAATTTTTAAGAATGAAAGTGGTTCTTTTTTAACCTCTTCTTTTGCTTCTTTTCTATTATATACATCATAAGGTAGAGCAGCTACTTTGTCTACTAAACTTTGATTTGGTCTAACGCATTTAAATGGTCTAACTATTGCCATAATATCCTCCTAAAATGAAAATAAGGGTAGAGCCCTTATTTTTTTATTTTGTTTGTTAGTTATTTAATAATTCTTACTCTTACTACACCATCAATTGCTTTTAATTCATTTGCAAACTTTTCTTCTGTTGGTGCATCAATATCTAATAACATATAAGCATAATCACCTTTTGATTTACTTACCATATTACAAATATTAATATTCTTTTGAGCAAATACATCGCTTAATTTATTAATTAAACCAGCAACATTTTTATGAATTACTGAAATTCTACCAGCTGTCTTACAAATTCCACCATCACATGCAGGATAGTTTACTGAATTTCTAATATTACCATTTTCAATATAATCCATAATTTCTTCACAAGCCATAACAGCACAGTTATCTTCTGATTCTTCTGTTGAAGCTCCAAGGTGTGGTAATACGATTGTATTAGGTAGTGTAACACTTAGTGGGTTAGCAAAATCTGATACATATTTTCTAATCTTATTATTTTCTAATGCTTCTTTTAATGCTTCTTCATCAACGATTACATCTCTAGAGAAGTTTAATAAAATAGCATTTTCTTTCATCTTACTGATTAAATCTTTATTGATCATTTTCTTTGTAGCATCCATTGCAGGTACATGGATTGTAATATAGTCAGCTTTAGAAATAGCTTCTTCTAAATCTGCAGTATATGTTACATGTCTATCAAGATTTAAAGCATTTAATTGTGATAAGTATGGGTCATAACCAATAACGCTCATTCCTAAGTTTAAGCAAGCATTAGCAACTAATACACCAATAGCTCCTAAACCAATAACAGCAATTGTTTTACCCTTAATTTCAGTACCAGCAAATTGTGCTTTTGCTTTTTCAGCAGTTTTAGCGATATTTTCATCAGTAGCATTAGCCTTAATCCATTCAGCTCCACCAATAATATCACGGCTAGCTAAAAGTAATGCAGCAATAACAATTTCTTTTACACCATTAGCATTTGCTCCTGGTGTATTGAATACTACAATTCCCTTTTCAGCAAATTTGTCTAGTGGAATATTGTTAACACCTGCTCCAGCTCTAGCAACAGCTAAAACACTATTTGCAAGTTCCATATCATGCATAACAGCACTTCTTACTAAAATAGCATCAGCGCTATTAATATCTTCAGTGATTTCATAATCTTTTGTTAAAGTAGCTAAACCTACTTTAGAAATCTTATTTAAACAATTGATTTTCATTATTTTAAGTTCTCCTCTTCAAATTTCTTCATGAAGTTAATTAAAGCGATAACTCCTTCTTTTGGCATAGCATTGTAAATAGATGCACGCATACCACCAACTGATCTATGTCCTTTTAAGTTCTCTAAACCAGCAGCTTTACTTTCTTTAATGAACTTAGCTTCCATTTCAGCTCTTTCTTCATCATTTGTAATAACTTTTGGATCAACGATAAATGGAACGTTCATAAGTGATCTATCTTTCTTTACTACTGTACCTGTGAATAATTTAGAATTATCTAGGTAATCATATAACATATTAGCTTTTTCAACATTCTTCTTGTAGATAGCTTCAAGTCCACCATTCTTTAATAACCACTTGAATACTTTACCACACATATAAATACCATATGTTGGAGGTGTATTGTATAATGAATCATTATCTGCTTGAGTCTTATACATTAACATTGTTGGAGTGCCTGGAAGTACATGAGTAGTTACTTCATCAGGAATTAAATCTTCTCTAATGATTACGATAACTGTTCCAGCAGGTCCAACGTTCTTTTGTGCACCAGCATAAATAATACCATATTTAGTAACATCAACTGGTTTTGATAAGAAACAGCTTGATTGATCAGATACTAAAATATGACCTTTTGTATTTGGTAATTCATGGAATACTGTTCCATAAATTGTATTGTTTTCACAAATGTAGATATAATCCATATCATCAGTGATAGGAAGATCTGAGCAATCAGGGATATATGAGAATGTCTTATCCTTACTTGAAGCAAGTTCAACAGCTTCACCAAATTTTTGTGCTTCTTTATAAGCACGAGTAGCCCATTGACCAGTTACAATGTAACCAGCTTTTCTGTTACGCATTAAGTTCATTGGAACTTGAGCAAATTGCATATGAGCTCCACCTTGTAAGAATAATACCTTATAGTTTGATGGAATGTTCATAAGTGTTCTTAAATCTTTTTCAGCATCTTTAATGATTTCATCATAAACTTTTGATCTATGACTCATTTCCATTACAGACATACCTGATCCTCTATAATCAAGCATTTCATCTGCTGCTTCTTTTAACACTTCTTCTGGTAGTACTGCAGGTCCTGCAGAAAAATTATAAACTCTTTTCATTTTTTTAACTCCTTTTAAAAAATTATTTTTTAACACACTTAACATTATAACAAATCCGCCCACCTAAAACAACTGTTTTAATAATGAAAACACTTTTATTACTTTAATGTCTAATTTTAGTGGGCAAGTATACTGTTTTGTGTTTTTTTTGCGAACATAATATGCTATAATTCAAACTTGTGGAGGTGTTAATATGCATATTTATTTAGTAAGGCATGGACAAACTGACGATAACTTTAAATCTATTGTTCAAGGTAGAATAGATAATCCCTTAAATGATATAGGTAGAACCCAAGCAAAAGAGACAGGATTAAAATTAAAAGATATGAATATTAAATTTGATAGAATATATTCATCTCCATTAATAAGAGCAAAAGAATCCGCAACTATCATTAATAGTATTTTAAATATAGGAGATTTAATTGTTGATGATGAACTTACAGAAAGAGAATTTGGAAATCTTGAAGGCCTAGATGTAAGTTATATGAGATGGTTAGTTCAAAACCCTAATTTTAAGCGTATTGGATATGAAGATGATAATACAATTATTAATAGAGTAAAAAATGCCGTTGATAGAATATCTTTAATGGGTGAAAATATATTAATTGTATGTCACTCTCATACTATAAAATCCTTATTAGTATATATAGATAGCCAAAAATATTCATTTGACTTTCCTCTTCTTAACGCTCAAGTAGTAAAAATTAAGAAAGAAAATAACACCTACGTAGTAGAAGATATTATATAATTTTTAAAAATTATTTGTTTTTTTAACTATTTGGTGTATAATCATATTGTGTTGGAGGAATAATTATGACAGCATTATCGAAATTAAAGTATGTTCTTGCTACCATATTCTTCCTAGTAGTATGCATTTTAACAACTGCTTTTCAAGCAAAGGTAAATGCCAAATATGATACAGTATTGTTAGATTTTACTTATGCTATATTATTTACTTGTGCATTCTTATTTGGTGGAATCACAGTAGGTATATCTGGTGTATTTGGAATTTGCTTATACATATTGCTTCAAAATAAAAGCGCATGGCTTGCACTTCTAGGATTAATCGTTGGATTAGTATTTGGAATAATCACAAAATTAACTACATATTTAATAGAAAATAAGAAATTAGATAAACGTGCATTATATATTAGCGCTGGAGTATTCTTCATTGCTTTAGGAATAGTATTTACAGTTGCTAAAGCTTCATTTGGTTATTATTACATTGAACCTACTTCTGAAACTTATGTAAGATTCTACTTACCAATGTATGTATTACCTTATATAATTGGTGCAATATATATTGTTTGTGCATTTGTTATGAATAAATTAAAAGAAAACATTAATCAAATGTTATCTATATCAGCATTTGTATCAACTTCCTTAATTATTCTTTATGGAATAGTTTCAGTATTAATATCTATTAAGAATTATACATTTGCTGCAACTCTTGCTAAAGCTTATAGTACATATTATGCAAACTTCTTAATTAGCGTATTAGTTGGTTTACTAATAGCTATGGCTCTATATGTTATTGGAGTAATTGCAATAGAGATTAGACTTAAATTTAAGAATATGTTAAAGGATGCTGAATAGCATCTTTTTTTTGCAAAAAAAAGGATGAATTATTCTTCATCCAAAAATTTTTTTACTTTGTTTATTACTAATCTATAGTTTCTAGATTTTAACATTAAATGGCCTAAATCAGGGATAATTTGTTCATCTAGATGTTCAAAATATTTCTTTAAATATAAACTTGCATCATCAGGAACTAATTCATCCATATTACCTTTTACAAGTAATGTTTTAACATTATTTTTTACAAGTGAATTATTACAAACTCTAACTATGGAAATAAATGTAGTAATTGTATGAACATTATATCTAGGCATTAGATCATTAATTACAACATCAATTCCTTTTTTATTATCTTCCTTAATAATTTTACTTCTAACATTTTCTTTATCAACCATTATTTCAAATTCTGTTTTTATTTTTTTTGCGAATATTTTTGCATTAATATATTTATTTGCTGGTGCAAGCAAGATTACTCTATTAACTTCTTTTTTGCATGCTAAATAAGAAGCTAATACTCCACCCATTGAATAACCATATACATCTACTTTTTCATAATTATTCTTAATTTCATCGAATTTATTGTTCACATAATCTAATGTTTTATCAACTGTAAAATCAGATAAACTTCCATTATTCCCATGACCAGGTAGGTCATCAATGAATATAGCATCATACCTCTTTTTCAAAAAAGGCATGATGCTTATGAAATCAAGTTTATTTGTTGCGAAGCCATGAAGTAGTAAGGCTGCAATCACTTATTTATTTTCCTCTACTTTAGCAAGCTTTACAAAGCTCTTAATTGATTGAATAACTGATTCAGCTTGTTTTTTGTTATCGTAAGTTTCACCAGTCATAACTAAACGTAAAGTTTTTGGATCATATAATTTGAAGAATGATTTCTTATTCTTATCAGTAAAAATATAGAAATCTCCTTCATTAACTAAACGTTTGAAGTTTTCCATAGCTTTTTTGCATGAATCAAATGATGTATATATTTGGCTATCACATAATACTTGTCCATTATTAGCTTTTAGTGTATAGCTATAATGACCATTATTATCTTTTGTTATAATTAGTTTTCCTGTGTTTTTATCAACAACTGTACCTAGGTGTGCAAGCTCAACGATATAATGTTTACTTTCAGCATCATCAAGTTCTACTCTTTCAGCACCTACAAAGTTTTTATAAGATTGGCTTGCACTTTCTGCTTGCTTTAAAGTCTTATAATTTGCACTTTGTGCTAGAGGTCTACCTTGTGCTGTGATTAATCTAAAACAAAATTGATTATGTTTATCTTCTTCAAAGTCCACCTTTAAAGTAGCAACATTCTTCTTTAATGTTTCAATACCATTTCTACAAGCTTTTTCATCTTTATAAGCTTCACTAATAATTAGTGCTTGACCATTGTTCGCAACTAATCTATATTTGTAGAAGAATCCTCCTTCATTATAAATTAAATATTTACCTACTGCTTTCTTTTCATCTGCCATAATTATATTCGCTCTACTGGCATAGAGCACTCCTTTCTTATATAAATTTATTTATATTGTTGTTTATCTACTTATAATTATAACACATCTATAAAAAAATTAAATATAACATATCACATTTTTTTAACATTTTTTCAATATTAACTTAATACCCCAAAAAAATGCCATAAAGCGCTAATTTATGCCTTTTTTTACGTTTTTTACTTTTTCGTCATAAAAAAAATTACACCAAAAAGTTTGCATTTTCAAAAAAATAGTATATAATAAAATTAAAGATATCCTTCAATAGGTTTGTTTTGTGTTATTGTTGTATAGCACATTACTATAAGTCCTATTTTAATACTATAAATTACATACCAAAAAAAGAAGGGGCGATATTATGAAAAAGTTTCTATTTAGATCTCGCCAAGGAAGCTTAGCTGACAGTATGCGTACACTTAAAGTTTTCGATTCTAAAGGCGACTTAGAAAAATATGCAGAAGCCCTAGCCGACAAATTATATGGAAATATAGGATTAGTTAAATTTAAAATAAAAATTAAGCCATACTCTAAAGATCCAGATTTAAGAGTTGGTTGGGATTTTACAGACCAAGTTATACTAACTGGTTGTAAATGGTCAGGGGTTAAACCTTTTGATGAAACACCAATAGGTTTCTGCACAATTAAAGACATTTAAAAAAGAATCCAAACGGATTCTTTTTTTATTTGTTCTTTTCAATATATTCTTTTAAACCAGATATTTCATTAAATATTTTATCTAATATATATAATTCACTTGATTCTCTAAATCTCTTTGATGCATCATATAAATTATTATAATAAACAATAAACGCAATCGCATTTATATATGATGATTCTTCTAATTCATAATTATTATGATAAACATCATCTACTAATTTTATAGCACTTAACACTTCAGAAGGTGTTTCATTAGATTCATTTGTATTATCATATTTACTATAAGCCATTTTTATAGCTTCATCTAACTTTTTAGGATTAGCCTTTAAAAAGTTTGCCTTATCTTTGCATTCAAGCTTATATTTACCAAATTTAATTTTGATTTCATCATCATCATTTTTAACTTGGCTATCTTTTTCTTTTTGTGCTTCAAGTTCTTCTATTATTCTTTCTTCTGATTTAGTTCTTAAATATTCATTACTAATATTCTTTTCATGTTTATTTTTATCTACTAAGAATAAAATACCACTATTATCAATATCTTGTGTAACACCTATAACCATATAATTAATACAATCAGTAATGAAGCCCGCTAAGAAATGTACAGCAAGTTGTACAATTAATGCTAGTATACCTGATGCTATAGATATTACTCTACCTGTAGTACTACCATATTTAATCACAATAAATACAGCATAGCCTATAGAGAATAATTTAATTACTAATCTAAACCAAAGTAGAGAATTTCTTTTTATTTTCTTTAATACATTAAAACTTCTTTTCTTTAGAAAATTCATTTCCTTTCTACCCATATTAAATATAATAATATCAAATATTGTAGATAATATTAATAAAAGGGTAAGAACTGAATAAATTATGATATTTACTATTGAATCATTTTTAGTATAAATCATAAATGCATAGAATCCTAAAAATACTATAGTAGTAAATAAACTAACAAATAAAGTTATATTTTCAATTTTATGTTTTATGATATTTATTGCGGCTTTAGAATAATCGGTACTAACCATTTTCTTACCATCACTAGCTTTATAAATGGCATCATTTACCGCTTTTCCCACAATTTTACCAAAGAAGCCCATAGTATCACTTCCTAACTAATACATATTTAGTATATCATAGTTTATTTATATAATAAATAATTACTTTCTATCCCATTCAGGATGAGCTTTATGTTTTTCTTGTTTATCTAAATACATCTTTTCATCTATATCTTTCATAATATCATCTATACTACTATTCTTTAGATCTACTTTTGAATAGCCTAGTGATATAGATAATTTATATTCTGTTTCATTTGATTTATTAAAATTATCAAATACTAAATCTATATTTTTTACAATTCTATCAATTATATTATCATTTTGTGTATTAATGATAACGATAAATTCATCACCCGCAAATCTTATTACAGCACCATATGAACCAACAGCTTCTCTTAATAAATCACCTGTTTTAATTAAAGCTAAATCACCAACATGATGGCCAAATTCATCATTTATTAATTTAAAACCATTTAGATCTAACATCATTGCGGTAAAGTTTTTATTCTTACTTGCTTTTTCCATAACGTTTTTAAGCAAATCCAAAAACATTCTATTATATAGCTTTGTAAGTCTATCCCTAAATAATGTATCATTTTGTAATGCCATAAATAGGAAATCAACAGTTAATGCAGCACCTATCCAAATAGTTGAAATATCAGGCAAGAAATATTGTACAACTGCCGCAACAATCATAGGAGCTAAGAAAAACCATACTGGGAAGAATTTTAATAATCCACCTTTAATTCTAACATAAATATAAAAACCAAATGTATCAAGTAATAGAATAAATGCTAAGATATAGAACATATAATATCCAAATCCACCTCTAGAAAAACTTGAATCAACTACATCAAAAACAAATGGAGTAAAGATATTTACTATTAAGCATATAACACCTATCATTATAACAATATTTGATGTGTATAACCTTCTTTTATCTATATAACCATTTAATCTATATGCAAAATATAAGTTGAAACAAATCAGTCCTGCAAGTAAGCCTAAACGTATTAAACTACATGTTATATAAATCATTATATCATTAAATAGATTTGCCTTAACAACGCCATATTTTGTATCAAAGACATATGATAAAGTATCTAGTATTACTGAATAAAAAATGATATTTAACATTATCTTTAAAAAGGTATTTGACTTATTCTTTTCTTTAAGCATAAAAGAACTAGTTAACGCAGTATATAAAATAATAAATAAAGTAATACCATTAACTAAAAGAACCGTGATTAAATCCTTATTCATCATATAACCTCCATTCTTATATTGTACCTACTAACTATATTATACAATAAGATAGACAGAAAATAAAACACCCATATATGGGTGTATACTATTTAATCATTTCATCTATCCACTTCTTTAAATCATTAATCGAAGTATTAGGACTTAATTTCTTTCCACTAATAATATTTGCGCCTTTCGCAAGTATTTTAAAATTATTTTCTGTATCTCCTAGATTAGAACCTCCAGATGTCGCAAAAGGGATAATATATTTATTAGAAAAATCATATGACTCTAAAAATGTATCAATTATAGATGGTTCTCTATACCACCAAATAGGAAACCCAATAAAAATATAATCATATTTTGATATATCTGTTTTGCTTTTAATTTCTGGTCTAGAACTTCTATCTTTCATTTCTATACTACTTCTAGAATTCTTATCCATCCAATTTAAATCCGCATCACTATATTTTATAGTTGGTTCTATTTCAAATAAATCAAAGTTACCTGCGATAGATAAATTAGTCGCAAGACGTTTAGTCAATCCGCTACAGCTAAAATAAGTTACTAATGCTTTCATATAATCATCCTCCTAAATATCAGTAATATTTATCATAATTTTAAAATATTTTTAAATATTTGTCAAAACTACCCAAGATTTTAACACTCTCATACGTATATATAGGGTAGGAGGGCAGAAAAATGAACGAATTTATAAATAATGATTATTTAAATGATTTAAAGAAAATTAAAGAAACTATTAGAACTAACCAAAATAAAGCAATGGTTATTGTTAATAGTGCGATGATTATGACTTATTATGAGATAGGAGTTATAATCAACAAAAGGAAGACTTGGGGCAATAAATACATCCAAAAACTATCAGAAGATTTAAAAGAATATGGAGGCGGTTATTCCTATGACAATTTAAATTATATGTCAAAACTTGCCGGCAATTTCACACGCGAAGAATTATTCGACCAGCCTGGTCGACTCATTCCCTGGAGAACCATTATTGTAATAATGCAAAAATCCAAATCACATAATGAAATGATTTGGTATATTAATGAGACATATAAAAATGGTTGGTCGAGATCTACTGTATTAAAACAGTTTGAAGCTAAAGCTTATGAGCGTAACCTTATAGAACCGGAAACTACTCCTTCTATAAAAAGTGATGATTTAACAAAAGAACTATTTAAAGATTCTTATGCCTTTAGTTTTTTAGATAGAAATAATACAAAAACTGAAGAACTCACAAAAAATAGTTTTATAGATAATGTTATTAGTTTTATTAAAGAGCTAGGTCCTGGTTTTACGTTAGTAGATAAAGAATATAAAATTGTTACTTCATCAAACGAAGTATTCAAAATTGATTTACTAATGTATCATATAAAATTACATATCTATATTGTCATAGAGATTAAAAACGGAAAATTTAAGCCAGCTGATTTGGGTCAGTTGTTATTCTATGTAGGCGCAATAGACGATAAAGAAAGAACAGTTGGCGACAATGAAACAGTTGGATTAATACTTTGTAAAGAAGCTGATAGTTACACAGTTAAAACAACACTTAGTAAAGTATATGCAAAAATAGGAGTATCTAAGTACAAAATATTAGAAGATTTACCAAGCTACTTAGAAAAAAGATTAAAAGGAAAATAAAAAAACATTCTTTTGAATGCTTTAATAGTGGTGCGGGTGACAGGAGTCGAACCTGCACGCCGAAGGCGCTAGATCCTAAGTCTAGTGCGTCTGCCAATTTCGCCACACCCGCATATAAAAATTATGATAAACAAAGTGGCAGGGCCAGCAGGATTCGAACCTACGATGAAGGAGTCAAAGTCCTTTGCCTTACCGCTTGGCTATGGCCCTATTTTATCTGCCTTTTGTTTACCGCAATAATTATTATACATTTTTTATATATGTTTTTCAAGTATTATTTTTGTTTGAATGCAAAATAATATAAAAGAATAGATCCAACAACTACTAAAATGATAGTTGATAAGGCTGAACCTCTTTTAATACTTCTTGAAAAACATTCATTTTTATTCTTTAATAGTAGGCCTATAAATATTCCTATAATAGGAAGAAAAAAGCCCACTATACTCCATTTAATACTAAGCTTCAAGGTATTTTTCTACCTCCTTTGCACATTTAATACCATCTTCTATAGCACATGCAGTAATTCCATTATTTAATAATGCTTCACCACATATAAAGATATTTTTACTATTTTTATGATTAGCTTCATTTACAAGCTTATTAACTATATCTATATCAAAATAATTAATTAAATCTTCCTCAAAGCCAATATTACCAATACTTACTATTACCATATCAACAGGAAATTCTTGTTCCTTATCTAAAATAATAGGTTTATTGTTTTCCCATTTAACTTGTGCTATTTTAGCTGATTCAATGAAAGATGCTCCAGTTAATTCTTTAACAGTCATATTATAACTTCTTGGATCCATAAACATTTTATATCTAGCTTCAGAAATTGCCCAGTTAGGATTAAGTGAATCATCAGGATAAGGCCAAGATGTAGTACGCTTAAGTGGTGGCATATTCTTATAATCTATACATGCAACCATTTTAGCATTTTCTCTAATGCAATAAGCTATTACTTCATCAGTAGTATCTCCACAACCTATAACTAATACACTTTTATTACTACTAATATCCGATAATCCCTTCTCTAAAAGATTATTTGTTACTTTCTTTAAATAGTCTGTAGCATACATTACATTCTTTAATCCCATACCTTTAGCATTAAATGCTCTTTTAACAACACCACTAGCTATAACAAGTGCATCAGTATTTTTTAATACATCCATAGGTGAAATAACTCTTGTTACTTCACTATTAGTTATAAAATTAACACCAGCTTCTTTTAAATAATCTATTCTTTTATTTAATATTTTCTTATCAAGTATCATATTAGATACTCCATACATTAACATTCCACCAGGATATTTATTTTTTTCATAAACATTAACATTGTATCCTTTTTTAATTAAGTAATCAGCACATGCAAGACCTGATGCACCACTACCTATAATAGTAACTGTTTTATTTTTCTTCTCTAAAATATCATATTTTACTAAATTATCAAGCCCATAATCCGCAAGAGTTCTTAAAATATCTTTTATTTGCATATTATTAGAATCTTTAGTATTAATACAAGCACATTCACAGTACCCCTTACAAACGCGTGATGTAATTTCAGGGAAAGGATTATTTTTTATTAACTCATTATATGCTTCATCATATAAGTTATATTTCATTAAAGATATGATTTTATTAATATTAATATTTAATGGACAACCTGTTAGTATATTATTAATTACTAATTTATTACTACAAAAAGCTTCACTACAGTTATGGCATAAATCAAGTATTGGCTTTATAGTATCAAAATTATATTTTGTATATATTTCATCATAATCTTTAATTCTTACCCTTACTTCTCGCATAACTTATTCACCTCAATAATGGCTTCATCTAAACTTAATCCACGTCTTTTAAACTCTTCTATCTTTTTTGTCATTATATTATAATTCTTTGGAACTACTTTAATAAATTTATCTGGATCAATAAACTTAGCTAATGCTTTTGCTCTTTTAGAATTAGTTATAGAACTAAATTCTTCTAATACAGTTGATAAATAATATAAATCAGATCCATCTATTTTACTAATTTCAACAAATCTCTTATCTATTTTACTATCTAATTCATTTAATTCACCATAAATATAAGCAATACCACCAGTCATATTATACGCAAAATTATTACCTATATCTCCTAAGCATATGATAGTACCATTAGTCATATAGCTACAACCATAATCATCCATACCTAAAACTATAGCTGTTGCACCATTATTACAGAATGCAAAATAATTTGATGCATATCCATCGATAAATACTTTACCACTATCTGCCTTATATAATGCATTTTTACCAACTAAATAATTTTTATCATCATCTAAGTTATTAATCATATTGTTATAAACATAAATACTACCACCATTTAAGCATTTGCCTAAATACTTTTGGGCTGTACCATTTAATGATAAACTTATATTTTTCTTAATGTATGAACCAAAATTATAACCTACATTACCATTTATTCTAACAAATACATTTTTATCTGTTTTAATGCTACAACCAATATTATCCTCTAAATTCGCATTACAGCTTATATCTGTTATACCTGATGTGGCATTTTTAGTTATTAAATCATTAATAATACCTTCTTTAATTAAATAGTTCTTCTTTTTATCAGAAAAGCTATTAAAACCAATTAATGATGAACTAACATATGTTTCATAGCTTAAAAAGTCTATAAATCTATTTAAATAAATATCATTACCATAATACTTTAAATCTCCAAATATACCATTAGGACATTTATAACACTTATTATAATTCATACATCCTAAAGGAATTAAAATACTCTTTTTAAAATAGAATCTATTAGAACCATTAATAGCCGCATTAATAATATCATAACTATTATAATAATCATATTCTAATGATAATAAGATATAATCTCTTAAATTTAATTCTTTTAATAATTTATCTGCCTTATTTAATAAATTAATATCATCTAATATTATTTCATCTACACCACTAGTAATATAATCAACAATATTAGAAATATCTTTAATTTTAACTATAATAAAACTATTTTTGTTCATTTCTTTTAATTCTAAAATTAAAGCTTCTAGATCCTTAAAGCTATAAATATCAAAATAATATTTAATACCAATAAATGGAGTATTAGGTATTATTTTATGAGCTTTATACATATTTAAATCAGTTAAGCTAATATTTTTAGAATCATCAGTAAAATCAATAAATATTTCATTAGTTAAGAAATCTTGAATAAATCTTTTATCTAATGTAGTAATATCCATAGATAAGGCGCTATTAAGGTATTTTCTAACTTCTTTACTAACAGGTAAAACACACTTAAATAAGCTTTTAATGTATTCTTTTTTTACTGCGCTATTTGTATCTATTTCATCTTTATAAGTAAAGCTATTATTTAAATAAGCTGAATATTCTAAATATTTATCATAACTATTAGATTTTAGTGCTTCTTCTAATTTTACTAACATTATTTTATCTATTTTTTTAGTTTTTAATTCTTTATTAAATAAATTACTTGATACAAATGAACTTATATAATGTATTCCATAAGATGACATAACCTTAGATATATTATTCTTTAAATATCTAGTATATACATTTATAGCATTATTATCTAATATTTTCTTTTCTATAAATCCGTTTATAAGCATATATGCTTTATATGGATATATTAGAGAAATACCACATGATAAATAATAAGCAAAATCACTAAAACGATATTTTTCACTTATTAATATGAAACATGTTTTTTTACTATTATTTATAAAGTCATATGAATCATAAGTTAAAAAGTCATTATCATCTAAAATAATGATATCCGCCTCATTTTTAATTAGTTCATTTAAATCATTATTCTTTAAGTAACAAATATTAAAATTATTTTTTAAATTTAATATATTTTCATATTCAGATAAAGATAAAAATACATTCTTAAAATAAATAGATTTACTTAAGTTCCTAGTAGTATAATATGAATCTAGCTTAATTCTTCTAATAGATGGATATAAGCCGTTTAAAAATGTAGGATAACTTACATTATCCTTACATATTTCAATTAATTCCTCATTTAAATCAAATACTGATTCATAATTATTAATTCCATCTTCTATAATAAATAATTCATTATTTTTTTCTTTTAGAGAATCTATTTTATCTTTAATATTAGTAATAGTTTTAGTATCTAAATCAATTTCTATAAAGTTTTTAATACTAAAGAAATTATTAACATCAAATAAATTCATATTTTTGTTTGTAATATAAATATAATCATCATTATATCCAATATATACATCAAAATTATTATCCTTTGATAATACAACATCTAATTTTAATCCATCAGTTAAAACCATGTATAATGGGCCTTCTATTAATGTATAAATTCTATTATAGTAATCATTAAATTTGTTTGTATTATATTCAGGTATAATTGATAATATTACACTAGTTATATCTTTATCATAATTTTCATATAAATAATTAGTTATATCAGCATAAAAATTATTATTATAATATATATTATCATACATCTTATCAAAATTATTTTTAGCTGAATTAATATTCGTAATTTCGCCTAAATAAGCGTTATTTACATCCATTGTATAATTATTTGCGCTATTAATAATTATAAAATTAGTTAAAAAATCATTATTAGCTAAATCAGTTGTGAATATATCATTTGATTCATAAATAATTATTCTATCAGATATACTTAATACACTAACAAAAGCTAGTTCTTTTCTTATTTTATATCTTAGTTTTTTATCGATATTTTTAGTAAATATTTGCATAGAATCGATTGTTGTTCTAACACCATAAAAAGTAATATTATATTTATTTAAAACTTCTTTTACTTTTTTTAAATCAATTTCACGCTTAAATTCATTACAGCTTGCTTTTATGTTTATTAATAAATAATCATCTATTCCTTTTAAAAATTCAAGGTTACTAAATATTAATCTAGGAATTAATGTTAATACTTTGGCATTTGTTTTATTATTTTGTTTTAGATAATTTAAGCAATCAAAAACAATTTTATGATTTAATTCTTTTTTTGAAATTATTGTTGTTAAAATGCCATCGTAAAACATAATATCCCCCCTAATCATTAAAAGTTATTTGTATTTTTGCGTTTGTACTAGTCATATCTAATATACTAATACTTAATTTTGTTAATAATTTATTTAAATATTCACTTGAATTAATAGGTGTAAATACATCATTTTCTTTAAATAGTGAATCATCAGTTGCATTAAATGCTGAATCAATAAAATCAGTTGAACCTTTTTTATTAGATTTTGCGTCTATTAAAGTTATATATGCATGTTCTGTATAACTATTGTCATACTTAAATAGTGACCAATATTTTCCATCATATTCAATTTGTGAATTAACATGGAATATTCTAATTCCTGATTCACTAAATCCTCTTGTATCATATATATTTTGATCAGCTAAACCATTATGATCATAATATTCAACAACAAAGTATTCACTTAAATTACCTACTTCATTATCAAATGATGGAGCAACAATTATTGCATCCCCGCTTTTACTAAATGCGTTTAAATCAATTATAGTATCTCTAGTTACTACATATGGAGTAATCCAACCTAACATCATCTTTGTATTTGCGTTATGATCTCCTACATTACTATCCATCATATCAAAGCCACCAGAGCCTAAATTACAGCCATCACCTTTTTTAGATAGTTTCTTTTTGCCAAAGATATTCTCTTTATATTCATTTGCAGAATAATCATAAAAATCATCTATTCCCATCATATGTCCTGTTTCATGAATAAATGATATAGCATTTACGCCATCATGCTTAATTGTTTTATAGAAGTCATCAGTATATATAAAACTTATTGTAGACCACATAAATTGGTATAGTTTATAACCATCTACATCTTTTTTACCATTATAATAACTTACCCATGACCAGTATAATGATCCATGGTCTTGTAAGTCTTTATTACAAACTAAATATACACCATCTAAAATACCATCTTTATCATAGTCATATTCACTAAAATCGATAGTATCTTTATAATATTCTAATACTTCTAGAGCAAGAGTTCCTAAAGTATTTGTAATAGATGTTGTACTACTATTATTTGCATAAATATTCTCATAATATGTTGATTCATTACTAGGTGTATACCAAGGCAATACTTCACCACTTATTTTAAGCTTACCATAACTACTTTTTTCATAATAAGTAGATAGAGATTCAAATCCTGTATCAGTTCCAAAAAAAACACGATTTATATCATTATGATAAGTTTCTAAAGTAGTTTTATTAGTCCAAACATCTTTGAATTTAATTGGAATAACTAATACCTTTACATTTCCAACTGAAGGCATATAACCATCTTTACCTGTCATCATTTTTAAAACGTCTTTATAAGTGTATGCATCAGAATATGCATCTATATTATCAAGAGTTGATCTATCATAATGCTCAACAGGTAAATCACTTGTTGATTTCTTTAAAAAATCAGGTAGAGGAAGTCTACAACCAGATAAAATAAAGGTTAGTAAAAGAGCAATAGAGAATGTTAATATCTTTATATAATTTTTCTTCATACAAACACCTCCTTTAGTAGAATATTAAATATTTCTACTAATAGTTATTATACCATATATGTTTAAAAAATAATATTACAATAATATTATTTTATAAGTCGTATTAGTAATTTAAATAATAAAAAAAGGCTTTATAAAGCCTTATATTATCTCTTTATTAGTTTCTTCTATTTCTAGCGCTTTTATTTTATCGTTTATTTCCTTAAAGAATGATATAGTAAAAGGAATAACTATAACAAATGTTAGTAAATCCGCTATCATCATTGATAATTCTACTCCTATTATACCCATATAAATAGGCAAAATTATTATAAATGGTATATAACATAAACCTTGACGAAGCATTGATACTAATATTGCTCTTACCTTTTTGCCTAAAGATTGGAAACTCATATTACAAGCTACACCTAATGCACAAAATGATAAGCCTATACACTGATATCTTAAAGCATTTATTCCTATATTTATTCCACTTTCATCTTCAACTAATAAATCTACAAGTGGTCTAGCAAAAATGGCTAATAAGCCTGAACCAATAATCATAATGCATGATGACATAATAAACATATACCAAAATGCTTGTTTAACTCTCTTATATTTTTTAGCACCATAATTATATCCTACAACTGGTTGATAGCCCTGTCCTATTCCAAGCATTACCATAAATACTACTTGTGTTATTTTAGCAACTACTCCTAGTGCAGCTGTAGCACTATCTCCACCATGCGTATCACTTGCCCCATTTAATAAAATAGTCGCAATACTTGCTAAGCCTTGACGAAGTAAGGAAGGTAGTCCTATCATACAAATTAAACCATAATCTTTAAATCTAAAACTAATATAACTAATACCTAATTTAACAACAGTCTTCTTTCTCAAATAAAAAGAAAATAAAATTATAAAGCTTACTGTTTGACTTAAGGCAGTTGCTATAGCAGCTCCTTTTATACCTAAATCAAATACAAATATAAATAGTGGATCAAGTAAAACATTAAGTATTGCACCAACTGTTAGGCCTATTGCACTAAGTTTTGCCTTACCTTCAGCTCTTAAAAAGTTATTAAAGCAAATGATGCCATAACTATAGGGCTTGCAATAATTATATATATAGCATAGCTTCTTGCATGAGGTAAAACTGTAGCTGAAGCATTAAGTAATTTCATCAATGGATTAACAAATATAAGTCCAAATATTAATATAATAAAGCCAAATAATAATGTCAAGAAAAGGGCACTTGAAGCCGTTTTTGACGCTTCAATATCTAAGTGCTTTCCAAGCAATCTAGCTATGATACTACCCGCACCCATACCTACCATAAAGCCTACAGCTTGAATAATAGTCATTAAGGGAAATACAACATTAACGGCGGCTGTGATAGAGTCATTATTAAGGGAGGCAACAAAAGCTGTATCTGCAAAGTTATATAATGCCGTAACAAGCATAGATATAACTGTTGGTATTGCAAGCATAGTTATTAACTTAGGTATTTTTGTTTCAGTCATTTTAATGTACTGCGCTTCTTCTTTTGTCACTATATCACCTCCAACCTATTTTATTTTATCATAACTATGATATAATAAAAAAGAGGTGAAAAGTATGAAAGTGTTATTATTAAATGGTAGTCCTGATTCTAATGGATGTATTAATGAAGGATTAAAAATAATGGAAGAGATTTTTAAAAGTGAAAATATAGATACAGAACTTATTCAAATAGGTAAAAAAGCTATTCCTGGATGTATAGGATGTAGGATGTGCAAAAAAACTGGTGAATGTTTCCAAAAAGATATTGCTAATGAAGTAGCTAAAAAGTTAGAGGAAGCTGATGGAATAGTTATTGGTTCACCTGTATATTATTCTAGTCCTAATGGTAGTTTACTTGCTTTACTTGATAGAGTATTTTATCAAGCAAGTAATTTAACTATGAAGGTTGGTGCATCAATAGTTAGTTGTCGTAGAGGTGGAGCATCTTCTACATTTGATATGCTTAATAAATATTTTACTATTTCAAATATGCCTATTGCTTCATCTAATTATTGGAATATGATTCATGGATCAACAAAAGAGGATGTTTATAAAGATGCTGAAGGTGTACAAACATTAAAGATATTAGCTCAAAATATGAGCTTCTTAATTAAAGCAATAAAGCTAGGTAAAGATAATAACTTACTTAAAGATATTGAACCTAAAATTTTTACAAACTATATAAGATAAAAAAATCCCTAAAAATAGGGATTTTTAATTACTTGTTTTTACCAATTCTTTTAACAATTCTTTTGCTTCAGCTTTACCATTTTCACTTGCTTTTTCTAACCAATATATAGCTTTACTTATATTCTCTTTAAAGCTATCATCACCAAATGCATATATTTTTCCTAAGATATATTGTGCACCAACATCATCTTTTTCTGCAGCCTTAGTATACCACTTTACAGCTTCATTCATATCTAGTTCTACGCCATTACCAAAATAATAACAATTACCTAAATCTACCATAGCGTCTATATTATCATTTTCTGCGGCTAAAGTATAATATTCTACAGCCTTAGCATAATTTTGTTCTACACCTTCACCATAATAATAACAATTACCTAAATTATTCATCGCATCAGTATTCTCTAAATCTATTGCAGCCTTAAACCACTTAACTGCCATAGAAGCATCTTCTAATACACCTATACCATCTTGATACATCAAGCCAAGTCTATTCATTGCCGCATCATGATTTAATTCAGAAGCCTTTTTAAACCACTTAAAAGCCTCATAATAATCTATTTCTACTCCATAGCCAAAATAATAAATATTACCTACATTATATGTTGCTATAGGGCTATCAAGTTCAGCGCCTTTCTTAAAATAGTATAGCGCCATTTCATAATCACTATCTACACCATAACCATTAAAATAGCATAATCCAATGTCATTATATGCATCAAAAATATCTCTTTCTAAAGCCATTTTAAAGTTTTCATATGCTAGTGTATAATCAACACTTGTACCATATCCATTATAGTAACATATACCAAGCTTATAGATTGCTCTATCATTATTTAACTCTGCGCTTTTTTTATACCATTTAAAAGCTTCAAAGTTATCCTCATCTACTCCATCACCATAAAAATACATATTTCCAAGTTGAAACATTGCATTACTATCATTACCTTCTACAGCCTTATTGAACCATATAAATGCTTCATTATAATCAACATCTACACCTTCACCATAATAATACATATTACCTAAATTACTCATAGCTAAATAATCACCTGCTAGAGCACTCTTTCTATATAATTCTACTGCATATTCATTATTTTCTTCTACTATTTCACCATTATCATATAAAACACCTAAATTATTTTGGGCATTTTTATTTCCGTGCTCCGCAGATAAAGTATAGTAATCTAGTGCTTCTTCCATATCTTGTTTTACACCATAACCATTAGCATAACATAAGCCTGTATTATATTCTCCAGTAGCATTCCCAGCTAATGCACTTTTTTTAAACCATATAAAGGCATTATCATAATCTTCTCTTTGAAAATATATTAAACCAATTAAATTTAGATAATCCGAATTACTACTATTATCCATACAATAATTTATTAATTCATCATATAATGAATCATCTAGAAACTCTAAATCTCCATAAGGTGTATCATTATCATATTCTTTTATAAACTCTTCTACGCTACTAATTTTCATGATACCACCTCCATATAGTAATTATAACACAAAAAAAATAACTCCGAAATGGAGTTATTTTTAAAATGAATCAATATCAATTTTAATCTTTTTTCCTTCTTTGGAAGCACCAGCATAAGCGATTGTACGTATTGCTTGCGCAATCTTTCCGTTTTTACCAATTACTCTCCCTAAATCTTCTTTATTAACTAAAACTTGAATAGTAAGTAATTCTTCATCCTCGTCTAACATTTTTACTGTTACATCACTAGGATTTACCACTAACGGTGCTACCATATTTTTGATAAGCTCTTCAAAGTTAATGGTCATAATTACACCACCCTACTTTTTAGCACTAAACTTAGCAATAATTCCTTGCTTAGATAAAATGTTTTTTACAGTATCAGTAGGTTGTGCACCATTTTCTAACCAAGCTAAAGCTTTTTCACAATCGATTTTTACTTCAGCAGGATTAATTAGTGGGTTATATGTACCAATAATATCGATGAATCTACCATCTCTTGGATTTCCTGATTCAGTTGCAATAATTCTATAGAATGGACTCTTTTTAGATCCAAATCTTTGTAATCTTAATTTTACCATGATAATTATCTCCTTTTTTTAATTTCCTATAGTATTATAGCATATAATTTATAGTTGTCAAGTATTTTTACTTAACATTTAAAAATAATAAGTGACATACTCTCACCACTTGTAGAAGTGGGTGCTTCTCGGTCAAGGATTCTACCGAATCCAGTATGCGAGCTATCCCCGAATGTCCTTCGGTTTTATATTGTAGGATTAAGATCTAGTAGTCTTAATCCTTCTTTTATTAGATTATATGTGGCATTCT
>Ga0247611_10001802_pt1 | contig 37176 bp, 57 predicted proteins | sample 177DNAGHGhighgp2_FD_192422 | JGI IMG/M metagenome (GOLD analysis project Ga0247611, IMG submission 192422) | Sheep rumen microbial communities from Palmerston North, Manawatu-Wanganui, New Zealand - 1770 DNA GHGhigh gp2 | ecosystem: Host-associated > Mammals > Digestive system > Stomach > Rumen... | reverse complement strand
TCATACTAGAAAACATAATGATATAGATATGGATTTATACTATAAAAAATTATTTCAAAAAGAGTATGAAAAAACTCATACTAGAGATGAGTTTATATCTATATTTTATAGGAACTATTTAGATTAGATAGTTTCTTTTTTAATTCTTTAACCTTTTTACAATTAGGACTATATACCTTTGAATAGTATATAATCTCTTTAATGATTATATCTTTTTTCATTCCAAAATCCCCTTTTCATATATATTATCTCATGTTTTTAATTTAATTTCTATACTTTCGACAAAACATATCATTTTTCGACAAAAAAAGAAGGATAGGTTTCCCTATCCTATTTTACTTTTGTAGCTTGTGGAGTTCCATCAATGTTACATAGAACTACATAATCATTACCTGTTTTACCCCATTTGCCCCATATACGACCATTTTCATTTATTATTTGAACTATATCTATTTCACATCCAGCTTTTAAATATGCATCTTTATTTAATTTGGTAGTAGTTAATTTAGCGCGAGCAACTGGAGCCCATGACATACATTCTTTTACTTTCTTTATGTTATTTGTTATTTTAGGTTCTTTCCTTACTGCTTTACTCTTAAGTAATTGATAAACTCCTGTAGTCCATTTTGTTGGTTTATCATGATATTTAAATCTATTTAAGTATTGTGCAGTTGTTCCTGTAGTTCTTACTTCTTGATCTGGATAAACTTCACATAAAGCAAATGGATCTAAATCACTATGTCCCCATATATTCTTACCTTTAGAATATAAAGCAAAATGAGTATGCATTCCTGTTATTCCTTTACCTGTTTCTCCCATAGTTCCAATTATTTGACCTATAGTTACTCTTTGACCTTTTTTTACGCAAACTTTATCTAAATGATTATAACCACTTATGATTCCATTATCATGTTTAATATATACTACATTTCCACCTAATTCTTGCCACTCTACACGATATACTACACCATTATCACAAGCCATTACGTTTTGTCCGCGATATTCTTGTTTCCACCATCCAAAGTCTAGACATTTACCATAATGATGTCCTTGACTGATAGAAATATGATTTACTGGATATCTCATATCTATTCGCCATCCTTTTTAAACGAATTGATTACTACTGATATTGCACTACCTATAGCACCTACTATTAATGCATTTACTGCAGTCCTATCAGATAAATCACTTGTCATAACATTGTAAGCTATATAAGAGCAAAAACCTTCTAAAAAGGTCTTTAATGCTCTTTCAACTTTATCTTTAGTTAATATTTCTTTTATTTTTTTCATAAAATTACCTTCTTTCTTTTATTTCATCTTCGAGTAATGTTACTCTAGATTCTACTTTATACATTCTATCAATTAGATTATTATGTTTATTTACTTTTTCTTCTAATTGACTTATCTTATAATTACTTAATTTATTTGCTTGCATTACACCCAAAAAGGAACCGCCTAAGGTTCCTATTAAAGATATAAACGCTACTATTATTGTTGAATCCATTTTATTCTCCTTTCTAAATTGCTCTCCATGAACTCCAATTATCTCCCCATTTATACCTAAAATAAATATTTGGAGAATTATAAATAAATACTATTTGAATAATATGAGCTATTCCGTAACCGTAAAAGCAATAACATCTTCCTCCACCTGCTGGTGCATTAATTGGTGTTTGTCCACTTCCGGCATTCCAAAATATTGTTGTTCCTACTTCAAGATCATTTAAATTATCATTTGCAGATGCTCTTCCAATAGGTTTACATCCTAAATAGCCATCTGATACTAAATCTTTATTTATCATATTAATCTATTACTAGATTAGTGGGGTTAATCAATAAAAAAAACAATATTAAGAATTATTCTTCCATAAGTATTAGCGGTTATCCTACTTATTACACAATTACCGTTAGTATTAACATATATTTGTCCTTCAAAAGCATCATTTTGCGATGTAAATGGGAAAATTTTTGTTCTACTTGGACAATATCTTGATGGAAGCGTAAATAATATATCAATATTAAAATGTGAAGTATTTTTTCCTTGATAATTTATCACAATTATTTTATTTGCAATTACTATCGCGTAATAATTATCTCCATCAACATTTATAATTTCGTTTTTTATGTCTTTGATTGTTAATTCACTATTAATCATAATAGCTGATATTTAATATCTGTTTATGCTTTCCATCTTCCTATTGCTATATATCCAATTGGTACTGACACATTCGACCTTTGAACTGTTCTCATAAGGGTTATTTGATTTATAGATGTTTTATTACAACGAGTTGCATACACCCAACAAAAGTAATAGTCAGCGCTTGATTGAGTATTTATTGTAACAATTGGAGTATCAATAAATTGAATAGGAAATGGTATTGCTGTTGTATAATCACAAGCATATAAATTTCCTGATTCAGCAAATGTTATATTTGTTAAGTTTAACTTGTTGTAACATATCATTGTTCCATTGCTAAACTTAATATAAGAACCATTTGCATTTGAACCGCTTTCTACAATAGTTCCACCAAGTAATTCATTAAGCATAAACATCACCGAAGTGAGAAGATATTAAATATCTCTCACCCCACTTTCCACATAAAAGGAAGTATCTAGTAATTGATACCTCCTTTCGCATAATTTTCCTGATTGATTGATTGATTGATTGATTGATTGATTGATTGATTGATTGATTGATTGTAATATTTTCTTGACATGCTTGTCAAGTGTTTTTATTAATTTTTTCATATTTTTTACCTCAACTTTCTACGATTATTGGGACTACTTCCCACTTACTTTCGTTCCATGTTCCAGAACATGCAGTTATACATTTCCATATTCTAAAATCATGTATTACTATATCTCCTACTGCATAACTCTTAGTTGTATCGTATGTATCTTGGTCTAAACCTAAAGCTATCATTGCTTTATAGATTCTATTTAATCCTCCAGTTGCATTATCATCTGGTAATAAAGGGGTAGAAGTATCTGGTAAACTTTTATATTGATTATTTGCCATAATGTTCGGCTATTATATTTGCTCTTTTTCTATTTAATCAGTTGTTTTTGTATAATGTAAAATTATAAAAACTGTCAATCCATTACAATTTGTATTATTATTATGTATTCTAATATTAGTAGTTCCTTGTAACCCAACACGAATATTTATATTACTAGTAACATGTGGAACAGGAATTGAATTGTAACCAGCACTAATAAAGAAAGCATTTGCTATAAAAGTGCCTGTTCCTCTCCTTATATTACTTACATTATGAGATACATCTGAGGTAGCATCTATTCCATCTGCTGTTGTTTCTGGTAAAGTAGATTGTATTACTTTCCTATATAAAGGTTTACCATCTATCCAAGTTCCAATTCTAACTTCATCAGTTGAATAAGTATTTGAGTTATCAATGTATTCTTTTAAATATTCACCATCATTTTTTAAATTATCCGCTGTTATTGGTGTTGAAGTATCAGGTAAATTTTTCCAATCTTTTAATGCCATATAAAGTGTTATTTAGTGTTCTATGAGTTAGTCTGTTGTTTTGGTGTATTCTAATGTTACGTAAGTTTGATTGTTAGACCAAACATTTGTGTTAGTAGTTATTATAATACCACTTGTAGAGATATAAATTGATGCTCTATTTGTTCCATCAAAATATGGTATTGGAATAATAGCATTGGAACTTAAATTTTTGCTAATTATTTCAATTTTTGTTACTTGGTCCAAATTACTAATTAAATGATTTACAGTCTTTGATGTGTTATTTGGTAAATTTCCAAAATCAATTACTTTCTTATACAAAGGTTTATCATTTATCCATGTGCCTATTTTTACTTCATTTGCAGAATAATCATTTAAACTTTTTAAATATTCAAAATTGTTATTTAAATTATTAGCATTTATTGGTGTTGATGTATCTGGTAAGTCTTTAAATGTGACTAAACTCATAGAGAAACACCTCTATTCAATAGAAAAGAGCAAGTATAATTTAAATTAGCCTTGCCCCCTTCCTTTGAGGTGCAATTACTAAATAACTGCACCCCCTTTCGATAGAATATTTTGTGCGCAAGCCCCGTATGTATGTATGTATGTATGTATGTATGTATGTATGTATGTATGTATGTATGTATGTATGTATGTATGTATGAGCTTACAATTTTATTGACTATCTTGTCAAGTTTATTTTTTACTTTTCTTATCATTTTTTTCACTTTCCTTTCTTTGTTCTTCTTGATAAGCTTTTATTTCTTGTTGTTCAATATTACTTACTTGTATTAACATGTTGTTTAAAATAGTTTTAATACAATAAGCTGGTAATCCAGACTTGTTTATTATTTCAACTATTCCTTGTTCTGTTTCATTAACTAGAACACTAAATGGTTTATTCATGAACTAACCTCCTTTCAAGTTCATCAATTTTTAATTGCATTGATTTTGCTAAAGTAAATAGATATCTTATAATATTATTTTCATTATATTTTTTAAAATCTATAATATTATTTTCTTCATCTTTTCTAATTGCATAATCAATTTGATTATTTTTAATAATAGCTCTTTCATCTTCAAAATATAAAAATTTGTCATAATCTTTATTTTTTTCAATGTAATCAATAATAAAGCCATATTCATTTTTATTACTACTTATACCCTCATATTTATAATTAAATCTATATATGTCTATGTTTTGTAGTAATTCATATGCCTTAGAATATTCACTATCATCAAATATTTCTAAATTTTCTTTTAGTTTTAATGAAGATATGCTTCCGCCCTCAGTTGATATTTTATAATTTGATCCATTATTTCTTGATGCATAAACATTACCTTCTCTTGCATCCAAATAAATATTATATCCTTGTATTACTGCACTATCAGTAGCAGCAGTAAAATATAAATCGTTTATACCTCCGCCGTGATTAACTAAACTTACAGCTCCACAATATTTACCTAGAGTTGAATTATTTCCACCTTGATAGAAAGTTATTGCTCCAGCACTATTTAATCCGTTTGAATAAGGTGCCACATTTGTTGCCACTCCCATATTGAACCATCCTTTTGAAGTAGTAAATTGTGCAGTTGTTCCAGTAATATAACAGTGTGCTGTATTAAATGTAGAACCATTTATAGTACAACCACTTATTGTTCTACCACTTAATGTTCCACTTTTTATATTGTTTGCATTAATATTTTGTGCTGAAAAATTACTAGTTGTTATTACATCTGTAGATAATCTAGAAGTAGATATTGTTCCTGTAGTAATTTTACTTGCGTTCAAATTATTAATAGTGACATTATTGGCATCTATCGTTCCACCACTTATTCTATTTGCACTCATTGTTCCTGTTGTGATTTTATCAGCTGAAACACTTGATATCTTTGCACTTGTAATTGTTGCATCAGCTATCTTAGCATTTGTAATAGTTCCATTAGCTATTTTTGTTCCTGTTATGGTTGCATTTACAATATTAGCATTAGCAATTTGTAATACTCCACCAGAAATACTACATCCTCCAATTTCTCCAGCGGTTGCTGTAATTGTTCCAGATATATTAGCTCCGGTTGCAGTAATAGCACCGGTAGAACTAACTTTAAAGTTCTTAGTATCAATTACACCAGTAGAAAGATTAATAGATGTTCCACTTGTTCCTGCTACATAATTATGTGATTTTAATACTCCAGATGTTATGTTGGTAGCATTTATATTGGTTACATTAACTAAATTACCATTTAATGTTCCTGTTGTTATGTTAGAACCATTAATTGTTGTTCTACCACTTTGTGACAAATCATCAAATGCAACCTTACCACTTAATGTTATGTTAGCCTCTTTGCTATCTAAAACATTTCCATTAGCATCTCTTAACTTAATTGTTATTCCACAACTTGTTCCACTAATAAGTTCTGCTGTTGTTAAATCTATTTGGTGTGGTAAAACATTAATACTTGCATCTAATTTAGTCTTAGTAACAAATTGTCCTACATAAACATTATTGGACATTAATCTAGCATATATATATCCAGAGGTATATCCTAATATTTGAATATCATAATCTCCTAATTCAAGTGGAATAGTTGGATATTCATAATCTGTTATTATAGGATCATTTAGTTTTGATACAGTTCCATCTGCATTATATTTACATTTTTTAGTCACCCTACATATTTGATTACCATAATCTAATTCAAACAAATCATAATTTTCTGAATCATAATATAATAAATCATCTGGAAGAATATAATCAACATATGTATTTTGATATATAGCTCCATTAATTGCACTTCCAATAGTGTAATCGGTTCCAGCAACTAATAAAGTATAATCATTACCATCGTAAGAATAATACTTTCTATAATTATTATAATAAGTATCCTCTGTCAATTCATAATCAGATAAATTTGTAAATCTTAATGTTCTAACTTTTAAATATAAATTTGAACTAGGAAATAATTGACTATTAGGATATAAATAACTTATATTTTCATTTATAGGATGTATGTTGATATTAATTGGTTCAGATTGTGGAACATTAGTAAAACTTACTTTTGCATTTTCTTTTTCTTCTACCTGTGTAATATCCGCTATATCACCAATTTCACCTTCAACTCTCGCTATTTCACCAGATGTATATTTATTTGCTTGTAATAAAACTTGCCCTTCTCTTATTTCAGCTCTACCCTCAGATTGAGAAATAGCAGTTGTATAATCATTAGTTATCTTTGTTGTAGCACTTGATACACTTAATTCGATACTATCTTTAGTAGTTTTAACTAATACTTTGCATACATAACTTGCTGTAATATATTCAGTAAATTGATCTATAATTGCTCTAGCATCATATGCATAATTGTCATTTGAATATTCAGAAGAAATTACCCATTCCGCTTCATTTAAAGCTCCACTTTCTCTTGCAACATTGCATCTATATATATCACCATTACTTTTTATCCATATATCTCCTACTTCATACGGTGTTATTGGATCTATAACAAATATATTTCTATTTCCATCAGCAGTATCAGGATTTGAATTAGCTAGTGCCATTGCTTGATTTATGTTTTCATCTTGAACAATTTCCCACGAGTATGTATCTTCATTTAAACTAAATTCATATGTATTACCATTATCTTTATCATAATACAAATCTCCAATATGAGCATTTTTAGTTTTTTCATCTCTCCAATTACTAGCAGGATTATTTAATAGAGTTGGAACACCATCAAAAAACCAAGTTGTGACTTTACCATCAACTTGGTCTTCTGTATTAGTTATTCCTTTGAGAGTGCTATCTATAAACTTATATAAAATATTTTCAGTTTTATCTAAGGTTTCTTTATTTATTTGTATTGCTTTTCTGTTTTTTACTAGACTATTCAAATCGAATCTTCTAATGACATCTTCAGCTGTTATTGCCTTTGGTAAATCATTTCTCATTTACTATACACCCTCCCATCTTTTATTGTAAATCCTAATTGAGTTAATATTGATTCTTTATCAGATTTACTTAATTTTTGTGAATTAATATAATCAATTATTTCACTATCATATGAATTAAAACTCTTATAATATTGCTTAATAAACATTGCTTTTTGAGGAATATTTAAATTAAGTGAATTTATATACTTAATGGTCTCGTTTTTATCATCTTTTGTATTGTTTCTTACATCCTTGATTTTGTTTTGATATTCTAAATATTTATCATAAGAAGTGATTTGATTTATAGTTTTATATTTATCTGGGTTTTGAATAGAATAATCTATTTCACTTTTATTTAGATAATAATCAGATACTTTTCCACCATCATTAACATATTCACTTATTTTGTTATATTCATTAGACATGTCTATTCCAACAACATCTTTTCTAGCTTTATTATAAGAATAATTAACAATATCATTAATTATATCCACTTTTTCATTATCAGATAGTTTTTTGTATTTTGAATTATTTAATAATTCCTCTATAGATTTTTCAATGATTTGGCCAGATTCTTTTTGATATTGAGCTTTTTCTTGTGAAGAAAGAATTGTTTTTTCACCATTTTTGTTTATATAATATGGTGCTACTCTAGGCATAATATCTTTTTTACCTGTTTCTTGATATAATCTATTAATTTCTTTAGCACTATCACTAATATTTTCTGTATTAACATTAGCAGGATTTAAGAATACATTAAATATATTGTTTTTGCCACCATATTTTTGTATGTCCCTACCTAATGTATCAACACTAGGTGCTAAAGTTTTACTTAATCCAGGTAATTTTGCTTTTAACTTATTAACAGCAGTTTCTAATGGTTTGTCATATTCAAATGTTTGTCTTTGTGTACTATCAGTCAAATCAGTTATTTGCTTCATTAATGTTGGTATTGCTCTTGCCGGTAAATCTAATACAGCATTTTCCATACCACTTACAATACCATCATTATCTGATAATACTTCATTTATGCTCTTTAAAAATGATTGTTCTAATAAAATACTTCCAGCACTATCTAATGAAGAAGTAATTCCTTCTAACAATGCTTGATTTTTATTATTTTTTGATTTTTCAATATTAGCCATAATAGATAAAGGAGCTGCTAAAGGTTGAGCCCAATCATAAGTGAATGATTTATCTCCTATTTTAACGGAATAAGAACTAACGCCTAAAGTATTTTTTAAGAAATCTCTAGTATCTTTATCATCATCACTTTCTCCACTTATAACACCCGCTTTAGCAAGAGCATATCCAAGTATATATAGCATAGTTCCTGCAGTTGCTTTTCCTAAATCTTGAGCAAATTTATGTTGCATTTGTGGAGTAAATTCGCCTTTACTAATAGCTTTACTCATATTTTTATAATTAACTAAGGCATTTACTACACCTACTGGGGAATAATCAACAATTGCTTTAGTTAAGTTTGCTGGTGTTTTAGCAAATGGAATTAGAACATCTCCTAGTCCATAACCATTTGTTCCTGGAATTCTTATTTTATTCATTCCTTTTCTTATATTAAGAACAAACTTAGTATAGTTGTTATTATCATTCCATGTTCTTTGTAATGATTCAGTTCTAGCAATATCAATCATTTCTTGGGTTATTTCTTTAGTATTATTTAAAATCATTTGATTTTGTAATGAATTCTCAAAAGAAGATTGACTAAATACTCTATCGCCCATATCCATTACATAATTTAATAATTTATCAACTCTATTAAGACTCTTTCCAATAATAGTTTTTTCGTTAAATGATTTTCCCTCACCTATTTCAAATCTATTACCTTCCATATCTTTAGTATTTATACCTTTTTTATAGTCGTTAGTAGCTTGATATGATCCTTCCTTGAATCCTTTTAAAATTGCTTTTATATTTATCTTTCCAGTTGTTCTTACACCAGTTTTTTTAGCAATTATCTTATCTGCTATACTTCCTGCTATATCTCCAAAATAATTTACTGGAGCAATAATAGCGTTACCCAAAACATTTCTAACTTGAGTTTTAGGATTAAATAACATTGATATTCTCATCCACGATTTAATTGCTTTACCTTTATCAGGTGGTATTTTATCAGTTATTAACTTTTGAATTTCTGCTAATTTAACTCTTTTATCATATCCATCTTCCATTTTAGATACTTCCTTCATTGTATCCATAATGAATTTAACTTCATCTGGATCTAAATCAAATTCTTTTCTATGTTGATTGATCCATTCTTGAGTTTTGTTTTTAACCATATTATCATATGCTTCCATTAACTCACTTTGAGCATATTTTACCATACCCTCTGGTGTCATACGAGATAAGATATTAAATGCTTGAACAGTTTGCCCTGCTTTAGTTCCCATATCTCTTAATTTTTTAGCAACTTCCACCATACCATCAGTGTTATTATTATCGGCATATTGTTTTAATAATATCCATCCTTCAGCTACATCTGTAGCAGTTGCTTCCTCTGATTTTTTATTGAACCATCTTTCAGTTTCAAAACTACCATTTTTATTAAGTTTATCAAATGCTTCATTTAACGATTCTTTGTTAGTTATTTTATCATAATATTTAACTTCATCATTACTTAATATAGCTTCTTTTTGTTTATCGTTTAACATGTTAGTTTTTTCATTAATATTATTAAAGAAACTACTGTCACCATCATTTGTTTTATTTCTTGTCTTATTAGGTAATTTAGGAGTTGTATTAGCATCTTCAGGTTTTAATTTAGATATTTCGTTAGGATTTAACACTCTACGAGTTATATCACCTAATTTTGTTCTTGTTCCTGATGATTTAAAATTATCTTCTAAGTATTCTTGCCATGTTGAATTATCTTTCGAATATCTTATATCATCATTTATTGATGGATTAGTATTATCTACATTTTTTATTTGGTTAGAATTTAGTGCTACATATAATGTCTCTCCTTCGTTTAAAAATCCTTCATCTGATATAATTCCATCATAACCTGTTGTTTTTCTTAAAATATCATATGTCTTTTCATATGATAGACCAGATGCACTTTGGACTGCCATGACTAAGTCAATATCATCTCCACCATAATCATATTCCATCAAAGCGTTGTCTAAATTACCATAATCTTCAAAATATGTTCCATTGGTTTCTTTATTAATAGCTTCAATAAATTTTTTATATTCATTTTTACTAATTGTTGTTTTGCCATACACTAATGGTTTTTGAATATCAAGATATACAGATTTAACATTCCCACCCTTTCTTTGATATTCATTAGCAGTTTCTATTTTATCTGTAAAATAAAATCCAGGGCCTAAACTAGATGTATTTTCTCCTAGTTTATCATAATTAAATCTATTAAATTCGTAAGGTGTTCCATGATAAACTTCCTTTAAATTACCTTTTTCATCTCTTACAACACTATTTTTAAAATATTTTTGCTGCTCTTTACTTAGTTTTCTTCCTTGATTATCTTGGGTATTATTTTCATTTTCTTGAATAGAATATTTAGTAGATGATATATCATTGACATTTGTATCTTTTTGTGGTATATTATCTTCAAGAAATGACTGAATTAATGCGGATTCATTTTTATTCAATGTTCCGTTTTCAGTCATTTTTTTATACTCTAATGGAGTATAAATATCTGTGACATTATAAAATGAAGGGTTACCATTAGATATTCCTTCATTTATTTTTCCTATAAATTCCTTATTGCCAAATTTAAATCTTGCATAATAATAATTCCAACCATCCTTAGCAAAATCATGATATTTGTGGGAATCATCATTTGGTATTAATTTTTTATTTATTTTTTTTGAAACTTCATATAAATTATCTAATTCAGTTGATAATCTATATTTTGTTCTTTTTTTAGAATTACTTATTTTTTCTTGTGGATTTGTATATTCTTTAATTCCTCTTTTTGATAATAATACATCTTCGTTTATCATTCCATTATATTTTTTATTTAAAATATCTTTGGCAAGTTTTCTTTGTTGTTCTAATGTCAGATTATCAAATTGGCTTTGATCCACATCTATATTAACAAATTTACCAATACTATCTGTTTGTTTTGACAAATTATTTGTATTATTCAAATTATTACTTCTATAAGCTTGTTCCCATTTATATTGTAAATCTTCTATAAATTGATTTTGATTTTTATATCCTCTAAATTGATGCCATAAATATTTTATTTCATTATAGATTCTTTTAAATAAGTTAGGATTTGTTTTAGATAAATTATTAATAAACTCTTGATTACCAAATAATTGACCTGCTACATCCGCCATAGCTTCCTCAGTTAATTCAGAACTATTATAATTTTTACTTAATAAATCATTAACTGCATTTTTAAACTCTAAATTTGACTCCATATATTTATTAACAATATTTTTCATAGAATCGGTTCCAATAGCATGAGTAAGTTCATGTATTGCTATAAATTCACCTGCACGATCAGAATTTGGATTAATAGTTATTAGACCATTTTCATATTTACCATTAATGTTATTAGGCAATGTAGAATCGAATTTAATTGACACATTCTTATCATTTATTATTTGTTCTAACATATTTATATAGTTATTAGTTTGTTCTGAGTTATTCCATTTTAAGTCAGCAACATTTTTTCTAAGATTATCAATTTTTGTGTTTTTAGATGGTTTATATTCGTATAATCCATTATTTGAATCTTGTATTGAATTTTGTTTAATTCCAGGCAAATTAATGCTTTTATTATCAGTCCTAATATTATTATATGTTTCAGTTATATTATCATAATTAACATTATTATTATTTTTAATAGCATTATTATATTCGTTATAGAATGTTTGCTTTAATTGTTTTACTTGATCCTTAGTTAATTTTTGATTTCCATCTTGTTGTAATGTATCCACGATTTTCTCAAATTCATTATTTATATTATTATTTTGAACTACAACTCCTGGAGCATTAGTTATTCCAGCTGATAGTGCTCCTAACATACCTGCATAAAAGTTTTGCTTATCAAAGAAACTAGAACTTTCCCAAGATTCGGCTAAGCCTTTTTTATCTAAAATATATGCTTGAACTTTTGGATCTAACCATTCTTGAATATATTCTTCTCCAAATTCAGAAACCATATCTGATATTGCTCCACTTAATGCAGGATTAGCAATAATTTTTGAAGTCAATTTCTCACTTAATAATTTACTTGCAGGAGATTTACCAAGCAGTGCAGTTGCACCACCCAATATTTTACCTACACCTAGTTCTAATGTTGCATTAACTAAGCCATAAGTATTAGCACTTTCTGAATCATAGCCTTGTAATAATGCTTGATTTCTAGCATTTCCAAATGTGGATGCTCCAAAATAAGTTGCACCTAATGCTTTACCAGCTACAGGTATTGCACTTAATGCTATACCAGGTAACATATTACCAATACTTTGAGATATATTTGCATATCCTTGATATAACCAATTATCGTTTTCTTTCATTGCTTGTTGAGCCTTTAAATCGTTTAAAGAAGGCAATGATACTCTAGAACCATCTGATTGAACAAAAGAACCACCTAAATCTCTAATATTATCCATACCAGATAATAAAGGAGCAAAGGCCTTATCAGATCCATTAATACCTTGTTCTCTTACTTGTGCTACATTCTTCGAATATTCTAAAACAGGATTAATTTTATTTGTTCTATTCATGTAGTCTTTGTATTGTTCGCTATTTGCTATATTTTTATTGTAATAATCTTGTTGTCTTTCTAATTCATCTCTTTCTTGTTGAATTCTAACTCCTACATCAGTAGTAGGTTTATTAAGTTTTTCCCAAGCCTTTTGACTAACATTTTTTGACATAATGGAACTAACAGTAGGTGCTTGATAATTATTACTTAAAGCTATATTACCTTTTTTTGCTGTTGATTCCATCCAATTTTTATTTTCTTTAGTCTTTTTTATTGATTCTAAATAATCTTCACTTAATCTTTGATAAGATTTACCATTATTTTGAGCATAATTTATGACATCTTGTGCAGTATTTAATTCTGTGTTTGCATATTGTTTTCTTTTCTTTATTTCTTCTAATATTTCATCATATTTTGCCATAAAAAATACCTCCTATTCTATAATCCATATGATTTATATATTCTTTCCCTATCTCCAGGTTTAAATATACCTCTATCTTCTCCTTCTGATATTAATCTAGCTAAATCACTTTCAGTCATATTTGGTTTAGCATTTTGTGACATCCATTTACTTGCTTCTATTGAAGAAAGATTAGGAGTATATGTAGATTTTAATCTTCCTGATCCACTATTTACAGCTACATCTACACTCCCATATCTAGACCAACCATTTGTATTTGGATTCCAATACAATAATTCTCCTTCTGGACTTTCAAATACTTCAGCAGTTCCACCATTTGATAATCTTTGTGTTAAATTAGTTTTTCCCCAGCCATTTTCATCTGTACTTACTACTTGGTATCCATTATTATTACTTAACTGTCCATCACTATGTCCATTACTGTTATAATTTCCTGATGAAGATTTGCTTGATGCGGCTCTTGCTTGTTGTGATAAAGCATATTCTTTTTGCCATTGTTCATCTGCAACTCTATCTCTTTCTCTTTGATATGCCATCCTGTCATTATATTGTCTTTGTTGTTCTGCCATTTCGGCTTCCCATTGTCTTATAGCCTCTGCTCTAGCTTTTTCATCTTGAATATTTTTATATTCAGTTTGATATCTATTGTAGTAGTTATTATCAACATTTTGTCTGCTATTAAATTGATTTTGTGATATTTCTCCCTTTTTGTTATAGAAGTTTTCTGCAAAATTTAATTGTAATTCCAATTTTTTTAATGCTTTTTGTGCTTTAGCAGTATCATTTGTTAATCTTGCTTGATTAATATCATTATCGTATTGTCTAATAGCATCTTGCATAGTCTTATTTGCACTTGCAAGTCTATTTTGATATGTATTATATCCACCTAATTTAGCAGTTTCACTAACTCCTGAATTTAATAATCCTTGACTCGCTAAACTTTCTGCTTGTAAACCATATGGGTTTATATATGAAAAATAGTCGTTTTTAGCCTTGTTTTGCTCTACACGAGCATTTTCCTTAGCAATATCTTTTTGTTGTTCTATTAGTCCTGTATTGTATGCTAATTGCTTATCTAGAATATTATTTTGTGTTTTTTCATATTGATTAGCATAATTTTTTTGTTGGTTATATAGATTTTGATTATCATTTAATAATCCGTTATATAAATTATCACTATCATTTAATGCTTGTTGTTTTTGATTTTCAATATTAATTAACCTTTCATCCATTTCTTATCACTCCTTATCTTTTTATGTATCCTGCTATAAAGCCTTGTAATGTACAATTAAAAATTCCGAATGGTTTATCGGAACTAAACTTTATTTGAATACTCTTAAACTTTTTATCTTTTATTCTATATGCTATATATCCTTTAACATCACTAAAAACTTTCTTTTCTTTTAATACACCATCGACTATGGTATCTACTTTTATAGTATCGTTGTTCATAACCTTTAAGTTAGCAACATTTCCTCTTTTATTTGTTGTTTTTGTATATCCTGGATAACCGAAATCATCTTTAGCAGTGGTCCATACACTTTGAATATCTTCTCCATTATCATTAGTACCAGATAATTTATAAATATCTCCATCTTCATTTCCTAAGAATAATTCTCCACGATATTCTTTTATAAATGTTATATTATTAGGTAATTCCCAATAAAACCATTCATATTCTGTATCATTAGTATTTGTTCTAGCCATTGCTCTTTTATCAGCCAAATATATATGTGAATCTATTAAGCATAATAAATATCCTTTATATTCAGCTAATTTTACTTTTTTATAATTAATTTCATTAATCATTTTTACATCTACAAAAGAACTTCTATGTTGAAGTATTTGTTCGCTATATAATGAACTATTTGCTATTCCTTCTAATCCATTATTTGAGAAGAATACTATATCATCATTAAAATTTATTCCTGTAGATACACATCCTAAAGAAATAGAACCATTTACACTTGGATATATCTTTCCGTAAGTAGAATCATATGTAGGTGTTAAATAATATACACTACTTGAATTTTGATTCATTTCTTTTATTACCCACAAAACATTATTACCAGGTATTATTGCTTTTATCATAGCCTCATCCATGCCACATTGATAATATGCAGTATCTCTTATATATCTAGGATCATTTAATTCACTATGAAATACTGCATTTGGATAATCTGGATTTCCACTAAAGAATATTCTATTATCTAATATTGCTATTAAGGTACAATTTAATATTCTATCTCTATAACCTGGTGCAGTTTTACTAAATTCTATTACTACCTCTGCATCTCTTTCTGGTGCATCATTAAAAGTTATATATCCATTTGCTCTATTAACATTGAAATCAATATTTTCTACTTTTGACACGCCATTTACTGTAGCAGTTATTAGTCCTCCAATAGCAGCTGAATCTAAACCTTTTGTATCTAATCTATATTCAGTTGATGATCCATCTCCTATAAATGCGTTTTTTCTCTTTGAAGTTAAACAATTAACATCTTGATATACCAAATCAGTATCAGTAGTAGCATCTATATTTGTAGAACCATCTGGATTCTTATAATACGAAGTAATAGGAATTGTTCCTTCTACCATGCTTATTGTAGTTCCATCATATTCTAAGTAATTGATTCCATCTAATATAAATAATGTTTTATTATAAACAAATGCTTTACTTTCTACTATATTCATTCCAGAGAACAATTCAGTTGTTGCTGCTGGTGTATTAGGATAATTATCCCAACTATATAGTTTTGTTCCACTATGGACTAATACATATGTAGTTTCATCTTTTACATAAAAAAATAGACCTAATATTTTGTTGCCAAAATTATTTAACAACTCCATACCAGGCCTTGTTTGAATGCTATCATTGTCCTCATAATTTTTCCACATATTAAGTCCATTTGGACTTCTATATAATGAGACATTATTATTTGAAAAATCTACTCCCCTAAAATTATCATATTTTCTTGTAATTAAATCTGTTAAACTAGACATTATAAATCAACCCCTCCATCGATGAATATCATTCCACCTGTCCTTCTTGAATCAATATTGTTTTTCATTTCTAAATATCTATTATAGAAATATTGACCATAATTACTTATCATATCCATCTTTAAAAGGTCTGCTGCAATACCATACGGCATTATTTCAAGTAAAACATCATCTAAATCAAAAGTAAATGTTTCATCATAAGGTAATTCCCCTTCTTCAGGTTCTGCAGGATTTAATTCTACTTTTGTAGGATATTTAAAATAATATATTTTTAAAGTTCCTTCATAATCTTCAGGTAAAACTATTGTATTATCATCAGGCATACTATAATCTACTGCTGGTTCTAATATTATTTTATTTAATTGATAACAATCAGTTATTTCAGTATTAATAATTATAGTTTTAGATGTTTCATTATCTATTTCTTTAGTGTATGTAGCATTTATTTTACGATATTTCATTAAATCATCTTGTATTTGATTTACTACTCCATTTATTTTATTAAGAACATCTTCATCTTCTGCTAGTCCAGCTTCTTCTGGATAATATTCTTCTATTAAACTAAACGTTTTTATTTTCATTTCCTTTAATGTCATCTTTTACCTCCTCTTGATTATATATTTCTTCAAATTCTTGTATTTCTTTCTTTAGCCCTTCTAGTGTTGTCATTTGATATTGTGGAATCATAAATCCCTCTTGCTCATCCCATATTAAAATAGTATTCTCAGGCATTGTAATTGTCATAGTTGATTCTTCTTTAATACTAAACGGATTTTTTTCACTAGCTTCAACACCTCTTTTTACTTTAGTAGTTAATGTGAGATTTTCTAAATGTTGTTCTACACATCCATCCTCTGTTTTTTCATCAAATTTTGTTTCCTTTGTTATGGTTCTTCCATATAATTGTTTTAAACTAGGTCTAATTGTAAAATATTCTACTTTTTCCATATTTTTCTTCCTTTCTCGGTCATGTTTTTAGGAGTTGCACCTAAATATACTCTTAACATGATAAAAGGGCTAAAAAGCCCTTGAAATTACATTGCAGTTTTAATAACTACGATTTCATCTGGTCTTACAACCTTAGCACCGAATGCATAAAGTCCTTTTAATGCATCTTCGAATGAATCTTGAGGTCTATATGCTTCTACTTTATTTATTTGTTCAATAAATGCAATAGCATGTTCAGTTCTTAAGATATTGTAGCAAGTGTCATCTGCAGAAGCTGATGAGCTTGATTTACCAGTTGGCAATAAGTTTTCTATAGTAATGTTAGCATTACCATATTTTCCAACAATACCTTTTTTAGCCATTTCAACATTGTTAGTTAATAACTCAGTTAAAGATGGTCTTAGTACTTTGTGGAATTTAGGACAAACTTCTAACCAATATGTTTCAGAAACTTTGCAGTTGTTTCCATAAAGAACTTCAAATCCGTCTTCTACTTTATCTAATGCATTTGTTTTTGTTGGAGTGCCAGCATTTACAGATGCGATAGTTGGAGTATCAGCTTCAACACCAGCTTTTACTAGTGAAGCAACATATTTGTCTCCTTCTTCTGATAGAGCAACTCCGCCTTCTTTAGCAGATGCTTCTAAAGCTCCAGGTACTGTTTGAGCTTTTAAAATATCATCAAATCCAATATTGAAATATCTGAATTGATCGATATCAATATCTTGTGATGTACTAGAAATTGGATCTCTTGTTATAGCAGTTCCAGGTACATAGTTTCTAACTGCAGGTCTTACAGCATTTAGAACTCTTACTTTTGTAGCATTTTTACTATCTTTTTCATATTTGAAATCGCAGTGATTTCTTAATGAAGTTATAGTTTCTAATGCTCTTTCATAGGCTTTATGCCAAATAGTTTGTTTTGCATTATTCATATTTAATCATTCCCTTCTTTTTTTATAATGCTTAGGAGGTCATTGAATTTCTTACAGCCTCCCATACTCCAGGTTTATCTAAATCATCCAATGATAATTTATCAATTTCTTCTTCAGTATAAAAAGTCTTTTTAGATTCTTCTTTAGTTCCTTTCATACTGCCTGGATTTTCAACCTTAGGTTTAGGTTGACTACCCTTGTAAAGACTATAGATAGTCTCCATTGGAACATTAGAATTAAATTGCTTTCTAAACTTGATAAATTCAGGATTAGAAATTAAATCTTCTTTTGCTCCTAACTTTAAAAGATCTCGTTTATTATTTTCATCAGTTAATGTTTCGGCTAACTTATTAAAAATAATTCGTTCTCTTTCATTCATATTTTGATATCCTATATTTGCTAATCTATTAGCTTCTTGTTTCATAGCATCATAGCCATCATCAATAAACTCTTGTGCATCAGCATTTGCAAGGACTTCAATTTCCCTAGAACTTAATCCAGGTTTAATTGCTTCAGGTAACTTAACACCTTCAGCTTCGTAATACTCTCTTAATTTTGTATTAGTATCATCACCATCCTTTAGATTAAGTGTTGTTCTTAATACATTATCAGTATCACGATACTTAGATAATTCTTTTTGATATTTTCTATCTTCTCTATCAAGTCTAGTTTTTAACATTGAATTATACTCTTCTTGATATTCAGGATTCTCTTTCAAAAGATCTCTAAGTGTTTTTTTAACTTCTTCTTTTTCTTCGGTTTCGATTGTTTCTTTGTTTTCTTCTACTTCTTCAGTGGTATCAGTTAATTCTATACCTTCCTCATTTTCTTCTGTAGTTAGAGTTTCTACATTTTCAGTTTCGTTAGTTTGTTCTAACATTTCCTCATTTTCCATTTCTTTCCTCCATTTAAAGTCTGTCGACTATTTCCATTGAGTTTATTGTCTTCACGTTTTGGACAATTAAAAAAACAGCTACATTGCTGCTTGATTAATCAAATTATTTCCTACATTTGCAATATCTTCTATTTCATTTTGATTTTGCATTTGCATTTGTGCTTGGTTTTTCATCAACATTGCTTGTTGTTCCATAGCATCTATTTGTTGTTGAGCTTCTTTTCTCTTCTTAAGTATATTTTCTAATTTAACTTTAGGCATTACACTATCAGCATCTAAACTTTCTACATATTCTTCAAAAGATATCTTACCAGTTGTAAACATGTTTTCTAACGATAATTCTTGTGCGTATTTATCAAAAGCACCCTTAGGAGTTATATCAACTTTAACGCTTGTGCTTAATGCTTCTAAAACATAATTTGGCACTTTTACCATTTCAACTGACATATTACCATTAGCATCAGGAACTTCGCTTTCTATTACTAATCCATTTGTCGCATATACTTTCCACATTTCAAACCATATACGAGCTAAATCTTCAATAAATGATTTAAGTCCAACTACTTGATCATTTAATGGTTGATTTTGTGCGTTTTGAACAGCTAATATTGCTCTACCACTTGCACTTTCAGGATTAATATTACCTGTCGTTGCATCACCGGCATTATTTAAATCTCTTGATAATGTAATTAATTCGTTTTGAAGTTTTTCGCTATCTGGTCCCATTTGTCCTGGTGTAGTAGTCATAAATACATCTGAAGCTCTTAAGTTGCCTTTATCTCTAAATCTAATTGTTGCTCCAACCTTATTAACATCATTAATATTTTGAATACTATCTTCATTTACTACTTTTTGTGGATAACTAATATTCTTTGTAGTTAGCGCTCTTCTCATAGCAGTTTTATTTGTTTCTAATTGGTTAGGTATTAATTGTCTTACCTCTCCAACTCCTCTTGCATTTCCTTCTTGATCTTCCCAATTATCATGTGCTATAGGATATAAACTAATTCCCATATCTTTGTCATTTTTTATTTCACAATATTTAGTAGATTGAGTAAAATGTATTGTACCATTTTTACGATATAGTTTTGTAATCAACCAACATTTATCATGAACTTCATCTTTTCCACTATCTCCTGCTATTGTAGATGTATCATTATCAGGAACTATATTTTTAATTAATTCTTCATCTATTTCTTCTTTTTTAGCCATTTCTTGTAGTTCAATTATCGTTTTTCTTTGTCTTATAAGAATATAAGGTTGTAATTGTATTTCTTCTTCATTTTCATTACCATACATAACATCATTTTTAGATATTACTTCATTTAAAGGCATATCATTTTCAAAGTCATATGTTACATAACCTACCGACTCATCATTAATTGCAGATTGTTTAGCCCATTTTTTAATTTTTTTATCCATAAAATCTTTATCCCAAACTTTGGAAGCTCTTTTATTCAATAAATCACATGTTTTTTGAGCTAATTCCATAAATTCAGTGTTTTCTATGTTCTCTGGACTATAATTAACTGCAAATAAATTAGAAGTTATTGTAGATACTTTTTGTTTTACAACTTGTTTAATGAAGTTATGTTGTATTTTTTCAACACCTTTTATATTTAACCCATACCATTGATCACCATTATACATACGATAATTTAAATCACTATCAGAATATATATGTCTTTGTTGCATGAATTTAACATGTTTTTCATATAATTCCCATGTTGGTGTTGCTTCTAATTCTTCTAAATTCATATCTTACCTCCTATTTTGGAAATTCTTTTTGTCCTAATCCTGTTCCATCATAAGAATCAATATTAGCAAGATTTATTTCTTCTATTTGCTGTTCTAAATCTGCTTTCTTTACTTCTTTAGCATTATTAATACTTTGTTTAACAACTTTAACAGGATTGGGTATTTCAATTATTTCTTCTTTCTTTACCTTACTTCCATAATGTAATCCAACTATGAAAGATAAAAAAATCAACACAATTGATAGTGCTGATAATATACTTAAATATACTAGTTCCATTATTTCACCTTTTTCTTTTTATCTTTTAATGTTTCTTTTCTTTTTGGCTTAGTTTCTTCTAAAACTTCATCAACTGTCTCTTTGATTAGTTTATCAGTTTCTTCTTTACCTAAAAATTCTTCACTCATTGCTCTTAATTTTCTTAACATAGCCTTTTTCATATTACTACTATCTCCTCTCCATAATCTCTATTTACTTCTTCTTCGAAGAATGTATCAAAACTTAATTCTTTATTTACTATTTTTTTAGTAGGATTTGTTCTACTTACACAGAAATATCTTAATGCATCTGTAATATGTGTTATTTCATGTGGTTCTGTTGATACATCATTAGGATTTTTATCATCATGTTGTAATTGTGGTATACATCTTATTAAGTTAAGACAGTTATTAAATATAAAAAGATTAGTATCTTCTACTAATTCTCCTGTTTGTTCATGTCTTACTTTTCGTTTCTTTAACCACTCTTTTACTGCTAGCCATCCAGATTCTCTATCATTACCAGCTTTAGTAAAGGATATACCACCTTGTTGAAATTTTTCTGCTGTACTTATTCCAGTATCTCTATTTCTATTCCATAAATCAGGTGGTGCATATATTTCTTGAAATTTTTCTTTTCTCATATAACTCTTTAATACTTGTAAGGCTTCACTTACAATTAAATCACTTTTATGAATCTCATTATAAACATATGCTTTTCCTTTGGTATCTACTGCCACAAATAGAACAGCAAACATATCTAGACCATAGTCTAGTGCTATATATCTGTTCCAATAACTTGGTATATCAAATGGTTCAATTACATGTAGTTTTCTATCAAACTCCGGAAAGAATTGTCCATCAAATATATCCCAATTTCCATATAACATTGCTTGTTTTCTATCTTCTGGTAGGTTTTCTAATACTCTTACATAGTTTGGATCGTGCTCCATTATATATTTGTTTTCAAATACTAAACTAGGTATGAATATATAATCATTAGGGTTTTCCTTCCCTCTATAATCTTTATCAATGAATAATCTTTTTACCCATTGATGACCAACACCTCCTGGATTACATGTAAAATACATTCTTGGAACAAAATCATCTTTCATATTGCCACTCATACGATTAGATTCAGTTAATGCTTGAAATTGAAATTCAGTAAACATTGTAGCTTCTTCTAATGTAATTACTTCATACGCTTGTCCTTGATAATTTAATACATCCTTTTCTGCATCACAATATCCTAATACTATTCTAGACCCATTAGGAAATAAGAATTCTTTTGTTGCATCTTTATAGTGTGCTATACCTTTTAATAACTTTTGTAATTGCAAAACATGGTTTTCTCTTAATTCCTTTAATGTTCTTCTTAATAATAGTATTTGAATACCAGGATAATTTAGTGCTAGTAAACACATTTTAATTCGTGATACATGGCTTTTACCACCACCACGACTTCCACCATAACAGATATATTTATTTGTTGCTTTACAAAACTCTATTTGTTTAGGATATAATTCTCCAATATCTAATGTCATTTGCTAAGTTCCTTTAAATTATCTGACATGGTTACTACTATAGTATCATTGTTTGTTGATTCTCCTTTTGCCAATGCTCTCTTATCATATAATGTTCCTATAGCAGTTGATATGTTATTAATTGGTATGTTATCTCTATCTAATCCTTCATCTAACTTATTTAATGCTTTATTTATTAATCTAGTAGTAGTTTCTATAAAATGTTTCTTTTCTTGTTCGTATAAATCCGCGTTTTCTTCTACTATTTTTTTTACAGTATGATCATTTACTCCCGTTTCTTTGGATGTAGCATTAAATGAATCAGTTTGAACATAACTTTTAATAACTTCTACTTTTTTCTTAGTAGGAGTTTTTACTCCTCTTGGCATATTATCACCTTCCTATTTTTTACGAGTTTTGTTTCTCTTATTTATATCAAGTATTTCCCTTTTTAGTTCCATACATGATTTTTGCTTTAGCTTTTCGTTGTATTCTAATATGTAATTGTAATAATCCCTTACATTTTTAATTGTTCTGATATCTGGAGTATTAGTTACTTCATCATCATGTATAATTAAAAATCTTTGACTTGTTGGTAGTTCCATAAATACACTTATTGTATTTATGATATCTCCTTCATCCATACTTTCATCTATTAATGAATGAACATCATAATCATATAATCTATACATACTTGATCCTTCTTTCTATTTGGCTGCCAGTAAAGGATTCGAACCTCTAGAATGCCAGAGTCAAAGTCTGATGTGTTACCATTTCACCAACTGGCAATAAAAAAGATCGATTTTTTCGTTCTTTGCCTATTACTCATAAGAGTTAATAAGTCTATAATGTGTCTTGTAATGTATCCTAGTTATCTAGTCCTGCTAGGTTTCAGTGCCATAATGGCTAAAACTAAATAAACATTTCTAGACACCATTGAATAGATAAATAGGAATTAGTTTGGTGGTTATCCGATGCAAGACCTTTTATGGTTTCACTTATTAGTCGACTAATAAAACCTTTTACTACTAGAGGTATCTAGTTATTACAATATTCCGTTTCTCAATCCTCATTGATACTCTTTTATCTACTCAGTGCTATCTAGAAAATATTAGGCTGTAAGTGAAAGGAGGCACAATAATGAAAGAATTAGCCTTAGTATTATTATATCTTACAGCCTAGATAGGTTCGTGGACTTTTCTTGCGAATTATCCATCATACATATTTTAGCATACCCTAATGTTGCATTGTGTTGCAACTTTCTATATCTTTCAATTTTCTATAGATAGTTGTTCTATCCATATGAACTAATTTAGATATTTCTTCCCATTTTTTTAAATCTAAATATCTATATCGCATTATTTGTCTTATTTCCAAATCTTCTATGCTGTTTATATATCTTTCTATTTTAAGATATTCTTCTATAGCTGATAACCTTCTTTCTTTCCATTGATCTATTAAGTTGTCTAATTTATCTAATATGCTTTTATTCAATGGTGTTGACATTACATCTACTTCTTTATATCTGATTCCAGATACTCCACCTGTTTCTTCTATCTCAGTTATTTTTTTGTCTATTTCTTCTATTTCTTTCTTTAGATAATAGAACCTTTTTAACTCTTTTTCAGTCATATGATCCTCCTATTTATCTTTCAATTCTTTTAATTTATTTATAATATCAAACATATTAAAACATCTACCACATTCAAAATTATTCATAGCATATTCTTTATCTTCTTTAATCCATTTTTCTAATTCGTTTATTATATTATTTAATCTTTCTATTTCTTTTTCATTTCTTGATTTGTAAAGTTTTAATTCAAGTATTTCTTCTATTGGTATTCCACATACTGTTTGTATCACTTCACAATTTATTCTATCTTTTGTTATATCTTCTGCTAGTATTTTATTTCTTGTTTTTAATCTTTCATTTTCTTCTTGTAATAATTTTAAGTTTTCTTCATCATCACTAATTACACTATATAATCTTTCTATTTCTTTGTCTTTTTCTTTTATAACTCTTTTTTGATTTAAACAATGTTGTTGTAAATTATCTATTTCTTTTTCATATTCTTCTATTATTGGGGCTTGCCATCTAGTTGTAGTTCGTATTTCTCCTGTTATTGTATCTGGTAATGTTCTAGTATCTTTATGTATATAATCTATTTTATTCATCTTTATCACCTTCTAATATATTATTTATATCTTCTTTTATTTCACTTTTAAGATACCTATTATTGTATTTATAATAATAACTTACCCAACCATAATCAGTATTTATTAATTTATCAATTCTATTTAATTTTTCTTGTAAATTAGTTATGTAATCTAATAATAATTTGCATTCATTGGTAGTTGCGTCTAAACAAAAGTAATTTGGAATATGGTATGCTTCTTGAGTAAATTGGTCAACTTCTATATCTATTGGATTATTAACACAATCTTTTAATTTATCTAATATTTCTTTTATTTCATCTTTCATTCCAACCTAACTCCTCTACTTGTTTATTTATTGCTTGTAATAATTCTAACGATACAACACATTCAATATCTATTGTCTTATCATAATCAAAATATAAACTATATTCATATTTTTCATTTCTATAAACAATTATCGCATTTATTGAGAAATGGTTTTTATCTTCATAAAATCCTAATTTTTCAAACATCTCTCTCGCACTCATTATTACTCATCTACCTTTTCTACTAAATTATGGCATACCCAACCTTTTCTATATTCAATTTCACATTTAACATTGTTTGTGTATTCATATTCATATAAAAATCTTCTTATTTGTGTATTTATATCTAATGTCATAAGTAATAAACAAAATGTCATTAATGAAACACAAATTGTTATTATAAATAAACATTTATCTTTTATCTTTAACATTATTATTCACCTACCTTATATTCTTATAAATTTCTCTTAAATGTTGTTCTATTTCTATTATCTTCTTATCTAATTGATAAAGCCAAATTATCATAAATATATTTATTAATAAAATTAACATAAAACTAAATAATAAAATATAGTCCATTATTCCTCACCTTTGCTTTCTAAATCTTCATATCTTAAAATTTTATCTAAATATTCTTTTGAAATGTTTTTAAAATCTATTTCAACACCTTTTTCTTTTAAATATTGAATAGTTGCGTTAGCACAAGCACAAGGCAAATCACTTCCATCACATAAATCACAAGCATAATAATATCCACAAGCATTTAAACCATTTTCATCACTTTCTTTTCTTATCTCATCACTATCACAATATTCTTGAAATTTAGTTTTCCATTTTTTCTTATCATAAGGAGTAATAATGCTTTTATCAATGTAAATACTATCATCAAATAATTTATTCATACTTATTCTCCTTTGCTTTTGCTTACTTTCTTTGATGTGCTTTTAATTGTTCCATTAAAATTAACTGATATATTTTGAATTGCATTTTTATATGCTTCTATTTCTATATCTTTTTCTTTTATTTCTTTTTGTAACTTTTCTATTTTCTCTCTTAATTCTTCATTTACTTTGTGACTTACATTCATTTGAGTTTGCATATTTTCCATTACTTGATTTTGATTATTCCAATTTTCATTTGTTAACTCATATCTTCTTTTTAATTCTAACATTTCAGTTGTGATATTTTCTTTTTCTTTTATAGCATTATCTCTTTCTTCTTTAAAACGATTTTTATCATTATTTAATTCTTCTATTTTATTATTTAATGTATCTATTCTTTCTAAATATTGTTTTGATACTGATTTTCCATAACTTTCACTTAATTTTTGATTTTCTCGTTTTAAATTTTGATTTTCTTCCTCAAGTTCTTTTATTCTATTTTCTAATTCTTTTTTACCAAACATCTCTTATTCATCTCCTTTGCTTTTAAGATAATCTATTATTTCATTAATTTTATCAGTTACATCACTTAAATAATTTTCAACTTCACACTCTTCATCAGTTAAATCATCAGTTTCTTTTTTAAATCTAAAACCATCTAATTTTTCAGGTATTTTCTTTTCTTCTTCTAGGATTTCTACTGTGTCATTTAAGTTTTCATATCTTACATAATGATTAAAACACCACTCATCTTCTTCACTGCAATAATCAACAAAACACTCTATTGCATTTCCTTTCACAGTATAAATATAATCATTGTATTTTATCTTATTTGGTGCTTTACCATCTTTAACCATTCCTAATAATTCATACATTGTTATTTTCATAATCAATTCACTTCACTTTCTATTTTTTAGTAAATTTGGAGTTTTTAAGCTTTTGTAGTATAATATTAAATGTGTAAGAGGGAAAAAACTATAAAGAAAGGAGACAAATTATGAGTGATAAAACTAAACTAGTTTTTGTTAAAATGTATGAAGAATATCAAGAGCGATTAAAACAAGGCATGAATAAAGGTTGTAATGCATTTTTCAAAGATGTTTTTTTTGCCAAATTCAATTATTCAGATGATGAAATAGAAGAAATTCTTGATGAATTAAACTACTATGGATATATTGAAAAATGGATAAATGGTTGTTTTGCAATTAAGATAGATTAGTAGTCTATCTTTTTTTATTTCTTTAATACCCTTACCTTTCCATCATATAATTTATTAATTTGTTCTAGCATTAAAGCTATAATCAGTATTACTCTCATAACTACCTCGCATTTACTATAATATTTTTACAATAAACTCCATTATTGCATAAAAATTCCCTTATCTTAGCTAATTCGCTAACTCTTATCTTATTATGGATTATTAATGTAAATGATCCTGTATATTCAATTTCATAATTTCTTCTTAAATAAATATTAATTCTCGTTGGTATATTCATATAATCTTTCCTTCTTCCTTTTATGTTTAAAATAAGTGCTAATTATATTACTATCTATATCTGGAACTATATGACTTATCCCTAATTCTTCAAATATAATTTCCTTATATTCCTGTAAGCTCCAATGTTTATCTATATTGTTATAAATATTGATTAATTCTTGCTTATCATTTTCATATTTTGCATTCTGAACTTGTTTCCTATATATTGGTAACCAAAACTCCATAAAATGTTCGTAATATCTATAGTTTAACTTTTCCCTTGTATCCATATTTCCTCCAAAATAAATAGTGCCAAACTCACGACCACAAACTCGCACTCAAGAATAATAATTGGAATATGTATCTTTATGAAAAATTTAGTCGTTTTTATATTAATTATTGAAAATCAAATGGTAAATCTTCTTCAGATAACTTTACTTCATCACCCATAGCTGCATATGGATCATCTACTTCGTTCTTTTCATCTGCATTTGTTGTATATTCAGGTTCAGGAATTGGAACCGAATTACTTTGCTTAGTATCTAGGAATTGCACTCTATTTGCTACTACATATGTTTCATAACCTTTTGTTCCATCTTCTTTATCCCAACTTCTTGTTTTAATTCTTCCAGTTACTCCTACCAAACTACCCTTATGACAATATTTGTTAACATTTTCAGCTTGTTTTTCATAAACATATATCTTTGGAAAGTCTGCAGGTCTATCATTACCTTCTTTGTCTTTTCCATTATCTATTGCTATGAACATGCTTACAGCCGCAATACCACTTTCAGTAGTTCTTAATTCTACATCCTTAGTTATTCTTCCTATTAAACTTACATTATTCATTATTTAATTCCTCCTTAATTTCTTTTAATGCTCTTAATCGTTCCATTTTCAAGTCATTACATTGCTTTTTGTATGCTTCATCACTTGCATATTTATAAATATCTTGATATGTTATTGGATCTACATACTTAATTAAATTAATTAATTCATTTTCACTAAAGTTTTTAAAACCAATTTTATATTTATCATAATAATCTTTTTCCCATGTAACTTTTTCTTTAATGTAATCAACAATTCTTTCTAATAATATTTTTTCAATAGGTGTTACATTTTCCCTCGTTTTTAATAATAATTCTTTATATTCAGTTAAACTAATAGTAATCTCATTTTTTGCCATCTAAATCAATCCTTTCTAATTGTCTTTCTATTTTATATTTCATTACATTTAACACTTCTCTATCTCCAATATCATAAAAGTGTCTTATTTGTTCTAACATTACATAGCAATCTGCTATTTCTTCAGCTATATGTTCTTTCGCATATTCAGGTATTCCACTATGTTTACCTTCAAATCTTAAGCTTTCAGCTGTGATTATTGCTTCATCTAATTCAAAATATTCACTATGTATATATTTAAGTTGTGGTAATATTCCATAATGGTTTACTATTTTTAATAAATCTTTTTTCATAATTACTCCATTTCTAAGTTAAAATTAACATTTTCGCCTAAGGCTCTATAAGTATCACTAACTATTTTTAATTGAGTTAAAGCACGTTTTTTATTGTCTTCTATACTAGATTTAATTACTTCTTCATCAGTAGTTGCTATATATCCTAGACTATTAGAATGTGCTATAAACTTAACTCCTTGTATATGTTCTTTAAAACCTTTATTATTAACTTCAACTAATTTTCTGAATTTTCTTTCAGTCATTACAACACCAGCATTTCTTAATTCTCTTAAAATCTGTGGTTTCTTTTTCCAATTAGTTAAATCTATAATGTCATAAATCATTTTTAATCCTCCTCAATTTTAATTACCAAATAACCTCTATCCCCTGTTCTTTTTCTATAAGTTGGACTCGCATAGAATTCAATTGTTTTAATCTTTACTTTCAATAACTTTGCTAAGTATTCTTTAGTTCCTAAATCTATAAAAGTGTCTCCATGATATAATGCATACATCATACTAACTTCATCTCTTTTATTGCATCATCAGTAAGTGTTGGAATACCTAGATTTTCACATTCATTAATTATTCCATTTAAGTAAACACTCATTTCATAACTATTCATTTCATGTGATGGTTTAAATATCTTATAAGCTGCATATTTAATACCTTTAATATCTGCATAACCTTCTAATTCGTAATAAGGTATGAATCCTTTAATATCAATATCAGCTCTTAACATTATTTTTGAAACTTGAGAATAATGTTTAAGCATATTCAAATGTACTTCTTCTTTTGATAAATTTGTTTTATTAGCTATTTCATTGATTAAAACCCATGAATAACTATTTTGACTTAAACTTCTTTTTTCTTTATGTTCTGATAAATCAAATATTTTTTGTTTATCTTCTTTAGATAGATTCATTAGTTTTGTAGTAATGTAATAAATATTTCCTGTTATTGTTTCCATAATATACTCCCTATATCCAATATATTCTTTGAGTTAATGATGGAATGTTATAGCATATCCAACAACACCCTTTATTAAAACTTGTAGATTTTCCTATAAACTTAATTCTCTTTTTAAAAATCAATATTGATAGTTTAGATACATATTTTTCATACATTTCCGCCCTAATAGGTGTTTCTAGTGTAGATAATGGTAATAATAGACAAAACGATTTGATTTTTTCATTGTCAATTAGTTCAAATGTTCTTTTTATAATTTCATTCTGTTGACTAAATGGCGGATTACTTATTAATAATTCACATTCTTTAGGTGGCTCTGTATTAAAAAAGTCATTTCCTAAATCATCAAATATATGAGTAGCTTTATATTTAAGTTTTAACTCATCAGCTTTTAATTTAAATTCACTATCATAATTATTAAATGGAAACCATATATTCTTAAATGATTCGATGTTAATTAAATTATATATATCTTCGACTACATATCGAGGTGTTGCTACATGATCTTTATTGACTAATTTATCGTTTTCATACATTACTCATCATCTTCTAAATCTTCATCTTCTCCAAATTCTTCATATGAATTAGGATTAAATGCATCATAGTTATCTCTTAGCATTCTTTCAAGGTTATCCATCATTTTAATAATTTCTTGACAATCTTCATACATAAGAATATATTGACTTTCCTTTTGATGTTCAAATGCTATCACATTAATATCTTTATATATTTTTTTAGTTTTTTCATTCATTGCTTGTTCAATCATCATTAGAAAAACCTTCTTTCAAAAAATATTGCAACTGCTACTACTAATCCAATAACAAATGGTAATAATATGTTTTCTATTAACATTGCTTCTCTCATAAATGGTGCATTTGTTAATAATTCCAAAATATTTATTACATACATACCAACGATAAAGCTAACTGCTATATATTTAATTATTTCCTTTTCTTCTGATCTAAAGAATGGTTTTTTAGTTGCTTTTTCATATTCTTTTAATATTTTTTTTCTTTCTTTTAAAGTATTTTTTTGAAGTTTTTTTTCCCCTTTAGACAATCTTTTCTTCATTCTTTTTTACCTCTTTTCTATTAATATTTGCTTTCCCAATATTTACAATAAACTTCATAAAAATTATCATGTGCTTTAAGCCAATTTATAAACATATCAATTTCATCATAAAGATTCATTTTAATTTCATCTCTTCTATATAATTCATGAAATATATTTATTTCATCTAATTCTTTGCCTTTTTTATAATTATTTGTGATTGTATAATCAAATAAATCGGCATTAGGACATAATTCAAAATACATAGGATGTTGATATGAATCTTGAAAACTACCAACTGCATAACTTCCTTTATATTTAAAATCTGTTATTACTCCTGCTTTAAGACAATCTAATATTCCATAGAGAACATAATTACCAGTCTTAGTTTCAATATTCTTAGATAGTTTGACCTGAAAACTACCACCCATTGTAGGCACGTAGTTTTCGGTCATATATTTTTCAAAATCAAATCCATTTTGAATTGCTTCAGTAGTTTCAAATGCTTCTTTTTTTAAAGTTTTAATAAAATCATCTAAATTACCATATTCATTATTTGGACTTATTGCATAATGCCAACTATTTAGAAGACTTGCCGTTATCAGATATTTTTTCATCTTTAACCTCTTCTTTTACTACATACTCTTTTTTTTCACTATCCCAAGCCATATTTAATTCATCAATTTTTGCTTTAAATTTATGTTTTAATTCCTGTCTAGCAGTTAATATATCTGGTATTGATTTCATATCTTCAATAACTTCACTAACATTTTTTACAACCATTTTTTCAATTTTAGGTAAATATTCATCCATAACTTTTTGATATTCTTCTTTTTGACTATTATAATATTCTTGTTCTTTTTGAATATCATCGTTTACTTTTTCAAATAGTTTTGTTAAGAAATCGTTTGCTATACTTTCATCATCTAAGTCAGGAATATTCATAATTCCTTTAACACCGTGAGTTCCTTTAGCAAAATATCTTTCACAATTATCGAATCCAATTGTTCTTTTGCCATTGTATACTTCCATAAATCCACCAATATCCATTGGTTGCCATACATTATCTTTTGTAGATCCCTCGACTAAAATTCTTAATTTGGTTGCTTCACCATCTTTGTCTTCTTTAGCATGAAATATAATTACTACATTTTTATTTAATTCATAGTAAGCAAAATCCATTAATCTTTGAAATTCTCTACCAACTGCTCCATATCCTTGAAGTGATAAAGTTCCATCTTTTTTTGCATTTTTACTATCTTGCTTAATAACATAACCCTTCATTAAATCTAAAAGTTTTCCACCAGTATCAAATACTAATGTTTCATAATCACTTAAATCACTTTTTAAATCACTTAATAGTTCTTCATAACTAAGTGGTTGTGTGTAATCCTTTCTATTTTTAGCACTAACTCTATCTATTCCCCTATCACAGTCAATTAAAAGTGGTTTAGGTGAAGATAAAGCTAAAGTTGTTTTTCCAATTCCTGGAAATCCTGCTAATAACATTCTAATTTTTTTCTTTTGAGATACTATCTCATTTGGTTTTTTTATCATAATTTTCTACTCTCCTATCTTTCTTTTTAAATTAATATTTTCTCTTTTTAATTCTTCAATTATTTTTTCATACTCTTTAAAACGTACTTTATTTTCTTTTAGTTTCTTTTCCATCAAGTTTGTATCAGATTCAAGAACCATATTTCTTGCTTTAAGTTTTTCGATTAATTGCTTAGCATATGCTATATATTCTTTATCAGTCATTTATAATCCTCCATTATTTTTTCCATTTCTTTTTTTTCATTTTCTGATAATACTTCTTTTTTTATTTCTTTTTTAAACCAACTTGGTGTAGCTTCCTCTTTTTCTATACTCTTGTAAATAATTCCACTATACCCGTTTGACATACTATTATCGATTGCATTTATTACATATTCTTCTCCATACTCTTTTACTTTTTGTTCTATTCGATTTAGTAATGCTTTTAAACTATAAGCATTGTATGGTTCTTTCTTTTCTTCTTTGTAATTTATCCATTCTTCAATCTTCCCCCTTAACAATCCCCTATTTTGTATAAATATAAAATTATTAAATATAAAACTTAAAATACTTGTTTTGTTATCTTGTTTGATTTCGATTTGATTTTCATTTGATTTTTGTTTGATTTCTTTTTGTTTTTCTTTTCGAGCGTTTTTTGATTTATTTTTAGATACATTTAATTGTGCTTTTAATGTATTAAATATTGCTTGATTATGTCCTTCTAAATTAGGCTCTATATCTTTAAAAACATAATCAGTTATTGCTACTAAAAGTATTTGTTTATCATTTACGGGTAATGTATCTATTAAATTGTAATAATCAAAATAAAATGTGAAACTGTTAATGTTTGATTTCATATTGCACCTCTTATAAAATAGTCCATAATACTATCCAAAGAGTTGCAATTAAAAGTAATGTTCCTAGATTATTAATATGATCTACATATTCCTTTTCTGTATATTCTTTTTTAAAATAGTCTTTCATTATTTTTCTCCCTTCTTTGACTTTTGTTTGATTTTTTGATATAATTAAGATGTCATACAATTTGATAAGTTTCTATTATTTAATAGGAACTTTTTTTATTTGTGATTCTACACTATCAATTCCTAAAACAACTTTATTGAAGTAATAAATTGGTATTTTTCCATTGATTACAATTCTAGTGCTATCTTCTTTTTTGAATTGTTCTTGTAATTTTTTTATAAATTCATAAGCACTAGCAATACTTCTACCAGTTAATTTAGAAATATCTTTTGCTCCATACATAAGTTTCTCCTTTCTTTTGATCGAGGTTTCATTTGTTTACTTTTCGGTTGACAGTTCTTTCAAAAAAAATATCTTCAAACTTACAATTAAACAAATCCAATATTTTTTTTACTTCATCAAGATAAAAATCAGTATATCCATTTTCTTTTTTAAAATAGCAATTTTTCGATATATTTAATTCATCCGCCATATTTTGCATTGTATATCCTTTTTCATACCTTATACCACGAAGTTTAGGATATATATATGTGTGCTTGCTTTTCTTCATATAATTCCTCCTATCTATTTTGTAAACTATTTCGTTTACATTTTAAGAATAACACACATAAATTATATTGTCAACTAAAAAATTAACAAAATTATTGATTTTTTGTAAATAATGTTATAAAATAATTAATAAGAGGAGGGGAAATATGAGTTCAAATAATATTGATTCAATTTTTAATGAAATAGCTGGTATGATTATTCAATACTATAGATTAGAAGAAAAATTAAGTTTAGAAGATGTTACAAAGAAAATGAATAAACCGGTTTCAAGACAAGCCATTTTCAAATATGAAAATAATTTGGCTAGAATGAAAAATGATGTCTTTGAAGATATTTGTCATGCATTAAATAAAGATCCTGAAGTTATCTATCAAGAAATTGATAATTATACTAAATTAAAAAAAGTAATAAATAATTTAAAGAAAATAAATATTGATTTAATAGATAATAATATTAATATTGATCAAGCGCTTGATTTATGTAGTGAAGAATTTAAAAAACTTAAAAATTCTGGATTTAAATTTTCAGATTCGGCAATAGGAAAACAATTATATGATGAACTTGAGGAACAATATGATAATATCAATTATAAAAGTAACAAAGAAATAGATAAACTATATGATTTTCTTAAATATTATAATAATGAAAATAACATTCAATCACAAAATGAGTTATTATTTAGTAAAAATAAGGATATATTAACAGAAAGTGATTGGAATATAATAAATGCAATAATAGAACAAAGAAAAAAAGAAATAGATAAGGAATTAGGGGAAGATTAGTTATGATAGTAGATTTATTAAATAATACAATAACACAAGAAGAATTATTAAATAATTATAATGCTAATATTAGCGAAAAAATATTACCTAAATATATACATGGCTTCGTATTTAATTATAAAGGAATAAATAATATTATAATTAACAAGAATCTTTCTTATTATATAAAAGGTAATACGTTAATTCATGAAATTGCTCATCTAGAATTAAATCAGATAGGACAAAATGATAAAGATTTGTTAGCATTTAAAATAAATGATTATGAGGATGATGCAGATAAATATATTAATTTTATAGAGAAAAGTTTGGAGAATAAAATATGAAAGAAAAATTAACTCCTATAATATATTTAACATATATTGTGGGAATACTAATAGATTTTGCAATGCTAGGTACAGGAAAATTACAATTTGATAATATTTGGTTATTAGTTTTTAATTTATTATTATTATGTTATGGGTTTTACAACACTGTAAATAAAAAATAAAAACACTACTTGCTGGAACAAGTAGTATTAGAGCATAAAGCCCTATAGAAAATCAAAAAACCTCGATCAAAAGAATTTAGGACTTTCTATGCTCTAATTCTAACATAATTAAAAAAAAAAGTAAAGAATTGGAGGTATAATTATGGATAAAAAAAGATATCGTAAAACTCGATACGAAAATGTTTATCAGAACATAAAAAACAAAAACTATATTGTAACAATATCAAATCCTAAAACCACGATATCTGAAATAGATGGTAAAAAAATATATGATATAGATATTGCAAAAAAGTTAAGAGATAATGATAAATTAAAACAACTAAAAGCTAATAAAATAGCCCATATTGACTTATTTAGTGAATTATGGAAGAAATATATGTACGACTGTGAATATATTCGAAAATTGGCTTATAAAACATTAAAAAAGAAAAGAGAATTTTATAAGAATTATTTTAGTAAATATTTTGATAATTATAGACTATCAAAACTGAAAAAAAATGATTATATTAATTTTTTAGAATCTTTAAATATTTCATTAAAAGAAAAAAACGAATTATTACAACAACTTAAAGCTTTTATTAATTGGTGTATAGATGAAGAATATGTTTTAGTTAATTATGCTAAATTAATAAAACCATATAGAGTTGAAAAAAATAAAATAGAATATTGGTTACCTGAACATATAAACAAATTTGTGGAAACACTTGATTATTATATTAAAAATGGTAATGAAAATGAAATAAAAAAAGCAAGAACAATTAAGATTTTAACAATAATAGGTCTAGCATTAGGAGATAGAATTGGTGAAACAAGAGCATTAAAATATAAAAATATAAATTCTATTTATAAATATATAGAAATAAAACATTCAATAAACTATGATCCTAAATCTGATAATCCTATTAAAGAGACAAAAACAATTCAATCAGATTCAATACTACCTATTACTGATAAGTTTATTAGTGAAATTAATAGCTATAGAGAATATTTAGAAAAAGAATGTGGTATATATACAACAAATGATTCATTTATATTATTAAATCCTGCTACAAATAAACCATATAGTGATAGTATATTAAGAAGTCATTTTTATTACTTTATAGAGAAAGCAAATATACCAAAAATAAAAATGTATAATTTAAGGCATACATTTGCTACAAATATGTTAAATGAAGGTAAAAGTATTTATGAAGTATCAAAAGCATTAAGACATACTAACATTATTACTACAACTAAAAATTATGCTGATATAATAGATAGTAAAAGAAGGGAGATGGCAAACTCTACTGATAAATATTATTAGATTATAGAGTACATTTCGGAGTACAAAATTATAAAATATCAATAAAATAGGGATAAAACAAACATAAGTAATTCTCATCATCCGCTCCATTTAAAAAACAAATGCCCTATTTTAAGGGCATTTTTTCTATCTTGTACTCCAAAATTACATATGTTCTATATATTCCAGAGTACAAGTAGAGTACAAAATATGAAAAATAAAAGTAATAAATTAGCAAAGTTAGAAAGAAGTAGAACAAGTATAATAACTAATGATCTATCTCATTGTTTTGTGTGTGGTATGAGAAAACAACATTTGCACGAAATATTCTATGGTAAAAATAGATTAAATTCTATAAAACATGGAATGGTTATACCTATATGTTTTAAT
>Ga0247611_10001801_pt1 | contig 37192 bp, 30 predicted proteins | sample 177DNAGHGhighgp2_FD_192422 | JGI IMG/M metagenome (GOLD analysis project Ga0247611, IMG submission 192422) | Sheep rumen microbial communities from Palmerston North, Manawatu-Wanganui, New Zealand - 1770 DNA GHGhigh gp2 | ecosystem: Host-associated > Mammals > Digestive system > Stomach > Rumen... | reverse complement strand
CGGCACGGCTGGCCAGCATGGCATCGGTGAGGGGACAGTCGCAGGCGAAATGGAAATAGGTGAAGAGCAACTGACCGGGGCGCACCAATGGGTACTCCGGCTCAATAGGCTCTTTCACCTTCACGATCATATCGCCATGGGCATAGACATCCTCAATGGACGGCAACACCTGGGCGCCGCTGCGAAGATAGTCGTCGTCGGCGAAGCCACTACCCTCGCCTGCCGTGTGCTGCACAACCACCTGATGTCCGTGGCGCACCAGTTCGGCAACGCCTGAAGGCGTCATGCCGACGCGATTCTCATTGTTCTTGATTTCTTTTGGGATTCCGATTTTCATAGCAAGTAAGTTTTTTGTGTTTATAATTGATGTTTTTGGTAGAAGGCGCGTGTTGCCAAGAGGAAGAGGACGGTACCTGCAAGCTGCGACCCTGCCACCATCCAGAACGCAGGGGTATAACCCGCGAGCTCGCTGACGACACCGCCACAGAGCACGCCAAGACCGATGCCGACATCCCACGAGATGAGCAACGTGGAATTGGCTGTGCCGCGCTCGTTGTGATGCGCCAAAGAAATGATCATGTTCTGGAAGGCAGGCCAGAGATGGCCATTGCCAAGACCGAGAAGAAGCGCAGAGCCATAATAGCCGAACGCATTGGGAAAGAGGACAAAGAGCGTATAGGCCACCGAGGAGATGATGACACCCTGAGAGGCATTCTGCACGAGCTTGCCCTCGCGCAAAGCCCGGGCACCTTGCAGACGGGAAGCCACAAGACCTAAGGAGAGAAGCAGGAACCAGGTGCCTGTGCCACCGGTAATGCCCATGACCTCCTTGCTGTAGATGGCGAGGTAGTTACTTACCACGCCGAAACAGAAGCCGAAGAAGACCATGTTGACAGCCAACAGCCAGCCTCGGACGAGGAAGAAACGGTCGAGACGGATGAGTCCGCGCCCTGGTCCACTACAGGTCCTGCCCACCCCCTTCCCCTCCTCAAGGGAGAGTTGAGGAGAGGGGGCTGCAGCAATATGTTTTGTTTGGAGCTTCACCCGGCTATCAACAATCATGCCTAAACCGGCAATGAGCAACGCCATCCAGAACAGCAACTGGAAATCACCCGTCAGCCGATAGAGATAGACCGCCACCATCGGGGCTATTGCCATGGCCAGATTATTCGACAAACCGTAGTAGCCGATGCCCTCATTACGCCGCGACGAAGGCAAGACATCGATAGCCACCGTGGAATTGGCAACGGTCAACGCGCCGAAGGGGGCACCGTGCAATGTCCTCACGATGGTGAACAATAGCAGCGAGGAGGCTCCCAGATAGCCGCCGAAGAAGATGAAGAACAGAAAGAAACATACCATCAGCACCTTCTTACGAGGGAAGCTATCGACCAGATAGCCACTGAAAGGACGGGCCAACAAGGCCGTCAACGTATAGCCGCTAAGAACCAGTCCCACCACATCCTTCGTGGCATCGAAACGTTCCACGAGGTACAGCGGCAACAGGGGTGTCAGCAGATAGAAAGCGAAAAACAGAGAGAAGTTCGCTGCCATCACGCGACAGTAATTGCGATTCCAAAGTCGTTCCTGCATCATGGCATAAGCCCGCCGGGATCACCGACGGGCCGTTATGTTATAGTTTATGATCTGTTGGCGAGCTCTTCGAGGATCTTCCATACGTTGAGGAGGCCGCGAGGGACGTGGAAGCAGCCCTTCCACTTGCCGCCCTTGAGGGGCAGTAGGACTTCGCCCTGACGGTTGAGGTAGCCATACCACTCGGGGTAGTCGGGGTCACGGAAATGGCTCCAGGTGTAGTCGTGAACGCGCTCGAACCATCGGAGACAACGCTCGTCGCCCGTGAGCTGGTAGCCCTTGATGAGGGAGATAAGCGTTTCGAGGTGTACCCACCAGAGTTTCTGGTCGAACTCGAGTTCGTGACGGGGCTTGCCCAGACGATCCATGAAGTAGAAGACGCCGTCGTACTCTTTGTCCCAACCGTATTCTACTTCCTGTAGGCAGATGTCAACGGCTTGCTTGATGAGCTCGGGACGATTGAGGCGCTTGCCGAGGTCCATGACAAACCACATGGCTTCGATGGCGTGACCGGGATTGAGTTTGCGACCGTCGAAGCTGTCAACGAGGTTGCCGTCCTTGCCCAAGGCTTCGACGATGAGGCCAAGCTCAGGACGATAGAAGACATCCATGACTTCGTGGAGGCAATCGTCGATTGCTTTCTGCAGGAAGGCGGGCTCGAGGAGCGATTCTATCTCGAGAGCTACATTGCAGAGAATCATGGGAAGGTCGAAGGTCTTCATGGCGCGTGCGCCTGGTGAGGCCTTAGTCCAACGGCCTTTCGGGTTGTCGGTCTTGGAGAGGACAATGTCGAAGGTGCGTTTGGCAATGGAGGCATACTCCTCACTTCTTTCCTTCTGTCCAGCTGTGGCGAGGGCGATGGAGAGTTGGCCGAAGGCGATGGTGGCGAAGGTGTAAGAGAAAATGTTGTAGGGCTCCACGAGGGGGTGGCCTTCGCGGTCGAGGGCGAAGTACCAGTTGAGGTTGCCATCGTGGCCGTACTTCTTCAGGAATTCGGCGCCTTGAATGGCGGCGTCAAGCCATTCCTGACGAGGCTCCACGGTGTTGTAGAGCTTAGCAAACATCCACACCTCACGGCCTTGCAGCCAGATGAATTTGTCGGTATCATAGACCGAACCGTCGCGGTCGAGGCAGGTGAAATAGCCGCCGAATTCCGTGTCCTGGGACTTATTGAGCCAGAAGGGAACGACGCGGTCGAGGAGTTCAGAGCGATACTGCTCTGCTAATTGTTTGAAATCAATCATTGTGACAATTTGTTTATGAAAAATCAATTTATATTTTACATGAATTCAAGACATGAATTATTCACTAATTCGAGACAAAAATTATTTTGGGGATGAGAAAGAGGAGGTTGAGATAGAGGAGGAAGAAGTTGAGAAACGTAAAGCATCGTCATAACTTGGGACACTATCGGCAGGAAGAAGGAAATCCATATTGCGGTCAAGCAAGATACATTCATTCGTTTCTTGACAGAAGGCATAGCGCTCGCCTTGTAGCGAAGGACGTCCGAAGTTGATGATTAGCCCTATGGGCAGGCGAGTCAAGCGCATATAGTTAAAAAGCTGTGCTCGATGCGCTGGAATGATATCTGACGTCGCCTTTAGCTCAACCATCACATCTCCAACCACCAAATCCGCCCGATAGGTCTTATTCATCTTACGACCTTTATAATAACAAGGCAATTCAACTTCCAGTTGGCTTGTTATCCCCATTAGCTCCAATTCAATGTGCATTGCTTCTGCATAAAGAGCCTCCAGCAGCCCCCAGTTCATTTCATTATGAACTTTCAAGGCTGCCCCTATGATGTCATACACTAAGTCCTTATACCTTTTTGGATTCACAATAGGAAAATTTTATTTCTTGAATTCATGAATAATTGATGTCTTGAATTCATGTAAGAATGAACTCTTTGATGTGTAGGTCTTCTATTTATTTAAAGTTTTCCACGTGAGGCCTGGCTGCTCCTTGGTCTGCGGCATAAAGATGCTGAGGAGGAGGGCGACGAGGACGCTGACAAGCATTGAGACGAAGCCGAAGAGGAGGAAGTTGGCGTTGGTGTAGAAGTTCATGTAGAGCACCGTGGCCGTGCCGCAGAGGAAACCTATGATGGCAGCCGTGGAACCGATGCGCGGGAAGAAGATGCCCATGAGGAACAAGCCACCGATGGCACCGCTGAGGAGACCGAGAATGGTGTTGAAGTAGTCGAGCAACGACTGGATATCAACGGTTGCCATCAGCCAGGCAATAGCCATACCGAGCATGCCGGCGCAGATGCCTGCGATGCGGGCTACCTTAACCTCCCCTCCCTCGGACTGGGCCTGCTGCCGATGAGCTTTTGACCACAGATCCACCGTGAAGGCCGTAGAGATACTATTGATATTGGAGGCGATAGTAGACATGGTGGCAGCGAAGACGGCAGCGATGAGGAGGCCGGCGAGACCTGCTGGCAACTGGCTCATCATGAAGAAGGGGAAGATGGCATCGCCCTTGGCCATGGTGATGTCGAGCTCGGCAGGATGCGTCTTGAAGAAGGTGTAAAGGCCTGTGCCGATGGTGAAGAAAGCGATGGTCACCACGACGGACATGAGGCCGTTAGTGAGGATACCGCGTGCTGCGCTCTTCTCGTCGCTGGTGGTCAGGTAACGCTGAATGACGGTCTGGTCGCTGGTGTAGGAGATGAGGTTGTTGGCCAAGCCGCCGAGGATGACCACCCACCAGGTGGCATTCACGAAGTCGAACGGATGTTCGGGGTCGAAGAGGAAGAGACGGAACTTGTCGTTGTCGGTGGCAATATGCCAGAAATCCGAAGCACCGTTGTCGCCTGTGTTGACGATAAGATAAACGGCAGCGAGAACGGCTCCGCCAACGAGGATGATGCCCTGGATGACATCGCCCCAGACCACGGCCTCAACACCGCCCATCGTGCAGTAGAGGATGGTGATGAGCGCCATCAGGGCTATACATATATATATATTAATACCCGTGACAGCGGTCATGGCCAGCGACGGCAGGAAGAGCACGAGAGCCGTTCGAGCCACCATGAAGACGATGAACAGGATGCTAGCCATCAGGCGCGTGGCGCTGTTGAAGCGGCGTTCGAGGTACTCGTAGGCCGTGGTGACATTCAGGCGGCGGAAGAAAGGCAGGTAGTACTTGATGACGGGGAACGAGATCAAGAGGATGCAGATCTGCATAGGATAGTAGGTCCAGTCGGTGGCATAAGCCTTGGCAGGGATGCTCATGTAGGTGATGGCCGAGAGCATCGTGGCGAAGATGCTGATGCCGGCTGCCCACCAGGGGATGCGGCCGCCACCTTTGAAGAAATCGTCGCTGGACTTAGAGGCGCGGCGCATGAAATAGTAGCCGAGATAGACCATGCCGAGGAGGTAGATGATGAGCACGGTCCAGTTGAGCCAACCGAAATGGGCAGTATAACCGATGTCCACACGGGTGACATCGGACGAGCGTACGCCGGGCTTCTCCTCGCCGCCTATGACGAGGGCAGCGACAGCGGAGGAACCACCGCCCACTGAACCCAAGGCTGACGACGGCACGGGCACTACAGCCGCTCCGGCGCGGGCTATAAGAGGGCTATCGAAAACCTCTGCCCATGAGTCGGTGACGGTGTGATAGACGAGGATGGAACGGCGGAACTGATACCAAGCCGGATCTTGAGTCATGTAGGCGTGAGCTTCCTCGCGGAGCTGTGCGAGGCGGTCAGCAGTTGTTGTGGTGTCGGCGATGAGGGCGTTACGCTCCAAGGCTGCCTCGAAGATGTCCTTATTGACACCGCCGAAACAGAGGATGTGAGCAGCGCCAGAGGGGATGGCGGAGGCACCGACTAAGGAAAGAGCGGCCCCCCCTACGGCCCCCGAGGGGGCTTCTATTGTATTGTTGACAGAAGGCAAAGCATCCGTGTCCCCCTCGGGGGACGACAGGGGGGCCGGTCTGGTCTGCATTAAGGAAGTGGCCAGCCACTCGCCTTTCCTCGTATCATAATACACTCCATTGGTGACGGCTTTGCCGTAGCGGGGATCGTAGCCGCCGAGGAGATAGAAGTTGGAGGCGAGAGCGCCTTTCTGGACAGCGGCAGCGGGCTGCACACGAACAGGACCGGGCATATCGGGAAGTTGTTCCCAAGCTGCACCCGTCTGAGATTCAAACCACGACGAGGGCAGCGGCCATTTCAGGCGGTAAGCCTTGCGATTGGGGATGCCATTGTGCTGACCACCAGCGACATAAATAAAGCCATCGCCGTAGGCAGCAGCGAAGTTATCGAGGGCTGTGGGAAGAGGAGGAAGGTCGGTGATGATCTTCTCGAAACTGGTGCCAAGAGTGATGAGGGCGGCAAAGTTCTCGCTCTTCTGACCGTCGGAGGTGCCACCGAGACAAACGAGGCCCTGAGGGGTGGTGACGCTGGCACCATAGGCCAGTGGCAAAGGAAGTGAGCCGTCGTGGTCCCAAACGGCTTGCTCCGGAGGAAAATCATCGGGAACGTTAACCTTGCCTGTCACGCCATCATACCATGCGGCCTTCTCAGCTCTGATGCAATAGATATCGCTATAGAAGACCTTCTTACCGCCATCGGCTGCAGCGGTGTCGGGGAAGTTGCAGCCACCAGCCACGATGATGAAGTCATGGTTACCGCCTATATATGGAGCTTTGACAACACCGGCAAAAGCCCCGCTCACGCCCTGACCGCCGTTGCAGGACAATGGTATGAGAGAGGTGAAGGTAGCGGTGTTGAAGCGGTGGGAGGGAGCAGTATCTTGTGCTGATGAAAAGCTTGTTAAGAGAATCGCAAAAGCGAAAAGAGAAATGATTTTTTTCATAATCACTCTTTTTGAAGGTAATCACCCCCTCCCTCAGGGAGGGCGGGGAGTGGTTTATTTATTACAATGATTGAAGAAGTCGATGGCTTCGAGTTCCTTGCGCAGCTGCACTTCTTCTTCGTCGGTGACGTTCTGGAACGGTGTGCGGTTGGGGCCGAGGTCGAGGCCGATAAGCTTCATGATACGCTTGCCGCCGACGATGTTTCCACGGAAGTGGCAGATGACATCGATGACGTCCTGAGCATAGTTCTGCAAGGCACGCGCCTTTTCGAGGTCGCCAGCCTTCCAAGCATCGATGATGCCCACGAGACAACGGCCGTTGTAGTTGGTCGTGCCACCAATTCCGCCCTGTGCGCCGCCCATGGCCAGGCATGGAAGAATAGTCTCATCCTGACCGTGGAGCATGTCGAACTTGCCATCCTTGTAGCGACGGCAGCGGTTGTACTCGTAGAGGCTCTCAAACGTGTATTTGATGCCGGCGAAATTAGGAATACGGCCATCTACAGCCTGCAGGAAGTCGAGCATCGAGAGGAAGGCACCATTGAAGGCGGGAATGTGGTAGAAATAGAACGGCAGCTCGGGAGCACCGCAAGCAATCTCCTCGCAGTACTTGACCAGTTCCTCTATGCGGCCGACCTTAGGGAAGGGAGGTGCCATGGCGCCGATACCGAAGGCGCCGATAGCCTGGGCATGCTCGGCAAGCTTCTTCGAAGAACGCACACTAGTGCTGCCTACGTGAACAATGACCTTGAAATCTTCGAAGCCTTTCACTGCGGCCATCCAAGCCTCGGCAATCTGCTTGCGCTCGTCCTCGGTGAGCATATAGCCCTCGCCGCTGGAGCCATTGATGAACACGCCTTTAAGCCCATTGCGATAGAGCAAGGCTGCGTAATCGGGAATGATACTGAGGTTGATGCTGCCGTCGGCATGCATCGGGGTGAACGGGGCGTCAATCAGCCCTTTGATCTTTTCCATTGTATGAGTTAGTTAGGGGTTAAGAAAACTGCATTATCGTCGTGAAGACGTTGCAAAGATAAGGAGAATGAGTGAATGCACCAAATTTAAAGGGCTGAAAGTGTAAAAAAGAAAGATTTCATCTACAAATTTGGCAAAGTCATCAGAAAAGCGTACCTTTGCAGCCGCTTTAATCAATCGCAGGGGTATCCTAGACCACCCCCTATAAAAAAACAAGGAAATGAAAAAACAAGAACCTGTCAGCGTGACGTTCATGTTGCTCGGCGTCACGTTCTGTGTTTGCCTGATTCTGGCAAACCTGTTAGCAACGAAACAATTTCAGCTCGGCTTCCTCAACCTGACGGCTGGTGTGTTGGTCTTTCCCATCTCGTATGTCGTCAACGACTGCATCACCGAGGTCTGGGGCTATCGTCGCGCCAAACTCATCATTTGGACGGGCTTCGTCATGAACTTCGCCTTCGTGCTTCTGGCCTGGCTGGCTGACCTCATCCCCGGCGCTCCCTACTGGACGAACCAGGAAGGCTTTCACGCTTTGTTCGGCCTTGCACCGCGCGTAGCTTTGGCTTCCTTCGCCGCTTTCCTCGCCGGCTCTTTCCTGAATGCCTACGTCATGAGCAGAATGAAGATTCACGACAAAGGGAAACGGTTCTCTTTGCGAGCCATCACCTCAACCATTGTCGGTGAGCTGGCCGATTCGCTCGTCTTCTTCCCCATCGCATTAGGCGGCATCGTACCTAAAGAAAACCTTGCACTGATGATGGTCAGTCAAATAGTCATCAAGACATTATATGAAATCGTCATATTACCCATCACCATTAGAATCGTAGCCTGGCTGAAACGCACAGAAGGCATGGATGTTTATGATGACGGCGTCAGCTACAGCGTGATTTAAGCTTATGAAACCAATGAACAAAGAGACCGCTCTCGTCATCTTCAGCGGCGGTCAGGATTCAACAACTTGCCTGTTTTGGGCGCTGAAGCATTTCAAAAAGGTTGTTGCCCTCACCTTCATCTACGGGCAAAAGCACGTCGCGGAGGTGGATATGGCCGAGAAGATAGCCGCAAAAGCTGGTGAAGTGGCACGGCGCAACGGACTGAACGAAGGCGGAGGCGACGTGGAATGGTATAAGATGGACGTGTCGTTCATCAGCCAGCTCTCACACAACTCGCTCACAGACAGCAGCATCGAGATGGATCAGGAGAAACCGGCCGACGGGCCTCCCAACACGTTCGTACCGGGTCGCAACCTCTTCTTTATCTCTGTGGCAGCCGTCTTTGCCCGTGAGCGTGGCATTAACCATCTCGTGACGGGCGTTTCGCAGACTGACTACAGCGGTTACCCCGACTGCCGCGATGCGTTCATCAAGGCGTTGAACGTCAGCCTGAACCTCGGTATGGACGAGCAATTCGTCATTCACACTCCTTTGATGTGGATCGACAAGGCTCAGACGTGGGCTAAGGCCGATAAGATGCACGTCCTGGATCTCGTACGCAACGAGACGCTGACCTGCTACAACGGCATTCCCGGTGACGGTTGTGGCGAGTGCCCTGCCTGCAAACTAAGACGTACCGGATTGGAAGCATACCTCGCACAGAAGCGCAAACAATAGCTTCACATTGAGCATTCAAAGAATAAAAATGGCTCAGAAATTTGACATATACATTCTCGGATGCGGGTCGGCGCTACCTACACGCAAGCATCTGCCTTCGTGTCAAGTCGTGGACCTTCGCGACAAACTGCTGCTTCTCGACTGCGGCGAGGGTGCACAGCTCGCATGGCGTTTCACCGGCTTGAACTGGCAACGTATCACACATATCTTTCTCACCCACGCGCACGGCGACCATGTCTTTGGTCTTCCCGGCTTCCTCTCGACGATGGGCTTGCTGGGACGCACTGCCCCACTCTACATCCACGGCCCTTCGTCGCTGCAGACCTACGTAGAGTTCATGAAAGCCCACTTCTTCCCTGACCTCAGCTATGACGTCAGATACGAAGCCGTTGATACCACCGTTCACGCCCTCGTCTTCGAAGACCGTTCGATGGAAGTGTGGTCGCTGCCCCTGCAGCATCGCCTGCCCTGTTGCGGCTATCTCATCAAGGAAAAGCCAGGCTTAGCACACATCCGACGCGAGATGATTGACTTCTACGAGATTCCCGTTTGGGCAATCAACAACATTAAAGCCGGTCAGGACTGGACAACGGCAACGGGCGAAGTCATTCCCAACAGCCGCCTCACCACCCCACCCGATCCCGTGCGCAGCTATGCTTACTGTTCGGATACTATGCCTGTTCCTGGTGTTGCAGACTGGTGCCGCGGCGTTGACCTGATGTACCACGAAGCCACATACGCCGAGAGTGAACTGGACCATGCTCTGCGCTATGGTCACTCCACAGCAAGACAAGCAGCCGAGGTCGCCAAGGCTGCCGAAGTGGGCAAACTGATGATCGGACATTTCTCTTCGCGCTACGAAGACGAGAACGAACTGCTTGAAGAGGCAAGAAAAGTCTTCGAGAACACCATTTTGGCCAACGAACAGTTAAAAATAACACTATAAATACATTTTTATTGTGTTTTTCTCCGAAAAAATTTGCAGCGTATCTCAAAAAAGCCTATATTTGCACTCGAATAAACCAAAAAGAACGCATAAATGAAGCATATCTACCTTCTTTTTGCACTCGCTGCATGCTCATTCACTACAAATGTGAGTGCTGCTGATTTGGAGCCGGAGGTTTACGCTGAACCCGAAATGGAATCGCCTGCTGACTTGATGTTCACGGACGAACACGAAGGTATCGAGGATGAAGTAACGGGCATCACCATCAGCGTTAATGGCTCACAGCTGCGCGTCACCGGTGCTTCCGGACAGATGCTCGAAATCTATAATCTTGCTGGTGTGCGTGTGACGAATGTCCGCATCGATGCTGAAGACAAGACCATGAACCTCAATCTCAAGAAAGGTTGCTACATGGTGAAGGTCGGTAAAGTAGTAAGGAAAATATCCATACGATAATTTAAGCTAACTAACTATAATCAAATCCATTCCTCACATCTTGCAAACAAAGGAATCAAAAAGGTCGGACATCAAAGCCGACCTTTTTTGAAAAGAAACTTAAGGCAATGAAAGCGACACAACTGACCATCCAGCAAATCCAGAGAGCTATCCGCAAAGTGGCAGACAAATTCCAACCGACGGCTGACCCTGTGCTCACTGACATTCATCTTCAGGTGAAGCCAGAGAGCGGCGAGCTGCTCGCATACGACGATGAGATGAATGAACTCACACGTATCGTGGTGGATCAATGGTTAGAGCCCACGGAAGAAGATTTGTATGATGCCGCCGCCGTCGCTATCAAACAAAGCATCAATGGCCTGCGCGATCTCATCGAAGGTATGAGCATCCTTCACCCCTTCTCGTTTGTCATGATGGGCGAGGATGGCGAAACGATGTCAGACATCTATGTTGTTGATGACGAAACGCTCATCCTGGACAGCGAATTGCTCAAAGGTTTAGACCAGGAGCTCGATGACTTCCTCAAGGATTTGATGGCTGATTAGCTGCTACGCTGATATATACGAAAAGAGGCTGTGTCGTTCATTACTGACACAGCCTCTTTTCGTTTCTTGGAAATCCTCAATTGGGACGATGTTGATGCGGCGTTCGTGCATCTCGGGATCCGCGGGGGCGGTCGCCACGCTGACGCTGAACCATGTGACGGTAGAAATCATCTTCAGCCTTAATGATCTTGAAGACTTTATCAGCAGGAACAACCTTCAGGATTCGTTGGTAAAAAGACTGTTCTATCTCTGCCATATCAACCTTCAATTGATTGATTTTCTTTATGGTTTCGGCATAAGCCTTCGGATCATCTTTAACATTCTTCTTCAAATCGTGAATCTGTTTGCCCATTTCCCGCTGTTTAGCACGCATCTCATTGTATGGCGGGAAGAATGCGCGCGCTTCCTCAGGAGTTAGACCAGCCGTTTTCGTCAAGGACTCCTCAACCATCTGCTGGAATTTCTGAGGGTCGAAACGAGGCTGTCCCTTTTGAGGTACCCCCTGTGCCCAAGAAGTCATCGAGCACATGAACATCAATAAATATACAATTGTCTTTTTCATAGTCGTTCGTGTTTAATGATATCAATAAGCTTCTGTCAAGTAATAGGCAATCTGGTTGTTGTCAACCATCCCATATTCCATTTCGTAGTCTAACGCATCATCGAGCGTCTCGTCGGAGATGGCCAGCTCATACGAGTCGCCAGTCACCATCTGATCCGGCATATTGCGATGCGTATAGAGATAAGTTCCAACTCCCACGCAAATGCCGGCAACGACTGCAGCCGCTGCGTAGCGCACCATGCATTTGAAAGGATTCATCTTCACGACCTTGGCCTTCGTTTCTGTCGTCGGTGCATCGGTGAGCAGCCCTTCGCTCACCATACGCGAATGAAGACGAGCTGTGAAGTCGTCGAAATAACCGTCTGGCGTTCGGAAGGGATTCTCTCCCGTGTCATGCTGTCGTATGAAGTTTTCGTCTATCATAGGATTTTATGTTTTATCTGATTCTTCGACAATTGGATTCAGGAATGGTTTAATCGCGAGCATGAAAAAAGTCAGATATTTTTTTTACTGCGTGATGATATGATGCTTTCAGCGCGCCGACACTGGTTCCCAGCATCTCACTCATATCCTCGTATTTCATCTCATCGTAATACTTGAGATTGAACACCTGACGTTGCTTGTCGGGCAGCGAAGCCACAGCTTCCTGTAGCTGACGCGCTGTCTCATCGCCATCGAAATAGGGGTCACTCTCCAACCGCACCGCAACACCGACTGCCGCATCGTCATCCAGGCTGAGCGTCTGACGCTTACGTTCCAGGAAATTCAGGGTCTCGTTGTTGGCAATCCTGAACAGCCACGTGGACAACTTCGCATCGCCACGAAAGCCGTCCAAACCTGTCCAAGCCTTGATGAACGTATTCTGCAACACGTCGTCGGCATCGTCGTGCGAAAGCACCATTCGACGTATCTGCCAGTAGAGTTGTTCCTTGAAGTGCTCTACCATCAGCGTAAAGGCTTGCTCACGTTGACTCGTATCACGCAGCTGCGTCACCACCTGCTGTTCATTCCATTTAGCACTCATTTTTTCTTGTACGCGCGTACCTTATTTATATATTAAGCGATATCTTTTGCTTTTTATCGGTGCAAAGATAGTATCTTTTCACGAAAAAGCAGTAACTTTGCGCCCGATTTTACAATAAAAAAGTAATATGCCAGCTCTTCAAACCATTCTTTTGCTTCTCACGAGCAACATTTTCATGACTTTAGCCTGGTACGGACACCTCCGACTGCAGCAGGCAGGCATCAGTAGCAACTGGCCACTCATCGGTGTGATTGCCTTCTCATGGGGCATCGCATTCATCGAGTACTGTTTCGCCGTACCCGCCAACCGCATCGGCTTCGAGGGCAACGGAGGTCCGTTCACGCTCGTACAGCTGAAAGTCATTCAGGAAGTCATCTCACTCACCATCTTCACGGCCATCGTCGGCTTTATGTTTCACGGACAGAGTCTGCATTGGAACCACGTGGCTGCCTTCGTATGCCTCGTATTGGCCGTGTACTTCGTATTTAAATGAGGTTACTTGAAACGCAGGTCGAGCACCAGAGGAAGGTGATCGCTGATGCCGCCATGATAAGTATCGCCACGGAAGGTGCGTCGAGGCATCTGAACGCCTGAACTGTTCGGTGCTTCCAACAGCCACGGCAGGCTTAATGGCAGAGCTGGGGACGAACTGATTACAGATGAGGATATCAGGATATGGTCTATCCACTGCCAAACGCCTCTATAGCAATACGTACCTAAAGCCTGTGGGTGGTCGGTCAACAGCAAAGACGACTGCTTGAAGATTCGGTCTTTGCCGCCAGCATTGAAGTCTCCCATCAGCACTATTGCGGGAACGGTTTGCACACTCGTTGCAGTGATAGAGTCCACCAGCGACCATAGGGTCTTTGCTGCCAACGCCCTATTCCGATTGCCCTGCTGTCCGCCAAGACGACTGGGTAGATGAACGACTACGACATGAAGCGTATCCACGCCCGCTGGCTGCGAGTGGCTACGCACAAGCCCTTTCACATAAAGGATATCACGTGTCGATGGCAAATCATGGTCTGCTGAAGGGACGCGCACGTCACGCTGTTCCAAAGGGCGGAAACATGTTGGCAGATAAAGCATTGCAACATCTACGCCACGCGCGTCATTGCTATGTGTCATCACGTAGTCATAGCCCAGCGAACGCAGGATGCTTCGACGGGTGAGCGCCGTGAGCACGGAGTCATTCTCTACTTCACACAAACCGATGATGGCCGGCAGGGGGCCATCATCGGCTGTGGCAACAATAACTTTAGAGATATCGGATAGCTTTTTCCAATATCGATAGGACGTCCAGCGGCGTTCGCCTTGAGGCAGGAACTCCTCATCACGAAAGCCTTCATCATCAATGGTATCAAACAAGTTCTCAACGTTCCATTCCATGATGCGCAGCACATCTTCGCTTCCGTTGTCCTCATGAGCACCGAGAGTGCTCAGTAACAACGGAACGATGAGTGCCAAAACGCATACACGTCGCATTCTACACCAGAGCCGTAAGATGACTCTCGTTGATGCTGTTCAGCTGGTTGGATTCGATGACTTGAATGGCTTTCTCGTTATCGTCCGTACGGAAGATGAGAATACCCTTGCCACGAAGCAGGAAGGAATACATATAGGCGATGCTGATTCCCGCCTCGCTGAATATCTTCACGGCATCAGCAGCTCGACCTGGCTGATCGTCGATTTCTAAGGCAAAGACATCGCTCAGCGCCACGGCTACGCCCGCCTTCTTCAATTCATTACAGGCGCGCATTGGCTCGCTACAAATGAGACGATAGATGCCGTACTCGGCGGTGTCGGCAATCGTTGAGGCAATAATCTGGATGTTAGCCTCTTTCAGAGCATCAAGCACCTTGATGAGTGTGCCCGAACGGTTCTCAATAAAAATGGAGAGTTGATGAATGGTCATAGGGTATTGAGAGTTGAAAGTTGAAAGTTGAGAGTTGAAAGTTGATAAACTAAATCACTGAAACACCTTGCGCTTATCGACCACGCGTACGGCCTTGCCTTCGCTGACGGGCAGCGTGCCTTTCGGTACAATGCGCACGATGGGCTTCAGCAGGATTTCATCACCTAGCTGACGGCGGATCTCCTTGGACAGCTGCAGCATAGCATTGTAGTCATCGGTGGGTTCGTTGAGTTCCACATCGACAATCATCTGGTCATTGTTGTCCTCAGTAACGAGCGTGATGAGATAGTTCGTTCCCAGCTCGGGGAACTTCATGAGAATCTTCTCAATCTGAATGGGGAAGATGTTCACGCCACGCAGCACAATCATATCGTCGGAACGTCCACGCATGCGGTCGAGACGGATATGGTTGCGGCCGCAGGGACAACTGCGTCCCAGCACGCGAGTGAGGTCTCTTGTGCGATAGCGCAGCAGCGGCATCGCCTCGCGACAGAGGGTGGTGAGCACCAACTCGCCAATCTCGCCGTCGGGCACGGGATCCAGCGTATCGGGATTGACAATCTCCACGATGTAGTAGTCCTCCCAGAAGTGCAGGCCGTTCTGTTCAGGACACTCAAAGCCTACGCCAGGTCCGCACATCTCGCTCATGCCAAAGGAGTTATAGGCCTTCACGCCCATCATCTCCTCGATGCGCTTGCGCTGTTCCTCGCTGTGGGGTTCTGCACCGATGGCCAACACCTTCAGCTTCGTGTCGCGCCGCGGATCTACGCCCTCCTGCTTCATCACCTCATAGAGGCGCGTGACATAGCTCGGGATGGCGTGGATAGCGGTGGTGCCGAAGTCCTTGATGAACTTAATCTGGCGCAGAGAGTTTCCAGCGGCAGCAGGCACGGTGAGCATCCCCAGACGCTCGGCGCCGTATTGGAAGCCGAGACCGCCGGTGAACATGCCATAGCCGCTGGAGTTCTGGAAAACATCGTCAGGACGCAGGCCCACCATCCATAGGTTACGGGCCACCTGATTAGCCCACTCGTCCAGGTCTTTCTGGGTGTGAAGGATAACAGTGGGGTTGCCAGTCGTTCCGCTCGAGGAATGGAGGCGCACACAATCGCGAAGAGGAACGCACGACATACCGAAAGGATAGGTGTCGCGAAGATCCTGTTTCGTCGTGAACGGCAACTTACGGACGTCGTCCAGCGACTTGATGTCATCGGGCGTAAGACCAAGTTCATCGAATTTCTTGCGATAGAACTCGTTGTTCATGCAGTGGCGCACAGTCTTCTGCAGACGTTCCAACTGCAGCGCCTCGATTTCAGCGCGTGATAGGGTTTCAAATTCCGGGTTGAAATAGTTACTCATTATATTATAATTTACGTTTATCGATCACATGAGCGCTCTTGCCTTGGCTGCGTTCAATGGTGTTCGGTGCCTTAAGCTGCACCTTCGCAGCAATGCTGAGCACACTCTTGAGCTTCGAAGCCAGCTTCTTTTCGAGTGCATCGATGGCGGCAGGTGTGTCGAAGACGCCCGTGAAGAACTCCTGACGGATTTCCACCTGCACCTGCAACGTATCGAGGTTGTTGACACGGTCCACAACGAGCATATACCTCGGAGCAAACTCGGGCATCGACAGCACGACGCTTTCCACCTGTGAGGGAAACACGTTGATACCGCGAATGATGAGCATATCATCAGAACGGCCTTCGATGCGGCCCATACGCACGCTGGTGCGACCGCAGTCACAGGTGCCAGGTAGCAGCGAACACAAGTCGCGAGTGCGATAGCGCAGTACGGGCATACCTTCCTTCGTCAGCGTCGTAAACACCAGTTCACCAGTTTGTCCGGCGGGCAAAGACTCGAGTGTTACAGGGTTGATGATCTCGGGATAGAAATGATCCTCACAGATGTGTGAGCCGTTCTGCATCTGACATTCGTAGCTCACACTGGGTCCCATAACTTCCGACAAGCCGTAGAGGTTAAAGCCTTTGAGTCCTAAGCGTTCCTGAATCTCATGGCGCATATTCTCGGTCCAGGGCTCAGCGCCGAATGCTCCAACTCGCAGTTTGATATCCTCCTTTCGGATGCCCAGTTTGTCCATTGTCTCGGCAAGATACAGCGCATAGGAGGGCGTGCAAGCGATACCCGTTATGCCAAGGTCGCGGATGAGTTTCAGATGCTTCTCTGTATTGCCCGTACCGGCCGGTATGACAGAAGCACCAAGATGCTCTACACCATAGTGCGCACCCAGTCCGCCCGTGAACAGGCCATAACCGTAGGCTACAGAAAAAATGTCATCGCGCGTCACACCATAAGCCGTCAGGCAGCGTGCCATGCACTCGCTCCAGACGCCAATGTCTTTTCGTGTGTAGCCCACAATAGTGGGATTACCTGTCGTACCGCTGGAGGCATGCACGCGTATGATCTCGCTCTGCGGTGCGGCCTGCAAGCCAAAGGGATAGTTGTCACGAAGGTCCTTCTTTGTCGTGAAGGGCAGTTTCTTAATGTCCTCGATAGTCTGGATGTCATCGGGACGAATATCCATCTCCTGCAACTTGTTGCGGTAGAACGGGACATTGTGATACACGTACTCCACGATTTTGTGAAGTCGCTTACCTTGGAGCGCGCTCATCTCGTCGCGACTCATACATTCTTTGTTCGGATTCCAAATCATGCTTTTTGTGTTGCTAATGGGTTAATCCCGCGCAAAAATACAACAAAATCCACAAATTCTATCAAATTATTGTAAAAAGTATGTGTTTGACTCGCATTTTTATACTATTTTTGTGCAATCAAAGACCATTTAGACATCAATAAGGTATGATAAACGCACAACTTCTGCACCCCACGAGCATCGTCATCATCGGGGGCTCCAACAATACCCACAAGCCCGGTGGCGCCATCACGCGCAACCTCATCAACGGAAACTTCGAAGGCACGCTACGCATTGTCAACCCCAAGGAGGACGAAGTTCAGGGCATACGCGCCTTCCATGATGTTAAGGAACTACCGCCCACCGACCTTGCCATCCTCGTCGTCGCCGCCCGCTTCTGCCCCGACTATGTCGATTACCTGGCCAAGGAGAAACTGGTACGCGCGTTCATTATTATCTCTGCCGGTTTCAGCGAGGAGACACCAGAGGGAGCCGCGCTCGAACAGCGCATCCTCGACACTTGCCGTCAATACGGTTGTGCGCTCATAGGTCCTAACTGCATAGGTCTGCTCACCCGCTGCCACCATTCTGTGTTCACCAAACCTATTCCGCGTCTGACGCCCAAAGGCGTGGATTTCATCTCAGGTTCTGGTGCCACAGCCGTCTATGTCCTTGAGAGCGCCGTCAGCAAGGGATTGCCTTTCAACTCCGTATGGTCAGTAGGCAACGGTCATCAAATAGGCATCGAAGACGTGCTCGAATACATGGATGAACATTTCGACGCAGAACGCGATTCGCTCATCAAGTTGCTCTACATCGAGAACATAGCCGACCCCGACAAGCTCCTCTTCCATGCAACATCGCTCATCCGCAAGGGCTGTCGCATAGCCGCCATCAAGGCGGGCAGCAGCGAGAGTGGTAGCCGGGCTGCCAGCAGCCACACCGGCGCCATAGCTTCCAGCGACTCAGCCGTCGAAGCCCTCTTCCGCAAAGCCGGCATCGTCCGTTGTTTCTCGCGCGAGGAACTGACCACCGTGGGTTGCATCTTCACCCTACCCCGCTTCACAGGCAAGAACTTCGCCATCGTCACTCATGCCGGAGGCCCTGGCGTCATGCTCACCGATGCCCTCTCCAAAGGCGGCATGAACGTGCCAGCCCTCAGCGGAACGGTTGCCGAAGAGTTGAAATCCAAGCTGCTACCCGGTTCATCGGTGGCTAATCCCATTGACATCTTAGCTACAGGAACGCCCGAACACCTTGCCATTGCCATTGACTATTGCGAACACCGTTTTGATGACATCGATGCCATCATGGTCATCTTCGGCACACCCGGTCTCGTGCAACTTTACGAAACCTATGACGTCCTGCATCGTAAGATTCAGGAATGTCAGAAACCCATCTTTCCCATACTGCCAAGCGTGAACACCGCTGGCCCCGAAGTACACGAGTTTCTCAAGAAAGGCCACGTCAACTTCTCCGACGAAGTAACGCTCGCCACGGCGCTCACGCAAGTAATGAAGACGCCAGCCCCTGCCGACCAAAACGTCGTCATCAACGGCGTCGATGTTCCCCGCATACGTCGCATCATCGACAGCATCGCCGAGGAGGGTTTCCTTCCCCCAGCCCTCGTCCACGACCTACTCTCGGCTGCCGGCATCGCCACCGTTCCCGAATTCGTCAGCGCCGATAAGGATGAGCTCTTCACCTTTGCCAACCGCTGCGGTTATCCTGTTGTAGCTAAGGTTGTTGGTCCCGTACACAAGAGCGACGTTGGCGGCGTGGCGCTCAACATTCGCAGCCGCGAAGTGCTCGAAGCAGAGTTCAATCGCATGATGAACATCGAAGGTGCCACAGCCGTCATGGTACAAAAGATGCTGAAAGGCACAGAGCTGTTCGTAGGTGCCAAGTACGAACAACGCTTCGGTCACGTCGTTCTCTGCGGCCTCGGAGGTATCTTCGTGGAAGTGCTGCGCGACGTCTCCAGCGGACTCGCCCCTCTCTCCTATGAGGAAGCCAATTCCATGATCCACAGCCTACGGGCTTATAAGATACTGAAGGGCACTCGCGGACAGCAAGGCATCAATGAGCGAAAGTACGCCGAAATCATCGTGCGCCTCTCCACCCTCCTCCGCTTCGCCACGGAAATCAAGGAAATGGATATCAATCCCCTACTCGCTGACGGCGATGAGATTATCGCTGTCGATGCACGCATACTCGTCTGCAAATAAACACGTCTATACGTATAAGCTCACACGTCTATACGTGAACGCCTACACGTCTATACGTATAAACCTACACGTCTATACGCGATAAAGAATGCCATCGAGCGAAGGACGCCAGTCGGCATTCTTCTCAACAAGTAACGTCTGAATGCCCAGATCTTGAGCTACAGCGATATTGGCCGGGCTGTCATCCAGGAATACCGTCTCACCGGCTACGAGTTTGGCATCATTGAGCATATATCGGAAGATGGCGGGATCGGGCTTCATCAATCCGACCTCATACGAACAGTAGCAATGGTCGAGATAGCTGCTTAACGGACGGCCGTCACGACTGAACTGCGTACTCTCCGCCCATTGTTGGACATAGGGATTGGTATTGGAAAGCAAGTAAGTGTGATAGCCGCGACGCCGCAACTCATCAAGATAGTCGAGCTTGTGCTGGTCAATGGGCGCACCCACATATCCCAGCCATGCCTCCAACACCTCATCTTCGGTAAGCTCACGTGCTGGCGTCAGCATTTGCGAGAGTTGTGCTCGGAAGACATCACGGGTAATCCGTCCGCTCTCAAGATCCTCGAACATACCACGTTGATGATAACGGTCGAGACGCTGATCGGCATCCACGAGGCCTATTTTCCGGAACGCCTCTACTGCGCCGTCGTAATCCAAGTCGAAGAGGACGCCGCCAAAATCAAATACTACATTCTTAATCATGATTCGCCGTCAATAATCAATTGCCATCCGGTTTCTCAGCCTCGAAGAAGGGCGAGTCGTTCCAATGGAAGGTGGTGAAATCATCGGGACAAGCCGGATCGAAAGGTTTGTACTCAGGTCGCAAAGCGCTAAGGAAAGGCAGCTGCAGCTGGCGCATCCCTTCGATGACGCACTTGGCTATCTCGTAAGCGCCGTAGGGATTGAAATGAGTATTGTCCTTGAAATCAGTCGTCTGACCAGGATAGCTGCCTGCGGGATAGTGCACAAAGGCGTGCTTGCTCTGTTCCTCGCCCATCGCCTCATAGAACGTGCGAGTCATAGCGTGCAAGTCTATCAGGGGTACCTGCTCGCGCCCTGCCAGCCATGCCATGGCCTCGGGATAGTCGGCGTGGGTCTCCTGAATACGGCCGTCCTTGAAAGACCGTCGTTGCGTAGGGGTCACGAAGAGAGGTGTCGCTCCTCGCGCGCGCGTTTCATCTATAAAGGTCTTCAACGACGTGGCGAAGTTGTAGTAGGCTCCGGCACCGGGGAAACGCTGCTTCTGGTCGTTATGTCCAAACTCCGCAATGAGGAAGTCGCCAGCTTTCATCATGGAAAGCACCTTGGCCAGACGTCCTGCACCGATGAATGTCGAGGCTGTCTCACCGCTCTCGGCAAAATTGGCAAATGCCACCTGGTCGCCGAACCAACGGGTGATCATCTGTCCCCAAGACGCCCAAGGCTCATTGTCCTGATCGACCACGGTAGAATTGCCGCAGAGGAACACGGTGGGCACGCTGTCGGCACGTTCAATCGTGATGGCGGCACATGCTGGCGCATCGCCGTTGATCTCGATGGTGAGACGGTCGTCGAAATTGAGCTTAGTGAGCTCGCGCGGTTTCAACTTTATCGCGCGCCGCTCGTCAATCTGCGGCGAGTGCTTATGCACGATGAAAGATTCCTGCCTCAGTTCACCTTTGCGTGTCGCCAGGTTCTCGACGAAGAGACGGCGACTTTCGGCGCGCACCGTGGTCACCGCCGCATGCTTGCGCGAGCCCAAAGTGACGGTAACACGATAGTTACCGTCCGGCACTCGCACGCTGAAATAGAACGGGGTCTGACGATCCGGTCGTTCGGGCGAGGGGATAAAATCGTAGCCGTAATCGCGCTCTAAGGAATAACGGTCGGAACGATTGACCAGAACGGCTGTAGAACGAGTTTTTTGCTTCAAGGATGGCACGAATTCATATTGCCAACGCTGCGCCATAGCCATCGTGCCGACGGCCATGAAAAGGAAGAAGGAGAGATAACGTTTCATTTTCATGCGGCAAAAGTACTACTTTTTAATGGAAAATAGTGCATAAAAGCAAAAAAAATCGATTCTTTGTTGGTCAGTTCGAGAAAAAGCGCTACCTTTGCGCCCGGTTTTGAAAGAAAGACCTGCCGACATGGCTCAGTTGGTAGAGCAACGCATTCGTAATGCGTGGGTCCGGGGTTCGAGTCCCCGTGTCGGCTCCATAGGCAACCGCAGATACTTCAGGAAATGAGGGTCTGCGTTTTTTTTTATTCAACGAACGGTATGAAGATAAAACGTATCATAGTCGGAGGCCTTCTGGCCCTGACCGTCATCGTGGCGGTGTCATTCCTTGTTGTTTGGCATTATTGGAGCCACTCTCCTTTTGAAATTTCCGAGACGACTTACGTGTACGTCCGGCCTGACGACACGGAGGATGACATACTCCAACAACTGCGTGAATCAGCACATGCCAACACTCTAACGGGTTGGAAGTTGGCACGCATGGCGATGGACTTCAAGCCTCACACAGGCCGCTATGCCATAGAGCCCGGCGACGGCATCCTGAACGTGCTCCGCCGCATGCGTTCTGGCCAGCAGACACCAGTTCGGCTGACCATCCCCTCGCTCAGGGGCATGGACCGGCTGGCAGGATTGCTGAGCAATAAGCTCATGCTCGACTCCGCAGAGGTCATCTGGTATTTCACCGATAGCACGTTTGCTGCGCGCTACGGCTACTCCGCCGCCACCCTTCCCGCCCTGTTCATCCCCAACACCTACGAAGTCTATTGGGACGTGACGTTTGAGCACCTGATGGAACGTATGACGAAGGAGAATGCGCGGTTCTGGGGCGATGCCAACCGCGAGGCTAAAGCCAAGGCACTCGAGATGACGCATGAGGAAGTCATCACGCTGGCAAGCATCGTCGATGAAGAGACGGCCAACAACGCCGAGAAGCCTCGCGTGGCAGGGCTCTATCTCAACCGCCTCCACCAGGGCATTCCCCTGCAGGCCGATCCCACGGTTAAGTTCGCGATGGGCGACGCCTCCTTGCGCAGGATCCTCAACAAACATCTCACGACGGACAACCCCTACAACACGTATGTCCATCGCGGACTGCCCCCCGGCCCCATACGCATCCCTACGGTTGCCGGCATTGATGCCGTGCTCAACGCCGAACGCCACAATTACCTTTATATGTGCGCCAAGGAGGACTTCAGCGGCACACACAATTTCGCCGCTACCTACGCCGAACATCTCATCAACGCGCGTCGCTATCAGCGGGCGCTGAACGAACGGGGCATTAAGTGAAATAACGTAAACATTCAGTCCTATGCTGAAAATCAGAAAAGAATGCATCATGAGAAGAATCGTATTGTGGATTACCTTGTTCATGACAGCAGGTGTCATGGAGGCACAAGAGCAGCGCACGTTGCGCGTACTGGCCATTGGCAACTCATTCTCAGAGGATGCGGTGGAGCAGTATCTATGGGACCTCGGTCATGAGGTTGGCATAGAGATGATTATCGGCAACGCCTACCGCGGCGGCTGGAGTCTGGCTGCCCATTGGAACGACGCGCGTTCGGGAGCGGCAGATACGGAGTACCGCAAGGTCGTCGGCGGCAAACGTGAGAACCTGGGTAAACATACATTGCGCGAAATCATCACGGACGAACCTTGGGACGTGATCACCTTTCAGCAGGTGAGTCAGGAAGCTGGGCGCGAGGCAAGCTACGAACCGGGGCTGAGCCTGATGATCGGCTACGTAAGGGCTTTGGCTTTAGTGGACTCCGTACGTCTGGGATTCCATCAGACCTGGGCCTATGCTCAGGATTCTGAACATCGGGGATTCGCGAACTACGACCGCAATCAATTCCTCATGTACGCTCATATCACGACAGCCGTGGAGGAAGAGATGGAATACCATCGCGGCGACCTCTCATTCTATATTCCTTCCGGCACGGCCATACAGAATGCCCGTACTTCTGCCCTCAACGAATCGTCGTCCGAGGGAGGTGCCGTGAACCGCGAACTGACGCGCGACGGCTACCATCTCAACTACACCATTGGTCGCTATACCGCGGCATGCACGTGGCTGGAAGCGCTCACGGGCATCAGCCCCGTAGGACTGAAAACGCGTCCGAAAGCGATCACACGCGAACAGGCTAACTTGGCACAACGGGCTGCACATGCTGCCATTCTCGTGCCGATGGGGGTAACTCCGATTGAAAATGAGTGAGACGTCAACCTAATCCCAACAAGCTACGGCATCAGCGATTTCCGGCATCTGACTGCGATGGAACACGGGATCGTTGATGCCTTTCTTTTTTTGTGTGCGATAGTCGTCAAGAAGTCGGAAGGCATACTTGCCCAACACGGCTATAGCGACGAGGTTGCAAGCGGTGAGCAATGCCATGCAGAGGTCGCCGAGGTTCCATACGAAGTCGAGCGTAGCAAGAGCACCGATGAGCACAAAAACGCCACCTGAGAAAAGACGGTAGAGGGTCAGGATGAGAGAGGAATGGGAAGATAAACGGGAAGAGTGATGATTGAGAAGAAAACGAATGTTAGCTTCACCATAATAATAATTGCCAATGATGCTGGAGAAGGCGAAAAGGAGTATGGCGACCGCTACGAAGACAGGACCCGCCGAACTCACTTCGCTCTTGAGGGCTGCCTGCGTGAGCGCAATACCATTGAGCTCGGGTGTTTCATACAGACCGCTAAGCAAGATGATGAAGGCTGTGCAGGAACAAACAATAAGCGTGTCCGTGAATACGCCAAGAGCTTGAATAAGCCCCTGCTTGACAGGATGAGTGACGGCTGCTGTGGCGGCTACGTTGGGCGCACTACCCTCCCCTGCCTCGTTGGAGAAAAGTCCTCGCTTGATACCTGTCATCATTGTAGCTCCGAGACCGCCGCCAACGACTTTGTCCAAGCCGAAGGCATCGAGGAAGATAACCTTAAACACATCAGGCAGCAGACTTATGTTCATCGCGATGACGACCACAGCAAGAATGAAATAGCCGATGGCCATCAATGGCACAAGGACGGCGCTGACACGGGCTATACGATGGATGCCACCGAACACGATGACCAGAGCGACGGTCATCAACGCCAAGCCAACCCACAATGGAGACCACCCAAAAGCCTCTTGCATCGCACCACAAATAGTGTTGGACTGAATAGAGTTATAGGACAGGCCGAAGGTGATGGTGATGAGGACAGCAAAGAGAGCCGACATCCACCCACCGGCCTTGCGGAGCCAAGGGCGTGAACTAAGGGGCAGGCCTTGGCGGATATAATAAGCGGGACCACCGATGAAAGAAGTCTCGTGGCGTTGCTTGAACAGTTGGCCAAGGGTTGACTCGACAAAGGCTGTCGCAGAGCCGATAAGCGCGATGAGCCACATCCAGAACACGGCACCTGGACCGCCTACGGCTATGGCTGTGGCGACACCGGCAAGATTGCCCGTGCCAACGCGCGTAGCAACGGAGACAGCAAAAGCTTGGAATGATGAGACGTGCTTATGGTGTCGCTCGGAGGGCTGCGAGCTATCTGAAAGCAAGCGAATCATCTCGCCGACCATGCGAAACTGGACGAAACGTGTACGCCACGTGAACCATAGCCCACAAACAATGAGCGCTCCGATAAGCACGTACCCCCAAAGGGCGTCATTGATATGGGAGATGAGTTCGTTCACGCTTTTTCAATCAGGCATACGGCATAAGCGCTAATCCCTTCCTCGCGACCCGTGAAGCCGAGGCGTTCGGTGGTGGTGGCCTTAATGCTAACAACATCAGGGTCAACGCCCATGACCTCAGCGAGACATTGTTGCATCGCAGGGATATGGGGGTTAAGCTTTGGACGCTCGGCACAAACCGTGGCATCGATGTTGCCTACACGATAGCCTTTCGTGGCTATCAGCGCTATCGTTTTACGCAACAGTATCTTGCTGTCGATGTCCTTGAACTCAGATCCCGTGTCAGGGAAATGGTATCCGATATCGCGCATATTGGCGGCACCGAGCAAGGAATCACAAATGGCGTGGATGAGCACGTCGGCATCTGAGTGACCCAGCAAGCCGAGTTCATGATCTATTTTGATGCCACCAAGCCACAATGCACGGCCAGGGACAAGCTTGTGAACATCGTAACCGAAACCTATTCTCATCTTCTTTTCCTCCCAAACAAATCTTTCATGCCATCGAGATCGAAGCCGAGGGTGAAACGCATGGTTTGATCCAAAGGATTGGTCTGCGACGTGGAGAACACGTAAGACGCATCAATGGAGAAGACGCTCATCTTGAAACCAGCACCTGCGGTGATGTACTTACGATTACCTTTGTTCGCATGCTCGTCGTGATAGCCAAGACGAAGGAAGAAGCGGTCATTATAGGAGTACTCAGCACCCACGCTCCATTGGATTTCCTGCAGTTCTTCCTTGAAACCGTTGGGAGCATCATAGAAGCTCTTGAAAATACCGGCAATAGGCGAGATATCGTAGTAGCGTTTGTACAGCTCGGGGTCGCTGTCTGTATATGGCTTACCATTCTCATCGACGGGGAAGGTCGGCACGAGAAGCTTGTTAGCATCAGCTGCGATGGAGAAGCGGTTGTAATCGTCGAAGGGGATGGTGAGGTTAAGACCCAAGCGCAGATTCGTGGGTATAAACTCGCTACGGTCGTCGGCGCCATAATTGATTTTGGAACCGATATTGTTGATGTTCAAACCTACGCCGATACCGCACTCGCGGTTCGCCATCACGAAGTAGTTGTTATAATACATGGCAATGTCGGCAGCGAAAGCCTTACCGGGTGAGCTACCGTCCTCGTAGTCGTAAGTGATGTCGGAGAAGATGAAACGCATGCCTACACCCATTGAGAAGTAATCGGAGAGCATACGCGAATAGGCAGCATCGACAGCGAACTCATAGGGGTTGATGGTCATGCCTTCGGTGGCACCGGAACTGATCTCATCCCATCCGCCAAGGCTAACCTCACCAAGCGAGAAATAGCGCAGAGAAGCGCTGATGGCCGAATAGTCGCCGATGCGGTAGAAACCGGCAACGTTGGCGAGATTGATGTCGCTAACCAACTTACGAAGCCACGGTGTGTAGCTGATGGATACGCCAGCGCGTCCTACGCAGAAAGGATACTTGGCGGGGTTCCAGTACTGGGAGTTGACGTCGGCCTCGGTGGCTGCACCCACATCGCCCATACCGCCGCCGCGAGCATCGGGGGCAATGGAGAGGGAGGTCACGCTGGTGGTCACGGGGTTGAACATATCCTTCTTGTCCTGAGCGGAGGCTGGATGGAGGAAGAAGAGTTGCGATAGAATCGCAACTAAAAGAACGGGACGATATGTGCGTTTGAGTTTCATCTATTAAGAATGAGAATTTGCGATTTAGCAATTATGAACAGGGTGAGATAAGCAATTATGTATGCAGTTGGGAAATGTGAAATATAAAGGAGTCCTATAATATAACGTGATTATTGCCGATTTATTGTCTTCGGTTGATAATGAGTTTTTGGGTTTTAGTGACTTCCTCGCTGTCGCCGCAACTGACGCGAGCACGGTAAAGGTAGATGCCACTGCCCAATGGGAAGCCACCACCAGTTGTGAGATTCCATGGAACGGCATAGAAACCGTTGGCGTTGCTGCCGGTCTCCGTATGTGTCCACAGCAGACGACCTGCGAAGTCGAACACTTCAAGCGTGAACTGACAATCGCTGCCCGGACGGTCGTAGGTGAGCAGGAAGGAGGTCTGTGTTTTAGCGGGATTGAAGCTGGCCGTGAGATCAAGCAGATGCATGGGCAGCTTAGGATCTACGATGAAGTCCAGCTGCACATGGTTTTCGTTGTTCTGCGTGTCCCAAGCCCGGAACAGCAGGGAATGAGCACCCGTTGCTAACGAAGGAAGCGAGAAAGCAACGGTGCCACGGCGATAGTCGCCGAAATCACCGGAATAGTTGTTATTGAGATTAAACGAAAGCGACGGATCGCCATCGACAATCAGTTCGAGATCGTGCCCGAGGCTGTTGCCAGCGGTGTTGATGCCGCTCTCGTCCTCTAAGCGTGCAAAGAAATAGGGCGTGGCACATACGGCGTCTCCGTTTTGGAACTCTTCATTGCCGATCCATGCCGCAATCTTCGGTCCCTCGTGGTCGTTGAGGTTAGGCTCTGTACCTCCGACGAGGAAATCCTCGTTGTAGCCGTTTGCTTCAATGCGACGATCGGCAGAGAGGGCATAAAAGAGCAGGCGCCCCGCTTCGTCGCTGTACTTGATATCAATAGGTATAGGGCAAACCAACTCGAATCGCCCTGCGTGGATGCTGTCGGTGCCGTCATAGAGGATTTTGTCATAGGTAGAGTAAGTGAAGGCTTCGTCGGCATCGTCGGCATTCAAACAGACGATGGAGCTCTTGCTATCATATAGGCGGGCATAGATGGTTCCTTCGAAATCAGAGAGTTCATGCCCCTCGGCATCAACGAGATGTCCGCCTAACGTTACCTTAGCTCCGGCATGAATGGTGAAATCGTCGGGGAGTTCGCTAACGGCAGTGCCGTTGATGCGGTCGAGCACGACACGGTTCTGAATGCTTCCCAAGCGCAACGCTGGGTCACCGAGGAGAACATAGTGCAATTTATTCTCGCGGTAGTAGCTCTCCGTGGTAGCAACATAAACCTTACTATAACGTACAGCATCGCCCAGACGGTTAGGGCGTCCGTCCTCATCGCTGTCGAACACGGCATCACAAAAAGCCTTGTTGAGCGTCAGGTTCTTGCTGGCATAGACGGTACGTGTTGTGCCATAGAATGCTACAGCCGCCGACTGGTTGAGGATGGCCGTCTCGCCGATGTTTTCCTTTTGTGAGTCGAATGGCATCACATCGCAGGCAGCGGTCACCCAAAGCGGTACACGTGGCGAGGTGTAGCCTGCGAAATCCTCGATTCGCATCACTTGTTCATGGGAAAGGCTGTAAGTGGCGGCATGACCGGTGTAGTTCATCATCAACGCCCCTTCCTCCATCTGACGGTCGATGACCTGTTTGGCCTGCGGGAAACGGAAGCCAGAGGCTGTGCCGACGCGGGGATAGGCATCCCACATGATCTTACGAACTTCTATCTCGGGGTGCTTTTTGATGACGCTCTCTGCCACGTCGTCGGCCTTGATGAGATGGTCGTTGTTGTCACCATCGTCGCCGAGGAAGCATACCACATTTTTCCATGATCCGGAATACTCTGAGCGTATGTATCTGATGGTCTTATCGACAAGCGCCTGTGCTTCGGCAATGGTACGTACTGGGAAGCGTCCGACGCCGATGTCCACTTTCTCGCGCTCAACAGAGGCTCCCTCGCCATCGTCGAGCAGACCGAAATAGTCTTCCATGACGAAGCTGACGACATCGTTGAGGGAATTGTCGCTTTCAAAACAAAGGAGGAAATCATCGGGCGAAGAGGTGCGCCACGTCGTCGTGAGCATCCGGTTGTCCCACGCTCCATCGCCGAAGAGCAGCAGATAACGCGGCGCCACACCTCCGGAAAGGCCGCGGTCGTAGAGCATCTTCATGAATCGCCGATAGGCCGTGGCATCAGGCGTACCGCTCGAAAACTCGTTGTACACCTGGTCGGCTCGGAAGACGCCGACCTTCATACCGTCCACTTCACGATGAATGGCAGCCAGACGTTCAGCCTGAGCATCGAAAAGACCGCTGGCGGGTGTGAGGATCACCATGTCCAGAGAATCGACAGCATGAAGATCCTGGTTCCCTATCTCACCGACAATCGTAGGCTGAGGATATGAGGAGTAGGCGGCAGCATCAAAAACGATGTAGCCATGCTCGTTACCATCGGCGGCTACGGGGAAGCGGTAGTACGACTGGCCATCAACGGTAGTGGCGCTACCCGTAATGTCCACAGCCGGAGAACCAGGTTCAGCCAGTTGCAAGAGACGGGGCTGCTGACCGCCGGCATAGTTCACGAGGAAGACGGCATCGGATGCCGAATGCGAGAACTGAAGGGAGGGTATCGTAGCATCTATCTTCAGCTCGCCCTCATAACTGATTTCGAAGAAGTTGAGGCGCGCGCTGTGCCCGCTGGAGGATGAAAGCTGAACGGTCGTTTTGAGTTGGGGAGCGTAAAGGGAAGCATAGGTCTTGCTACTCTCCATGGCCGAACTATAGCTTGTCAAGCCTGGAATATTGAGCGGTTCAAGGACTGTGCCATTGACGGTTGGGGTAACGGAGGTGGCATCGTCGGAAGCTGCCGTAAAGCTGACGGTAAAAGAAGCCGGGCGTCTTGACGAGGGATAGGCGGGCAGCGTCAGCGTATAGCTACGGCTGTTGCCCGAGGCGTAGTCGTAGTTCTCGTAGAGCCGTCGTCCGCCCTGAAACCAAGCATATTCCTGAGGATCGTGAACAGCAAAGGCCTGACAGGTGGTCACGGCTGCCGCCTCGCCTGCTTCGGCAGACCAATCGACAACAGCCATCGCCTCTGTGTCGGTCTCGGCCTCTGTAACAAAATAACAGGCCGAACGGGCATAATGGTTCAGCACATGCTTACCTTGAGACCAATGGACAAGACCGTTGGCGTGGAAGAGATAGCCATCGGCAACAGGTATCAAAGCCACCTGTTCGAGGTCGTCCCAGTCGGAGTCGGCGTGGATCAGTTCGTTCTGAAGGTGACCGCCATAGCCATAAACACGCACCCGCTGAGGGTTGAATCCCATTTTGCGTATCTGGCTGTTGGTCAGGTGATAGATACCATCGTTCTCAACTGAGATCTTGACCCATTTGCCTGTCGCCAGGACACTATGAGCAGCATAGCGCTCGGCGGACGTGGCAGCACGGGTTGGACGTATCAGTCGGGGATTCCGAGGATTCCGATTATCCTTGAGCAGAGGCTGAATCTCGATTTTGGCGCTGAGGAGCTTCAGGTAACTGCCATTACGCTTAATGACAGGAATAAAGGAAAGATCCATCAATCCCCTGCCGCGTTCGACGCCAACAAAGGACTCAATCTGCAGGCTATCGGACAACTGCTCGTCGAAGCGGCGAGCCACAGCTGCCTCGGAAGGCGTCAACGGCGACCATTCGGGATAACGCACCTTGACCTGATAGTCATAGAGGCGGTAGTCCGTCTCCAAGGGCACCACCTCAGCATAAACGGGCAGCACACTATCGATGTGCAGCTCGTTCCAGTCAAGACGCGTGAAACCTTGCCCGCTAACCTGAGTGCACGGTAGCAGCAAGACACACACAATATATATCAGCCTTTTGACTATCAACATCAGACTTTATGCCTAAATCTTTAAATCTTCATCATTAAACAATAAACCATTCACTTTAAGCTAACCTCATTTTACGTTGAACTCCAACACCTTATCATCCTCGAGCCATCCTTCCAAATGGTCGTCTATATGGACGGGGCCGACGCCTACGGGCGTACCGGTGTAGATGAGATCGCCCGTCTTGAGGGTGAAGAATCGGCTGATGAAGCTCACCAGCTCATCCACCTTATAGAGCATGTCGGCGGTATGACCCCGCTGAACCGTCTCGCCATTGATGTCGAGGTGGAAGTGCAGGTCCTGAATGTCGCGCGCCAGCGCCTCTTTCGGTACGAACCGCCCGACGACCGCCGAGCCGTCGAAACCTTTTGCGAGTTCCCAGGGCAGCCCCTGCGAACGCAGGCGAGCCTGAACGTCACGGGCCGTAAAGTCGATGCCCACGGTCACGGCGTCGTAATAGCGATTGGCAAAGCGCTGGGAGATAGAGCGTCCCAAACGGCAGATACGCACAACCAGTTCTGTCTCGTAGTCACACCGCTGTGTGAAATCGGGGATGAAGAACGGCCGTCCGTTGGTGAGCAGCGCCGAGTCCGCTTTGGTGAAGATCACGGGCTCCTCTGCTTTATATAACGTTTCGTGGAGCTCTTTATTGTGCTCCGCATAGTTCATACCTATAGCAAAAATCTTCATAATCCTTGGTGATTACGGCTGCAAAGGTAGCAGTTTCTTGCCAATCAGCCAAGAATTCGTCACGAAAAACCTCGTGAAACGTCTTTGAAATGTGAAAGAGATTAAAAAACTGCCCATAAATGAATCACCTTATTAAATATTAACGTAACTTTAGGCCGCAAAACGACAAATTAACTATCACTATTACCTAAAATCCATGGATAGAAGACAATTTATGCAAACGATGGGAGCAGTAGGTCTGTTCTCCATCGTTCCCCGAAAAGTGTTAGGCGGCAAAGGTTTCATCGCCCCGAGCGACCAGCTGACCAAAGCTGTCATCGGCGTGGGCGGCATCGGTCGTTCCGCCAGCCATTTCTCCACATCTGAAGCTTATCGTCTGCTGGCCGTGTGCGATGTTGACAAGAAGCACCTGCAGAGCGCCGTCGAAGCAGCCAAGTCGCAGCTTAAAATCGATGTCAAACCCTTCGACGACTGGCGCGAGCTCATCCATCAATCGGGCGCCGACATCATCCACATCGCCACCCCACCCCACTGGCATGGACTTATGGCCGTCGAAGCCGCCAAGGCTGGCAAAGATATTTGGCTCGAGAAGCCCATGACACGCACCATTGGCGAAGGCAAGGCTGTTAAAGAAGCCGTCGAGCGCTACGGACGCATCCTCCGCCTGAACACATGGTTCCGCTTCACCGACACATTCTATGGCCTCGGCACACCCGTTAAGCCGCTGAAGAAACTCATTCAGAGCGGCGCACTCGGATGGCCGTTGAAGGTTACTGTCTCTGGCGCCACGGGCTTCACTTGGAAGTTCTTCTGGGTGGGCAAGGACAACCTGACGCCTCAACCTGTTCCCGCTGAGCTGAACTACGATATGTGGCTCGGTCCGGCTCCCTTCAAACCCTATAACGTCCATCGCACGCATCAGACCTTCCGCGGCTACTGGGACTACGACGGCGGTGGTCTCACGGACATGGGCCAGCACTACCTCGATCCCGTTCAGTATATGTTGGGCAAGGACAAGGAGTTCCCCGTGAAGGTGGAAATCGACGCTCCGCAGCAACACTACGACGCCGTGGGCATTTGGCATAAGATCACCTACACCTACGCCGATGGCTGCCAGATCGTTCTCGAGGGCGAAGGCTTCGAGAGCCAAGGCAAGCTCGCCTACATCGAAGGTCCTAAGGGCAAGGTCTATAAGGGCTTCGAATGCACGATCCCGAACGTGCAGCAGCTCATCAACGAGCTGCCCGACCCCGAACCTCAGCGCACCGACTTCCTCGAGTGTGTTCGCACCCGCCAAAAGTTCGCCCTCAACGAGGACAACGGCCATCACAGCTGCACGCTGGTGAATATGGGCGCCGTAGGCCTCCGTCTCGGGCGCCATGTGTTGAACTTCGACCCCGCCACTCAACGCTTTATCGGCGACGATGCCGCCAACGCACTCATCGACCAACCCATGCGCGGCGAGTGGAAGATCTAGAACCTCTAGAATCTCTAGACAATCTAGAATCTCTAGACAATCTAGAATCTCCAGTTCCAAATACCAACCCATTAATCCCTTAAAGCAATGAAACACCTTAAATATCTTTTTCTACTATTTTCATTCCTTCTATCCTTCTCCGCTACCGCCCAGGATAGCCGCGGTCGCGTCGCTTCGACCATCATCGCCGACGGCCTCGCCCAACTGCCTGCCCAAAACCTCGAAACGTTGGATCAGGTGATGAGTGAGATTGCCGGCACCGGCGCAGAAGGTGTCGAGTCGCTTGCAGCAATGCTCTATCCCTCCGGTCAGGGCAAGAATGCCAAGTTCGAATATGCCATCGACGGTCTGACCAGCTACGTTACCGTCAAGGGTCGCGAAACCCAATGTGCTGCCGTCAAGAAAGGTCTTGAGGCAGCTCTTGCCAAGTGCACCGACGAAGGCAATAAGGCTTTTCTGCGCGACCAGATCAACAAGCTAACACCCGGTAGCGTGCCTGTCGTTCATGCCACGGAGGATCTCGCCGCCATCGCTGAGAACTCGCGTGCTATTGCCGAGTTCCGCGACAAGTTTAGCGCCACAGCCGCCAAGAAACAAAGCTCATTGCTCCTGAAAACCCTCAAGAAGAGCGACGATGCCCAGCTGCGCAACACCGCCCTCGCATTGGGTAGCGGAGATGCAAGTTTCGCCGCAGCCGTCTGCAAGGCCTATCCCAAACTGAAGACCGACACCAAGATTGACGTCATCCGCTGGCTCGGCAATAACCACGACAGCGCGAACCTTGCCACCGTGCTCGGTGCCTTCACCTCGGGCAACAATTCAATCGTCACCTCCGCCATCGAAGCAGCGGGCAAGATCGGTGGCAACGAAGCCCTCACGGCGCTCATCGACCAGCTTGACACGCCGCACGCCTCTGCCGCCAAAGCCGCTCTCACCACGTTCAACGGCAACATAGCCGACGGCGTGCTCGCAGCCTTGAAAGCCAAGGGTTCGGCAGCCAACGCCGACCTCGTAGCCCTTGCTGGCGAGCGTCACATACAGTCGGCCTACGAGCCGCTCACGGCACTCATCGGCAACAGCAAGCTGCACGACGCAGCTGCCAAGAGCCTCGCCGCCATCGTCCCCGACGGCAAGTTCGACGACCTCCTCAATCGCTTCAAACCATACGCCGACCTCTACTACGGTCTCATGGCACAGCGCGGCTCGAACGACGATATACAAAGCTTAGTGGCTGCCGCAAACAGCGAGACCACGAAGAAAGCAGCCCGTGCAGCGCTGCTCAAGGTGGCTAAGGCCGACGTCGTGGCTCCCCTGATGTCCATCGCCAAGAGTGATCCCGCCGACCGCGAGGCTATGCTCGGCCGCGCCCTCACGCTGACCAAGCAGGCCAACTGGGCAAGCCTGCAGAAATACCAACTCTACAAACAGGCTCTCGACATGAAGCCAACGACCAATACGGCTAACAACTACCTCGCCGCCCTCGCCACGCTGAACAACGAGCCGGCATTGAACCTCGCCGCCGAGTACATGGACGTGAAGGCTAACGACCTCGCTGCCGCGCACGCCGTCACCGATCTCATCGAAAAGAACGAGCCCCTCCAACGCGGCGCACACATCCGCGAAATGTTGCTGAAAGCACAGAACATCTTCAAGAGCCATACCGAGAACGCCGACGCCGGCTATGCCGTGGATCAGGTGAACACAATCCTGCCGAAGATCATCGACGACCCCAACGCCATCACCGCTAAGGTGACCACGCTCTCCCCCGAGGAGGCTAAGGCTGGCTACGAGCTGCTCTTCGACGGCACCAACCTTGACAAGTGGCAGGGTAACAAGACTGATTATGTGCCTATTGACGGTGCCATCTACGTCAGCGCACACTACGGCTCCGAAGGCAACCTCTACACCACGAAGAAATACTCCGACTTCGTGTTCCGCTTCGAGTTCTGCTTCGTGCGTCCGGGTATCAATAATGGTGTAGGCATCCGCACCAGCGAAGGCGTCGATGCCGCCTACGAGGGCATGGAAATTCAGATTCTCGACCACGACGATCCCATCTACCAGGGCTTACGCGAATATCAGGTTCACGGCTCGGTCTATGGCATCATCCCCGCCAAGCGTATCAAGCACAAGCCTCTGGGCGAATGGAACTACGAGGAGATCCGCGCCGAGGGCGACCACATCACCGTCACCCTGAACGGCGAAGTGCTCGTTGACGGAAACATCCGCGATGCTTGCCAAGGGCACAATATGGCACCCGAACAGGGTAAGCCCAACCCCTACACCGTTGACCACCAGAGCCATCCCGGCCTCTTCAACAAGGACGGTCTCATCTGCTTCTGCGGTCACGGCGAAGGTCTGAAGCTCCGCAACATCCGCGTCCTCGACCTCTCGCAGCAGAAGAAAGCTACGAAGAAGGCGAAGCGTCGCAAGTAAGCCATTCTAACCCACAAACTCATGATTATGACACGAAAATCGTTTATCCTTCTTTCCCTTCTCGTTGCGATGGCCACGACGGCGACCGCACAGCAGTACCCGTACCAAAACCCGCAGCTGAGTGCCAAGGAACGTGCCGCCGACCTGTGCAAGCGTCTGACCCTTGAGGAGAAATCGCAGCTGATGCTCGACGAGAGCCCTGCCATTCCTCGACTCGGCATCAAGAAGTTCTTCTGGTGGAGCGAGGCATTGCACGGCGCAGCCAACCAAGGCAATGTGACCGTATTCCCCGAACCCATCGCCATGGCAGCCTCGTTCAACCCCGACTTATTATATAAGGTGTTTGACGTGGCCAGCACCGAGTTCCGTGCGCAATACAACAAACGTATGTACCAGGACGGCGGCGAGGACGAGAAATTCCACAGCCTCTCGGTGTGGACGCCCAACGTGAACATCTTCCGCGACCCGCGATGGGGACGCGGACAGGAGACCTACGGCGAGGACCCTTACCTGACGAGCGTCATGGGCACACAGGTCGTACGCGGCCTGCAAGGTCCCGAGACATCGAAGTATCGCAAGATGTGGGCATGCGCCAAGCACTATGCTGTCCACAGCGGACCTGAATACACGCGCCACACGGCCAACTTGAACAACGTAAGCGTGCGCGACCTGTGGGAAACCTATCTGCCTGCATTCAAAACCCTGGTTCAGGATGCTAAGGTGCGCGAGGTCATGTGTGCCTACCAGCGCCTCGACGATGAGCCATGCTGCGGCAACACGCAGCTGCTTCAGCAGATCCTACGCGACGAATGGGGATTCCAATACCTCGTGGTCAGCGACTGCGGCGCCATCAGCGACTTCCACCAGAACCACAAGACGAGTTCTGACGCCGTTCATGCCGCCAAGGTTGGCGCGCTGGCTGGCACCGACGTGGAGTGCGGATGGGAATACGTTTACCAGCGCCTCCCCGAGGCTGTACAACGCGGACTAATTACAGAGGCTGAAGTGGACAAGCACGTGCTGCGCCTGCTGGAAGGACGCTTCGACCTGGGCGAGATGGACGACCCCTCGCTCGTGGAATGGTCTAAGATTCCGTACTCGGCAATGTCAACGAAGGAAAGCGCACAAAAGTCTTTGGACATGGCACGTCAGACCATCGTGCTGCTGAAGAACGATGGTGTGCTGCCCTTGAAGGCCAACGCCGAGAAGATCGCCGTCATTGGTCCCAACGCCGACAACATGACAATGATGTGGGGCAACTACAACGGTACGCCTAACCACACCATCACCATCCTTCAGGGCATACGTGCACGCCAGAAGAAGATGTCTTACTTCAAAGGTTGCGACCTGACAAACGACCTCGTCATGGACAGTCGTCTGGCTACCGAATGTTCGGCTGCCGGGCGCCGCGGCCTGAAAGGCACGTTCTGGAACAACACGGCCATGGAAGGCAAGGCGGTCACGACGCAATACTACACGAATCCCGTAGCCGTGACGACGGCCGGAATGCACAACTTCGCCCCGGGCGTGGCGCTCGAGGATTTCTCAGCGAAATATGAGACTGACTTCACGCCAAAGGCTGCCGGAGAATATGTCATCAACGTCGAAGGCACAGGCGACTACGAAGTTTATGTCAACGGCGAGCGCAAGCAGCACGTCCACTCGTGGCGCGCCACCCCTACCCGCACAGCGATTCAGGCCGAGGCGGGACAGACTTACAAGATTGAAGTGCGCTACCAGTTCGTCAAGACGTGGGGCGCCGACATCAAGATCGACGTGGCTAAGGAACAGCCCATCGACTACGACGCCATCATCGCCCAGCTGAAAGGCATCCAGAAGGTAGTGTTCGTAGGCGGTATATCGCCAGCCCTCGAGGGCGAGGAGATGCCCGTCAGCATCGACGGTTTCCGCGGCGGCGACCGCACAAGCATCGCGCTGCCTCGCGTGCAGCGCGACTTCCTGAAAGCGCTGAAGGCTGCCGGCA